>Ga0315277_10012835_pt1 | contig 10478 bp, 11 predicted proteins | sample YL17G05_15_MG_FD_203695 | JGI IMG/M metagenome (GOLD analysis project Ga0315277, IMG submission 203695) | Sediment microbial communities from Yellowstone Lake, YNP, Wyoming, USA - YL17G05_15 | ecosystem: Environmental > Aquatic > Freshwater > Lake > Sediment | place: USA: Wyoming | collected... | reverse complement strand
GTGACTACATCTCGGACGCCAAGACGGTGGGGACCAGCACGGACTGCTCCACCATCTACGCCATGCAGTCCGGCGAGGGGGCCCTGGCCGGCCTGACGGCGCCCGGCGGCCTCACCGTGGAGCGTGTCGGCAGTCTGGAGAGCAAGGACGCCACCCGCACGCGGGTCAAGTGGTACGTCTCCCTGGCCCTCTTCAACACCCTGAAGCTGGCCAGGCTCATCGGCGTCAGGCCGTAGCAGGAGGAACTGGGAAGTAGGAACCAGGGACTGGGAGCCGGGGCATTGAGTCCCGCCTGGTTCCGGGTTCCGGGCGGGGCGAGGTTGGGGGAGGAGTTCCTGGTTCCTGGAGCGGGGAGGCTAGGCGGGGATGGTTGACGTCCGCATCGACACCAGGGGCGTGCCCAAGGGGCCCGCGTACGAGGAGGGGAGCACCTTCCTCCACCGGGACGGCCTCACGGCTCCCGACGCCTCGGACCCGACGACGGCGGCGGCCGGCGTGCAGTGCGCCGGCTACCGCCGCGTCCGCTTTGACGTCGATACGACGGGGAGCACGAACCTGACGGCCCTTCGAGTGCAACTGCTGCACTGGAACCCGGCCGCCGGTCGCTACTTTCGGGGCGCCGATCGGGAGTTCACGGCCTCGGAGCTGGCAGCGAACCCGGTGCCCGCCCTGGAGGTCGAGGTGCGCGGAGGGACGGTCTTCCTGAAGGTCGTTTCGGCCACAGCGACAGCCCTCGCCCTCGATGTCTACGCCACACCCAGCTAGGAGCGCGCCAACCAGGCCGGCCGCGCGGCCCCTAACAGGGTGCTGAACAACCCAAGTGGGCAGCTCGTGGTTCGACAGGCTCACCACGAGCGGAATCTAGGAACCGCTCATCCTGAGCCTGTCGAAGGACGAGCGGCGATTCTTTCAGCGCCCTTCTGGAGATAAGTCGGGAGAGGATACCATGGACCTGGCCACGATGCGCGCCCTGGTACGGCGCGACCTGCACGACGAAGACGCCTCCAGCTACCGCTGGACGAATGACGAGATCGACCGCCACCTCGCGCGGGCGGTGAAGGAGCTCAGCCTGGCGGTGCCGCTGGAGAGCAAGGCTACCCTCACCACCACGGAGGGGAGCCGTGACCTCTCGCTGGCCTCGCTCGCCGGCCTGGTGGCCGTAGAGGCCGTCGAGTACCCGGCAGGCGAGTACCCGCCCTCCTACGCGCCATTCTCCCTCTGGGGGGAGACGCTGACCCTGCTGGTGGACGCGACGCCCCTGGCCGCCCAGGAGGTCTACGTCTACTTCGGCAAGCTCCACACCCTCGACGCCAGCACCTCGACCATCCCGGCGGCGCTGGAGGACGTGGTCGCCACGGGGGCGGCCGCCTACGCTGCCCTGGAGTGGGCCACTTTCGCCACCAACCGCGTCAACGTGGGCGGCGCCGACGTGTGGCGGCAGTACCTGGTGTGGGGTCAGGAGCGCCTGGCCGCCTTCGCCGGCGAGCTGGCTCGCCGTGGACGGCGGGCCGGGGTGCGCGTACGGCGCCTCTATCGGCCCGCCGCCCCCGCTGACCTCCGCTCGACGCCCTGGGAGCCCTAGCCACGTGCGCAGTTTGAGCAGCGCCCTCCTGGCCGCCCAGCGAAGCGCCTCCGCCGTGCCGTATGTGCAGGTCCGTGTCTGCGAGCGCATCGCCCACGCGGTCCGGCTGCGCTGGGAAAGGCTCTACACCGGGAGCGAGCCCGAGTCCCACCATGCCTCCACTGTCCCCTCCGACGGTTCGCTGCTGCGAGCCCGGAGCACGGGCGGCCAGCTCTACTACCAGCGGGTAGCCAACCCCGGGCCGGGCAGCAACTTCTCGTCCTGGACATCCCTGGCTTCGGTGTCGACCACGGCGGGTCTCGCCCTGGCAAGCCGGGGGAGCAGCGTCCTCCTCTTTTCCGTCCACACCGACAACGTGACAATCCACGTGCGGGAGAGCGCCGACAGCGGAGCGACCTTCGGCTCGCCGGTGACAGTGGCGACGGCGTCAGGAGCGGTGACCTGGATGGCCGCCGCCCTCAAGAGCGACGGCACGGCCCTCCTGGTCTACTCGGTGGGGGCGACGGTCTACAGGGTCAAGCGCGTGAACGGAGTGTGGGGCTCGCCGGCGGCCTGGAGCAACAGCCTGGCTTCGGTGAGCGGCCTGGCCTGCAACCAGTACTTCGACTTCGATGTCGCGGTGGCCGGGAGCCAGTCGAGCGGCGTGGCCGGGCTCTGGACCGTCATCTACGGCGATGGCTACAGCCAGGCCCTCGATACCTGGTCACCCCTCATGGAGCTGACACTGGCCAGCGCCGGCTCCAGCGTGCAGTTCCGGGCGCCCTCTCTGGCCGTAATGGGCCGCTACCGGCTCTTCTTCGTCGAGAAGTACACGGGGAGCCAGGCCTACAGCCGTGCCCAGTGGAGCCACCTGGCCCCAATGCAGGACTTCGTGTCCAACACATGGCGGGAGCCAGTCGGAATGGACGTTGAGGGCGATTTCGGCCTGGCGGCGGCAGCGGGATCGGCCTACGGCTGGCTCTCGACACCATCGGGCGTCTGGCGGGCCAGCCTCAGCGCCCCGGTGCTTGCGCTCGACGAGGACGTACTGGAGGCATATGTCGAGACACGACCCCAGGAAGGGCGCCTGCGCGTCGTCCTCCGCAACGACGACGGCCGCTACAACGACCTCTCAGGCGGCGCCTTCGCTGCTATTCGGCGCGGTTCACAGGTGGACTTCAACCCCGGCTACGTAACCGCCTCCGGGCCCGTGGTCTCGCCCGGGGCCCGATACTGGATAGAGGGCTGGGACTACGTCAACAAGCGCGGGCAAGCCCTCTTCGTCCTCCATGCCAGCGACGGCTGGGCGCTACTGGCGAACTGGCGGGCGCGGCGACAGTTCGCCTGGAACGCTGGCGAGAAGACGGTGTACGGGCTGCTGCAATTCGTCCTGGGGCGCGCCAGCCTGGGGTTTGGCGCTCGCAGCGCCAGCGCTACCGTCACCAGCCTGTCGCCCGCCTTCACCATCCAGCCCGCCGAGAGCGGTGAAGCTGCCGTCAGTCGCCTGCTGGCCATGGTACCGGACGTGCTGCTCGTCTCGGGCGAGTATGCCTACCTCGTGAACCCCACCGCTACTCAGGCTACCGTCTACGAGTACGGAGTCGAGCACGCCATCCTCGAGGGTCGCTACGGCGTCCGCTCCGCTTCCTTCAACCGCGTGCAGGTCTTCGGCCAGAACCTGATGGTGGAGGACTTCGACTGGACGGGCGTGGGCGACATCTACGACCGGCTGCACCAGGACCACGACCGCAACCTTACTTCCACAGCGGCCGCCCAGGACCGCGCCGACGCCCTCCTGCGCCACCAGGAGATGCACGCCGCCGATGACGAACTGCTGGTGCCGGTCAACTGCGGCCAGGAGCTGTACGACGTGGTAGAAGTCACGGATGCGAGGGCGGGACTCTCGGCGGCCCGCCGGCGGGTCCTGGCGATGAGCCTCCGCTACGTAAGGGGCAGGCCTACCCCCGCCTACGAGATGCGGGTGCGCCTGGAAGCTGTCTGAGGGACCAGTGATGAACCTGCGACAGGGGATCCTGAAGTCTTTTGACGCCGGCTCCTATACAGCCACGGTGCAGGTGGCGGGAAGCCTGGCTGTCTGGCTGGGTGGTGTGCCCGTGAATCGCGGCATTTCTCAGGCGGAGATGGTGGCCGGGCGCCGCTGCGCCCTCGTCTTCTTCGACGAGGCCAACCCGGGCGACGCCGTGCTGGTCGCCGTCTACACGTAGGAGGGCGCTGGCATGCCTCCTCGCCGCCCCCAGCCCACGCCTCGCACTGCCCGACCGCCCACGGGCGGGCCGAAGCCGCCCCTGCGCCGGGACGACGTGCGTGAGACGCCGGAGCCCCGCGGCAAAGATATCCGAGCGGGCGTCGGCGCCGTGCCCGCCGTGTGGGAGGACTAGAGACCCCGGCCTCTGTTGACACCCTCGCCTGCCCCAAGCTACTCTGCTCCCGAAGCACAGCAGGGAGGCAGGCGATGACGGAGCAGCGACAGCGTCCCCGCGTCGGGCACCGGGTGGTCGGGACCATCAAGGCCGTCAAGGGCAACTGCTCCTGGGGCCACAAGGTGGGCGACACCTTCGAGGTCAGCGCCCACGACACGGCCGGCCTCTGCGGCTTCCTCTACCACGACATCTTCCCCTACGTCGTCATGCTCCAGTTCGGGGGCGGCTTCCCTGCGGAGTGGGGCGGCCCCGAGAGCGTAGAGCTGGAGTGCATGGACCGCTGGAACGCCGTCAAGATCGAGCTGCGAAGGGAGGACTAGCCCTCTGAGCCGGCCTGCCTGCAGGCAGGCGCACAGAGGCGGACCCCGCCGTGCCCGAACGCATCCTATCCGGAAAGCCCCGCCAGGAAGACATAGCCCTTGATACCTCGCTCCGTCCCCGGCGCCTAGCCGAGTACGTGGGCCAGGAGAAGATCAAGGACAACCTGAGCATCGCCATCGCCGCCGCCCAGCAGCGCGGCGAGCCCCTGGACCACGTCCTCCTCTACGGACCGCCGGGCCTGGGCAAGACCACCCTGGCCTACATCATCGCCGCCGAGATGGGGGTGAGCATCCGCATCACCTCGGGTCCGGCCATCGAGCGCCCGGGCGACCTGGCTGCCATTCTCACCAACCTCCAGACGGACGATACCCTCTTCATCGACGAGATCCACCGCCTGGCGCGGGTAGTGGAGGAGATCCTCTACCCGGCCATGGAGGACTACGGCCTCGACCTGGTGCTTGGGAAGGGCCCCGGCGCCCGCAGCGTACGGTTGTCCCTCCCCCGATTCACCCTCATCGGGGCCACCACCCGCTACGCCATGATGAGCCCGCCCCTGCGCGACCGATTCGGCGCCGTCTACCGGCTGGACTTCTACAACCACGAGGCGGTGGCGGCTATCATCCGCCGCAGCGCGCGCATCCTGGAGGTGGAGATCGAGGAGGGCGGAACACTGGAGATCGCGCGCCGGGCCCGCGGCACGCCCCGCGTGGCCAACCGGCTCCTGAAGCGCGTCCGCGACTACGCCCAGGTGATGGCCGACGGCGTCATCACGGAGCCCGTGGCGCAGGAGGCTCTCGCCCGCCTGGAGATCGACGATCTAGGGCTGGACGAGGTGGACCACAAGGTGCTGCGCTCCATCATCGAGAAGTTCGACGGCGGGCCCGTGGGGCTGGACACCATCGCCGCCTCCATCTCGGAGGAGTCCGACACCATCATGGACGTCTACGAGCCCTATCTGCTTCAGGTGGGCTTCATCCAGCGCACCCCTCGCGGCCGGGTGGCGACACGCCTGGCCTACGAACACCTGGGCCTGCCGCCCAAAGGGCCGGCCCCCACGGCCCAGACGGGGTTGTGGGATGCGCCCTAGCGGGCCGCAAGCCAGAAATGCGCCGTCGTTCGATTCGGCTGAAGGAGTATGACTACGCGTCAGCCGGAGCATATTTCGTGACCGTGTGCGCTGACTCGCGGCAGACGCTCTTCGAAGATCCCGTCCTGAGGGAGATTATGGAGCGCACGTGGTATAGCCAGGAGGAAGGGTTTCCTGGTGTGGTGCTGGATTGCTTCTGTATCATGCCCAATCACATCCACTTCATCGTCTGGTTGAACCCCGTAGGGGCGCCCCTCGCGGGCGCCCGTAAGGAGAACGCGGCGACACGGGCAGGGGCAAGCCCTGCCCCTTCCGTAGGGGCGCCCCTCGCGGGCGCCCATAGGGAGAACGCGGCGACACGGGCAGGGGCAAGCCCTGCCCCTACGTTGGCGGAGGTAGTTGGAGCCTTCAAGTCCATCGTAGCCACAGAGTGGCTGAAGTGGTTACGGCAGCATGCGCCGCACCGTTCAGGGCGGGTCTGGCAGCGCAACTACTACGAACGGGTGATCCGCAACGAGGATGAGCTTGGCAGTATCCGCGAGTATATCCACGTCAACCCTTTGAAGTGGGAGCTTGACCGCGAGAACCCGCGTCGCTTGACCAGTCGCGAGTACGCGAGGCAATGGGGCTGGCTTGAAGGAGGTTAAGGGGAGGGGCGCAGCACCTGCCCGCCGGCAGGCGGGTGCTGCAGCCTAGCAAAGCGAGCCTAGATCCGCAGTGCCAGCAACTCCTGCTCGACGCCGCCGCCCTTGACACGCACCTGCACGTAGCTGACGCGGACCTTCACCGCCTTGCCGCCCTCTTCGAGGAAGATCTCGTCTCCCTTCTGAAAACGATAGTCCGTGTTCAGGGTGGTGAGTAGCTTATCCTTGCGCTGGGTGAAGGGATCGGCCTCATAGATCTCGACTTTCATCTTTCACCTCGCCCGCGTGCTGTTCCCTAGCCGGCCGGGGCCGGATCCGTCGACGGCCTCTCCGCTGGTCGCAGGCCGTCGCCGTCGCCGGGCCTTCGCTCCTGATAGGTCATGCGGTACAGCCTGGCATACAGGCCGCCCCGGGCCAGAAGCTCATCGTGCCTCCCCTCCTCCACGATGCGGCCCTCATCCATTACCACCACCCGGTCGGCGCCGCGCACCGTCGAGAGGCGGTGGGCGATGACGAAGGAGGTGCGGCCCTTGAGAAGCCTCTTGAGGGCGCGCTGGATCACGACCTCCGTTCGGGTGTCCACGTTGGCGGTGGCCTCGTCCAGGATGAGGATACGGGGCTCGGCCAGGACGGCGCGGGCGAAGCTGATGAGCTGCCGCTGCCCCACCGACAGGTTCTGGCCCCGCTCGTGGAGGACGGTATCGTAGCCCTGCTCGAGGCGGACGATGAAGTCGTGGGCGCCCACGGCGCGGGCCGCCTTCTCTACCTCCCCGTCGCTGGCTTCCAGCCGGCCATAGCGAATGTTGTCGCGCACGGTGCCCGAGAAGAGGAAGGGGTCCTGGAGAACCATGCCCATGCGGCGTGTCAGCGACTGCCGGCGGATCTGGCGGATGTCGTGGCCGTCGATGAGGAGGCGACCTCCCGTGACGTCGTAGAAGCGGGCGATGAGGGCCGTGACACTGGTCTTGCCAGCGCCCGTAGGCCCCACCAGGGCGATGGTCTCGCCGGGGCGGACGTGCAGGCAGATGTCGTGCAGCACCTCCACGTCCTCGACGTAGCTGAAGCTAACGTGGTCGAAGACCACCTCGCCCCGGATGTCCTCGAGGTCCAGGGCGTCGGTGGCGTCCTCGATGTCCGGCCGCGTGTCCAGCACCTCGAAGACGCGCTCGCCGCCGGCCATGGCCCGCTGGAGCTGAGTGTACTGGAGCACCAGGTCGCGCACGGGGTCGAAGAAGCGCTGGATGTAGAGGGCAAAGCTGAGGATGAAGCTGACGCCGACCACGGGGTCCAGTGAGTGGTTGAGGACCCGCTGGCCGCCCACAATGATGACGATGGCCAGGGCCGTGGCCGACAGGATCTCGACCACGGGCATCACCACGGCCTGGAGGCGCCCGGCCTCGATGTTGGCCACCAGGTTGTCGGCGTTGATCATGTCGAAGCGGCGGACGTTCTCCCCTTCCCGCGACAGGCTCTGGATGACGCGCACGCCGGAGACGTTCTCCTGGAGGTTGGCGTTGACCACGGCGATGGCCTGACGCACCTGGATGAAGGCCCGTCGCGCCCGGCGCTGCCACAAGGCCATGATCACGATCAGCACCGGCATCACGGTCATGGTCAGGAGGGCCAACTGCACGTCCTGGATGAGAAGGAAGAACACGATGAGCGCCAGGCCCACGAAGTCGGAGAAGATGGTGAGGACGCCCGTGGTAAGGAGGTCCTGGAGGACGGTCACGTCACTGGTCATGCGCGACATGATGCGACCGACCTCGTTGTCGTCGTGGAAGCGCAGCGAGAGCTTCTGGAGGTGGTCGAACATCTGGGTGCGCAACGTGTAGAGCATGCGGTGGCCCACGTAGCCCGTGGTGGTGAGCTGCACGTACTGGGCACCCCAGCTCACCAGGGCCAGCACGACGAAGATGCCGCCCAGGACGTTCAGCCCTGTCAGGTCGCCTTTGGCGATGGGGCCGCGCACGGCCTGGCCGATGAGCAGGGGCTGGACATAGGAAGATGCGGCGTAGACCAGCATGCTGGCAAAGCCGAGAACCGCCTGGGCCTTGTAGGGCGCCAGGTAGCGGGCCAGCCGGGACATGACCCGGTGGTCGTAGACCCGGCCCAGGGTCTCCTCGTCCCAACTGTCGATGCTGCGGCGCAGCCGGAGCCCGGCAGGGTTGATGGTGCTCTGGCTCCAGCCGCCGGCCGCTGCGCCGCCCCAGTAGGCCATCTTGACTTCCTCTCCTGCCTAGCCGCCCCCGGGCGTGGAGGCCAGGCTTTCCTCCTCCGACGCCTGCCCGGAGGAAGCGGCCTCCTGCGCCTCTTCCTGTCGCCCGGCCCGGAGGAGGGCCTCCTCCTGGTCCCGGAGCTCCAGGTCGTAGATCTCCCGGTAGAAGCCGCCGCGCTTCAGCAACCCCTCATGGCGGCCCCTTTCCACGATCTGGCCGTCGCGCATGACCAGGATCTGGTCGGCGGCCTTCACGGTGCGCAGGCGCTGGGCGATGACAAACGTGGTGCGTCCGCGGATGAGCTCGGCCAGGGCCTGCTGGATCAGGTACTCCGTCTCCGTGTCAACGCTGGACGTGGAGTCGTCGAGCACAAGGATGGGCGGATCCATGAGCAGCGTCCGCGCGATGGCCACTCGCTGCTTCTGTCCCCCAGATAGGGTGATGCCACGCTCTCCCACCCAAGTATCGTAGCCCTCCGGCAGGCTCATGACGAAGTCGTGGATGCGTGCCGCTTTCGCCACCCGGACGATCTCCTCCTCGCTGGCATCCACGGCGCCGTAGGCGATGTTGTCGCGGATGGTGGCCGAGAAGAGAAAGATGTCTTGCTGGACGATGCCGAAGCAACGGCGCAGGGAGGCCAGCGTCACATCCCGGATGTCGATGCCATCGATGGTTATGCGACCGCCGGTGACGTCATAGAAACGGGGCATGAGGTTGACCACCGTGCTCTTGCCGCTGCCGGTGGGCCCCAGCAGGGCCACCACCTGCCCTGGTCGAGCCTCCAGGCTCACGTCGCGGAGGACAGGGCTGATGACTTCATAGCCGAAGGAGACGTTCTCGAAGCACACGCGGCCCTTCAGCGAACGCAGCTCCGCCGCCCCCGGCTTCTCCTCCACCGCCGACTCCGCGTCCAGGATCTCGTAGATGCGCTCCCCGGACGATTGCGCTCGGGCGAAGAGGATGACCACCCAGCCCAGCACCCGCACAGGCATCTGGAGGAGGGTGAGGTAGAGCATGAAGGCCGTCAGCTCTCCGATTCCTAGTCGGCCGGCTATGATCTCGCGCCCTCCGTACCAGATGGTGGCCACGGTGGCCATCATCCAGAGCCCGGTCAGTATCGGGCTGTTGGTAGCCTGGATGCGGTTCGTGGCGTAGGAGTCCTGGAAGAGAGCGCCTGCTTCGGCCGCAAACTTCTTGCTCTCGTGCTCCTCGCGGGAAAAGGCCTTGACCACGCGCACGCCGCTCAGATTCTCCTGCATGACCGTCCCCAGGCGGGCGAGGCCGTCCTGGACACGGAGCCAGATGGGACGCAGTCGGGTGGTCATTACCACGGAGCGCCAGGCGATAAAGGGCAAAAAGACCCAGCTCACCAGGGTCAGGCGCCAGTTGGCGTACAGCATCAGGCCCAGAACCACGATCAGCAGAATGACGATGTAAAGGAGCCGGAGGACGCCCAAGCTGATGAACATGCGCACGCCCTCCACGTCCTGCGTGGCCCTGGACATGAGCTGGCCCGTCTGGGCCTTGTCGTGGTAGGCGTAGCTGAGGCGCTGGAGGTGGTCGTAGATGGCGTTGCGCAGGTCGTAGGCCACCCGCTGGGAGACCCACTCCGCCAGGTAGGTCTGACCGTAGGCGAAGACACCCCGCCCTATCGCCGCCGCCACGATGGCAAGGCCAGCGATGACCAGCGTGTGGGTGCTTCCCAGGGCAACGCCCGTGCGGTCGGCACCGCCGACGCCCTCAATGCGCACCCGGAGGCCGGTGTCGATGGCCCAGGCCACCAACTGCGGCGACACCAGGACAAAGACGCTGGCGCCGAGAACGCACAGCCAGGCGAGGAGGACACGGCGCTTGTAGGGCCGCAGGAAGCTGAGGAGCCTGATGAGGACGTGCATCGTGGTTTCGCCGGGGCCCGTCGCGCCTTGCCGCAGAGCGCAGCGCCGGGCGGCTCCGGCGGCGAGCCTGCCGGCCGGCCAGCGGGCCTGCCCGCCGGCAGGCGGGTACGGGATCATTGTAGTACGATTCTAACGTTAACGTAAACGGGCCATCGCCCCGGGCAGTATGCTAGAATCATTCCTGCAGACCCCGAGGACAGCCCCGCATGCTGACAGCAGTCCGATATGCAGTGCGGCCCATGGTCCCCGGCGATATCCCCCAGGTGGTGGATATCGAGCGGGAGTCCTTCGCCTCCATGTGGCCCCAGAC
>Ga0315277_10012833_pt1 | contig 10479 bp, 12 predicted proteins | sample YL17G05_15_MG_FD_203695 | JGI IMG/M metagenome (GOLD analysis project Ga0315277, IMG submission 203695) | Sediment microbial communities from Yellowstone Lake, YNP, Wyoming, USA - YL17G05_15 | ecosystem: Environmental > Aquatic > Freshwater > Lake > Sediment | place: USA: Wyoming | collected... | reverse complement strand
CCCGTACTACTCGGAGGCCGAGCGGACCTGGGCCACGCCGCAGAACTGGACGGTTGGCGGGGTCAACACCCTCGTGCTGTACGTCCAGGGCAGTCCTTCCAACGGCACCGGACAGTTGTACGTCGTGCTCGAAGACAGCACCGGCAAGAGTGCCACGGTCAGCTACGGCGACGATACGGCCGTGAAGTCGAGCACGTGGGTGCGGTGGTCGATCCCGCTAAGCAGGTTCACTGGAGTCAGTCCGGCGAAGATCAAGAAGATGTATATCGGCGTGGGCAACCGTGCCGCCCCGGCGAAAGGCGGCGCCGGCAAGATCTACATCGATGACATTCGAGTGGTCAAACCCTGACGTTAGCTGTCAGCGGCGGATTGCGAATTCGCCGGTAGTCTGACGATGTGCATTCTCAGAAAGGGCTGTGAGGCATGCCTTGCAGCCCTTTCCTCTTTTACCGGATTGCCCATGCCTTCTCCGGGCAGCCGGCGAATCGGCGTGGATGAGGCTTGAAATCCGCCTCCATCCGCGTAGAATATCCGGCAGATGCGGGTGGAGGCCCCCACCGGCGGACCGCCACCCCCAACCTGGAGCAGTGGCCGAGTGGCTTAAGGCGACGGTCTTGAAAACCGCTGTGTCGAAAGGCACCGGGGGTTCGAATCCCTCCTGCTCCGTAGTTTGCCAATTTCACAAAATCTTCCATCGCGCGACAAAATACGCAGCATTGCGTATTGACTTGGTGGTCGCGTGTGAGACAATGCCACTGTCGCTCGTGCAACATGATATGTTAACTGGTTTCGAACGGAGTGAAACTGACATCAAGGCACGCAGCGACGGGGAGAACAGGGTGATGAAAGACTACCTACGGGAGTACTCCCTGTGTCTCCCTTTTTCATTTCTGTTGGAAACCCTCTGTACGTTTCAAATGCCGATGTATGGCTTGCCGCCGATATTGGCAATTCGTATAATCTCTCGCAGTGGAGGTGAGGTCGGGAAGAGGCCGTGGTCGCCGGGCAGTCGGCGAAGACCGTACGAATGAAGGAATAGTGGGACCCATCGACACGTGAGATTTGGGATGCTGGTCAATCCGACGGCGGGAGCTACGAACGCCGGCCGCAAGGCCAAGACGCTGCAGGCCGTCAAAGAGATTCTCGGCGACTGCGAGATCCGCGGCCTGGAAACCCGATCACGAGAGGAATTCCTCCAGTGCGGGGCCGATCTGGCCCGCGAGGCGGAGGTCCTCGTCGTGGCCGGCGGCGACGGCTCGTTCTCGGACGCCGTAAACGCGCTGGACAGCGATATAGTCTTCTCCTATCTGCCGCTCGGCTCCGGCTGTGCACTGGGCTACGCACTGGACCTTCCGCCCCAACTGACGAGGTCCGCCAAGAAGATCAAGGAAGGCCGGCTGCACCACCTGGACCTGATCCTGTGCGACGGGACACGCAAGGCGTTCATGAGCAGCATCGGGATCGAGGCCGACATCATCAATCGCCGCGAGCAGCTCCGGGAGAACGGCATCAACGGGCCGCAGGCCTATGCCATGGCGACGTTCGGCTCGTTCCTTGCCGAGCTGGAGCGCAGCGACATGTCCATCCTGATCGACGGGCAGGAGCTGGTCGTGCCGGACGCCATCACCGCCATCGTGACGAAGATCCCCTACTACGGCTACAAGATGAAGGTCGTGCCGCACGCCGTTTTCGACGACGGCTACCTGCATCTGCTCGCCATCAATTCAAACTGGGGCGAAATTGTTCAGAACCTGGCCAACGCCTTTCTCAACGAGAACAAACTGGGGATCTACAGAAAAGCCAGCGAGGTCCGGATCACCGTGCAGCGCGAGCGATATGCCCAGGTGGACGGCGGCATCTACCGCAAGGGCACGTCCTTCGAGTTCCGGATCCTGCCGGGAATCCTGAAGATGTGGTACTGACCCGATTCCCTGGACGATATAAGCCCGATCTCCACTCTGCAGGAGCTCGGGCGGAAGCTGCGAATCCGCAGAGAGTCACGCAAAGCGCCATTTTGGGAGTGACGAGATGATCAGGAGAATCATTCTGGTTCTGGCATTGACGTGCGTGCTGATAGCGGCGGTCGGCTGCAACACGGTGGAGGGGATGGGGCGTGACATCTCGGACCTGGGGCACGCCATATCCGAGGCGGCGAACTGACCCGCGTGCACATCGATTCCTACGAGTTCGGACGCATCGTAATAGACGGCGTAACGTACACCAGCGACTGTCTGCTTCTGGGCGATAGCGTGCAGGCGGACTGGTGGCGGGAGCAGGGACATCTCCTTTTGCCCGAGGATATCCAGCCGGTTCTCGCATACAGCCCGGCGATCCTGGTCATCGGCTGCGGCGCCTCGGCCCGGATGAAGATCGATCCCGCCACACTGGCGGTCCTGCAGGACAAGGGAATCAATGTAGAGATACTGGATACGCGAAGAGCAGTTGATCGCATCAATGATCTGCTCGGGGAGGGGGTCAACATCGCCGCAGCCCTGCACCTGACCTGTTGAGGACGTCCCCGGGTCTTGACCGTTGTTCCGACGGGCTGGCAGCGTGTTTGTAGTGTGCCCATACGGCATAGCGAAACGCCTTACGGCGTCACGGCAAGCGCGGCCCGGATCCTTCGCTCCGCTGCGCTCCGTTCAGGATGACAAGACCCGCGCAACGATCGATCATGATCCGTTTGGTGGGGTCTGGACCTCGCCGGTCATGGGGACAAACAGCACCGGCATCACCTTTTCCTGGTGGAGCTCGCCCCGAGAGTCCTTCGTCAGAAGAATCAGGTACTGGAATCCGGACTCGCCGGAAACCGGCAGGATCATCCGCCCGCCCTCCTTCAGTTGCTCGACCAGTGGCGGTGGGATTCGCCTGGCGGCGGCCGTGCCGATGATCGCATCGAACGGCCCATTCTCAGGCCAGCCGTAGTAGCCGTCGCCCGCCTTTACATGGACATTCTCGTAGCCCAGCGTCTTGAGCAGCTCGGCTGATGATCTCGCCAGCAGCTCGACGATCTCGATCGTGTACACTGCCTTGGCAATCTCCGCCGCCACCGCCGCCTGATAGCCCGAGCCGGTGCCGATCTCCAGCACGACGGAGTTCGGATCGAGCCTCAACGCCTCGGTCATGAACGCGACGATGTAAGGCTGGCTGATGGTCTGGCCCTGACCAATGGGCAACGGGCCATCTGTGTAGGCGTTGGCTTGTTCCTCGCGCGGGACGAAGGCATGTCGCGGCACCGTGCGCATAGCTTCAAGCACCCGGCGATCCGTGACTTGTCGCGCCTCGACCTGGTAACGGACCATTGCAGTGCGTTCTTCCACACGCTCACGGAACGCCGGATGCCCACGCTCCACCTGCACCGGCCGGTCATTTTTGGCTGACTGGCCGCCACTTCCTTTGTCGTCGCCGGACCTGCCGGACGGACAACCACCCAAGCTCAGCCCGACGACCGCAGGCCAGACAAGCCACCGTAGAATCATCGCAAGTCGATGGGAACGCCGTTCATCACGCAATAGCTTTTGACCTTCGTCGACCATTGGTCAGGACCCTCGGTTCAGTGCTGTCTGTCTTGTCTGAAATAATTTTATCGGAACCGCGCGGAATTCCGCACATTTTTTTCTGGACAGTATGTCGTGACTGAAGTAAATTCCTTGATGTTTTCGGTCTTTGGGCGGAACCAGACACAGGATGTTGCCGGCGACGTGTCCAAAGGCACGGAGGTATGGATACCGAGATTTAGCAAGGAGGTACAACATGGAGGTTGGAGATCGTGCACGCATCGGATTGGGGGCTTTCGTCACGCTGCTGACGGTGTTCTCGCCCGCTTGGGCGACACCGACGTTTCAGACGTACATCATCGGCGGCACGGCGGGGGACGTGGGTGCGGACGGAGAGACCTGGATCACGCACAGCGGTACGTTTAACCTGGTTGTCGTCGGTGCGTATTCAAGCAAGACGGCTGCCTTGGACTGGGGGACATTGATCGTCTCGGTGCCCCAGGGCGAGACAGGCACGCTGACCGTCGGCGGAGCAACACTGCTGAAGACGATGAGGTCTACAGGCGTCGGCGATATTCCCGATGGAACTGCCGGACTCGATCTGCTGTCGAATATCGGCGGTACAGACGGCTACGAGAACAAGAGCCCCGTGCTTGATCTGAATAACCATTTCCCCTACCAGAACGGCGTGGCAGACTTCTTGTACTTTGACGTCGGTGATTTCGCCGACCTCGGGCCGATTCACAACTACGATGCCAGCGACGGCAGCATCGTCTGGGCGGGAACAGGCGAGGAGAAGACACTCGCGGTTTCGACGACCGGCTTCAGTTGGGTTCATTTCGACCTGGGCGGCTACGTGGACATGGAATCCGGCCACGATGGCTGGGAAATCAACCCTGGCAGTCATGATGCCGTAACCGATCCGGTCGTCCCGGTTCCCGGCAGCCTGCTGCTGGCCGCCCTTGGCGCAGGTCTGGTGAGCCACATTCGTCGGCGCAAGGCCCTGTAGCCTTCGGCGATCCGTACAGAGCTGCGGGCGATACTCGCGGCTCTGCAAACTGACGATGAGCAATCACGCCGCATGGGCTTTGACTCATGCGGCGTTTTTTCATAACATGATTCTGCCTGTGCCCGGAAACCCGATAACCAGCGAAATTTTTGCAGAAAAGGGGTTGCAGGCGGTTTGGCGGGCGTATATACTTTCGGAGTTGACTCGCGGGCGTAGCTCAGGGGTAGAGCGTCACGTTGCCAACGTGAATGTCGTGAGTTCAAATCTCATCGCCCGCTGTTAGGAGCTTTCCTAAGGACGGGGATCTGCAAACGCACGTCCGCGTTGAGGAACCCCTTATAGTATCGGCGAGTTACCGGCTAGGTGGTAGTTTGGCATTGGTCGTCGATACGTGGAAGCCTCGCGGCTTCGGCGGCGAGGTCGGAAACGGTCACCTGGCTGAGGGGAGATACTCCCCGATGCCTTTTTTGTTGTCATAGAGGAAATCGGATTTGCAGGCTGTTTGGGAGCGCCCACATGGCGAAAGAAAGACAAGAATCGGAAACGCCCGAGACGAATGAAGAAACGCAGGCCAAGGAGGCCAGGACGGCTAAGAATACGGTTACGGTCGAGGACGCCGGCCCGTGCAAGAAGAAGGTCGCCATCGAAGTTCCGGAAGAAACGATCAAGGACATGGCCGATGAGCAGTACCGCGAGCTTCGTCGCGATGTCGTGGTGCCGGGCTTCCGGAAGGGCCGGGCCCCCCGCCGGCTCTTGGAGAAGCGGTTCGGCAAAGAGACCGGCGAGCAGATCAAACTCAAGCTGCTGGCCGAGGCCAGCGAGGCGGCCGTCAAGGACAAGAAGCTGGATATCCTGACCGATCCGGACATCGATTACGAGAACGTGAAACTGCCCGAGACGGGCTCGATGAAGTTCGAGTTCCAGGTGGAGGTCCGGCCGGAATTCGAGCTGCCGCCGCTCGAAGGCATTCCGGTAACGCGGCCTAAGCTGGAGGTAACCGATGCCCAGGTCGATCGGGAAATCGAGCAGCTCCGCCGCTGGGCCGGCATCTGGATACCTAAAGAAGACGGCGCCGTCGAGCAGGGCGACCAAGTCGTCGCCGACGTCCGGCTGAACGTCCATCCGACAGAGGAAGAGACGGCCGAGCAGGCCAAGGCGGCTGAGGAAGGCAAAGAGCCCACGCCCAGCAAGATCCCGGAATCGGAAACGAAGCTGGACAACACGGAAATCCACGTCCGGCCGAACGGATTCGTCGGGGCCGTGCCCGTTCCCAACCTCCCGGAAATCCTCGCAGGCGCCAAGGCCGGCGACAAGAAAACCACGACCATCGAGATCCCCAAGACGTACTTCCGCGAGGAGTACCAGGGCAGGACGGTCGATATCGAAATCGATATCAAGGAAGTCAAGTATCTCAGGCCCGCCGAGATCGACGAGCAGTTCCTGCAGCGATACCGCGTGGCCAATGAGCAGGAGCTTCGCGACAGGATTCACGAGAATCTGCACGGGCACCTCGAATCGCAGACCCGCAGCGACATGAGCGAGCAGATTTACCAATTCCTGCTGAATAATACGACGTTCGAGCTGCCGATGAACATTGTCGCCCGGCAGGCGGGCAACCTCTTGCAGAGGCAGTACATCAACCTGCTGGCCCGCGGGCTGTCGCGCGAGCAGGTCGAAGAGCAGATGGAGCAGCTCCGGGCCGCCAGCGAAGAGCAGGCCAAAGAGCAGCTCAAGACCTTCTTCATCATGGACAAGGTCGCCGAGAAGCTCGACATCAATGTCAGCGACGAGGAGATCAACGGCCACATCGCGCAGGTCGCCGTCCAGAGGAACCAGCGGCCGGAGAAATTGAGGGAACAGATGGAGCGCGACGGCTCGCTCGCCCAGTTCCGCCTCGATGTCCGCCAGGACAAATGTATCAGCAAGCTGCTCGAATCGGCGAACATAACTGAGCAAGCACCAGAAGAAAAGAAGAAGTCGAAGAAATCAAAGAAATCGGCCGAAGAGAAATCAGAATAAAGGATCGTTCAATGTCCGTGCAACATTCGATGGAATATAGTGGCCGAACCCGGGAGATTTACAACGAGTACACGCAGTACCACCGCTACCGCCAGATGAGCCTGGACGACATGCTGCTGGAGAACCGCATCGTGTTCCTCATCGGCGACATCAACTACGGCCGGGCGGCGGAAGTCATCATGAAGCTGCTGTACTTGGACAACATGAAGCGGGGCCGGGAGATCAGCCTGTATATCAACTCGCCGGGCGGCACAGTGGACGACACGATGGCCATCTACGACACGATGCAATTCGTGGGTTCGCCGGTGGCGACCTACTGCATCGGCCGGGCCCAGTCGGGCGGAGCCGTCGTTCTCGCGGCGGGCGCCAAGGGCAAGCGGTACGCCCTTCCCCATGCCAAGATCATGCTCCACCAGCCGTGGGGCGGCGTCACCGGCCAGGCCTCCGACATTCAGATTCAGGCGGAGGAGATCCTGCGGGCCAAGCAGACGATCAACCGCATCCTCGCCAAGCACACCGGCCAGCCCATCGAGAGGATCACCGAGGAGACGGAGCGGGACCGGTACATGAGCGCTGAGGAGGCGAAGCAGTACGGCCTGATCGACGAGGTCCTCCACGAGGAAGAAAAGAAAGACGAGAACAAGCAAGAGGAAAAGAAATCATAGAGTCCACATCGTTGATCCCGGATCTGTGATGCTGGATATCACGAGGAACCACAGATGCTCATGCAAGAGACCTTCATACCGATCGTTATCGAAAAGAGCGGACGCGGGGAGCGGGCGTACGATATCTATTCCAGACTCTTGAAGGATCGAATCATCTTCCTGGGCGGCGGCATCACCGACGCCAGCGCCAATACGATCATCGCGCAAATGCTCTTTCTGAGCAACGAGGACAGCAAGAGCGACATTCATTTCTACATCAACTCGCCGGGCGGCTCGATCACCGCGGGCCTGGCGATCTACGATACGATGCAGTTCCTTCGCTGCGACGTGGCGACGTATTGCATCGGCCAGGCGGCGAGCATGGCGGCCGTCCTGCTGGCCGGAGGCAAGGCGGAGAAACGCTTCCTCCTGCCGAACAGCCGCGTCCTGCTGCATCAGCCGCACATCATGGGAGTGCTCGAAGGGCCTGCGACCGACCTCGACATCGAGGCCAGGGAAATCCTCCGCCTGCGAACCCGCATTTACCATATTCTCGCCAATCATACGGGTCAGCCGCCGGCCAAAATCGAGAAGGATTCCGACCGCAACCTGTGGCTCAGCTCCGAGGAATCCATCAACTACGGGCTGGCCGACAGGATTCTCCAGAAGGCCCCGGAGATCGTCAGGAATGAGCAAGATGAGCAGGAGCAGCCGCCTCAGTAGTCGTCAGGCGGCACAACGCATGAAGCATCAATGGAACAGGTCAGCCGGGGCGCGCGCGATTCTCGCGGTCGCAGCGGTTCTGCTGGCCGGCTGCGGAATCGGCAGCGCAAGAAAGAGCCCCGCGGAAATGAAGGCCCGGGATCTGGAGCGCCAGAAGGCAACGGTCAACACCGAACTGGAGCAGTGCCGCATCGAGAACCGCCAGTTGGCTGAGCAGATTCGAGCGCTGTCCGCTCTGCCGAAGGAAGGCCGCGAGAATCTGTATGAGCTGCGAAGCGTCAGGATCAACAAATACACCGACTGGTACGACAGGGACGAGGACGGCAAGCGAGAGAAACTGATCGTCTACTTCCAGCCGATCGATACGGTGGGCGATGTGGTCAAGGCCGCCGGCAGCGTGGCGGTGCAGCTCTGGAACCTCAACGATCTGAACAGTCAGGCGATGCTGGGCCAGTGGCAGATCCAGCCGACCGAGCTGCGAAAGCTCTGGTACGCCAGCGTCGTGATGTCGACTTACCGGCTGACGTTCGACGTCGCGCCCACGCCAACGCAGGACCTCACCGCTTTACAAGCACAGCCCCTCACCGTGCGAATCACGTTCACCGACTATCTCACCGGCAAGATCTTCCACGACCAGCAAGTGATCGAGCCCTGAGCCCGGCACAGCCGCAGCACCCGGCGTCTTTACGGCTGCCCGGCGTTCGGATCGACGGGCTCCTCGGAATCGTGCCCTTCCAGCTTGGAAGCGTAAAACGCGGCGTCATTGCCGCGGTGCTGCTCCCATACCTGGCCGGTGAGCGTATCAATGACGTAGACACTGCCATAGTCCTTGTCGTGGGCAACCAGCGAGAATCGGCCGTTGTACTCCCCGTGCATAAGGGGGCAGTCCTCCGATCGCGCACACCGCCACCAGGACCAGCAGGCCGCCGATCAGGAAACTCTTGCCATCGATGGAACGCACCATACGCTTTTCCTCCCGTTTCCGAATACGATTTGAGAGTATCTGCACTCCGCCTGAACCGTCGGGCGACGAGCCCGTTTGCATATCACCCTAAAGGACGCACGAGGCCGCGAAATGTTACAGTGACCCGGGCCAGCCGATGACGGCGGCGAAACGGCCGCAGGCGTTGCCTTCCCGCCGATGGCTGGGGAAAAGATCGTTGCGGCACAGCGTGCAGACGCCCGCCGTATGAACGGACTCGGCATGGAGACCAGCCCGCGTCAGGGCATCTGCATTGGCATGCCACAGATCGAAGTGGAGCTTGCCGCGAGGCCCTCGCCGGAAGAACCTCTCCGCATGCGGGCCGATTCCCCGAATGGCCTCGGCATGGACCTCGTCGCCGACCTCGTAGCATTCCGGTCCGGCGGACGGGCAGATGCACACCACGAGGTCGCCCGGATTGCAGCCCAGCTCAGCCATTCGACACACGACCGCCGGCGTGATCCCCGCCACGGTCGCCCGCCAGGAGGCGTGGGCGAATCCCACCGCCCGCCCGCGCCGGTCGGCGATCAATACGATGGGACAATCGCCGCTCTTGCCCATCAGCATCAACCCCCTCGTCGCGGTCACCAGCCCGTCGGCAAACCCGGCACATCCGCCCCGCTCACAGACCAGCACCTCGCCCCCATGCACCTGCTCCAGGAAGGCAGCATCTTCAAGATCCAACACCCTCGCGATTTCTCGCCCCGCCGCCGCCGGATCATGCCGGACCTGCTGCCCATCCGGCCCCCGCCGCGTCGTCACCAGATGAGCCACACCAATCTCCGTCAGCGCCGCAAACCGCCCCACCACCCACCCATTCGCCAGCCCCTCCAGCCGGAAATCCCCATTCAAATCCATTCGAGCCTCAATACTCCCGAATCCTGACACTATGCGTTGACCGTCATCATGCTGCCACCTACATCATATGCATCGGAATGCTCCCTGCCAACAGAGGAGAGATTTCGCGTGATGGGGCTGCTTCGGGCGTTCTCACAGATGGCGAGATTGCGGCTTGCCAAGCGGGGGTTAGACAATAGAATACGGCCATGCGCGAATGGATGAATCAGGTGCTCTGTGGGGATTGCGTCGAGATTCTGCGGACGGCGAAAGGGCCGTTCGCGGATGTGGTCTTTGCCGATCCGCCATTCAATATCGGATACAAGTACGATAAGTACCACGACGAGAAGGCCAGTGACAAGTACCTCGCTTGGACGCAGGATTGGGTCAGGGCATGCGTCGGTGTGCTCAAGCCGCACGGGTCGTTCTATATCGCCATCGGCGATGAGTATGCGGCGCAGATCAAGCTCATCATGGAAGACGAGCTCGGGCTCACGCTACGAAATTGGATCATCTGGCACTACACGTTCGGCCAGCAGACCAGGAACAAGTTCGCCCGGTCGCACACACACATCCTCTACTTCGTAAAGAACGCAAAGAGTTTTACGTTCAACGATGGGCTGGTGCGCGTCATCTCCGACAGGCAGAAGAAATACAGCGATAAGCGGGCCAACCCGGCGGGCAAGATGCCGGACGACGTGTGGAACGAATATCCCCGCATCTGCGGCACGTTCCGCGAGCGGACGGGCTTTCCGTGCCAGATGCCCG
>Ga0315277_10012832_pt1 | contig 10479 bp, 10 predicted proteins | sample YL17G05_15_MG_FD_203695 | JGI IMG/M metagenome (GOLD analysis project Ga0315277, IMG submission 203695) | Sediment microbial communities from Yellowstone Lake, YNP, Wyoming, USA - YL17G05_15 | ecosystem: Environmental > Aquatic > Freshwater > Lake > Sediment | place: USA: Wyoming | collected... | reverse complement strand
TGAGAAAGCAAGGGCCGTGAGGATCATGCGAGTGCGACATCGTCGTGAAGTATACCGGAGATAACCTCGACACTACAAAAGACTTAGTGTTACCCATCAAAAAGTTGGCCGTTCCCAAATGCGGAATGCTGATTGCGGAGTGCGGAATTAAAAACCAGAAAAAGCATAGTGCATCCTTCTACGTCCCGTCTTGCAGGACTACGGAGGAAAGGTAGCGCCCGCCTACAATAGACATTTTTGGCGGGCAGGCATACCGCAGAGTTCAAAGCAAGATAGCCATTCCCATTTCTCAGTCAGACCCCTCACCCATAAGTTTATTGAAAGAGGAAGATTCCTCCGCTCTATTCAAAGAAATTTTTACACCAGGTTTGGATCGTGATAATATGTTATGATGCCACGACAGGCGAGATTGGATGCACCCGGAGAGCTTCATCATGTGATGATTCGCGGCATCGAGGGAGCGAATATTTTTTGGGATGACAAAGACTGGGAGTACTTTCTTTTGCGAGTTTGTTCAGGAGTCATGGCATAAGCCCCCGACAGGATTTGGGGAGGGCTTGAATGATTGAAAAGATGGCAAAGGTAAGTCTGGGACTAAAAGAGTGGGTTAGCGAGCTGCAGGATTTCTATATCCTTTCCATTCGTGGACTTCTGGGTTTGGCGAGGAAACCATTTTATTTTAAGGATACCATCGAGCAGATGGATTATGCTGGTGCAGGTTCCTTTTTCATTATTCTTCTCGTCTCTCTTTTTTTAGGAATGGCACTTTCGCTACAACTCTCTGCTGAACTTTCAAGGCTTGGTCTTAATATGTATATCGGAAGTATTGTTGGAGTCTCTATTGTCAGGGAATTAGGACCTGTAGTGACTGCGCTGGTCTTTGCCGGTAGGGTTGGTTCTGGTATGGCCTCAGAATTGGGATCCATGATCCTCGGCCACCAAGTAGATACCCTCAGAGTCTTTGGGGTAGACCCTTTAAAAAAGTTGGTCACTCCGAGGATATGGAGTTCTATAGTTATGTTACCCGTTTTGACCATCATAGGGGATGCCATTTCCCTTCTGGGTGGCTATTTCATAGCGGTCTATGTGAGTCATCAAAGTGGTACAGTGTACTGGAGTTCGATTCGAGGGGTTCTTAACTTTGAGAATGTTGTTGCCGGTTCCGTGAAACCGTTTCTCTTCGGTTATCTGATCGCCTGCATCAGTTGTTATATGGGGCTTTCCACAAGAGGGGGAGCCATCGGGCTCAGACGGACAACGACAGGGGCCGTCGTAACGTCATTCATCATGATCATCGTTGCTGATTTTATATTGACAAGGATATTACTTTATGTTTTGGGGTTTTCGGTATGATCGTATTTGATAAAGCCTGCTTTTCCTACGGGAAACGGCAGATCCTTAAGGATGTCAGTTTCTCTATCGATAAGAATGAGAGGGTTGCGATCCTCGGAGAAAGCGGAGGTGGCAAGACGACTGTTCTTAAGCTGATGTTGGGACTGATCAGACCCGATTCTGGAAGAATCCTCATCGACGGGGAGGAGATCAACGATAAAACAGAAGATGAGCTCCGGTCCGTTAGGATGAAATTCAGCATTGTTTTTCAGGAAGGGGCGCTTTTTGATTCCCTGAATGTAAAAGAGAATGTTGCTTTTTGTTTGAGAGAATATACGAAAATGTCCGAAGAAGAAATCGATCGAAAGGTGAGGGAATTACTTAGGATGGTGGATGTAGAGCAGGCAATCGATCTAATGCCTGAAGAACTGAGCGGCGGAATGCACAGGAGGGTGGCCATTGCGAGGTCACTGGCAGCCTTTGAATCAGAGATGTTTCTATACGATGAGCCCACAGCAGGGCTCGATCCCGCCAATTCAGATATCATATGCAAGCTTATTCTGGATCTGTCTAAAAATGGAAGGGGGTTTGTGATTATCACCCATAAGGTGACGGATGCCCTCAAGGTGGCGGATCGATTTATGTTTTTAAAAGAGGGTATCATTATTTTTGATGGTAAAAAAGAGCAGTTTAGCCGTACCACTCTTCCCGAACTTCAGGTATTCCTTAGCGAATCGAACTTTGTTCTAAAGGGTCGGTAATGTATCGGTCCATAGGAGGCAGAGATGTTTGATACGAAAAAGCAGCTCAGATGGTCAAAACTCAAGGTGGGTCTGGTCATCACCCTTGCCCTCTTAATCATGATTGTGGCTATATTTTTTGCAGGGGGTATCAAAGAGGTGTTATCGCCCAGGATAGAATTGAAAGCACAGTTTATGGATGCAAAAGGCTTGAGAAGAGGTGCCCCTGTATGGATATTTGGGACAGAGGTAGGTTCCGTAAAGAATATCCATTTGGATCCTGTCCAAGGAGCGATCGTTACCATCTCTGTCGATAAAAGTGTCCAGAGATTTATTAAAAGGGATGCGAAGGCAAACATACTCACCATGGGGCTTTTGGGTGACAAATACATTGAACTAAACACTGGCTCGTCACTGGCAGGGCCCATCCACCCCAAAGAGATGATAAAAGGAGGGACACAAATTGAGTTCTCAGATATCATGGAGACCACAGCCGTTGCTATCGGGAAGATGGGGGAGTTTATAAGAAAGCTGGATAACCTGGTGGTGAAGATGGAAAAGAGCGAAGGGACCGTTGCTAAATTATTCGGAGACCCTGCCATTTATGACAACTTGAGTCAGAGCACTAAGAAGCTATCTCTGTTAATAGAAGATATAGCCAATTCGCGAGGCACCATAAGAATGCTGATAGATGACCCTTCCCTCTATAGTAAAATGTTGACTGCTTCCACATCGATTGAAGAGTTCAGCAAGAAGCTGAATGAGAGTCCCGGGACATTGAAAAAACTGGTGGAGGATCCTTTTCTTTACGATAAAGCATTGGCCGCTGTTTCTTGGATAGAAGAATTCAGCAAGACACTCAATGAGAGTCACGGGACACTAAAAAAATTGGTTGAAGATCGAGAATTGTATGAAAACCTCAATAGGGGATCGGCACAACTTTCTTCGATTTTAGAAGGGATAGATAAAGGGAAAGGTGTCGCAGGGGCCTTGATCAGGGATGAGGAACTCACCAAAGAATTAAGTGGGGCCCTCCTGGAATTTAAAAAACTGAGCGCTGAGGTTGAGGCGTTGGTTAAAGATATTAAGGAACACCCGAAGAAGTATTTCAAATTCAGTATATTTTAGATCTTTACAACTGCCCTGAACCGAGTCAGAGGATCAGATTCAGAACTTGCCTGACTACCTTAACGTTGATAAACTTTTGACGATACGGACATGGGCAAGCCGTTCGGAGAGGCTTCGAGGCGAACCTTTGACCGAATCGGCACTCTCGTCCCCTTCCCTTGCTGGAATTCAATTGGAGTGATGTCCTCCGATACCCTTAAATTCTCAAAACAACCGCCTTCCGAAGCCTTGAAGGGCGGTTTGCCCGTGCCTGCACGCCGTAGTGCCTGCCTTCGCCGGAGCGGCTTCGCACAGGCAGGCGTTTCGGCACGCAGGCGTGTCCGTTTTGCAACTGTCAGGACTATCCTATGAGTCCTCCACCGTTGACTCTTTTCCCATCTTTACAGATAAACCCTGTGAGTGAACAACCAGAAATATCCTTCTCAAACCAAGTTCTTTTCTGATCCATTCTTCCCTCCTTATAGAACGGGGAGATATTTCTCCAGTTCGAATTGGGAGACATGGGTTCGATAATGGTCCCATTCGATCTTCTTATTCTCAATAAATTTTTGGAAGATGTGGTCTCCCAATGTTTCTCTCACCAGCTCACTTTTCTCGGTGAGCTGGATTGCTTCGAGAAGGTTTCCTGGAAGGGAGTCAATCCCGTGCCTCTTTCTCGCTTCCTCCGACATTTCAAAGATGTCTTCTTCGACGGGTGGCGGAAGCTCATAACCTTTCTCAATTCCCTTCAAACCTGCAGCCAGCATCACAGCGAAAGCCAGATAGGGGTTGCAGGCCGGGTCAGGGGACCGGAATTCCATCCGTGTGGCCTTTTCTTTTCCCGGTTTATACATGGGGACCCGAACGAGTGCCGACCGATTCCTGCGCGCCCAGGAGATATAGACGGGTGCTTCATAGCCTGGGACAAGCCTTTTGTAAGAGTTCACCCACTGAGAGGTGATGGAAGTAATCTCTTTGGAATGTTGCAAAATTCCAGCCATATAAGATTTAGCGATCTTTGAGAGATGAAATTCATCTTTCGGATCGAAGAAGGCATTTTTGTCACCTTTGAATAGAGATTGATGGGTATGCATGCCACTCCCGTTCTGTCCAAAAATGGGTTTGGGCATGAAGGTCGCATAGACACCATGTCTCAATGCAACCTCCTTGACAACGAGGCGATAAGTCATCGCATTATCCGCCATGGTCAGGGCATCCGTGTAACGGAGGTCAATTTCATGCTGGCTGGGAGCTACTTCATGATGGCTGTATTCCACTTTGATCCCGAGCGCTTCTAATGTGAGGATTGTTTCACGCCTCAGTTCTGTTGCAGCATCGAGCGGGGTGAGATCAAAGTAACCACCCCTATCCAATCCTTCTGGTTTCACATCACAGTTTTTAAAATAGAAATACTCCAGCTCAGGACCGACATAGAGCGTATAGCCGAGATCTTGAGCTTTTTTAAGGTTTCTTTTTAACACCCAGCGAGGATCCCCTTTGTAAGGGGTTCCGTCCGGTTCATAAATATCCGCAAACATCCTGGCCACGGCATTCTCTTTTGGCCTCCAGGGAAGGATCTTAAAGGTTTTAGGATCGGGCTTGGCGATCATATCGCTCTCATCGATGCGAGCATAGCCCTGGATAGAAGAGCCATCAAATCCCATTCCCTCTTCCATAGCACCTTCCAATTCATCAATGGTGATGGCAAAACCTTTCAAAAAACCAAGGACGTCTGTGAACCAGAGCCGAATAAATCTTACGTCATTTTCCTTTGCCAGCTTTATTACATGCTCTTTCTCTTTCTCCATTTTGTCCTCCTTTTTATTCCCCTCACCCCTCCCCTCTCCCTAATGGGGAGAGGGGAGGGGTGAGGGGGCAAAGATTTAATATTAAAAAAGGCGTCTCTTTTTGACCTGTTGATGACAGGTGGAGACGCCTTTGTCTACATTTTACCTGTCGATCACAGGGAGAGACGCCATCGTCTGATTCAATACGCCTTTGTACTATTGAACATAAGAGCAAATCTTATGCCATTGATTGTGAATTACACGAATAAACGTTCACCTCATAATTTATTGAAATTAAAAATGATTTGTTGGTGCTGGAATAGTCTGTGATTTCGGAGGGTCATTAAAATTGAAAATGGATGACGAAATTCAAGCAGGCTGACTAAAAATAAACGCATCGTTCACTGTCACTGTAAAAAAAATTGACAAAGCCCGCTGATTTTCATAAATTTTTAAGTACACACCCAAAAAGGAGGGGACTGTCCCACATCGGTTCGGAGATCGGAGTTTTTTTTCTACTTCGAGCTAAGAACTTTGAACTCAGTGACTAAATAGAATCGGGACTGTCTCCGATGAAAGGGAGGGGAGGTTCTATGGAGATAGACAAATTTCTGGAGCTCACCAAAAAACTGGACAAGAAAAAAAAGGGAAAAGAGGAGGAGTTGGAAAAGCTCAAGAGACTCTTCGAACGATTCCATCTGTTGAATCGAAATTACTTAGACAAGGAGACCTTCGAAGCAGCACAGGGCTCCCTGTCAACGATGGCCGAGACCATTGCGAATACGATTCAATATCTCGATGCTGAAATAGCCCGGCTGAGAAGCAAACGTCTGAAACTGCGTTTTGAAAATGTGACACTCAGTGAGATGCAGAAGATCCAAAATAGAAATGAGATGTTGATTAAAGAGTATCTGGCTGGGTTTCCAAAGTAAGATTATTTTTTCAAGGAGGCTTCAAAATGAAAAGACATCTTTTGTTCCTTATCGTTTTCTTTTGTCTATTCACTTTTTTTATCTCTATTGGCGAGACCTCGACAAAAGAGGTGGTGGTTGTCACCTCCTTTCCGAAAGAGCTCTTCGAAACCTATAAGAAGGCCTTTGAGGCCAAGTACCCCGGAGTAACGGTCATCGTCAAGCAGAAACAGACCACAGAAGGGGTCACTTACATTCGAGAGACTGCTTCAAAACCAGAAACAGATATCATGTGGGCCAGTGCAGTTGATGCCTTTCAATTACTGAAGACAGAAAAGTTGTTAACTCCGTATGTATTACCGAAAGAGATTGGATCGAAAATCCCTGCGAAAGTAGGTGCTTTTCCGATTCACGATCCAGAGGGATTCTATTTTGGGTTTGCCCTCTCCGGATATGGGATGATGTGGAATAAGCCTTATCTTCAAGCCCACAAATTGAAGGCCCCGGCAGAATGGACGGATCTCATCGACCCCAGTTACTATGGTCATTTATCGATTTCAGCCCCTTCCCGAAGCGGGACGACCCATCTGGCAGTGGAGGCGATTCTTCAGGCTTATGGTTGGGAGAAGGGATGGGCTCATCTGCTCAACATGGGGGGGAATATGGCCGTTGTGACAGAGAGAAGTTTTGGTGTGCCAGAAGGGGTGAACAACGGTCAGTACGGGATCGGGATCGTCATCGACTTCTTCGGACTATCTTCTATTTCAAGTGGTTTTCCTGTCGATTTTGCTTATCCCTCTATGACGCCTATTGTCCCTGCCAATGTTGGATTAGTGAAAAACGGCCCTAACGAAGAGAATGCGAAACGCTTCATCCATTACCTTCTCAGCGAGGAAGGTCAGATGCTCCTCTTTAAAGCGGATATTGGTAGGCTTCCAGTCATCCCAGAGCTCTATGCAAAGGCACCAGCGGGTTATCCGAATCCATTTAGGATGAAATTAGGTGGTTTGGATTTTGACTCCGGACTTTCTTCCGTGAGATACGATCTTTTGAACTCCCTCTTCGATCAGATTGTCACCTTTCGACTCGGGGAACTGAAAGAAGCATGGGGAGCGATTTACAAAGCAGAGAAGGCGATCGAGGAAGGAAAAAGAAAGAAGAAGGATGTGATTAAGGCAGCTGCCATGGTTGCCGCGGCCCGTTCTTTGGTTACTAAGGTGCCTGTACCAGAAGCTAAGGCCAACAACAAGGATTTTAATAAGGCCTTCAAGGGGAAGGAAAAGACAGACGCCAGGGCAAAGCTGGAAACCGAGTGGGATGCGACTGCCAAGGCCAATTATTCGAAGGCCAGAGAGCTGGCCTTAAAAGCGATGGAGATGATCTAAAAGACAAGTGAAAATTACTGAGATTTAGGAATTGAGGGATTGCGAATTGAATCATCCCTAAATTCCTCAATTCCTGAATTCATTATTATGCTTTCAATTAGATGGGTGATCATGGTGAAGCGTGTTTAAGAATAAGTTAAAAGAGGTTGATCTTTCCCAGTCACTCATTTTTCTCATCCTTTTAGCCATTCTTTTTACCTTCATCCTTTACCCACTCATTCGAGTCCTTTATGTCGCCTTCACAGAGGGAGGTTCTCTCTCACTCAGCCATTTTATCAACTTTTTTGAAAGGGCCCTTTTCAAAGAGTCGTTCCTGAACAGTCTCATCGCAGGGCTGATGGCTGTCATCTTCGGAAGTCTGATCAGCCTTCCCCTTGCGTTCTTCACTATCAAGTACGATTTCAAAGGGAGGACACTCATTCAGACCTTGGGAGTTCTTCCCTTGGTGATGCCGCCCTTTGTGGGTGCAGTAGCCCTCCAATTGATCCTGGGCCGAAGTGGGATGCTCAATCTCCTTCTCCTCAAATGGTTCAACACCTCCATCCCTTTTATGGAAGGCTTACGGGGAGTGATCATCGTTCAGACCCTTCACTATTTCCCTTTTATTTTTCTCAATGCCTCAGCCTCTCTGGCCAATGTGGATCCTTCACTGGAAGAAATGGCTCAGAATATGGGTGCCCATGGATTACGCCTCTTTCGAAGGGTAACCTTACCATTGATGATGCCGGGATATGTGGCCGGAGTCCTCCTCGTCTTTATTCGTGTCATCGATGATCTGGGTACCCCCTTGATGCTGAACTATACCAAGATGCTTGCCCCTCAGGCCTACCTTCGGGTAACGACCATCGGCGTCGAGGATAAGGCAGGCTATGTCATCTGTGTGATCATGGTAGTCCTCTCCCTTCTCTCCCTCTGGACGGCGATGAAGTTCCTCAGCCTTTCCGAATATGCGATGGTTCAACGAGGTGGAACAGGAACCCCAATTTCAAAAAGGATTGGAGGTTGGAAGTTGGTTTTTGTTTTGGTTTTTTCTTTCTTCATTCTGGGCATCAGCCTCATCCCACATCTTGGAATCTTCATTCTCTCCTTTGCAAAGGTCTGGAGCTTCTCCTTCCTTCCAAAGTCCTATACCCTGAGCCACTATATTGAGATCTTCTTCAGGACCCCTTATTTTGTAAAGAATACACTTCTGTATTGCCTTTTGGCTGCAGGCATTGACGTTATCTTGGGATCCGTGATTGCATTCCTTCTGATTCGAGGAAGGATCTGGGGGAAAGGGCTTTTAGATGCCATCTCAACAATGCCTTTGGCCATTCCAGGAGTCGTCCTTGCCACGGGCTATTTGAGAGTATTTCATGGAACCAACCTCCCTTTTTTCCATCAGCCTCTGACCTCCCTCTGGATCATTTTAGTCATTGCCTATTCGTCGAGAAGACTTCCCTATACCTTACGGTCTTGCTATGCCTCCATGCAGCAGATTCACATCTCATTGGAGGAGGCCGCCTTGAATTTGGGAGCCAACCGGAAGAGGACATTCTTTAAGATCACCTTTCCATTGATGACAGGAGGTCTGATCGCTGGGGGACTTTTAGCCTTCATCACATCATCTGTAGAACTGGCCTCTACGATCATGCTCGTTCCCCGGATGGAATACGCACCGCTCTCTTATGGCATTTACATCTATATGCAGAGTGCAGTGGGAAGAGGACCGGGCGCCGCCTTAGGTGTGGTCGCCATCCTATTGGTGGCTATAGGGACCTATCTGGTCAATAAGATTTTTAGTGGAGGAAGTGGAACGGCTTTCAAGCTATAAAGAACGATGGACGATGAACGAAGGACGATAGACGGAGATAGATGATGAATGAGGCCACTGAGGTTCGACTTATCGATTTGAGAAAAAGTTTTGGAGAGACAGAGGCCGTGAAGAATGTCAATCTGACCGTCGAAAGGGGTGACTTTTATACCTTCCTCGGTCCAAGTGGATGTGGTAAGACAACCCTCCTTCGGATCATTGCAGGGTTTACAAGACCAGATAAAGGAATTGTTCTTTTCGATGGAATGGAGGTCCAGGATGTTTCTCCATGGAAGAGGAATGTGGGGATGGTCTTTCAAAATTACGCCCTGTGGCCTCATTTGTCGGTATTTGAAAATGTGGCCTTCGGACTGAAGGAGAGAAGTTTACCTAAATCATTGGTTTTAGAAAAGACTCGTCAGGCCCTCTCCATGGTCAATCTCGAAGGATTGGAAAAGAGAAGACCTTCAGAACTTTCGGGAGGACAGCAGCAGCGGGTTGCCCTGGCCAGGACTCTGGTCATTGAACCGAGACTCCTCCTTTTGGATGAACCGTTGAGTAATTTAGATGCAAAACTCCGGGTACAGATGAGACATGAGTTGGTTCGGATTCAAAGGGATTTGGGCATCACTTCCATTTATGTTACTCATGATCAGGAAGAAGCATTGATCCTTTCCACCCGGATAGCCGTCATATCAAAAGGCAGTGTCGTTCAAGTGGGGACTCCTGAGGAGATTTATGAAAACCCAAAAAGTCAGGAGGTTGCTGATTTCGTTGGGACATCTAATTTTTTTAATGCCCAAGTGATTGAGCTGATGGAAAACCAGGTTCGCCTAAGAACCGAAGAAGGACTTCTGTTAACGGTTGAAAGGCAAAAAGAGGTTTCGGTTGCTACTGGGTCAACTATCCTTCTCAATATCCGGCCAGAATCGATTCAAATCTCCTATCCCAATGAGACCCCTCTGGATGGAAATCGGATCGAGGGGATCGTTAAAACCTCTGCCTATCTTGGCTCATTGGTTCAATATGAGGTGGAAATATCTGGAGGAAAGAGGATGAAAGTCAACGTGGTCAATCCGAGAAGGAAGGTCCTCTTTAAGCAGGGACAACAGGTTTCCCTCACATTTTCATTGGATGATGTCGTTCTAATCCCGATCAAAGGTTGACCTCCTGTTTTCTCACAAATTACCACCCTCCCAGCACGTGCGTATGTAAATGGAAGATAATCTGCCCACCTCCCGTCTCCACATTGAAGAGTAATTTGTACCCTGAGTTCGAAATCAAATGTTTTTTGCTTCCTATCTCCCTGGCTCTAAAGATCATCTCAGAGATAATGTTTTTATCTTGTTTCACCAGATCGTTAAGACTTCGGATATGTTTTTTCGGCACGATGACAATGGATTAAAGACAAAAAAAGAGGATCTG
>Ga0315277_10012831_pt1 | contig 10479 bp, 4 predicted proteins | sample YL17G05_15_MG_FD_203695 | JGI IMG/M metagenome (GOLD analysis project Ga0315277, IMG submission 203695) | Sediment microbial communities from Yellowstone Lake, YNP, Wyoming, USA - YL17G05_15 | ecosystem: Environmental > Aquatic > Freshwater > Lake > Sediment | place: USA: Wyoming | collected... | reverse complement strand
CTTCGCTCTTCTCTCCTTTCAGTCGAGAAACCGTGCCCGCTCAGTCGTCCACGGACTTCCTCACCCACACCCTTCGACCTTTTCCCGAAACGCCGACCTTATTTAGGCCACTCCTGATTGGCCAGGAGGGGAAGGGGAGGTTAATGAGATTCAAACAGAGTCTTGGAGGCGTTTCGGATCGGGTTTGTCGCCAACAGGCCCTCGCCTCATAAACTTGGGGGAGGCGGAGAAGGGGAGGACACAATCCTGTTCGTCAGGGTTGATATTTTCTCGCGCATATCCCAAAATAAGCGAGTATTACAGTTGTTTTGGGTTACTTGAATCTAACGAAGGAGAAGACACATGGGAGCTTTAGTCGTTTTGCTCATCATCATCGGTGTCGTGATCGTCGCGGCGGTCGGGATCTACAACAGCCTGGTCGTCCTGAGGAACCGCTGCGAGAACGGCTGGTCGCAGATCGATGTCCAGCTGAAAAGGCGGTATGACCTCATTCCGAACCTGGTCGAGACGGTCAAGGGCTACGCCAAGCATGAGCGGGAGGTGTTCGAGAAGGTGACGGCGGCGCGGACGAGCGCAATCAACGCAGGCACAGTGAAGGACCAGGCCCAGGCGGAAAACATGCTGTCGGGCGCGCTGAAGACGATGTTCGCCGTGGCCGAGAACTACCCCGAGCTCAAGGCCAACCAGAACTTCCTGATGCTCCAGGAAGAGCTGGCGGGGACCGAGAGCAAGATCGCCTTCGCCCGGCAGTTCTACAACGATACGGTGATGAAGTTCAACCAAAAGCAGCAGGTCTTCCCGGCGAGCGTCATAGCCAACATGTTCAGTTTCAAGGAAAAAGAATATTTCGAGATCGAAGAGCCGGCCGCCAAAGAGCCGGTCAAAGTGAGTTTCTGAGAGATTGGATTCCTTCCTCTCCCTGATAGGAGAGGATTGAGGAGAGGGTGATTATAATTCGGGGACAAGATAAAAATTCGGGGACATGAACCGAATTTCTGAATTCGGTATCGTGTCCCCAGAATTTTGAGGGATACAAGGTGTACGAACAGATCGCCAGTAACAAGCGGAGGTCGTTCCTCCTTGTTTTCTTTTTTCTGGCGCTGATCTTCCTTCTTGCCTGGCTGTTCGAGCAGGTTGTGGGGATGGGGAGGGAGGGGTTGATCTTCGCCGTTATTCTGGCCGTAGGCATGACCGTCGGGAGCTACTACTACAGCGATAAGGTCGTCCTGGCCATGAGCAAGGCGCGGCCCGTGACCAAGGGAGAATTCCCCTATCTCTACAACGTTGTCGAAGGCTTGACGATTGCGGCCGGGCTGCCGCCGCCGCGCTGCTATGTCATCGACGACACGGCGCCGAATGCCTTTGCCACCGGGAGGAATCCAAAGAACTCGGTCATTGTCGTGACGACGGGGCTTCTAGACAAACTGAACCGGGTGGAGCTCGAAGGGGTCATCGCCCACGAGATGTCCCACATCAAGAACTACGATGTCTTGCTACAGACCCTGGTCGTGGTGATGGTGGGTATCGTTGCCCTGCTCAGCGACTGGATGCGGCGGACGTTCTGGTGGGGAGGCGGGAGAAGGCGGAGCTCAGACAGAGGAAAGGGTAGCGGCGGCGCAGCGATCATATTGGCCCTGGCGCTCATCATGGCCATCCTGTCGCCCTTGATCGCCCAGCTCATCCGGTTTGCCGTCTCCCGGAAGCGGGAATTCCTGGCCGATGCGAATGGGGCAATGCTGACCCGGTATCCGCCCGGGCTGGCTTCGGCGCTGCGGAAGATCTCCGCGGACAGGGAGCCTCTCGAGGTGGCGAACAAGGCCACCGCCCACCTCTACATCGTCAACCCCCTCAAGGACATCCGCGGTCCCGTTAACAGGCTGTTCAGCACCCACCCGCCGATCGAAGAGCGCATCGCCGCCCTCGAGAAGATGTAAGGGTGGCACCTGGGGGAACGTCCCCCAATATTTTTTTTACTTACCGGAATCATTGGCGTTCAAACAAAAGGTTAAAGCCGCAAGACGCACGCCCAACAAATCGCTTGACAAACAGGAAGCCGAGGCATACTTTTAGGTCATAAGGAAATTCGGGTAAGGAGGTAGGGGGTTTACCTCTCCAGGGGAGTTTTTTAGAAGAAACACTAGGGGTTAATCCTCAAAAAATTTTTGCTGAAGCGTTTCAGGGGTTGTTTTCTCCCTCCGAGAAACAATTGTCGTCTGCTCCACGCTCAGAAGATGCATGCGCACACCAGCGATATTGCGCTTTCTAGAACCATAATTCCTTACCTAAAAAATACCTAAAAAGGAGGACAACATGTCCATCCGTCGCTTGTCTTTTTATCTCTCTTTGGCCTTTTTGGCAGTACTGGTGATCGGGGTTCCGATCAGATCTCAATATCTTGAAACGACAGCAAGTGGAACCCAGTCAATCATCGCCGGTCGAAACGTGAATATAGTAGCCGGCACAGATTTTCTTACCGGTGACCCATACCTTCAAAGGCAAAACGAGCCATCAATAGCAGTCTCCACGCGCAATCCGCTCCATCTTCTTGCCGGGGCCAACGATTACCGGACGGTGGATATGGAGATTCAATTGGAAGAATTACCCGGACTTCAGCGTGGGATAGCTGCTGCCCCCGATGCCTGGCTGGGTGTATTCAAGTCGTTTGATGGCGGAGAGTCGTGGATAAGCAAGCTTCTGCCCGGGAGCCTCGTGGATCCTTCGCCTCAGAGTTTGAGTTCGCCGCTTCGCGGGTATGGTGCGGCAGCCGACCCAGTAGTCCGGGCTGGTACAAACGGACTTTTTTTCTACAGTGGTATAACCTTTAATCGGGGACAGAAAGGGCAAGGAGCGTTGTTCGTCTCCCGTTTTATCGATAACAACAACAAGGAATCCGGAGATCCGATCCAATATCTAGATGCGAAAGTCTTAGATACGGGAAATCAATGGGTATTTTTGGACAAGCCATGGATAATAGTTGACGTACCTCGTGACAACCGGACAACGGTTTTGCCCGATGGACAGGTGATTCCATGTTTCATGGTTTACGTTATCTATACATCGTTTCGAGGAAATATATCAGAGCATGTGCGCGGGCCGCTGATGGTAGCGATATCTGACGACAGTGGCAATACCTGGAAGACACCGGCCCGGATAACGGATGTGCTCCATCCGTATCAGGCCGCATCTCTGGCGATCGACCCCGATAGCGGAAGGTTGTATGTGGCATGGCGGCGGTTTCTCAAAAACGGACTTATCATAAAAGATAGAGATGCTATCATGCTGTCTTGGACGACGAACACGTGCTGGGGAAGATTTCTTGGGAGGAGTCTCTCGTTCTCGATTCCTCAAGTGGTGGCAGAGATTACTCCTTTTGACCAGCCAACCGATGCAACAATGTTCCGCACAAACACCTATCCTACTATAACGGTTGATAATAACGGAATAGTCTACTTGGCCTGGTCACAAAGGGATGCGTCAGGCTATGCGCGTGTTGTCGTCAAGACATTTAACTCTAAGACCGGGACGTGGCAGGGCCCTTTCCCGATATGCTCGAATGATGGGTCTGTTTGGGGTCATCAGTTCATGCCATCCATAAGCTATGCTGCGGGAAAGGTGACATTGGCATGGTATGACCAGCGTTACGATATCTCTGGTGTTCCCAGTTATTACATTGATGATACAAAGCCGGCTGAATGGCGCCACACCATCGATGTCAGGGCTGCACAATCTAATCCTGGGCCGCTTCCTGATTTCTCGAATTCCATACAGGTATCGAAGTATCCCTGGTTACTGTACATGCAGGGCACCGATTTATGGGCGAAGCAGCTCGTTCATAATAAGCCCAATCTTGATTTATTCTTGACCGGGACAAGGGCATTTATCGGCGATTATATCGATCTTTCCCCGTCACCGCCATTCGTTCCGAGCGGCAATGGATGGAAGTACAACACAGAATCTGTCCAAAACCCTGTTTTCCATGCTGTCTGGAGTGATAACAGGGATGTTATAGAATCTGGTGGTTGGACTGATTGGACTAAGTACGTAGCCCCTAAAGATTGCGTACCGGGTTCAGGAAGCCAAACAGGAATCAGAAACCAGAATATCTATACTTCCCGTCTTTCCAGGGGAATCATTGCAGGCTCTCCCGGAAACACGAAACCGCTGAATATTAAGCGCGCGTTCGTAGTGCTATTGAAGAACACAACGGAGAATGAAAGAAATTTGAATTTGACGATTGATTCCTCGGGGCCGATTGCAAAATTCCAGCAACGAGGCGTTGAATCTGGTTCTTTAGATATCACTGTCCCCCCCAACTCTACCATGTCAACGACCGTATCAGTTTATGATTATTCAAGCAATATACATGCTTCGGTCACCGTAAAGATATGGGAAAATGGAACTCTCCTCGCCAAGGTCACTTTGAACCCCGACTCCACAAATCCAGTGATTGAAGACCCTGATGTAGATTATCCAGTCCCTCACGTCGCGGCAAATAACGAAACACATACCCCACACGTTGCTGCTTACCAGGTAATAGAATGGGATTATGAATCAGCCAATCCACACGTGGCCGCTCCTCATGTGGCTGCTCCTCATGTTGCCGCTTATGCTGTCAACGACGATTGGGTTACCCCTCATGTTGCGGCCCCCCACGTGGCTGCTCCTCATGTGGCAGCCCCCCACGTGGCTGCAAACAATATTGTCAATCCACACGTTGCTGCTACAAATTTCCCCGAAGAAATTCCTGAAGATAGCTCATTAACGGATGTCTATATTGGCGTGGAAAATGCTGGTAACACCACATCATCGTATTCAATCGACACCCTGCCAATAGACCTTCCTGAAGGCATACTCGTCCAGTTGCTGATCTATAGAGTTTATACAACTCCATCCGCAGTGGGTTGCGAGTTGGTACTACAGGAACACCATGAGCTTTTGTCCAATATTACCCCTCATGTCGCCGCCGTCTCCCCTCAGGGTATCAGCGGGAATCTCCAGGCCAGCGGTCTCAACCAAGATTCACCAGTGGATGCCACAGCCGTCATTCCTCCTGGAGGAAGAATAATTATTATGTATCGCATCCTTGACCCAGATAAAACTGATGATATAAAAGTAGAACCCACATCATTTGTCCCAGAAATCACACAAGATGCACGTGACATAGTAAAGGGGCAGGAACAAACACTTCCACCGCCCACCGCACTAGTCATTACTACCCAAGCTTTAAACAAAGGATTCATTGGTTCGCCTAACAGCCAGACTTTAACGGCGGATGGCGGTTATCCGCCATATACGTGGAGCTTGGTGAAAGCGCCAAGCTGGATGAGCATAGACGAGAGTACAGGGGAAATCTATGGTACGCCGGAAGCACCTGAAGGGATTTTTGATGTGACCGTCGAGGTCCAAGATTTTCCTCCTTCTGAAATAATTCAACAAGTCTCTGCCAAAACCTTTAAAATAACAGTCGCCTATCCCCCTGATTTAATAGTGGAGTCGTTAACACACGATCCTGAATCGCCAACGACGACAGACGAGATTACTTTCACGGCAGTTGTGAAAAACCAAGGACAAGGGTCTGCTAGCCCCTCCACATTGGAGCTTCTTGTAGCAGGAGAGATTCCTGGAGCTAGTGGTACGCAATTTTCAGTGCCTGCTTTGGCCCCAAGCGCCACCTATACGGTTCAGCGGAAGAAAACACTCTCTGCAGCCCAAAACTACATAAACACAGCTACGGCGGATGTAAATAACGTCTTGCCAGAATCTAACGAAAATAACAATATCACGATTGACACGTTCAGCATTGTTGTTCCTCACACAGTCTCTACGCCCACCGTACCGAGCGGCCCCACGAGTGGATTTAGGACTATTTCTTATACTTATACCACAAGTGGGTCCGTATGCTCCGTGGGAGACAATGTAGAATATCAGTTTGATTGGGGAGATGGAACTTTTTCTGATTGGTCAAGCTCGACAAGCGCTTCTCATTCCTGGGCTTCTGCAGGGACCTACAATGCGAAAGCTCAGGCGAGGTGTTCAGTTGATCATGCGATTATCTCAAGCTGGTCCACAGGATTTTCTGTGACAATTAGTGAGTCACAGTTCAGCGTTGTTTACATTTATCAAACCGATACTACAAGTGCTGATTCCTTTAGGACTACCTTGGCTGAACAAGGAATTAGGGCTGATATACTTCAAGTAGATAGCATAAATTCGTTCGATTTTAGTGGATATAGCGTTGTTCTGATTGGGAATGATACCGGAAATTACGACCGTACTTGGGGTGGTGTTTCTGTTTACGAAGACGATCCTCGGGTTATAAGAATTATTGGGACAGGGTTGCCGGTCATTGCAATTGGCGTCGGGAATTTCTTCTTTGATTCCAAGAACTTAAATCTTAACATTGGGGCTTTGCCGTCTGCAGTGGATGATCTTCAAACATCAATATTAAAGGTTGATCCGAGCCATCCAATATGGAATTCTCCTAATGTCATCGGAGGGACAACTGTAGAAATATATCAAACTGCCGCACCTCGTGAGGAATGGTGGGAAGGTGGTATGGTGCCTGGTGTGGTTACCCTAGCTCAATGCCCAATTGTCCACATGGCAGGGCTCTATTACCCTATTGTCAGTCAAGACAGATTTATACAGTGGGGATTTCGCCTTTCTCCTGATTCCTGGACACAAACAGGTAAAGACCTTTTTGAAAATGTTGTTACATACTCAAGCACCTTTCTTGGTGGTGTCCTCTTTCTTGTTCAGCCGAGCAACACAAATGCCAACGAAAAAATCTCTCCTGCTGTTGAGGTGCAAATGGTGGACAGCAATGGTACTCCGCTTCCCGGTGTGGTATTCACGATGACGATTGAGAACAACCCGGCAAATGGCGTTCTCTGTGGCGGAGCAACTGTTACAGCCCTTTCGAATGAGCAGGGAATAGCAATTTTTCAGCTTTTATACATCGACAAACCAGGAAATGGTTACACGCTTAGAGCTACGGCTAGTCTAACAGGCTATGGATCTATAATTGGAATATCGAACCCATTTAATATTTTGTAGTTTGGAGGGCAAGGCCAGTCGAGCATAATTCGCACGAAAATTCACGTTTAAGAACTGAGATGCTGATAAAAAAGCGTAAGTGGTTCGGTATAAATTTATTACAATAAAAATTTCTAAAGCTGTTAGGTCATCTCGTCGGATTCATATGATCTCGCGGGCACCTGTAGAAATATGCTGATGGGGCTTTAGCTTTAAGATGAGGGGTTTATTTAGTTCCGAGCCGCTGGCGGGCGTCTTTAACCATCCAGTCGCCGTCAGCTTTTTCTTTTATGGTTAGGAAGGCCTTGTAGGAGTCGGAAGCGCCGCTGCTTTTTAGCCCCTCCTGCGCCCGCCCCAGGTAATAATAAACCGGAGGCAGATATCGGTAAGTAGGGAGGTCGGTAAAAAACACCGAAGTGGCTTCCCCGCGGCGTTTCAGACACTTGTCAAATTCTGAATAGGCTTCGGAATAAGCCTCTGTTTCTAGATAGGCACATCCCAGGAGAAAACGACCATACCAGATGTCAACCAGAGCCTGGGCTTCCCGGTACAGCTGGATTGCCCCAGGCACATCGCCCCTTGCCTTACTTAACTCGCCGCCGATCAACTTAGCGAAAGCCCGATGTGCGGGTTGAATTTTTTTGCTCAATTCCGCGGCCAAATCACGGGCTTTTTCTTGCTGTCCAGCTTGTATGGAAATTTCTGCTGCCGAGAACACCATCTCTTCTATTCTTGATGTAGCAACTGCCTTATCCGCTGCCTTGAGGGCCAGGTCTTTCTTCCCTGTGAGCATGTATACCTGGGCAAGAGCGATGTACTTGTCAGCGGCGATATAACTCTGGTCGTTTTTTAAATCAAAGGCGATCCCCTGCTCAAGAAGATTTGATGCATCAGACAGGCGGCCTTCATAAGCAGCGATGTCGGCCAGCCCGGTTGCAGAAAGCGCCTTACCATAAGGCCCTTGTCCTTCGAGCACTCGATATGCTTCGGCTGCCTGGGCCGCCTGGCCTTGCACAAGATTCAAAAGGCCTTTGCATACGTAAGCCTCTGCATAGTCGGGTTCGAGCTCGAGTAAGGCACTGACTTCCTTCTCTGCTGCTTCGAAATCCCCGGCCCCCATGGCGTACCAAATCTGATTGTATCGATAAATGCTCTTTTTCGGGTTGAATTCCACGGCGCGACGTCCCACTTCTTCGGCCAGAGCCATGTTTCTGGACTGGAAATGAGCAAAGGCAAGATTGGTAAAGCCCGATATATCCCCTGGATATTTTTCAATGAGTGTTGTGAACTCTTCGATCGCTTTGGGATAATTTTTCTTGATCAAATAATAAGTCCCAAGGGTTCGGAGCTTTTCGCGCTCGCTCATCTGATCGATTCGGGACATGGCCATGCCGAAATATTTATCGGATTCTTCATGCTTTTGGAGATTATTGTAGATCACTCCTAAACTGGCATAGGCACGCCCGAGATTCGGATCATGATCAAGGGCACTGAGAAACCATTTGATGGCCTCCTCGCGTTTGCCCTGGTAGTTGAGCTCCTGTCCGCGGGCATAAGCGTTCATGGCCGCCAGCGAGGAAGCAGTGAAGGTTTCTTCGGCAAGGGCCCGTGCTGATTCTGAAGGAGCCCCTCCCCCCAATTCCGATTCAAGCTTGGCAGAAAGATAATTAACCGCCTTTCCAACCTCAGCCTTGGTTTTGATTTTCTGCGAAGCCTCGGCAATCTGCGCATTCTTAATGGTATCGATTGCCCATACTTTAATGAGATAGCCACCTTTATCTGGTTCGATAGACTCATCTATGACGAAGTTTATCCCTTCTCTATTGCTGATCAATTGAGCCAGGCTAGGAGTGAGCTGCCCATCCGCGCTTGGATCGAGTTGGGTCCCTAGCTTCCGTGCCTGACCACGTTCATAAACGGAGATAAACGACGCTCCCTCTAAGCTGATTCCTAATAATTGTTCGATCGCTCCATCAAAGACGGGGTCGCCCGTTTTGTTTTCACAGTCGGCTATAAGGACAGAAATGGGCTTTGGGCCGGGTTTTCCGGGTTTTAGCGCAGTCTTTCCGCCAGGGTGTCTAAACTGCAATATGCCAACTACGGCCAGGGCAATGATCAGAACAGAACCAGCGGAGATTAATAGCAGACGGGAAGGAAGCTGGATTCGAAAGCCTCTCTCGATTTGGGCTTTTCGTAAATCGGCAGCGAAGTCAGAGATACTCTGATACCGATCCTGGGGATTTTTCGCTAGGGCCTTGCGCAGGATAGGATTGAGAATAGGATTCACGGATTTCGGCGTGATATGCGGCGGTGGGACTGAGTCTCGGAGAATCGAAGTGAGGGTTTCGATGGGACTCGGCTTGGAAAAAGGATGCTTTCCTGACAGCATCTCGTAGAGGATAATGCCGAGTGAAAAGATATCGCTTCTGGTATCAACACTTTCGCCTTTGGCCTGTTCAGGGGACATGTAGGCTATTGTGCCGGCGATAGATCCTCGCTCGGTGATGGATGCCTGGGTTAAAGTCCGGCTTAGTTCTGCCGTGCCTCCGCCAGGAACCACGCGCTTGGCCAGTCCAAAATCCATGACTTTGGTGTGGCCTTGAGAAGTGATCATGATATTGACGGGTTTCAGGTCGCGGTGGACGATCCCGGCCTTGTGGGCATTTTCCAGAGCCTCGGCGATCTCCAATGTCACCCGGATGATATCTTTTAGATGGAGCGGTTCTTGCTCCATTCTATCTTTAAGAGTTTTGCCCTCAATATACTCCATGGCGATGAAGGCTTTCCCGTGCCACTCGCCCGTTTCGTATATTTTGCAGATGAAGGGATGATCTAGGGCTGCCGCTGACTTGGCCTCACGCAAAAACCGGTCCCGGGTTCTGGCATCGCCTTCGAGCTCGTCCGGGAGGAATTTCAGGGCGACTTTGCGGTCGAGGATGGCGTCCCTGGCGAGATAAACCTCGCCCATGCCTCCTTTGCCGAGGAGCTTGATGATTTCGTAATGCTGGACCTTATCCCCAGGTGCAAACATTTGCCTTAATCATACAAAAAATGGGGACACAATATCAATTTCCCAATTTGTCCAGCTTGATTTTTCCCGGAAAATAGAGGAAATAAGTATTGTATTCCCGAGATTATCCGGAGGTCGGCCATGAAAAAAGCAGAGATGAATCGACGAGGCTTCCTAAAGGCATGTGTCACCGGAGCCGCCGCTTTGGGGAGTCTCGCTTCAGGAAAAGCGTTCGGAGGGCGCGCCGATAATCCGAACGCGGCTGCTTATGACGCCAAAGGCCTCCCCACCCGGGCCCTAGGGAAAACCGGCGTTTCCGTCCCCATCATCGGTTTCGGCAGCGGCAGCCGGTTTTGCCGGATCCTGGATCCGGAAAAGAGCGTCGAGGTCCTCAACTATGCCCTGGACCACGGGCTCTATCATTGGGACACCGC
>Ga0315277_10012830_pt1 | contig 10479 bp, 12 predicted proteins | sample YL17G05_15_MG_FD_203695 | JGI IMG/M metagenome (GOLD analysis project Ga0315277, IMG submission 203695) | Sediment microbial communities from Yellowstone Lake, YNP, Wyoming, USA - YL17G05_15 | ecosystem: Environmental > Aquatic > Freshwater > Lake > Sediment | place: USA: Wyoming | collected... | reverse complement strand
ACGAGGAGGTGAGAAAGCGGGAACGGCATCATCGCTCTCCGGATTTACATGCTCCAAATAACGCAAAGCGTTACCATAAACAACCATTTCCGGAATCGCGCACACGACCAGGTCCAGGTCCAACTAACTCCATGGTCCTCCCGGGAGCCATCTCTCGTTACTCCTGACACCTCGTCGGAGGTCATCCAGGATTGGCAGGAGAAACAGCCTGAGCAGGGCCGGAATCTCCTCCGCCGTATTCTGTCCGACGACGATGCCAGCACGGCGCGCGAAGGCGCGGATCTGCCCCGCACGCGAGGGATTTTCCCAATACGCAGATGTCAGCCCGTGAGGCTCAGCCTTCGGAATGGGAGTATTCCGCTCTTGGAATGTCCTCCGGATTGACTCCTTGAGAGTCGAGCCATCGAATTCGAAGCGGTTGGCCATGTGGCAAAGGTCAAAGAAATCCGTGATGCGGCTGTTCCTGTCCCCAAGGACTACAATGGCTTCGAGCTTTTCGGCAATCACGGATTCGGGTGCGTATACCAGCAATTTGGGAGGCGGAAAGTCCAATAGCGCAGGGTATTCCTGAGCCTGCGGCGCCGGCCAGGGCGAATCTCCGACGCCTACATCAATCTGGAAATTCACCCGCGCCGTGCCGCATCGGGAGACCAGGGTCAGGCGAGTGCCGGCGTATTCGTCCTCGGGCCGGATCGCCTCAATCCGGATCGAGGACGAATCAAAGGAAACTCCGTCCTGATCCACTTCGGTCGCACAGACGCTTCCACATCTGCCCGGATGACATCAGCCGAACCACCGCCCAATCGCAGGAAATCAAGGTCTCGCGTGGCTCGATAGGGCTGATCCGACCACAGACGCAGAAGCATCGCTCCTTTCAATGCGAAGCGGTCGCGGACCACCGATGACCCGAGCCGGTCCAGGAACCGCTCGCAGAGAAACGGGGTGATCAGGTTCTGGTAGTCGTCACCGGTTTCCTTGGCGCGGCTCAAGAGACGTGCAAGAACGGATGCCGAGAGGTTTCGAATCTGGTCAGGGCTTATGCGATGGCGTCCAAATATGGCTGCATTACTCTTGACACGCGGCAGATCCGGGCAAATCGCACCAATTCATCGGCGCCGCCGCGGTGCATGCGGCTGTAATCCTTGAGCGCTTCGACCGCAACGTCGATTCCCAGCTTGTTGCGATACTTAAAGCAATCCGCTACGGTTTTGGCGGCGGAGTAAATGCGCACCCCAACTCCTTCGATGGAATGCGTTTCAATACCCTCCGTCAGGGCAACTCCTGAGAAACGGGCGACGCGGAGCCGCGGGAAGTCAAGCAGGGGGCGGCGCGCCTTTTCCGGCAGGGCGATCCAAACCTCGCGCGGCATCTGGGTCGTGAGCCCATGAACTCGGAGCGCGGTCAACAAGCAGATTATCCCGTTTGGGATCCGTTTTGCTACCTGGGCAAGGGCGTGTTCGGCAGTGAAGGCATGATCGATCGCGACGTAGAGGCCGCGGGCCTGGCGCCTGACGAGCCCCTGCATAAGCAGCCCATAGAGAGCTCCACGGGGATACCCGCGAGCCTGCAAATCCATCAAGGACGGAATGAGTCTAATTGTCTTTCTTATTGGTCAACGACTGCCGGAGACAATGCATAATAATTAGGGCTTCTGCACTCGTAAGCAAGCATCGGCTTATGCCATCACCATCTCGCTGGGTGGCTGAATCTCGACCTTGGTGTGAAGCCGTACATTGAGGGCATCAAGAATCTTGATGGCGCGTTCGAGTGTGATGCCAAAATAATCATTTCGCTCATCCCGCGATACCTGCGATTCATGTACGTTCAACCTCTGTAAAAAGAGCCGCTTGCCAAGGATGTCGGAGGCGCCCAATGCGAGGCTTGACAGGCAGTCGGTGATGCCGGATGCTCCCAGCAGATTGCCAGGAATGTCACCGATGCCGAACAGGGTTTTCTTTGTGGCAAGAAGTACCTGCTGAAGAAATGGAACTTGCCGTGCGCGATGCTATTCGTAATGTTATGATGATAGCGGATTTTGCCCGGTACGAAGATCCTCTGGACTCCATGGATGAAAAGCGGCGTGCTCCTCTACAGTGATGCGCATTCATATTATCGGGCAATGACGCCGGATGTTGATGGCCTTCCAAAGGCGGGAAGAAGCGCCAGAATGCTTGGCGTCCGAGTGCCCGAAGATATAGTTTCGGATGAGAATGGATTCGTGCGGCCGGGGACCGGCGGAATGTCCATAGCACCAAACTCGGCATGGAATGTTCCGAATCACAGGAGACCCCGAGGCATGTACATGGGATCCACCGGCAAGTATGATGATCGCATGTATGCTCTGACTGATAGCGGGATCCCAGCCGATAAGCTGAAAGTGAGGCCGGATCCATTGCAACCGGACAGGCACGCCTTTGTGGAACCTGCGGTCACGGCTGAACTTGCGAGATATGAAAGCGATCTGGCCAATACTCGAAACGACTGGAGGCAAGTGTGGCCTTGAGCAGCCAATTGGATCTCTACCTCAAGCTGGAACGGATCATGATCGATCTTGACGATCGGGGAGAACCGTTCGCCGATCAAGTGCGCGACTTGATGGACCCGCTCTGGTATGCGTTATCCGCAGAGGAGCACAAATTCCTCGATGGCCGTGGGGAAGTTGAGGTGCGTGTGCTGTACCCGGTTACGCTCACGGTCCCCGACCTGTTTCAAATGCCCTCCGAGGAAGAAGTTGCTCTTGTCGAAATCCTACCGGAGAATGGCGTGGGAAGACGATTTCTGCTTCAGGAGGTGACCCTGTGTGCAGCGTAATGGTCGGCACCAATAGAATCACAAACTGCCAGACCCTGCTCAGTGTAAGGGATCAACCGCTGCTTCAGCTGGCGCTTTCTCCGCTTCGCGTGTCACTAAGATTGCCGCCTGATAATCCATCCCGCATATTCTTTGAGGTCGTCGATAATACGATCAGGGGGGAAGGCATCACAACGAATCCCGAATTGCGCGTTATTCAAGGAGAAAACAATGTCGGAATTTTCTGGAAGGGTATGCTTCTTCTTTCGGCCACCCTTCTGGATCGGGGAACGGCTCATCTTAAAATCGATCTGAGACCGGTCGGCCTCCAGATTTTCGATGATCACCAGGGCTTGCACATAGGAAAGAATATTCTGGCCCGTGCCTCCTTCACAAACTGCATGACCGCAATCAGCCTTGGTTAAGCGTCGCTGACCACCTCATTTGTGAATTCCGAGGCACTCATCAAAACCACATTGCGCTTCGGCGACACAGGCACAATCCGCCGGATGGGTGCACTGCTGGAGCGCGAAGGAGTCGGTCCGGCATTGCTCAACAAATTGGGGCGGGTCCTTAAACCAACGTCCAGCCTGATCCCATGGATCCCAACCCGGCCAAAGCGAGGAACCTTAAACCGTCGATGGGGCGTGGTCTTCAATGGACAAACCTAAGTCAGAAAATATCCGCTTGTACGAGGACCCTGATTTCTTTCGGGTCGCCGTCAACTTTACAGCAAAGTGTGCGCAAATTGCAGGAACTGGAGCGGGTATCCGGCGGACGGAGCATAATGCATCGCTTCATGGTGCGAGGCCACTGGCGCCGGGCTTGCATCCACGGTGCGAACGCGAGCCTCCCTGCAAATGGAAATCCTTGCTCTCCATCACCAGCTCGTTGTCCTGCAACGAACCAATCAAGAAACGCCGCCTGCTCCGGACATCAGATCGGATTTTGTGGATCGTTCTCTCCCGCTCCCAAGGTAGGCGGTCTTCATCATCGATACGAGCGTAGAGCCGCTTGAAATCCAGCATCCTCAAGAATTGGCCTGGTGCGGCGCCATCTGAGGGACGGCCGCCAACCTTTCCCCAATGCAGCACTTCTGATGATTTGTGCATTCCCAAGCCGCTCCAAACGATCAGGGACTTCCAGGTCAAGTTTTTAGTAGGCACAAGGAACGGTTAGAAATCATCGACACAAAAAGCTAAAAATGGTACAACATAATAAGCTAAAAACAACAAAACGGATTAGGCTAAGGACGGAACAGCACAAAGAGCTAAAACCGCACAGCAGATTTGGCTAATGTGAGGACATCATGGCTTCGCCCCCGGAAAAACTCGCGCAGTCCCTCGAAATCCTGCACCGACTGCAAAACGCCAATGGCGCCGCCGCCATACGGGCGAAGGACATGACGCGCACACACCGTGAGCGGCTGCTGGCGAACGGATTTCTGCAGGAAGTTATTAAAGGGTGGTACATTCCCAGCCGTCCGGACGAGGTGAAGGGCGAGAGCACCGGCTGGTACGCCTCGTTCTGGCGGTTCGCAACGGTCTATCTGGAAACGCGGTTTGGCAGGAACTGGTCGCTCTCTCCGGAGCAGTCACTGTCCCTGCATGGCGGTAACTGGACAGTCCCCCGGCAGCTCGTGGTCCGCTCTCCCAGAGCCCGCAACAAAATCACGGCGCTCCCGCATGGAACGTCCTTGCTGGATCTCCGCGCCGCCCTTCCTGCACCGGCAGACAGGGAGGAAAAAGAAGGCCTGCGGATTTTCTCGCTCGAAGCAGCCCTGATTGAGTGTTCGCCGAAATATTTTGCGAGTCACGCCACCGATGCACGCGTTGCGCTGGCGATGATTCGCGACGTTTCCGGCCTCCTGAGAAGGCTGCTGGCAGGCGGACATAGCAAGATCGCGGGCCGTCTCGGCGGAGCGTTCCGCAACAGCGGACGCGATGCCATGGCGGATGAGATTATGAAGACGATGTCCGCGGCCGGCTACATCGTGCGGGAAACCGATCCCTTCGATGATCGCCCTGCTGCGGCGCTTCCCCTCCGAGAGACCTCTCCTTATGTGAACCGGATAAGGCTGTTGTGGCAAAAGATGCGAGGCCCCGTGATCGAGCGGTTCCCGAAGGCGCCGGGACTGCCGCGCGATGCCGGCGCATATCTGAAACGCGTAGAGGAAGCATATGTGACCGATGCCTATCATTCGCTGTCGATCGAGGGGTATCGCGTCACGACCGATCTGATTGAGCGCGTGCGCAGCGGCAATTGGAATCCGGAAGCGGACGAGCAGGACCGTGAGCAGCGCAACGCGATGGCGGCGCGCGGGTACTGGCAGGCCTATCAGGCCGTAAAGGAAAGCATCGGCAGGGTCCTGTCGGGCGAAAACCCCGGTCAGGTCGCGGAAGCGGATCACCGGACCTGGTACCGGGAGATGTTTGCGCCGAGTGTTGTGGCCGGCATCCTGAAACCGGCGGACCTCGCCGGTTATCGCAACGGCCAGGTGTACATCCGGCAGTCCATGCATGTGCCCCTGAACCGTGAAGCGGTGAGGGATGCGATGCCGGCGTTCTTCGACGTGCTGCGCGAAGAAATCGATCCCGCCGCGCGCGTCGTGCTCGGGCATTTCGTGTTCGTCTACATCCATCCATACATGGACGGGAACGGGCGCATGGCGCGGTTTCTCATGAATCTGATGATGGCGGCAGGCGGATATCCCTGGACCGTGATACCGGTCGCGGACCGGGAGGCGTATATGGAGGCCCTGGAAAAAGCGAGTGTCGGCGAGGATATCGGGCCGTTTACGGATTTTATAACCGGCCTCGTTGCGAAAAGACTGGCCGGCGAACCACTGCCGGCGGTCCCCAAGAGTTCTCCATCATGACTAACGAGCCTGCCTGCTTAGGCCCGTAATATCAATATTTTCAACGCGGACGGAGTTTTGGCAAGGGACAGGTGGAATAAGCATGAGCGAGCATCATACTTCGAGTGGCAGAAGGAGATTCAAAATGGGAGTAACGGAATCGAAAGCCTGGAATGCTGCGGAATGGGATTATGGCGCGCTGCAAGCGGATCTTCAAATGGCCTCACTTTGGGGTGCGCCGTCCCGGGAAGAGATTGTGAAGCGACTGCGAAACATAGCCCGCCGATGTCCTCACTTCTATCCTGCTATCCTGGAGCTTGGCCTTCGCCTGTTGTGCCAAAAGAGGCACCGAGGAGCCGAGCGGATGATGGAAAAAGGATTCCGCCTGATGATTGACCTGACGGATCCCAAGCAGTCTGCCGAGAACATCGACGGCGTCATAGAAAATCTGGAGAGGCTCTGGCGCTTCGACGTCAGCAGACGCCTGCTGGAGATGTTGGCCGAGCGTCATTCCCTGAGCGCCATTTTGCACGACTCTCTCGCACACGCCGCCGCACGGCTTGGAGACCTGGAGGCCGCCCAGCGCCACATCGGCGAAGCCCTGCAACTGGAGCGGGATAATAAGAACTTCTGGGCGAATAAAGGTTGGTACCACTTGATGAGGGGAGAATTGAAAGAAGCAGATGCTGCCCTGGCCGAGGCGCTCCGCCTAAAACAGAAGGATCCGCTGGCCGCCGGCAACCTGAAGATTCTGGAATACCTCCGCCGGCACGGAGGCACCTATTGGGATTATCTGGAGCGTCCCTTGGATCGAAAACAGATCGAGCGGTTGGCCGACCAGGAGAAGTGGGAAAGGGCGACGGACCTCTGTACAGATTTCAACGACTGTCGCACGGAGGCATTCGCTCAGTCGGCTTTGCTGAAAGGCGGGAAGGAGCGCACGCGACTTCCGGATCTGTTGGCAACACTTCGCTCATTTTTCAATTTTATGTCGCAGATTGACTCCAGCGGGATCTTCCTGAATGAAGACATCAGCCTCGTGCACAGGAATTTCAAGCCGATCATGCACAAGTTTATCTTCAAGTTCGGCGACGTGGATCGCGAGATGATGGAGGATGTCTTTGAAGCCCTGCAGGCCTACTACGGCTTCCTGGCAAGCCGCCGGATCGTGGACGCCGCTGAATTCACTTGTTTCCAGGAGACAATTCTGAAAACGAAAGGCGAACTGCTGGACAAAATGGAACAATACAACGCCGTAAGACACGATGCCGCCGTGAGCGAAAAAAAGAAGGAGAGACTCAGGGAAAAATTGTTTGAAGGGGATCACTTCTGGCCGCACATTTAAATGAACACCATCGTGCCGCCGCGCTTTTTGAGATCCTTCCGCCCTGGCTCCGCTTCCTCGAGTCGCGCCGGCTTATCGATGCCAAGACGCGCGAGCAGGCACTCGACGACCTGGCGCCCCTGTCGGATAGGCTATACCGGCGGTTCGACACTTTCCCTGACGATCCCGGTCCGAGCGTGGCGCTGGAAGGCTGGCGCGAAAATGCACGGAAAGCGCTGCCTTTTTGAAGTTTGGCTGCGGTCGTCAGCCGGAAAACGGCAATTCACGATTTTACCGATCTCCCCGGTTCTCTTCCCACGCTTTTCCCGCCCGGATGTCCGGCAGCAAGAACCTGACGCACTGGTTATCCGGCGGATTGAGCCGCAGTATCCTGTCAATTACGTCCTCGGCCTCCCGGAATCGGCCCATGCGCCAGAGGCAGAGCCCGTACCCTTCCACAACTGCCGACACAGCAGGGAGTTTCCAAGGACGAAGTTCTTTGAAATGCAGGGCGCTTTCATAAAGACTGCGCCAAGCCTCCAATGGAACCGATGGAACCTTCATAAGGCCTTGCCCTTCCTCTCATCCCAGCCCCCATGATTTCACACAGCAATCACAGGTTTATTGTTGGATAGCCATCTGATCCGTCAGGCCGTCATTCTATCCCTGAGACGCGCATCATGGGGAGCAAAAAGTCCCCGGTGCAACTTGCTTGCCCGACTGATGCGATGCACGCCTGTTCCCAATTCCGGATCGCTTTACGATGGAGTCGGCCGTGTGCCTTCAGGGTCGGGTCCTGATCTGGCCGGACTGGCTGTGAGTCCATCCGGCGTCGCCTTGGCATTCGTGAGGCGAGAGCTCAGATAATGGGTTGAGTAGGCCGCCTCCAGATTGGGATCCCCGAATTTCGAAAACCGCAGAGGAAACTTGCAGCCCTTCCCCCATTTCCTGTATTCGGTCAGCGAGGGCTTCAGTCCTCGCGCCAGACAATGCAACCGAAGCACCCGCAGTATCCTGCTCGTCTTGGAAAGGTTGCATTGGATTACCTTCTCAAGAGAAGGGATTCTGTTGAAGCGCCAATCCTCGACCATGGAAGGTTTCAAGAGGTCAAGTCGTACGAATACCTCGATCGGAGTCACGACATCCTTCTCCGTAAGAATCTCCGAGACTACGCTGACTGCCCGTGGATACAATCTATCCTTCATGTAGTTGTTGGCGGTGACTTTTTTCATCCAGCAATCCTTCCTTCTCAGTCCATTTCCAATTTATTTCCTCGCCCGCAATTATTCGGGCTCTGCCTCATTCGCGAGCGATAAGCCCGGACATTCTCGATCTTCCAGAGGATCGCCGGATGCCGAGCAAGACGTGCCGCTTCCTCGGCATCATCGGGAAAGAGCAGATCGAGCCTGAGGTCGCCTCTGTGGATGGCAGCAACATATTCCCTTTCGTTGGCGCTCAAGGAGAGAAAAGGTTCTACTCTCGACCAAGCTCGTTCGCTCAATTCATTGGCACGAACAGTCACGGCGCCTGACAGCATCGGAAGGAGTTGCTCGGTAACGATCCGGTCCGTAAGAAAATTCCGCAGCCGGTCACGCCCGTAGGCAGGGAGGGGGTGTTCAAGTATTGCCGAAAGGGCGATGAAGCGAGTTCGAAAATCGGGCGAATCGAGAATCAGTACTGCAGCCTCGGGCAAATGCGCCACGTCCCATGCGTCGCGGGCTGCAGCCCGGTCGAGGAGTGCGAGCAGTTTCCCGGCAAGGAGTTCGGCCTGGCCTACAATGCGAACCAGTGGTTGGTCCAGACCGCCTGGCTGCCATATGGACCGGCTCTCTGTTGCACAAATTGGAAGGCGGAATAAAAAGTTCAAATCAACCTCGATCCGAGCTTCCTGGCCTAACACGGATCGATATCCAAGAAATGACTTTCTACCCGCAAAGGCATCGGCCGACTTTTGGACGCGATATCCGTGACGTCCGGCAAGTTCGGTCACGGCATCTTCCACATCGTGCCGGGCTGCCAGCATCTTCTCCCGTTCGACGTGTGCGATGTAGTTGTAATCGAGGTCAACCGACAACCGTCCTGGCGGGCCGAAACAGAGGTTGAGTGCCGTCCCTCCCTTCAACGCCAGCGCCTCGCCCAGCAGTGGATGTCGAGCGATGTCCGCGGCCATTTCTCCGAGCCGAACGACCTTCTCCAGCGCGGAAACCTGGTATCCGGTCTCTGCGGAACATCGCTCAAGGTACTCGAGGCTAGGGCTCATTGGTTTCTCCCATCTGCAAAATCGTACGCGGCAGAATCAGGTTCCACCTCAGCACCAATATGCCTCCTCGGCTGTTCCGCTCTAGATATTGCGGGGAACGTGGACGACGTTTTTCAAAACTGTCCAGCAAGGTATCTGGAACGTGAAATCCGCGTTGATAGCGCTCAAGGAACCAGCCCGTTGCCGCCCATAGGTTGGCAATTTTGTAGCGATCCAGGATCTCTTCGAGCAGACCGAGTTCCAGAATAGGAAATCCGGCGGCAGATTGCACGAGTTCCTCCAGCCCTCCAACCAGTGCCGGTCGCCTGAATCCTTCGACAAGCGTTCTCGCAGGTCCCGTCACCCGGAGCAACCGCCCTCGTCTCTCGATCTGGCGCGTTCCCAATTTACGGTCTTCGCTCGTCTGCAGTGGGCCGGGATTCTCAAGAAACCTGATTGATGCACCGTTCAGTTTGAGTGTTCTTCGGCGTCGATTCGTATAAAGGGTGTATTGGTTCCGCACTGAATGGGCTGCCCCCAGAAGTTCGAGTGCGCCATGATGGGCGAAGATCCCGTCGGGCCGCATAGCTGCAGCGATCAGCAGCGTGTCCGCGCGAAAGCGCTCTGCATTACTTGCTACCGGAACTACTGCATAAATACCTTTTGAAATAAGTTTGAGTCTTCCGGTATCTAAATGATGCTTCAGCCGCTCTATCGTTCCTCGACGACCTCCGGGAGGAGCAAGATTACGCTCGGCTTCATCGAGCGAGAAAACCGGCCATGATGCAAAAAAATCAGCAGTCTTCACTTTGAGTACCGTGTGCTTATAGGGGATATTTTCCACCTGAAACGCACAAAAAGTCAACAATAAACTCTCAGAAATTGATGTTCTGTCAATATCGAAGGGGTATATTTCCCTCCAGACACTCGATACGTAGGGTTTTTGGCAAATTAGACAAGCCTATACCTATTGTTACGCGGCGCGCTTATCCAGGGACATGGCAGCAGATTTATCCATGGCATTTATCGATGGGACAGGTTCTTCGGTTCCTCATTTATGAGCTGATCCCACGACTCCGCTTTAGACAAGCCTTATCACTCGCCACTTGTCCCTGCCAAAAACTCCGTAGCAATTCAAATCATTGATCTTGCAGCCCAGCGCTGATAGCGTCGTGAGCCATGTGCAATGTATTGAAATCGATATTCGCCGGGCTTGCATCCACGCTGCAAACGCGAGCCTCCCTGCAACTGGAAATCCTGGCTCTCCGC
>Ga0315277_10012829_pt1 | contig 10479 bp, 9 predicted proteins | sample YL17G05_15_MG_FD_203695 | JGI IMG/M metagenome (GOLD analysis project Ga0315277, IMG submission 203695) | Sediment microbial communities from Yellowstone Lake, YNP, Wyoming, USA - YL17G05_15 | ecosystem: Environmental > Aquatic > Freshwater > Lake > Sediment | place: USA: Wyoming | collected... | reverse complement strand
ACGTTTGGGTCTTTGTTAGCTGCCGCAACAGCATCTCGTGCAAGCCACCACGAAGTAGGACTACCGCTGCAGTCAGCGTCATCTACATTCGTGCAATCCCGTCCATAATAGATCATTGACTGATTCATCATATACCATCCCACGACATCACCTTGCAACGATACGGTTCCGTAGGAAATCTCCTTGTAGAAATCGCCCACCGTGCCGAAGAAATCCTGCTTCAATTCAGCCGTACTCTTAGTGGTGTTCATGTCGGCGAACGCAGCCGCAATGACAAGCACCCTCAGGACCCCCGAGACTGGTGAGAGCTGGCTTGTCGATGGCAGCGGAATAGCCGGAAGAGGCATCGTTAGGGAATCTGCAAAATTGGCAACGATCGGACTCGAATTGCCGTGAGTTACAAGCGGCATTGAATAGAGTGTAGGTGCAACCGCGAGCGTGACTAACATCAGTATAGTCAGAAGGCTGTTGGAAGATTGTCCTCGCATTTTTCTCGCCGGAAGTTTTCTCCCGTTTGATGATTTTGAGGAGAGGAAGCTCGGGTGAGTTTTCATATGATGTTTAGACGCACGGAGAAGTGCAGGGCTGCGTTAACGGGAAATCTGCGATTTACAGTAATCACGCAACGTTACTGGAGTCGGGGCTATGTTGATGATAATTCTAACACTATGCAGAGGCACGCTGAACAATATTGATCTAGCTTGCCACGACCCGAGCCAAGCCAACGCTGAACGCCATCGGCATGAAAAGCGCATTGCTCGCGATCAACAGCAGCACCATAGCATCAAGAAGTGGTGCAGGCGCGAAAAAGAAGAGACCGTTGGCGATAAGCATGGCCAACGCGGCGACCCAAATCATGGCGAGAGGAATAAGCCAAACTACGCCTGGCGAACGATGACTTCTCGCGGCTTTCAATGAAAGAGCAATTGCACTGACGGGAAAGACGAACACGAATCCGATCAGTAGGCTTCCTATGAAGTACCCGAGGACGGGGGAACCGCCAGGAATCAAAAGGGCCCCTATCGCCGATCCCAGAGTCAGTAGAGCCCCTGCAAGACCGAGAATTGCGGGAACGAATGGGATGCTGTTCACTTTTTCCACAATGACTTCGATGATTTGAGGAACGGTGTCTGACCCAGGATTTCCGCCGAATCCTTCCCGCACGCTTACGGAAACGACTCGCGAAGACGGAGCGTATTGCTCGTTCCCAGACCAGTAGGCTCGAATGAAATATGTTCCTGGCCTGTCAGGTTTCCACGTGTAAGAAAACGTGCCATCATTAGATGTCGGTACGTTCGCTAACGGATCCCATTTCGCATTGTCCGAACTATAGAAGAGGTTGATTGTCGATGAAACATCCTTCGCACTAATTTTTCCCGTAAGGGTCAACTGTTGACCGGCCAAGGCAGTTTGAGGGTTCGCGTTCAAGTCAATAGATGAAGGAGATTTTGAGCTCGCGGAGTAAACGAGATCGACTGTGAGTGGTTTGGTGATCAGTATGTTCGACCCAGAAGGTTGATTGTCAACTCGCAACTCTCCGAAGTTATAGTTTGCACCCGATCCAGAGATCTGCGTACTTTGAACTTCGATCGTGATCTGCGTATTCGAGTCAATCCAAATGTCAGTGGGCTTCGAGGCGTTTACAACCTGATTCTGACCGTTCACGCTGACTTGTGCGGTCGCATTGGAAGGAACGCCAATTAATTCCAACTTGACATTGAACTGCGTTTTCCAGATTGCGGTAACATGCTTCGGCGAGTTCATCGGCAAGATTGCAATAGTCGATGTAGAAGCGTAGTCCCCGTCCCAGCGAACGAAGACTCTTCTCGTACCATTCTCGGCCGAGATTACGTCAGTGGCACTGAGGGTTGCATTCGCACCATGATCATACCATCCAGCACCTTGCACATTTCCATACTCCGAGTCGACGGTGAGCAGGAACTGTTCGTTGTAGTTAGCGTTCAATTCCAAAGGGGACCCAACTTTCATCGTTAGTGGGTTAGAGTTTCCAAAACTGCGCCATGAGGAGAAGTGCCATCGCGTGCCGTCAACCGGGTCGAGCTCATTGGGCGCCTCGATGGTGACAGGTCCCTTTGGCACGTAGATCGTGGCTACGCCCTGGCTGTCAGTTTTGACTGGGAAGCCATTCACCTTAACAATGGATGGTTGCGGCAATCGCACGGTCAGAAGATGTGGAAATCCTTTCTTGGTCCATGTAGCGTCGAAGGTTCTTCCGCTAAACGTCTTGTAGTCATTCAGTCTGACTTGGTGTTCGAGTATGACGTGATTCGGATCATTGTTCGGCAGATAGAAGATTCCGAAGTAGTAGGCGCCCGCGTCATCAGTGAACATCGACCAAATCTCATTGTAGTCGGTTGCTCCTTGGAAATATTGTTCGAGGAGAGGGTAAGTCTTCCAAGTGCTTGTTTCGTTTATGACCTGACCGGAGTCTTGGTTAATGTATAGCTCAGGGCCGATGGCAGATATCACATTGCCCGGCTGCGCCTTGGGAATGAATTTGATGGCGGGAATCTCGATGGGCGGTGTTGTGGTGTATCTCGAAAATACGTACTGAACCCCCGTGAGTACGAAACTCTTGAGAGTGGCGTATCTGTACTCGAAGAGCCGAACTATCATTGGTGTCGAGGAGTTCGTCAAGTAGAGGTATGCAATGTAGAAGTTGGTTTCCGTGACGTTTGCCAGGAGGATTATGTAGACTCTGCCAATCGTCCAGTCAGCGGTAACGTAGCCCCAAGGGGTTAGAGTTATGGTTGTGCCGCCGGTATTGAGATAGCCGCCTTTCGACGAGATCTTCATGAATATGTTCGTGTAGGCTTCGCCCTTTCCTTCTGCGTAGAAGTCAGGAACCTTGTTCACAACCGACATTGTGGTCGACTCAGGCGCCCTGCCACGTGAAGCACTCGCGCTAGGACTAATCGCCACAATTGTACCAAACAATATGGTTGCAAAGAGCACGACTGCTAGTGCACTAGTCTTCGTTGCCATTTACTTCGCCAGATGATGAGCGTGTAGGAGATCTGGACGTGAAACAACAGAGATGTACCTTCCCCACTCCGACCGTTAAATCCGAGAACTCAGTCGCTCAGAACGATTGCATCATTCATGTTCAGTTAAGCAGAGTCCGCCGGGATCTGTACGGGTGCAGGATTCACACGGGAAGTGCTGCTCTTTCGATAGCCATGTGAATCGCCCGCCATCCATGGGTCAGAATCTATAGAAACATGAATATGGCATGGAGAATGCACGAAAACGTTTATTGGCGTTCCCACATGGTGTTGGATTGAACGAACATGAGGATGTTGCCTTACTGGTTGGCATTAGGCATCGTGCTTTCCGTTCTCTTCATAGGAGCTGGAATGGTTTCCGCACAAAACCAGCCGAAGCAGTACGGGGGCGGCTACGTCCAAGGAGCTGTTTTTGGCTACAACATGTGGGATGAACTCACCCCAATAGACTGGGCAGAGATCACAGCGAGCAACGATGTGTACAACTTCAGATACTCCAGCTATGCCGACGGGAGCTACGGCTTTTACCTACCTACAGGAACTTTCAACTTGACTGTTGAGGAACCTGGATTTGTTTCCCAGAGTAGGACGATTGCTGTCTCAGACGGATCAGCGACGACGGGTTTCAACTTCTTCCTACAGAGATCCAACGTGCCGGTACCTGAATTTCCAACACAGTTCTTCGCGGTGCTGATGATAGTCGCAATTGCAGGTTCACTCATCGCAAAACGAACGATAAAACGCAGAAGCCGTTAGCACGCCTCAATTGACTGTCATCGCAAAACTCACATTCCTAATTTTCTTTTTTCTTCTTCCGTATAACAAGAAGGGCTACGCTGAATCCCAAGAACAACACCAACGCATGTGCACTCTGCGGAAATTCTGGGACCTGTATGAATCCAGCTCTCACAAAGGCATAGACCGCGGAAGCTGCCACACCGGTCCTTGCGTTGCGATCAACAACGCCGGGCCAGATCGCGCCATAGAAGCCCAAAGCTGGTCCTGAGTGACTCGCAGCCGATTGCAAATCAACTCGAAGCTCGTTTCCTCCAACAATCCACTCGTATGGTTTCTGTGAGTCGCCATAATATTCGTCTCCACCCAAATTCACCCAAATGTCAGCTAAGGCTTGAAGCATCCAAGAGGCCGCGCTGGTTGTCTTCGGATATTCAAGAATCCCGTTCGAATTTCTTGCGAAATATGGTCCCCCGTAAGAGTCACGCATGTTCCTGACAAATCCCGCGACCCAGTCAATCATAACCCTCCGCGCGTCCCATATCGTGGGCGACCCTTGCGGATCCAATAGACCGACAATCGAGTAGTACGAATCCACACCGAGCAGTATAATGCCGTTCTCTTCAGAGACCTGAGTCGAATTGAGGTCGGAGTGCGGAAAGCCTCCGTAGTTCGTGAAAGTGCTGTTAGCGACTTGCGTTGAGAAGAGCCAATTCGCGGTCTTCTCCGAAAGTTTACCGTAATATAATGCCTGCTGGGAACTTCCCCACTGATATTCAAACAACCCGATATAACTCAGACCCATAAGCATGACCGCGTTCTCGCTCGTCAGAGCCTCGTGCCTACCAGTTGTGTAATTGCGGAATATCCAAGCTCCATCAGTGCGTTGATTCGAGAGCAAATTGATGACGCTTGTTTTCATTTGCGCTTCGATTGCAAACCAGTATGAGCGTTCTTCGGGGTTCTTGAACGAGATCTTGTAAGCAGATGTAGCCAGCGCAGCAATCGCATAGGCGTCCCAAGAGTAGAGCCCACCTTCATGCACCCATTGATGCTTCTTCAGATCATAGTACTCGTAGAACTTGCCGGATGGCGTTCGAGCTTGGATGATGAAATTTGCAGCAAGTTTGAGCAAGTCATCATAGCGCGCATCGTTGTGTGTGGAATGATAATCGCTCAGGGCAAGGGCTACGAGTGCCTGGTCTTCAAGATACAAGGTTGAATTTTGAGGGCGATCGGGTTCAGCGACGAAACCAGAAATTGAATAACTTGAAACTTTCTGCCCGCGGATCCATTCGATCGCGGAGGCAATTCTTGACTCTACGCCTGCCGACGCCTGAACTACTGGCAAGGCCAAGAACATTGAGATAGCCATGCAAGCTAGGAGGACGTGTCTGAAGTTCAAGCCGGATACATCAATCCCGAGTAGTTCGATACGGGGCTACCGGTTGCCTTATTTTTGTTTTCTCGAAGACCACGCAAATGTGCGTCTTCGAGGCGGATTGGTTTCGTTTTGAACATGTTCAAGCCCGCAACTTTCAATACCCGCGGAGGGATGGTTCTATGCATGGAAAATTCCGCAACCCCGCCGAGAACTCAGCTCTACGCTTTGATTCGAGTTGCCAGCGTAGCCTCCATAATCGCCGCCGTCCTCTACTATCTGCCGGATTACTTCATAGTGGAAAAGTTCACAGCTCTGCATTCAGCGATCCTCATGGAACTGATTGGCATCAAAGCTACGGTGTGGTATGAAGGCAGCAAGGTGTTCCTTAACGAGTTTGAGATTCAGCGCATGTGCACCGGCGTGCAGGTGATAGCGGTTTTCCTCGGAATCGTTGTGGCCATGCCCAAGATAGCGTTGAGGAAAAGGCTCTTTGCTTTCAGCGTGGTCGCGGTGAGTGTTTACTTTGCAAACATCGGAAGAATCGCTCTCGAGATCTGGTTACTCTATAGTGGAATCTTACCTTGGGACTTAGTGCACTATCCCACCGGCCTTCTTCTCGGCGTTTTCTCAGTTGCCTTTCTAATAATTGCAGCAGACCATTTCATACCCGAAATAGGCGATATGGCCCTTTCAGCTTTGGACGGATTCCGAAGACCCTAAGGCCTTCCCACAATGGACGCAATGCGTCCAGCTCTCCTCAATCGGTTCGCCACAATTACCGCAGACTCTTACCGCTTCGTCTTCGACTTCCTCTTCGATCGCAGTCGGCGTTGGACTTCTACGTTTTCTCAGAACTGACAGCATTGCTCCACCAACTATCCCAAACAACAAGATCGCTGGGATGACTATTGGCGTGTAGTCGACGTCGAAATTCGCGTTGACCGCTCTTGGCTTGTTCACGATCAGAGGCACTGATCTTGCGGTTGATTCAATGTCGCCGGACCATCCTCTGAACACATAGCGCAATCCAAACATTCCAAACACACCGCTCATCGGGACGGAATCGTCAGCGCGCAACGTAATGTTGGATCCTGAATCAAACCATGTTGAGTTGGAATAGGCCGACAGGATCGAACTTACTCTGAGCAAGTATTGGGTTTTGTAGGAACCTGAAACCTTCAAGTCGCCGTCCAGCATCAAAGTCCGCTGTGTGTCGTTTGATCCATCCCGCCAACCAGCAAATACCATCCTAGTAGAATTGTCGAACAACAGAATTGACTCGACGGTGATTTGGTGAGCGACTCCAACTGGAAGCTGCAACGTGACACTACCCAAGGACGAAGTGCTTGCAGTTGAGCCATCAACTTTCACTGGTATGTCTGGTAGGCCGAGGTCTATCTCCAAGGCCGCAAGCGGCGCAACTTTGACCTTGGTTTGCATAAATCCAGGTCCTTGATCTGGATCTGTGAAGTATTTCCATTCCCCTTTCTCGAAATAATATGCGAAAGCCGTCAAGGCCCATTCGCCTTCCGAAGAGGGCGCGGTGAGATTCGCGGTCCATAACTGGTCACCCCCTGCACTCAATAGGAGCGGATCGCTGTGCCACAGCTCTGCTCCAAGATTTCCGGGAGATCCATCAACGAGAGATGTCCTCACAGTTGCATTGAAACGAATGGCATACTCCACATCAATCACGAAGGACACCTGAGCCGCCGGGGCCACTTGTCTGGGATGCCCCACATCACTGACTCTCAACAAGCCGACGTTCGGCTCCTCTGCAAGAGCAACCGACAGACCACTCATCGACACGACCACTAGGAAAACAAGAACGGCTGCGACTAGCTCGCGTGACGAGACCACTCTCATGCGGAATCACTCGTTCTTACGTTTAGTCCCTTTCTTCATTGCCCACTCCATGGCTTTGCTAATCGCCTCGCTTGAATTCCTTGCAACTGAGAGCGGGACCTCAATCGCGTCAGACAACCCCGGGGCGACAGGAATGACCTCGAATTTCGATTTGAATCCTCCGCGTTCGATTTCATCGAGGAATGAGCGCAGATGACTTTCGACGCCCTCGCTCGGTAGGAGTGGGACAACCAAGTCTGCTCCCAGCTCTTCCGAATTCCTCAGAAGCTCAAGCGAGGTTTGGGTCTTGCTCAGGTTTGCTGCGCGAAAACCAATCGACCTTAAAACAGCTGAAAGGGCACAGGACAATAGACCGCCGGCGCTCAAGCCGACCGGCCCCACAGTCGCCTTCAGATTGAATCTTCCCTCTGTCGTAGCAAGCCTTTCTTCGATGACATGCAAGCTAGAGTTGACCGCTGCTTCTGCAGCGCCCAACTTCTCTTGGTCGTATTCTCCAACCTCATGGAGGTCGACGATTATGTTCACGGCTTCGACAATTGCGTCGAGGACATCATTCGTCGTGCAACCCCTAGCAAGCGCGGCATGCGTGGTCTGCCTTGCCTCTTCTTCCTTTCCTGCCAAGACCGCATTGGTCAACTGTTGGAGTCGCTGTTCGATTTCGCTCAAGGTTGGCGCGTTGTGGATTAGGGCTGTCAAATTAGGGCTTCGGTCAGGCCAGGACACTTCACATTAACGTAGATTGCTCGCTCTGAGCCTTGACTGGAATCATATGGACCTTTTCATCAACCGGAGAGATGCCGTACAGGAAACTTATCAGCTTGGACACTGCGACGATTGGAACGCCATCTACGATCGGCTGACGTGGGTCACCCAAGCAGAAAATTACAGGCATCAACGACCTTTTCTCAACGTTGTCCATACCACGCTTCTTTAGCAAATCCGGCCTCTCCGCCAGAGCAACCGCTCGCTCCGCCTGTGCGCGTGCGATTTTTCGCGCTTGAGAGGGAGAGACCCCACGCAACCAATGCTTGCAGTCAATCGCAAGAAGAAAGGTGTCATTCCAGGCAAGAAGATCGATCTCACGCCGCCCACTCCTCGCTTTGAACACGAAATGTTTGACAATCCCAAATCCGTTCTGCTTCAAAGACATGGCCGCGAAATCTTCAAACTCCTGCCAATCGAGCAGCCGCGAAATCCTCTGCGGATCACAACCTTCGCGTATTAGCCGTTCAGCAATTCTCATCCGATGTTCCGGATAAAGTTCGATTGCCCCTTGAGCTGAAGCAACCAACCCATCTCGGGCAAGTTGCTCTAACCGCTGGTTCAGTGCTTCGGTATAATGAACGCGAACGTGCTCGGTCAACTCGGCAAGAGAAATCCTTCTCTTTTGCTTGGTGAGTTCCAGGAGTTTGAACTCGAGATCCGAGTACATGTACGCTCGAGCCAGGTCCCGACCATCAGAAGATGACGAATGAGAGTACGAGCATCACCAGAGTTAAGGCAAACAATCCTTTTCGAGATTTGGACAGCGGAGAAACGTCGTCAAGAGGTTCCACACCTTCGAAGGGACGCCGACTAGCAAACATGAAGATGATCAACATAATCGCAAAACCATAGTAACCTGCCAAGAAGAGAATTCCGAACCCGACAAAAGCAGCGACCTTGTGACCCTGGTCCCCGAAAGTTGCTCTGGAAATGTGGCCGCCGTCCAGTTGCCAAACCGGCAGAACATTGAGAAAAGTTATCAGGGCCCCGACTTCAGCAGCGAATGCGACCTGAGTAAGCACCAGAACATATCCGTCCGGCACCGTCCGCAGATTTAGGAGCCCAAGCATTTCCACGAGCAGAGGGGTGTAAGGCCACCCCCTTGAGCTCAGAAGATTCTGTGAGATCAACCTCGCCGCTTCTTGCTGCGTTATGAGGGGAGCCGTTAGGATGGCGAATATTGCAACCCCTATGGTCGCCAAGAATCCAGCTAAAGGACCGCTAAATCCCAAGTCGAATAATTGATCGCGATTCACCGGTGGGCCGCGGAGTGAAATGACGGCACCAAAAGTTCCGAATGGAAAAGGAGGTGGGGCGGGGACGAAGTAGGGGAGTGTCGCATCCATTTTATGGTGTCGAACTGCGAGCACGTGCCCCATCTCATGCAACCCAACTATTCCAAGGATCGCCGTCGCGAGCACGATCGCTTGCTGATACAAATTGGAACGTTGGAAAAGCGCCGTGGTCAATTGCGGGTCCACGTTGAAAATCAGTAGATAGCTTGCGAAGCCAACTGTCCCAACCGTTGCGATAAAGAGAAGCAGGTTGATGAGTTTCCGGGGTTGATTCAGTTTGGGTTTGGGGAATACGCTAATGATGAGGGCGTCAGAAACCCTTCTGATTCTGGCCATTAGCCCGTGATTGGCGAGGTCGTGTAGAAGTTCTAGGAACTTATCCTTGATCGGCTCATTTTCCACCTTGAACGTGGCTGCGCCTGTAACATCGACATAGGCATCGAGCAGCCTAAATCGGTACTCGATGAGGCTGCGAATCGACCCGAAATCCAAGGAGTAAACGGGATACGGGGAGGTTGGGATAGGAGATGATTGCGATGAGCCGGATGCCACCAAAAGAACCTTCCGATTTTCCGCGCATACCCGAAGAAGCTCATTTAAACGTATTCACAAGCGCCGAGGGTCATGAGGGGATAATATCATATAGCCGAAAACTGCAATGGGAAAAATCTGAATTCCCCGTTGCTGATTCAAAAGAACTACACCCTGCGGCGGTTCAACCCCGCTGACCTCGAAGCGGTCATCAACATCAACAGGGTGTGCCTTCCCGAGAATTACGCCTCCTACTTCTTCATCGACACATACAACACCCTGCCAGACACATTTGTTGTCGCCGAATCTCAAGGCCATGTTGTCGGGTACATAATGTGTAGGCTGGAGCATGGATTCTCGGATCTGAAGAAGCTAAGATTCGCAAAAAAGGGACACATTATCTCAGTCGCTGTGATTCCCGACTTCAGGCGACTAGGAATAGGCAACTCGCTTGTTGAACAAGCACTTTCCGCGCTCTCCGCGGTAAACTCAGATGAATGCTATCTCGAGGTCAGACTGAACAACGAAGCAGCAATCGAACTCTACAAGAAAATGGGCTTCGTAATCACCCGGACTATTCCGCGATACTACTTCGACAGCTCCGACGCGTACGTCATGACCAAAGCGCTCACCTAGATCCGCACATTCAGCGGGTTCGACGGCTCAAGAGAGCTACGGGTAACAGCATCGAAAGCATCAACAGCAGGGGAACAATCTCGAACTCTGGAATCGTCGTAGATCCTCCAACTGTAATTGTGTGCTCGCTCAGCGGATACCCGAATGATACTAGATAATGGGTCGAGTTGCTACTGACGTACAATGATATCGGATTCAGGTTCCCATTGTCGATCACTACGACTGGCGCGCCATCAATGAA
>Ga0315277_10012828_pt1 | contig 10481 bp, 6 predicted proteins | sample YL17G05_15_MG_FD_203695 | JGI IMG/M metagenome (GOLD analysis project Ga0315277, IMG submission 203695) | Sediment microbial communities from Yellowstone Lake, YNP, Wyoming, USA - YL17G05_15 | ecosystem: Environmental > Aquatic > Freshwater > Lake > Sediment | place: USA: Wyoming | collected... | reverse complement strand
CCATAACCTTCAAGGGCCCAAACCTCCATTTCTCCAAAACGCTGTCCACCAAATTGAGCCTTTCCTCCCAGGGGCTGTTGAGTTATCAAAGAATAAGGACCTATCGAACGCATATGAATTTTGTCTTCAACCATATGGTCTAGCTTCATCACATACATGCTTCCTACGGTTACTTTTTGGACAAAAGGCTTTCCTGTCTGACCGTCATAAAGAGTTACTTTTCCATCTTCGGGAATGCCAGCCTTTTTTAATTCTTCTTTAATCTCATTTTCTGTAGCTCCTGAAAAAGGAGGACAAAGCGCAAAATAACCCAACTTTTGGGCAGCAAATCCCAAATGGGTTTCAAAAATCTGACCTATATTCATTCTTTTTCCGATACCTGTGGGATTAAAAACAATATCAACCGGAGTCCCATCTTCCATAAATGGCATTTCTTCTTCTGGCAATATCTTGGATATCACTCCTTTGTTTCCGTGACGATTGGCGAGTTTATCGCCAGTAGTTAATTTTCTTAATTCGGCTACCCTTACTTCAATTTGTTTTATCACTCCCGGTTCCAACTGATTGCCTTTTTCCCGAGAAAAGACTTTTACACCAATTACTCTTCCTTCCTCTCCGTGCCTCATAAGCAAAGATGAGTCTTTCACTTCTCTTGCCTTTTCTCCAAAAATTGCCTGAAGTAGCCTTTCTTCTGCACTAAGATCTTCTTTTCCTTTCGGAGAAATTTTACCTACCAAAATATCATTAGAATTTACTTCTGCTCCAATTCTTACAATTCCTTCTTCGTCCAGGTCCTTTAATTTTTCTTCAGCTACATTAGGAATATCCCAAGTAGTAAGCTCTGGACCTAATTTTGTGTCTCTTACGTTGCAGGAGTGGCTCTTGATATGTATTGAAGTAAATGTATCTTCTCTCAAAAGTCGTTCTGAAATCACTACGGCATCTTCAAAATTTGCTCCTCTCCAGGGCATAAAAGCAATAAATACATTTTTGCCCAATGATAATTTTCCCTTTGCCATTGCGCCTCCTTCTGCCAAAACATCTCCCTTTTTAACTCTCTGCCCTTTTTGAACTACTGGTCTTTGATGTAAACACGTGTCTTTATTGGTTTTTATAAAATTATTCAGTTTGTAAACTTTTTCTTGGCTTTTTTGAGTTTTCTTTTTGTCTTTTGATTTTGATGAATCAAGCTTCAATTTCGCATATTTTCCACAAACTTCAGTCACCACTCCGGATTCGTCTGCTAGCAACAACTCTCCCGAATCCAGTCCCACTCTTTCCTCCATTCCCGTAAACACTAAAGGAGGATCGGGATTGGCAAGGGGTATTGCTTGTCTTTGCATATTAGAACCCATCAAAGCTCTGTTTGCATCATTATGTTCCAAAAATGGAATACAAGATGTGGCAGGCGAAAGGCATTGCTGGGGAGAAACATCAATGTATTCTACGTCATTTCTGTCAACCATACCTGGTACTCCTTTAATTCTAGCTTCTACTTTTTCATCTAAAATCTTTCCATTTTTGTCAACGTGGATTGCCCCGGAAGCAATAATATGCTTTTCTTCTTCGTAAGCATTTTGATATTCAATTTCATTTAAGACTTTTCCATTTTTAACCTTGAAATAAGGAGTTTCAATAAAGCCGAAAGGATTAATTCTTGCAAAAGATGCAGGATAGTTAATAAGCCCCACATTGGGTCCTTCCGGAGTTTCAATAGGACAAATTCTGCCATAGTGAGATGGCTGAACATCTCTTGCTTCGAATCCTGCTCTCTCCCTGGTCAGACCTCCAGGACCTGTAGCCGCTAATCTTCTTTTGTGTTCCAACTCCGCCAGAGGATTCTCATTATCCATAAACTGAGAAAGCTGACTGGAAGCAAAAAATCCCTGGGTTTGGGCAATAAAGGGCCTTGGGTTAATCAGCTGGGCGGGCGTTATGGTCTCAATATCCAAAGTTGCCATTCTGTCTTTAATGATTCTTGTCATTCTCATTAATCCCACCCTTAAACTATTCGATAAAACCTCGGTAAAAAGCCTTACTCTTCTGTTGCCCAAGTGGTCAATTAAATCAGGCACTGCACCTGGAGTATTATTTAAACGAATAATCTCTCTTAAGGCAGCTACCACATCTTCTATTTTCAAAATTCTGTCTTCTACTAAAACATCTTCTCCTTTTGATTTTAATTCTGGCAATCTCTGCCAGGTCTTCCATCTCCCTACCTTTGACAAATCATATCTTTTGAAATTGAAAAACATGTTTTCTATCAATTCTCTCGCAGTCTCGGAAGTAACCATCTCTCCTGGTCTTAACCTTGTATAAATTTCAATTAAGGCTTCTTCTTGGGTTTTTGTAGTATCTTTTTCCAGGGTCTTTTCTATATATTTTGTTTTTTCAGTATCTATGTCTTTAAATAATTCTTTTATCTTTTTGTCTTCCTGAATTCCGAAGGCTCTTAAGATTGTAGTAGCGGCTACTTTTCTTCTTCTATCCACCTTGGCTCCGATAAAACCGGTGGGGTCAGTTTCAAATTCAAGCCAGGCTCCCCTATTGGGGATAATCTTTGCTCCAAAATATTCTTTTCCTCTAATTCTTTGAGAAGTAAAAAACACTCCCGGTGAACGAATCAACTGGGAGATAAGTGTCCTTTCTACGCCATTAATAATAAAAGTCCCCCTCTTTGTCATCAAGGGGAAGTCACATAAAAATACTTCTTGTTCTTTCACTTCCTTTGTCTTGAGATTAACCACTCGAGTATTAATCCTCAAGGGAGCGTCAAAGGAAGCGTTATTTTCTTTTGCCTCAAACCCTGTTCTGTATTTTGGCTCCTGAAGCTTGAAGTCTAAAAACCAGATTTCTAATCTTTTTTGAGTGTGGTCCCTGATTGGAGAAATTTCTACAAAAAGCTCTTTTAATTCGGATTCCCAAAATCTTTTCCAAGCGTCTTTTTGAATGGTAAGAAGGCTTAGGTAAGGAAGAGAGATTTTTGCTTTAGAAAAACTCTTTATGTTCATAGTACAAAAAGTTAAAAAAGACCCTAATGAGTTATTTTTGTAGGGTTAGTTCGCTTTGTTGACAATCTAAAACACGTCTTTCACCTTCATTTGGGAAATTAACAATAATTTTACCAAAAATCCTTATACTATCTAGCAAAAATTCAATCTCTATGTATCCCTTTTAAATTACTCTTTTTATAAAATTTGTCAATAGGATTGGACCCTACCTGACAAGATTCTTCTTTTTTGACAATTTTAGAATTGTTTTTATCACTACGTCTGGATTCAAAGAAATGCTCTCTATCCCCTCTTTTATCAAAAATTCTGCAAATTCCAACCATTCACTTGGAGCTTGACCGCAAATTCCACAATATTTTTTCTTTTCTCTGCAGAGCAAAATCGTCTTTTTTAACATTTCTCTCACAGCTTCATTTCTTTCGTCTCCGATGTAGGCAATCTTGCCATTATCCCTATCTATTCCCAAAATCAACTGAGCAAGATCATTGCTGCCAATAGACATACCATCGAAAACCTCCAGAAACTCTTTTGCTAAAATTACATTTGAAGGAATTTCGCACATTACATAAATTTTCAACAAAGTATCAGAAAGTCCAAACTTTCTTATAAGCTGCACTATTTTTTTTCCTTCTTCTACGGTGCGACAAAAAGGAACCATTACTGAAATGTTTTTCAAGCCAAAAACATCTCTTGATCTTTTTATGGCTTGGCACTCCATTTCAAAAGCGGGCTGAAATTCCTCATCCAAATACCTGCAAGCTCCTCTAAACCCAAGCATCGGATTGGATTCATCATCTTTTTCAAAAAATTCTCCCCCTAAGAGGTTTCTGTACTCATTGGTTTTGAAATCCGAAAACCTGACGATTACTTCTCTGGGATAAAATGCTGCTCCTATTTGGGAAATCCCTTCAGCCAGTTCTTTAACAAAATACTCTTTTTTGTCTTTATGCTCTATTGTTAATTCCTCAATCTTATTGATAACCTTCTTTAAGCTGTCTTGCGTGCGGCTTTTATCTTTCAATCTTTCAAAATGGTAAAGCGCCAGAGGATGCACTCTAATTTTCTCTGCAATGATAAATTCCTCTCGAGCAAGTCCCACTCCTTCAATTGGCAAAAAAGAACTCTTAAAGGCAATTTCGGGGGCTCCAATGTTTGCCATTATTTTTGTCTTCAATTTTGGAATTTTTTTTAAGTCATAGCGCTTTACTTCAAAGGGAACTCTTCCTGCAAAAACCCTACCATTCTGACCCTGAGTACAATCTGCTGTTACCATCTGGCCCGTCTTTAAAACTTGAGTCCCTTTTTGCGTCCCTACAATACAAGGAACTCCCAGTTCCCTGCTCACGATTGCAGCATGACAGGTTTTTCCACCTTCATCCGTAACGATTGCTGAAGCCAAAGGAAATATGGAAACCCAATCAGGATCCGTCATTTTTGTGACTAAAACTTCTCCTTGCTTAAACTCTGAAATCTTTGAGACTTCTGGAATCACATGCACCTTTCCTTGTCCTATTTTTGAGCCTACGGCAATTCCGGTTAAAATCGGTGGTCTCTTTGTTTTTACCTTATATTCTTCAAAGAATCTCAATTCCTCTAGCGTATGCACCGTTTCCGGCCTTGATTGTACGATAAAAAGTTTTCCTGTTTTTCCATCTTTTGCCCATTCAATGTCTTGGGGCCTCCCATAATGTTCCTCAATCTCGCAAGCCCACTTTGCTAATTTTAAGACTTCTTCGTCGTTTAAAGAAAATTTTGATTGTTGAAATTTCGGAACGCTTACTTCTTTTAATCCTCCTTCTTTTTTAAACACGTATTTTCTCGTCTTTTTCCCAAGATTTTTTAAGATTATGGATTTAAATCCATTTTTTAGGGTGGGCTTAAAAACATAGAACTCATCTGGAGTGATTTTCCCTTTTACAATCAATTCTCCTACTCCAAAAATTGAGTTAATCAAAACCACATTCTTAAAACCTGTTTCAGTATCCAGGGTAAAAATTATACCCGAAGATGCCAGGTCCGACCTTATCATCTTTTGGACCCCGATTGAAAGCGCAAATTTTAAATTGGAAAATCCTTGCTTATTTCTATAGGCAATAGCTCTATTAGTAAAAGAAGATGCTAAACATTTTTTAATTGCTTTCAAAAGCTCTTCTTCTCCCGTTACATTTAAGAATGTTTCAAACTGTCCTGCAAAAGAGGTGTCCGGAGAATCTTCTGCTACTCCGGAAGTGCGCACTGCTACTTGTGCATTGCGGCCTTCGGATAGTTCTTTATAAGAAAATAGGATCTGGCGCTTTAAATCTTCTGGAAACTCTGCTTTTAAAAAAAGGTTTCTTGCTGCCTTTCCAGCTTTCTGAATACTTTTTATGCTTTTTGGATTATATTCTGAAAAAATCTTTTCCAGGGCCTTGTCAATTTTGTTTTTTTCTGCAATATACCAATATGCTTTTGTGGTTAGGGCAAAACCATTGGGGACGCTTATTCCTTTTTTAAACAATGTCCCGATCATTTCTCCTAAAGAAGCATTTTTCCCTCCTACCAAGGGAATATCTTTTTTGGAAATTTCGGAAAATTTCAAAATATATTTTTGAGATTTGCTAGTCATAATGTTTTTATTATATCACCTTTTGTTAAAAACTTTTAATAATTTGCCAACATCTTCATTGCAAGAACTGTTCTTTTTGGGTCTGAATAATTTGGAATTTTGTTTTTCTCAAGCAATTCTATTCCGGGATTTGTGAATTTTCCGCCTGCAAACATGCAGATAATCGGCTTCTGGGGATATTTTGCTTTAGCTTTTATTATTACTTTTGCATCAGATATCGTATCTGTCATTATCTGGAATGTCTGGACTACAATTAATCCTCCGATCTCTTTTTGACTCAATAAAGCATCTAATGCCACCTCATAACGTTCAGGAAGGGCATCTCCTACAATGTCAAGAGGGTTTTTTCTTGAAAATGCAGGGTGCATTGCTTTTGAGCTTTCTAATCTTTTAAGAATTTCGGGTTTCAATTCAGGTAATTTTATTCCAAATTTTTCGCAAAAATCTGCAATAAGTACTCCATAACCTCCTCCATTAGTAACAATTCCAACCCCACCTTTACACTTTGGCTGCCAGGCAAGAGTTTTTAAAGCGTCAAAAAGCTCTTCTGTGGTCTCGACCTCAATCATTCCTAATTGCTTAAAAACTGCAGAATAAACTTCCCATGCCCCTGCCAGGGCTGCGGTATGGGTGCTGACTGCCTGAACTCCGCTTTTAGTTTTGCCTGCTTTTAAGATTACGATTGGCTTTGAGATTTTTTTTGCCACCTGCATAAATCTTTTTCCATCTTTTATTGCTTCAAGATACACTCCTATGACTTTTGTCTTTTCATCCTTTTCCAAAAACTCTAAGAAATCTGAGAGCTGAAGATCTGCTTCGTTTCCATAGGAAATTAAATTTGAAAATCCATAATTTTCAAGCAATGTCCTATCCACAACTGAATCTATTAAAGCCCCTGACTGAGAGACAAAAGCAATCTCTCCGGCCATTGGAGTAGCCGGAGCAAAAGAAGCATTCAATTTTATCCAAGGACGAATAACGCCCAAACAATTTGGGCCAATTAAAGGAATATTTGCCTTCTTTGTTAGTCTTTGAACTTCTTCTTGCAATTTTTTGCCAGATTCTCCAGTTTCTGCAAAGCCGGAAGAAATAATAATTATTCCTCCTACGCCTTTTTCGCAACATTCTTTTGTTACCTTTGGAACAATCCCAGATGGCACTGCAATTATTGCCAAATCCACTGGCTCTGTGATTGAAGTTACAAGAGAATAGGTATTCTTCCCAAGGACTTTTTTATAATAAGGGTTAACAAAAAAGATTTCTCTCAGGCTTTCCCCTTCCAACAGGTTCTTGCAAAGTCCCAAACCCACAGAACCTGGTCTATCAATTGCTCCAATTAGGGCTATTGTCCTGGGATTAAAAATCCGATTTAATTTTTCAATTTTTGAAATCATAAAAGAAAACGGGCATCTATAACGTATGCCCCTTTTTCATTAGCCATTATTGGATTTAAATCAATTTCCTTTAAATCCTTTTCTAAGAGAGAAAGTTTTGAAACTTTTATGATAATTTCAGTGAGTTTTTCCAAATTTACCTTCTCCTGCCCCCTAAATTCTTTTAGAATCTCAAATCCTTTTATCTGGGTTATCATATTTTTGGCTTCCTTTTTATTTAGAGGAGCTACTCTAAAAACCACGTCTTTTAGAATTTCAACAAAGATTCCACCTAAGCCAAACATTAAAACTGGTCCAAAAATAGCATCTCTTTTCATTCCCAAGGCTATTTCTCTTCCAAAAACTATTTCTTGCACTAAAATTCCTTCAAGTTTTACTTTGGGGATTTTTTGTTTTACAACTTTTTGAATCTCATCCCATGCTTTCCCCAAATCAGTTTCAGTTTCTATTCCTAATTTTACGCCACCAACATCAGTTTTATGCAAAATCTCAGGAGAAGATATTTTTAAGGCTACCGGAAATCCTATTCTTTTTGCAAAATCTAAGGCTTCTTTTTTTGAAGTACAAAGTTTTGTTTTTACAAATGGAATTTTGTATTTCTCAAGCAGCTTTTTTGACTCTAAAAAGTTTAGGCTCTCCATTATATTATTATACCCTCCTGGAGAAATTTCGACAACCCATTACTGAGTTATAACTTAAACTAAAAACTGCGTTTTTGCGCAGTTTTTAATCTTTAATGCTTTACCGAGCGAACTAGGAAATTTTCAAAGTTTTTTCCCGACATACTCGGCAAATTCCGCTAGTCTGCAAGCATAAGCCCATTCGTTGTCATACCAAGCAACAACTTTAATAAGATTTCCTAGGACCATTGTTAAAGAAGAATCTATAATTGCCGAAAATGAATTTCCTTTATAATCTACAGAAACCAATTGAGCATCCTCTATCCCCAAAATTCCTTTTAAGCCTTCTGTTTGAGAGGCCTTTTTAAATACATAATTTACTTCCTGAGATGTGGTTTCTTTTTGAACCTCGCACACAAAATCCAAAACTGAAACCGTAGGAGTAGGAACTCTAAATGCAAGTCCATCTAATTTCCCTTCTAATCCTGGAAAAATCTTTCCGATTGTTTTGGCGGCTCCTGTAGTGGTAGGAATAATGGATAGATCGGCAGCCCTTGCTCTTCTTATGTCTTTATGCGGCAAATCCAGAATTTTTTGGTCATTTGTATAGCTATGAGCAGTGCTCATAAAACCCTTTTTTATTTTGAAATTCTCCTCAATTACTTTTACCACAGGTGCCAGGCAATTTGTGGTACACGAACCCATATCGCAAATCTCATTCTTTTTTGCATCAAAATCTTTTTCATTCACTCCTGGGATAAAACTCTTGATTTTGTCAGAGTCTTTTGAAGGAGCGGAAATTATTACTTGCTTTGCCCCGGCTTTTAAGTGTTTTTTTGCGCCCTCATAATCTGTAAAAAATCCGGTGCATTCTAATACAATATCAACTTTTAATTTCTTCCAGGGCAATTTTTCGGGATTATCTTCTGAAAACACCTTAATTTTGTGCTCTTTTGAGTGACCTTCGATTAAAAGCGAATCCTGGACTGATTTTACTGTCCTTGCGTAAATTCCATAAAGAGAGTCGTATTTTAAAAGATGAGCCAGGGTCTCTGGGTCTGTTAAGTCATTAATTGCCACTACTTCCAATTTGGGATGTTTTTCTAAAATTCTTTTGAGAGTAGGCCTTCCTATTCTTCCAAAACCATTGATTGCAATTTTTATTGGCATAAAAAATAAATTTAATTTTTTATTCCCAAAAGCAAAGAAATTTTCTCTCTATCAAAACCAATAATGATTTTATCGCCAATCTCTACTACTGGAACCCCCATTTGACCAGATTTCCTTACCATCTCTTCAAGGCCGGATCTGTTTTCTGAAACATCAATGTCTTCAAATTCAATATTATATTCTTTTAAAAACTCTTTTAGAGTAACGCAATAAGGACAAAATTGGGTAGAAAAAACGCGAACTTTTGCCATTTTTTATTGGCAAGAACCTCCGCTTGAGGCATTGCCGCTTGAAGCTCCAATTCCAGCAGAAGAAACCTCGCTGGAAAGTTTTTGAGAACATTCTGCCGGAGGATTCTTAAAGCCCTTACAAATACTTTCCTTGAAAGCTTCAGGAGAACGCTGGCTCGGATCGAAAAGGACATCATTTAAGACCAGGGTAGGAGAACCCTGCACTCCGTATTTTTTGGTCAAATCTGAATTAACCAAAAATTTTGGATAAGTTCCGTTTAACCATAAACTTTTATCTTGATAGTTTTCCGCAATCTTGAATTGATTATCGGTGGCGCTTTCGCAACTCTTAAGTTTTTGCTGGTCTATACCCGCCGCCGTAAGGCATTTTGAAAAATCTCCTCCTTCTACGAAACAATTCAAGTAAGAAACAAATTTTGAGGTTTGTTCTTTTTCAATACAATACTGCCTTAAATTTTCATCAATTTCTTTTTTATCATGCATTGCATAATCTACAAAATAGATTCCGAAATTCGCCTTTTCCTTTAATAATTCCCAAACAGGCAAAAGCGCCTTTTCTGCTTGAAGCCCGTAAGGGCAATAGCTCATTACAAAAAGTTTTACATCGACTACATCTTTTTTTTGGACTTCTTGCTGAGGCTGGGAATTTTCTTGAGGCTGGGCTGCGGGCTGCACATCAAGGTCTATGGCCTCAGCAAACAAGAGCTTTCCATCCTTGCTTACATATGAATCGTATTCTTGCCCGCTGATTGTAATTTTAAATTTATAGACTCCGTTTTCGTCTACTACGTTTACCAATGAAGCAGTCATTCCTTGCTGAAGTAGGTTTTTATTAATATACTCTATTGCTTTTTTGGAAGCCTCTTCAGAAGAAAGAAACTGCACCTCTTCAGAAGAAAGAACCTGTCCCTTGCTAAGCTTTGAAAGATGAGATTGGTTTTTAATAAAATAAACAGATCCTGCAACAATCACCAATCCTACAAAAATCAAAGGTGCTGCTTTTTTAATCAGGCTTTTGTTAAATTTTGTTTTCAAATTAAACTTTGCTATCAAGTTTTTTAAATCTATTTTCATAATTTTGAGTTAAACGAGAAATTATGGAATCAAGGTTCTGCCGAGCAACGCGAGGCAGGTTCTTATTTTCATGAAATGTTTATTTAAAATTTATAATCTAATTCACTATAAATGAATTCTTATTTTTTGTAAAGCTTCAGAATTTTAGACATTAACTCCAACTGATTCACCCTTCCTAATTTGCCTTTCCGGCATTCTTTTTCTGAAAATTTTTTTGCTCCATTGCTTCCTGCACCATAAATTAAAACCGGACAGGGTTTTGCACAGTGTCGTTTTAACACAGAGCAGGTTGAATGATCGCAAGTTGTCACAATTAAAACATTTTTGAGATTAAGTATTTTTTTAAAGTTCTTGTC
>Ga0315277_10012827_pt1 | contig 10481 bp, 6 predicted proteins | sample YL17G05_15_MG_FD_203695 | JGI IMG/M metagenome (GOLD analysis project Ga0315277, IMG submission 203695) | Sediment microbial communities from Yellowstone Lake, YNP, Wyoming, USA - YL17G05_15 | ecosystem: Environmental > Aquatic > Freshwater > Lake > Sediment | place: USA: Wyoming | collected... | reverse complement strand
GATGGGCGACGATGTCTTCCTCCTCAGAGTCGGCGGCCAGCATCCCCTGCGCCTCCAGGTCGCGGCCTGGCACCTCTTCGAGGCCAGGCAGAAGGGCCAGGTGGACTTCGGCCTGCTCCAGCAGCTTGCCGAGAACGAAGTCGCCGGGATGATGCGCAAGCAGTAGCCGGCCGCGCAGGACCGCGCGCGCCGGCGGGCCCCGCCTGCCGCGGCCGTGCCCGCGTTCCGGCCGCACCCGACACGGCGCAAGGTGGCAAGTTGAGCGCCTACGAGTCCCTCCTCAACATATACCGCGTCTTCTGCCAGCCGACCTCGTTCGCAGCCAGCACCTCCCGCCTGGGCTTCAGGCAGCGCGCCGGGTTCATGGTGCGCACCGCCCCCTTGATGCTCGCCGTCATGGCCGTCACTGCGGGTGCCCTCTCCGTTATCCTCCACGTCATCGGCCTCCCCTTCCACTGGTCGCCCAAGGGCGCCTGGTGGGGCCCCAGCCTCCTCAGCCTCGGCGCGGGCGTCGTCGTCGGCATCGCCTGGAACGTCTCCATGGGAGTCGCCGCAGGCACCATCTGGGGCCCCGCCCACTGGCTCATCGGCAGTGTCGTCCTTCCCCTCCTCCCCGGCGTCCCCGAACCGACCGAGATAGCGCTGGCGATCACCCTGCCGCTGGGCCTCGCGATCGGCGTGGGCCTGGGCGCAGCCGGCACGACCTCCAGGGCCAACGCCGCGTGGGGCACGGCCGGCGGCGTCGTTCTCGGCCTCACCATCGGCCGGTACGCGCCCATCCCCTGGAGCATCGGCTGGCTCGCGAGCTTCATCGGCGGCTACTTCCGACTGGAGTGGTACGCGCTCGACGTGGAGGCGACCCTCGTCTCCCTCCTGCGCGCGCGCCGCCACCCCGAGCACGCCCGCTCCCTCTTCCGCAGCTCCCCCATCTACTGGCGCGAGCCCATCTGGCTCCCCCTCCCCGGCCTCAGGGCCTTCCTCCGCCTCATCGGCGAGCACGACTCCCGCGCCGCCCTCGAGGAGTGCCTCTTCGTCATCCTCGAGCGCCCCTCCCAGGCCCGCACCGCCCGCGCCGCCCTCATCGAGATCACCGCCGGCAGCCTCGCCTCCCTCGACACCATCCAGCAGATCGCCGCCGCCGCCGACCAGCTCCGCGGCGGCGCCCAGGAAGGCCTCCGTCTCGGCGCCGCCCGCGCCCGCCTCCCCGAGCTCCTGGATACCGTGATCCCCGCCTTCGAGACCCTCGCCCACCACGCCGAGCAGCACCTCGCCGCCACCCTCCCCCACAACCGCAGGCGTGCCCTCGAGCGCCTCCGCGATGGCGCCCAGGACCTCGGCCGCACCCTCGCCCTCGACCGCAGCGCCGTCGCCCGCGCCTTCGCCACCGGCGCCCGCAGATGGCGCGAGGTCGCAGAGGCCAGGCTGGCCGAGATGGGCCAGGCCGAGGAGGCCGCCGGCTACGTCTACAATCCCTTCGTCTTCGGCCAGCCCATCGAGGAGACCGACAGCAACCTCTTCGTCGGCCGCCGCGACGTCGTCCGCGAGATCGAGGTCAACCTCCTCGGCAGCGCCGAGAAACCCACCCTCGTCCTCTGGGGGCCCCGCCGCATGGGCAAAACCTCCGTCCTCCTCCAGCTCCCCCGTCTCCTCGGCCCCCAGTTCTCCCCCGCCTTCGTCGACATGCAGGCGATGGGAGCCCGCGAAAACCTCTCCGCCTTCTTCACCGCCATCACCGCCGCCTCCGCCAATGGCCTCCGCCGCAGAGGTATCGAGGCCGCTCCCCTTGCCCCCGACGGCCTCGCCGACGCCCCCTTCGGTGCCTTCTCCCACTGGCTGGAGGAGGTCGAGGGCAAGCTCGGCCCCGACCGCTACCTCGTCCTCTGCCTCGACGAGTTCGAGCGCCTCGAGCGTTCCATCCAGGACGGCCGCCTCCCCTCCGAGCTCATGGACGAGATCCGCCACATCATCCAGCACCACCCCCGCGTCGTCCTCCTCTTCGCCGGCTCCCACCGCCCCGACGAGATGGCCCTCAACTGGCCCGACGCCCTCATCAGCACCAGGCTCATCCGCGTCAGCTACCTGAACGACGAGGAAGCGCGCCAGCTCATCACCCGCCCCACCCCCGACTTCCCCGTCACTTACCACCCCGACACCGTCACCGGGATCATGGCCGCGACCCGCTGCCAGCCCTACCTCGTGCAGGCCGTCTGCTTCGAACTCGTGAATGCGCTCAACCTCGCCGGACGCCGGGAGGCCCAGCCGCAAGACGTGACTGAAGCCGTCGACGCTGCCCTCGACAGCACTCGCCTCTACTTCGCCGAAATGTGGCGCCAGCTCGGCGACTCCCAGCGCAAGCTCCTCGGCGCCCTCGCCCACGCCGACGACAGCCTCGACTCCGCCGAGCTCACCGGCCTCGCCGGCGCCGCCCCCGAGCACACCGACTCCGAGCTCCGCTCCCTCGAGCTGCGCAGCGTCGTCGAGAAGCACCCCGGCGGCTGGCGGCTCCAGGTCCCCATGGTCAAAGAATGGGTCCGCACCCGCAGCGCGTGATCGCCCCGCCTGGCCCCGAAAGGAGACGCCGTGAAGATCTACGTGATGACTGACCTGGAGGGCGTCGCTGGTGTGCTCAACTTCCAGGAGTGGACCGGCCCCGGCACGCCCTACTACGAGATGGCCAAGGAGTTCCTCACCCTCGAGGTCAACGCCGCCGCCGACGGCCTCTTCGAGGGCGGGGCCACCCAGATCGTCGTCATGGACGGCCACGGCCCCGGAGCCATCAACATCAAGCTCCTCGACCCCCGCGTCGAGTTCTCCCGCGGCTGGGGCGACGGCCCCTGGCCCCTCTGCCTCGACGACTCCTACGACTTCCTCCTCTTCGTCGGCCAGCACGCCAAGGCCGGCACCCCCTGCGCCCACCTCTGCCACACCCAGAGCCTCACCTACCTCGACGAGTCCATCAACGGCCTCTCCATCGGCGAGTTCGGCCAGCTCGCCATGTGCGCCAGCGAGCTCGGCGTCCGCACCATCTTCGGCTCCGGCGACCTCGCCTTCACCAACGAAGCCCAGGCCCTCGTCCCCGGGATCGAAACCGTCGCCGTCAAGCAGGGCGTCAAGGCCGGCACGGGGGAGGAGATGACCGAGGAGGAGTACCGCCGCCACACCGCCTCCGCCCGCCACCTCCACCCGGTCCGCGTCCGCCGTCTCCTCCGCGAGGGCGCCCTGCGCGCGATCCGCCGCGCCCAGGCCGAAGACTTCGGCCTCCTCCCCCTCGTCCCGCCCTTCACCCGCGTCGTCAAGCTCCGCCCCACCAAGGACCGTCCCCACAAGGTCGTCTCCCGGATGACTCACCCCACCAGCGTGATCGCCGTCCTCAACATGTCCGGTGAATGGCAGCCCTTGGACGGATAGCCGCCCCCGCGCCGGGTGTCCTCGGCCTCCCCCTGGGTATCATACCTCCCGGCACAGGGGGCCCCGCCGCGCGCGGCGAACCCTGGCTCCCATATCGGGCGGACTGACCGCCTCTCGCGCTGGAGGATCAAGTGGCGATCGCGAAAGTCAAGCTGGGAAATGTAGAGGTGACCCGTCTCATGCTGGGCGGCAATCCCCAGAGCGGCTTCAGCCACTGGGACCGTGCCATGGATGACGAGATGCGGCACTACTACACCGCCGCCAACATGAAGGCCCTCTACCGGCAGGCCGAGGAGCTCGGCCTCAACACCCACATCGGCCGCGCCGACCACCACGTCATCCGCGTCCTCATGGAGCACTGGGACGAGGGCGGCGCCATCCAGTGGATCGCCCAGACCTGCCCCGAGGTCGGCACCCCCGAGCGCGGCGCCCTCAACGGCATCCACAACCACGCCAAGGCCGTCTACATCCACGGCGGCCATGCCGACTTCCTCCACAGCCAGGGCCGCCTGAAGGAGATCCAGCCCGCCCTCAACATGATCCGCGACGCCGGCCTCCCCTGCGGCATGGCCGGCCACAAGGTCGAGACCTTCCTCTTCGCCGAGGAGCACCTCGACTGCGACTTCTACATGTGCTCCTACTACAGCCCCATCTCCCGCGACCAGTCCCCCGAGCACATCACCCAGGACGAGTACTTCGATCCCGAGCACCGGGTCAAGATGTGCCAGTTCATCCAGCAGCTTCCCAAGCCCGTCATCCACTACAAGATCATGGCCTCCGGCCGCAACGACCCCAAGGAGGCCTTCACCTACGCCGCCCGCCATATGCGCCCCACCGACGCCGTCTGCATCGGCGTCTTCCCCAAGCGCAACCCCAACGAGCTCGCCGAAGACGTCCAGCACCTCAAAACCGCCCTCGCCGAAGTGGGCCAAGAGGGCTAGCCGCCTCACCGCGGCCCCGGTCCCCTACCTCGTCTGGCCGCAGCGCGCTCCGCCCCGCGCCCCTGCGCGCCTGCCCCGCCGCGGCCTCCCCCTTCCCTCCTCCTCCCTCCCGTGCTACAATCCCCATCGCCGCCGGTGACGCAAGCCCGGCCCTCACAGCCGCCAACGCACCACAGATAGCAATCCCCGCCGCAGATGGGGCAACAGAACCAAGATCGCAGAAAGGGGCTTGCCGTGTACCTGAAACACCTTGAGCTGTCCGGCTTCAAGACCTTCGCCGAGCGCACCACCCTCAGCTTCGACCCCGGCATCTCCGCCATCGTAGGCCCCAACGGCAGCGGCAAGAGCAATATCGCTGACGCCATCGTCTGGTGCCTCGGCGAGCAGAGCCTCAAGTCCCTCCGCTCCGCCCACTCCCACGACGTCATCTTCGCCGGCAGCGAATCCCGCCGCCGCGGCGGCCTCGCCGAAATCAGCATCACCCTCGACAACGCCGACGGCTCCCTCCCCCTCGACTTCTCCGAGGTCACCATCACCCGCCGCGTCTTCCGCACCGGCGAGGGCGAGTACTTCATCAACCGCGTCCCCTGCCGCCTCCGCGACATCCACGAGCTCTTCCTCGACACCGGCATCGGCAAGCACGCCTACTCCGTCATCAGCCAGAACGAGATAGACCGCATCCTCTCCGTCCGCTCCGAGGACCGCCGCGAGATCTTCGAGCAGGCCGCCGGCATCCAGCGCTATCGCCAGCGCAAGAACGAGGCCGCCCGCAAGCTCGACAAGGTCTGCACCAACCTCCTCCGCGTCAACGACATCCTCCACGAGCTCGAGGCCCAGCTCGCCCCCCTCGCCCAGCAGTCCGAGGCCGCCCGCGAGTATCGCCGGATCTCCAAGGAGCTCTTCGACCTCAAGCTCAGCCTCCTCGTCCACGAGCGCCAGGCCCTCTCCGAGAACCTCGCCCGCGCCCGCGACCGCGAGGCCGAGCTCGAGCGCGAGATCGAGTCGGCTCGCACCCGCAGCCACCAGCTCGCCGCTGAGGAGGTCGAGCTTCGCGCTCAGCTCCAGACGCTCGAGACCCGCGTCGACGAGGCCCGCGACCTCGTCGGCCGCCTCGCCCGCGAGGTGGACCGCGCCGAGGGCCGGCTCGGCCTCACCCACCAGCGCATCGAGGACCTCCGCGGCCAGATCGAGGCCATGGCCGAGGAGATCGAGCACTCCGAGGCCCAGCTCGCCGCCGCCGAGCGCGAGCTCGCCGAGGCCGAGGCCCAGCGACCCGCCCTCGCCGAGCGCGCCAGCCAGCTCCGCGCCGACATCGCCGCCCGCGAGGAGCGCCTCCGCCAGGACTCGACCTCCCTTCGCACCGCCGGCGATTCCGCCGACCAGCAGCGGGCCGACCTCCTCGACATCATGCGCGAGCTGGCCGACGCGCGCAACCGCCACGGCCAGTGCGAGTCCCTCCTCCAGGCCGCCCGCGCCCGCGTCTCCCGCCTGGCCGAGCAGCGCGCCGCCCTGCAGACCCGGGGGCAGGAAGTGGAGGCGCGCGAGCGCCAGGCCGCCCAGGTCGTCGCCGACCTGCGCGGCCGGCGGGACCAGCTCCAGGCCGAGATCTACTCCCTCCAGTCCGAGGAAGAGGCCGCCGCCGCCGCCATCGCCGACCTGGCGAAAGAGGAGCTCCAGCTCCGCGAGCGCATCTCCGCCGCTCGCTCCCGCCACCACGCCCTCGCCGAGATGGAGCGATCCCGCGAAGGCCTGCGCGCCGGCGCCCGCGCCGTGCTCGCCGCCGCCGAGGCCGGCCGTCTCTCCGGACGCTACCAGACTGTCGCCGGACTGCTCCGCGTCCCCCGCGAGCTGGAGCTGGCGATCGAGGCCGCCCTCGGGCCGGCCGCCGGCGACCTCGTCGTGCCCGACCAGGCCGAGGCCGCCGCCGCCATCACCTTCCTCAAGGAGACCAGGGGCGGCCGGGCCACCTTCCTCCCGCTCTCCTCCCTCCGCCCCGCGCCGCGGCCCGAAGGCCTTGCCGACCTCGCCGCCAGGCCGGGCTGCCTCGGCCTCGCCGCCGACCTCATCTCCTGCGAGCCCGAGGCCGGGCCCCTCGTCGCGCACCTCCTCGGCCGGGTCATCGTCGTAGATGACCTCGAAGTGGCCCTCGACCTCAGCCGCTCCGCCCAGGGGTGGCGCGCCATCGTCACCACCGAAGGCGACCTCCTCCGGCCCTGGGGCGCCATCACCGGCGGCAGCAAGCCTGCCGGCCCCCAGCTCATCGGCCGCGGCCGTGAGATCGAGGACCTCGAGGCCGAGCACGAGCAGCTCGCCGCCGCGCTCGAGAAAATCGCCGCCGGCACCCAGCAGGCCCAGAGCCGCCTCGACGCCGTCCGCGCCAGCGCCTCCGCCCGCGAGGGCGAGATCGCCGACGCCGCCTCCGCCCTCTCCGAGGCCGAGCGTGAGGCCGAGGTGTTGGGCGAAGGCCGCCGCCTCGAGACCGAGCGCGACGAATCCCTCGCCGCCGAGCAGTCCTCCCTTGAGGAGGAAATCGCCCAGATCGCGCGCGAGCAGGCCGCAGCCCTCGCCCAGGTCCGCGAGATGGAGGAGCGCCAGCGCGCCCTCGAGTCAGCCATGGCCGACTCCGAGACCGCCGTGCGCACCGGCCGCGACGCGCGGGAGGAGCTCACCCAGGCCACCTCCGACCTTCGCGTCTCCCTCACCGCGGTCGAGGGCGACCTCCGCGCCCTAGACGCGCGCCTCGAAAAGGTGAAGGAGGCCCGCCACCTGCTCACCTCCGGCCTCGCCGACAAGCGCGCCCTTCTCGATCGCCTCGCCGCCTCCCTCCAGCAGACCGAGGGCTCCCTCGCCGACGTCCAGGCCGACTGCGAGCGCCTCCGCCAGCACCACGGCCAGGCCGAGGAAGACCTCGCCAGCAATCAGAGCGAGCGCCAGCAAGTCCTCGAGCGGATCTCCGCCAACCTCGAGGCCGCCGCCCGCAACCGGGAGGAGTCCGAGGCCATGCAGCAGCGCCTCCACCGCTCCCAGCTCCGCACCACCCAGCTCGACAGCGAGATCGGCTTCCTCGAGCGCACCCTCCTCGACGAGTACCGCCTCACCCTCGATCAGGCCGAGCAGGCCGCCGGCCCCATCGAAAGCCGGGCCGCAGCCAAGGAGCAGGTCGCCCAGCTCCAGGCTCAGATCGACGCCCTCGGTGAGGTCAACCTCGGCGCCGTCGAGGAGTACGAGCGCGTCAAGGAGCGCGTCGAGTTCCTCCAGACCCAGCGCGCCGACCTCGAGGCCGCCCGCGAGGACCTCCAGCAGGCCATCATCCGCATCGACGAGGAGGCCACCGGGCGCTTCCTCGCCGCCTTCGAGGCCCTCCAGCGCGAGTTCCGCATCTTCTTCGTTCGCCTCTTCGGAGGCGGCCACGCCGACCTCACCCTCACCAGCGGCGACAACGTCCTCGAGTCCGGCGTGGATGTCACCGTCACCGCGCCCGGCAAGAAGACCCGCGACCTCCTCCAGCTCTCCGGCGGCGAGCGCGCCCTCACCGCCACCGCCATCCTCTTCGCCCTCCTGAAGGTGAAGCCGTCCCCCTTCGTCATCCTCGACGAGGTGGATGCCCCGCTCGACGACTCCAACGTCGGCCGCTACTGCGAGGTCCTGCGCGAGTTCGCCCAGCAGTCCCAGTTCATCGTCATCACCCACAACAAGGGGACCATGGAGGCCACCGACGTCCTCTACGGCGTCACCATGCAGGAGCCCGGCGTCAGCTCCCTCATCGGCATCCGCCTCCGCGACGCCGACGAGGCCACCCCCGCGCCGCCCTCCGCAGACGGCGATGGGGTAGGGGAGGAGTCCTCCGCTTCGCCCGCGGGCGTCCCCGCGGCCGAGGAAGCAGCCTGACCCTCGCGTCCCTCCGGCGCCTCCGTCAGCCCCCGCCCGGGGCGAGAGGACCGGCAGACGGGCTGCAGCCGAGGGCCTTCCGCTGCTACTCCGGCGCCGCCGTCAGCTCCTCGATCAGCCCCTCCACCTCCAGCCCCTCGCACCCCAGCCTCGCCGCCACCTCCTCCGCCTCCAGCTCCTGCCCCAGGCCCCACAGCTCTCTCAGGTAGTCCCCCGCCGCCGTCGTCGCGAACCACCGCCGCCCGAACTTCTCCACCATCCTGCGCCGCATCTGCACCTCCAGCATCCACGCCCGCAGATAGCGCGCGCAGTAGAAGAAGTCGTCCATGTCGAACAGGAAGTCCTCCGCCCACACGTGCAGCCCCACCGCCTCGCCCAGCGACCTCGCATACCGTTCGGCCATCCCCTCCGCTCCTCCCGCTCGGTGGAGGTCGAGCTCGTAGGCCAGCTTCGCCGCGTACCGCCGCACCAGGTGGAGCCTGGTCAGCCGCGCCAGCGCCAGGTGGCCCCTCGTCTCTCTCCTCCCCAGCGCCTCGCCCAGCCACTCCGCGTTCTGCGTCAGCCCGTCGAACAGAAACGCGTAGGCCTCGGTCACCGAGTTGTCGCCCAGGTACCGGAACGCGAAGGGCGCCTCCGCCTTCGTGTGCGCGAAGTGCTCCGCGTGTCCCGCCTCGTGCAGGATCGCCGCATAGTCGTCGTGGCCCCCGTGCGGTCGGATCACCAGCCGCACATCCTCCGGCACGCGGACCGCCGCGCAGAACGCCCGCGGCGACTTCAGCGGCCGATCCTCCAGATCCAGCGTCAGGTTCGCCTGCCCGTCCATCTCGATCCCCAGCCCCGCCATCGTCCACTTCAGGGCCGGCACGACCTGCTCGGGGGGGAACATCTCATCGGAATCGTGCCCCCGCCGCACGAAGCTCCAGTCTCCCGTCGTCGCCTCCCCCCTCGGGAGGCCCGCCGAGGCCAGCGCCTCCTCCATGGCCCGCTCGTACCGCTCCCGCGTCTCCCCGAGCACCCTCGCCGTCTGCTTCCGCAGCCCCTCGAGGTCCACCCCGCCCACCTCCGCGCACATCGTCGCGCACTCCGCGAACCCCAGCTCCTTCGCCAGCTCCTGCGCCCGGCTCAGCCGCCGCGCCCGCTGCGGGTTGAGCGCCGCCGTCGCCGCCACCGTCAGCCGCTCCAGCGCGTGCCGCCGGCCTGCCTCCTCCTCGTTGGCGACCACGATGCTCGCCTGCCGCCAGGGGATCTCCCTCCCCTCCCACTCCACCGTGGCCCGCGCCTCCTCCGTGTGGATCTCCTCGGTGATCCCCCTCAGCCCGTGCTCCACTCTCCCCATCACCGCAAACTCCGCCAGATACCTCCCCTCGCGCGTTCCCCTCTCCCCCATCAGTCGCGAGACAACACCAGGCGCGAACAGCGCCTGGTGTTGCTGGAATATGCCGCTGATCTCTAGCTCTTCCTTCAGCCCTGCGTCGTGCCGGTAGAACTCCTCCGTGAAGCTCGCCAGAAACTTTTCCGCCTCTTCCCCATATCGGGCGAGGTCCATCCGCTCCCCCTCCTGTCCTGGGCTGGGGCCCGTTCGGCCCCCCCCTCGCCCCTTCCCTCTTGCCAACCCCCCAATATGATCGTACCATACTTCGACATCGTTCATCTGATTCGGCCCCATCGGAGGTTGTCATGAGCAGAGCCTTCCTCATCGCCACTGTCCTCCTCGCCTTCGGGCCTCTCGCCGTCATGCTCCTCCTCTACGCCGCCGCCCTGCTCCTCCGCCTCGCCGGCCGGCCCCGCCTCCTCGCCGCGCTCGTCAAGGGCACCCAGGTCCCCCAGCCACTCGATCGCGCCGACGGCGACGCCGCCCACTGATCCCCCGCGGCCGGACCCGCGCCGCCCGTTGGCCCCCCCACGAGCCGGGCCCCGCGGCGGCCTCCCCCGGCCCCGATCCCCCTTCGCCTTGACTGCTCTCTCGCGCCGGGATATACTCGTGCTGGACCCATCTGGTCCTCTCTGGAGGTTACATTGCGCCTGCGCCTCGGCCTCCCCAAGGGGAGCCTTCAGCAAGCCACCTTCGACATGCTCTCGCGCGCGGGCTACCACGTCAGCGTCAGCGGCCGCTCCTACTACCCCTCCGTTGACGACCCCGAGATCGAGCCCATCCTCATGCGCGCCCAGGAGATCCCCCGCTACGTCTCCGCGGGCGCCCTCGACGCCGGCCTCAGCGGCCTCGACTGGATCGTCGAGACCGAC
>Ga0315277_10012825_pt1 | contig 10482 bp, 9 predicted proteins | sample YL17G05_15_MG_FD_203695 | JGI IMG/M metagenome (GOLD analysis project Ga0315277, IMG submission 203695) | Sediment microbial communities from Yellowstone Lake, YNP, Wyoming, USA - YL17G05_15 | ecosystem: Environmental > Aquatic > Freshwater > Lake > Sediment | place: USA: Wyoming | collected... | reverse complement strand
GGCCTGATGGCGGTCAGGGTTTCGAAATCTGAGTTCGGTGCGTTCATTTCAGAGTTGGAGTCCGAAGTCCCGGAAAGCGCGGTTGACTTCGTAGGTGAAAGGGGCGGCTGGGCAAACTGTTTGCTTATTTACCACTCCGAGGCGGAAGAATCCATCGCGGCGGTTCTGTCGCGCCACAGGTATTACGCGGTGACATTGCCCGATATCCCTGACGAGCCGGAGGATCGGCTGGAACAGCTCGCAAGCGAGCTCACAGGGCTGGAGCGTCAACGCCTAAGAGTCCTCGATGATATTGAAAACTATATGGTCCACGTACCGGCACTCGAGGTGCTCAAGGAATTCTTAATCGACCGGGGGCAAAAGATTGACGTTCTGACGTCCTTCGGGGTTACCGACGCTACCATGGCGGTTGAGGGGTGGGTTACCGAGAACGGGCTTCCGAAAACACTCGAAGAACTTGACGAGGTCTCAGAGTATATCGCAGTGGAAATATCCGAGCCTGAAGAGGGGGATAACCCCCCGGTCAGCCTTGATAACCCGAAGTGGGCAAAACCTTTCGAGGTTCTCACCAAGCTATTCGGCTCTCCAAACCGCCGGGAGTACGACCCGACCTGGATCGTTGCCATATCCTTCATGGTCTTCTTCGGATTCTGCATGGGAGACGTGGGATACGGCTTTGTCCTTGTCCCCACTTTCCTGCTGATGAGGAAATACCTCCCGCTCGGACATAAGGCGAAGGACCTGCTTACTGTACTTGCCTACAGCTCGGCATTTGCCATCTTGATCGGGGTCTTCACCGGTTCGTGGTTCGGGATCAAGACGGACAGTCTGCCCAGTTCCCTCAGATCGGTTGCGTTCATGGACGGCCTGAGCAAGACGACCCTGGCCATGGGTATTACTATCGGTATCGGACTCGTACACATGCTGATCGGGGTCGGCATAGAGTTCCGGGACACCTGGAAGAGTGGTAGCAGGACCGATGCCCTGATAGACCAGGGGCTTATCTTCCTGCTTTTCGTCGGGGGGGGAATTGCTGCGGCCCTCGCCGCGGTAAAGCTCGTTCCGGTGAGCGTCCCTTTGTTGGTTGCGGGGGCAGCGATACTGGGAATGCTTCTGTTGTTGGGCCGGAGCGCACAGAGTATCGGAGGAAAGGTGGTTAACGGGATCTACGAGACATACGGCACAGTTGTGGGGTTTGTCTCCGATGCCATCTCCTACGTCAGGCTCTTCGCACTCGGTCTTGCTACGTTCATCATCGCAATGGTCATAAACACCATGGCGGGGTTGGTCAGAGGGATCGCGCCCGTTATCGGCATCCTTGCCATGCTCATAGTACTGGTAGTGGGGCATACGTTCAACATCGCGATAAACCTGCTCGGGGCGTTTGTGCACCCGCTCAGGCTCGAGTTCGTGGAGTTTTTCGGTAAGTTCTACGATGACGGGGGGCGCGAGTTCAAGCCCCTCGGTGTCGAGTCTAAGATAGTGATGATAGAGGAAAAGGAAGGCGCCTGATCGCGCCCTGGAAAGGAGGCAACAATTGGTTGGAGTTCTGGCAGCGGCAGTAAAGCAGGTCGCACAGCCCGCTACCTGGGCCGGCTTGACGGGGTATCAGTGGGCGATGCTGGGAGCGGCCCTGGCTTTCATCGGTGGCGGTATCGGGTCGGCTATCGGGATTACCCTCGTCAACCACGTGGCGAGCGGCATCCTTGTTGAGGACCCGGACAAGTTCGGCCCCTTGCTCCCGATCATCGCGATTCCGGGGACACAGGGCGTGTATGGATTGATAACGGCGATACTGGTGCCGATTCTCTTCAACTTGAGCAAGATCTCAGCGCAGAAGGGGTTTCTCGTCTTCCTCGCCTGTCTACCGGTCGCGTTTGTCTGTAACGTTTCCGCCATATACCAGGGGATGTCGTCGGTGAGCGCATGCGGGATGGTGGCGCGCCGAACCGAGGAAGCCGGGAAAGCGTTGATCCTACCGGCCCTGGTGGAAACGTACGCGGTGTTTTCGCTAATCCTGACGATTTATCTCTTCACGCGCATGCGGTAAGTGAGCCGGGCGGATAACGGAGACAAGGAATGCCACTCGAAAAACTGATCGAGCGCATCCTTCGCGACGCGGAGGAGAAGGCCGAGAATATAAGAAGCGAGGCGCAGATGCGCAGAAGAGAGGTGATCTCCGAGGCGAACCGCGAGGCGGAGGCGCGGTACCACAGGATGGTCAACGAGGCCCGGCGCACGTGGGAAGAGGAAAAAAAGCAGCGCGTGACAATGGCAGCTCTTGAAGCGCGCAAGAGTATCCTCGAGCAGAAACAGGAAATGATTCAGGAGGTCTTTGACAGGACTCTCGGGGCAATGCGCGATATGCCCGAAGACCAGTACGTGGACCTGATAATCAGGCTTCTTCTGGTCGTAGTAGAGGACACGGGTGGGGAGCTGGTCATGTCGTCGCGGGACCGGGAACGGATTGGAGAAGAAATCATCTCAAAGGCTAACACGGCCTTTGAGCAGGCGGGGAAACGAGGACGGATCACGCTTTCATCGGAGACCAGGGATATCTCAGCAGGGTTTGTCCTCCAGGCAGAGGGCGTAGAGATAAACAGCTCCGTGGAAGCCTTGATAAGTTCTAAACGCGAGGAGCTCGAGCCGGAGGTCGTCCGGATACTATTCGGCGGTCCCGAAACAGGCGTCCGAATATAAGGGATATTTCCATGGAGCCTTGAGGATGGCAGCTTTCGTAAAGTCGTTCAGCAAAGCCGGCAAATACGGTCACGCGGTAGGCCGCATCATGGTGCACGAAGCCACACTGCTCAAATGGCAGCAGGTCCACAGGCTTATCGAATCCGAGTTCAACGAAGCACTGGCGGTAACCCTGGAGACCGTTTATGGACCTTATCTTGAAGGGGCGACCGTGCCCGACGAGATTGAATCCGGGCTTATGAGGTTCCTTGCCGATGAGTACCGGTTCATTGATGAGGTCTGCGCGGGGACCCTGGCGGCGGAGTTAATGCACACAAAGTACGACTTCCACAACCTCAGGGTACTCTTGAAGCAGCACTACTTCGGTGACTCCGGGGAGGACAAGCTCCTCTCGGAGTTGGGCACGGTTGATATCGAGGGACTGCGTAGTTGTGTGGAGGAGCAATCGGGCGGGGTGCCAGGGCACCTTCGAAAGGTCGTCGATGAAGTAAGGCGGAGACTGGAGCGTGGTCCCCCGGATTCCCAGCTCCTGGATACTGTGATAGACCGCGCGTTCCTCGAGCGGAGGCTCGAGGTGGCGGAAATGGAAGACAGCGGGCTCCTGGTGGACTTCGCTCGCGCGGCAGTAGACGTGGCCAATCTCAGGGTGCTCTTGCGAGGCCTCGGTCTCGACAAGGATAAAGAGTACTACTATGACGCACTCGCGGAAGGTGGGAAGCTTTCCAGGAGGGACCTGCTCGAGCTCTCGGGGGAGCCCTTTGATTCCTTGGTGGACAAACTGCTCAAATCGCGGTACGGGCAGATGCTGACCGACGTTTTGCAGAGGGGCGAGGACAGGGCGCGCCTGACGTCGCTGGACAAGGCGTCCGACGACTACCTGCTCGGCGAATTGAGGCGCTTCACCCTGGTCTCGATGGGTCCCGAACGCATAGTAAGGTTCATGATGACACGAGAGAACGAGGTGGCTATGCTCCGGATCATCTTGATGGGAAAGCTTCATGCACTTTCGCCCGAAGTCATCGAGGCTCGGTTACCTCTGGCCCACCTGAGATGGGGAGCGGAGTAGAATCATGAAGCTTGCGATTATTGGTGAGGAGGCTTCCACTGCCGGTTTTAAGGCTCTCGGGCTCGAGACCTTTACCGTGTCCCGGCCTTCAGATGCGCCGGATGCCTGGAGGCGGCTCGACCCGACCGAGTTCGCTGTCATATTCATTACGGAGCCCGTTTACGAAGCCCTGGAAGAGGAGACCGAGACACTGCGCGGTCCGGGGCTGCCGGTGTTACTGGTCATTCCCGCTGTGGAAGGCAGCAAGGGGTTGGGTCACAAAGAGATAAGGGCGATGGTGGAAAGGGCTGTAGGGACCGACTTGATGTTCCAGCAGTAGGGAAGGGTTGCTCACCCACTGTTTTAAGAAGGAGCGAGAAATGGCTGACGAGCAGCATGTAGGAATAGTGGTCAAGGTGGCGGGCCCCCTGGTGGTCGCGCGGGACCTTGCGTACCCGAAGATGTACGACCTGGTGCGCGTGGGAAACGAGAGGCTGATGGGCGAGATAATAGAGCTGCGCGGTGAGGATGCCTCGATCCAGGTCTACGAGGAGACCGGCGGGATCGGCCCCGGGGACCCTGTCTTCTCGACGGGGGGCGCTCTCTCGGTGGAGCTCGGGCCCGGGCTGCTGGAATCGATATACGACGGGGTGCAGCGCCCGCTGGATCTCATCCGCGAAGCTGTAGGCAATTACATAGTCAGGGGTTTGGACATGCCTGGCCTTTCCAGGGAGAAAGAGTGGGAGTTCGTGCCAACCGTGAAGGAGGGCGATCAGGTAACGGAGGGAGACATCCTCGGGACGGTCGAGGAGACGCCGGTAGTCCAGCACCGGGTGATGGTCCCACCGGGTTTGAGCGGCCGCGTCCTGGAGACCGTCAGCGGCTCTCACAAGGTGACGGATGTGGTCGCCAGGATAGGCGAAGGGGCGGAGGCCGTCGAGGTCACGCTCATGCAGCGCTGGCAGGTCCGTCGCAGGCGTCCGTACGCGAAAAAGCTCGCGCCGAGGGAGCCCCTGGTGACCGGTCAGAGGGTCATCGATACTTTCTTCCCGGTCGCCAAGGGGGGCACCGCATGTGTCCCGGGGCCGTTCGGAAGTGGCAAGACCGTCATCCAGCACGAGATCGCGAAGTGGGCCGATGCGGACGTCATCCTGTTCGTCGGATGCGGCGAGCGCGGCAACGAGATGACCGAGGTGCTGCTCGAGTTTCCCGGCCTGATAGACCCTAACTCCGGTGAGCCCCTCATGAAGAGGACCGTCTTGATCGCGAACACCAGCAACATGCCGGTGGCCGCCCGCGAGGCGTCGGTGTACACGGGAGTCACCATCGCGGAATATTACAGGGACATGGGTTATAACGTGGCCCTTCAGGCCGATTCGACCAGCCGGTGGGCGGAGGCCCTGCGCGAGATAAGCGGAAGGTTAGAGGAAATGCCCGGCGAGGAGGGCTATCCGGCGTACCTCGGAACTCGCATCGCGTCGTTTTATGAGAGGGCCGGTCTTGTGAGGTGCCTTGGCGCGGGAGAAAGAGACGGGTCCGTTACGATAGTGGGGTCCGTCTCACCGCCCGGTGGCGACCTTTCAGAGCCGGTTACCCAGGCGACATTGCGCGTGGTAAAGGTCTTCTGGGGTCTGGAGGACAGGCTGGCATTCAGGCGGCACTTCCCGGCCATCAACTGGCTCATCAGCTATTCCATGTACCTTGACCAGGTCTCAAAGAAGTGGGACGAGCTCGTAGACCCATCTTTCAAGGAGATTAGGGCAAAGGCCATGACCCTGCTTCAGCGGGAAGCAGAGCTCGAGGAGATCGTCCGCCTGATAGGGATCGAGGCACTCTCCGATACAGAGAGGCTCGTCATGGAAGGAGCAAGGAACATTCGAGAGGATTTTCTACAGCAGAACGCGTTCGACGAGATCGACACTTACACATCACTCAAAAAGCAGTTCCTTCTTCTGAAACTCGTGATGACTTTCCACAGTGAAGCCGAAAAGGCGCTTGCGGCCGGAGCCGAGATAAACGACATTCTCACGAGTCCGGTCCGCGAGCAGATAGCGGGAGCAAAGTTCATACGTGAGGAGAACCTTGGTGAGTTCGAAAGGCTTGAGAAGACGGTTGCAAAGGCCATAGCGGACCTCATCCCCGAGGAGCCCGGCTCGCGGGAAGCGAAGGTTGCGGCGGGTTGAAGGATCGTCGAAGTTCTTGAGTTGATTGAACAGTAGCGGAGGCTGAGACATGCCGATCAAAGATTACATGACCGTCAGGGACATAGTAGGGCCGCTCCTTCTCGTCGGGCAAGTGGAGGGGGCGAAATACGGCGAGCTCGTGGAGGTGGAATTCCCGGATGGCTCGGTAGGGCTGGGCAACGTACTGGAGGTCTCGGAGGACCGCGTACTCATACAGTCTTTCGAGGGGACGAGGGGGCTCAACATTGCGAACACGCGGGTGCGCTTCAAGGGCCGAGGCCTTGAGCTCTCCGTCTCGCAGGACATGCTGGGGAGGGTCTTTGACGGCCTGGGGCGACCCATTGACGACGGTCCCGAGATCATTCCCGACAAGCGCCTCGACATAAATGGGAGCCCGATAAACCCATATGCGAGGGATTACCCCTCGGATTTCATCCAGACCGGGATATCCGCGATGGACGGTCTCAACCCGCTCGTGCGGGGACAAAAGCTCCCGATCTTCTCCGGCGCCGGACTGCCGCACTCGAACCTGGCGGCGCAGATCGCGCGCCAGAGCCAGGTGCTCGGTCGCGAGGAGGAGTTCGCCGTTGTGTTCGCGGCGATGGGGATAACGTTTGAAGACGCGGACTTCTTTACGCGTGAGTTCAGGGGCGCCGCATCAATAGAGAGGTCGGTGCTATTCGTGAACCTCGCCGACGACCCGGCTGTAGAGCGGATAGCGACCCCCCGGGTCGCGCTGACGGCCGCGGAATATCTCGCGTTCGAGCTGGGCATGCACGTTCTCGTGATACTGACCGATATGACGTATTACTGCGAAGCCCTGCGCGAGGTCTCCGCCGCGCGCAAGGAGGTCCCGGGGAGGAGGGGGTATCCCGGTTACCTGTACACCGATCTTGCCACCCTGTATGAGAGAGCAGGACGCATAAAGGGTGAGGAGGGCTCGATAACGCAGATCCCGATACTGAGCATGCCCGAGGATGACAAGACCCACCCGATTCCCGACCTGACCGGATACATCACTGAAGGGCAGATAATACTCGGACGCGAGTTGCATCGGCGCGGCGTCTATCCCCCTATCGACGTGCTTCCCTCCCTTTCCCGTTTGAAGGAGAAGGGGATCGGCGAGGGAAAAACGAGAGAGGACCACTCGGACCTCTCCAACCAGCTCTTCAGCGCCTACGCGAGAGGGAAGGAGGCCAAGGAACTGGCGGTCATTCTCGGCGAAGCGGCGCTGACCGAGGAGGATAAACTGTTCGCGAGTTTTTCAGATGAGTTCGAGGACAAGTTCGTGCGCCAGGGGGAGTTCGAGAGCCGCACCATCGAGGAAACCCTGGATCTCGGTTGGGAGATCCTGAAGATACTGCCGCGCGCGGCGCTGAAGCGCGTCAAGGAAGAACAGATCAAGAAGTACATGAAGTAGGTCCGGTATGCCTGCAAGGTTAAGAGTCAACCCAAACCGCATGGAGCTATTGAGGCTGCGCCGGCGGCTCGAGATAGCGCGTCGTGGCCACAAGCTGCTCAAGGACAAGTTCGACGAGCTGATGAAGCCGTTCCTTGTGATGATAAAGGCCACGCGGGACCTTCGGACCGAAGTGGAGCGTGAATTGCTCGAGGCCCACCGCATGTTCGCGCTCGCCAGCTCCGAGACCTCAGGCAGAGAGCTGGAGGAGGCGCTCTCGATCCCCAGGGCATCCGCGCAGGTGTCCGTGACCAGGACCAGTATCGTTTCCGTCGCGGTTCCCTCCTTCGAACTCCAGATGGAGGGGGATTTCGACTGTTACGGGCTTGCCTTGACGCCCGCGCTCCTCGACGTGGCCCTCGGTCGGTTCAAGGAGTTGCTGTCCCGCATGGTCAGGCTCGCCCGGGAGGAACACGCTCTAAAGGCCCTTGCCGGGGAGATAGAGAAGACGCGGCGCAGGGTTAATGCGCTGGAGTACGTACTCATTCCACAGCTCGAGGATACGATACGCTACATCACGATGAAGCTCGACGAGTTCGAAAGGTCTAACCTGACGCGGCTGATGAAGATAAAGGAAATGGTTGCGGGGAGTACCTGACGGCTACTACTACGCGAAAATGCGAAAAAGGGGTCAGGCACCATTTTCGCATTATTTTTGTTCGAGGAAGAAGACGACGCCAGCGTCCGGGTTCTGTGCGAACTTTACCGGGTCCATTACCCAGGTCTCGCTACGGGTGAGCTTTACCGAGGCGTCGGTTCTGGGCGGGCCCGCGAGCAGGATTATCCAGGTTTCTTTCCCCTGGAACCTGGCATTTTCTACGTAGCATGGCAGGAGTGTGGGCTCCCCCTTCATGATGTAGGAGAACATAGACTCGAGAAGCGGCGCGTCCCTGCCGAGAGTCGCGAAATCATCGGCTATCTTCATGGTGAATCCCTGGGCCAGGTTTACGGCGTCGCTCATCGTGTATGCGCCCGCGAACTCTTTCTTTACCTGAAGCCTTTCGAACGCCAGGCGGAGCGAATCCGGCGTGTAATCGTTCGCGGTGACCTTGACGAGCGGCAGGGGTCCTCCGGGTCCTCCCGTAGTCGGTCCGCCTGTTGTGGACTTTTCGAGCTCCTCTGCTTTGTTAGCGGGGGCGGTCAGGTCGGAACCCTTACTGGTCTTTGTAACAGTTGTTGGGCCGCCGCCGGTCCTGAGGCCGACCACTACGACGACAGCTATGAGGACCGCGGCCACTACGGCCCCCACGGTAACCGCGCGCGGCGAGCGCAGCATTTCCACCCGCGACTTTTTGCGGGGAGCGGCCTGCCGGAGCGATGCGAGTATCCGGCCCGAAGCGTCTTCTGGAATCGCTACAGGCTCCAGGGGAGAAAGCACCTCGCCCGAGAACTCGAGCTTCGTGGCCAACTCCGCGCAATCGGGGCATCCATCGAGGTGAGCCTCTATCGCCTTTACACGCTTTTCTGAAAGGGTGCCCTCTTCGTATTCCAGTAATGACTTTCTCACTTTACGGCAACGCATCTTCTAACCCCCACTAAACGGTTAGACGGAAGCCTCAGCCCCATTGTTCCTTGCGTGGCTCGAGAATCTCGGCAAGCTTTACCCGTGCACGGAAAATGCGCGATTTTACAGTTCCTACGGGGAGGTGAAGCATACGCGAAATCTCATGATACTCCAGGCCTTCGAGTTCGTGAAGCACCAGCGGGGCCCGCAGGCTCAAGGGGAGTTCCAGCAGAGCCTCCTGCACCAGACGTCTTCTCTCTGATGAGATTGCCTGGCTTTCCGGTCCCCCGTTCCGCTGCGAAAGCGGCGCCTGGCTCACGTTTGTTTCAGGCGTATCGTCCCCCAGAAGCACCTCGGCGCTTCTCTTCTTCTTTCGAAGGTGGTCCTTCGAGACGTTTATGGCCACGCGGTGCAGCCAGGTCGAAAGAGTGGAGCGGCCCTGGAAAGACCCTATCTTCCGCATCGCTTTCAGGAAGACCTCCTGGCAGATGTCCTCCGCGTCGGTGGCATTACCCGTCATCCTGTACGCGAGAGAGAAGACCTGTGCCCGGTGGAGGAGGAAAATCTCCTCGAACGCGCCCGGCTCACCCGTCCTGGCGCGCCTGGCTAAGGCGGAGTCTTCCCGTATCCCGTTTTTACCATCCCCCGGACTCATGGCAGGGATTATACCACTGTGCCGGAGCCCTATTGTTTGCCTGTGCTCGAATCGTTACGCTAATATTTGCAGGGACCTTTCCAAGAGGTTTTTATTATTGGAGGGAGTATGCCGAAGCGCCTTCTGTTGATGGGCAACGAGGCGGTGGCCCTGGGCGCGTACCACGCAGGGGTCTCCTTCGCGTCGGCCTACCCCGGGACTCCGTCGACCGAGATACTGGAGGAGCTTTCCCGCTTCGACGGCGTCTACGCGGAGTGGGCTCCGAACGAAAAGGTCGCCCTCGAGGCGGCGGTCGGTGCTTCTCTCGGCGGTGTCCGCTCGCTGGCCGCCATGAAACACGTCGGCCTGAACGTCGCCGCGGACCCCTGGTTCACGCTTCCTTACATCGGCGTTTCAGGCGGACTCCTGATTGTGAGCGCCGACGACCCGGGGATGCACTCGAGCCAGAACGAGCAGGATAACCGCTACTACGCGAAAGCGGCGAAGGTCCCAATGCTCGAGCCGGCCGACAGCCAGGAGGCCTACGACCTGACGAGGGAAGCGTTCCGCATGAGCGAACGGTTCGACACCCCGGTGCTCCTGCGGCTCACCACAAGGGTCTGCCACTCGAGGAGCGCGGTTGTTGCGAGCGAACCGGAGAAGGTGCCGCCGGTGCCGTATCAGAAGGACGCGGTCAAGAGGGTCATGATTCCCGGACACGCAAGGCTCAGGCATCCCGTCATCGTCGACAGGCTCGGCGAGCTCGAGAGGTTCAGCGAGAAGTTCGGAGGCCAGCGGAAGGCGGGCGGCTCAGGGGATGCGGTCGTCGTTACGAGCGGCGTTGCCTACCAGTACGCGAAAGAGGCTTTCCCGGGGGTAAGCATCCTTAAACTGGCGATGACCAACCCGCTGCCCCGTAAGCTGATGAGGGAATTCCTCGGCCGGTTCAAGGAAGTC
>Ga0315277_10012824_pt1 | contig 10484 bp, 8 predicted proteins | sample YL17G05_15_MG_FD_203695 | JGI IMG/M metagenome (GOLD analysis project Ga0315277, IMG submission 203695) | Sediment microbial communities from Yellowstone Lake, YNP, Wyoming, USA - YL17G05_15 | ecosystem: Environmental > Aquatic > Freshwater > Lake > Sediment | place: USA: Wyoming | collected... | reverse complement strand
ACGTGGGCGGAATCGGTCATGAGATGACCGAAGAGCATGGCCACGCCGTTCAGATTGTCGTTTTCCGTGGCCATGAGGAACGGTTCGCGTATGCCGTTCCAGTCGAAGGAGGAGTTCAGCACGGCTTCCATAAAATCGCCGTTGGGAAAATGGTCCGTCCACTGGCGCTGTCCTTGAAATCCCGCCAGCAGCGCGTTGTGGCCCAGTGCTTCTTCTCCGAAACCGAGATCGGCAAGTTTTGGATTCCCCACCATCAGGTCGCGGGCGATAATCGTCATTCTGACCACGGTTTCCCAGTCTCGGTCTTTTTGAATACGGGTGCGTTGTGCGTCGGGAGCATTCACATCCTTCCCTTCCGCGCAATTCCGTTTGACCCATTGCATGGCTTTGGTAAATTCCGCCGGATCGTAGATGTTTTCTTCAATTCGGCGGACGAATTCGCTCATGTCCACATGAATGTTCCGCATGCCGAGAAAATCCTGGAAAAAATCCTCGTTCATGATGGATCCTGCAATACCCATGGAAACGCCCCCCATGGCCGCGTAGGTTTTGCCGCGCATCTCAGCGACGGCCAGTCCCGCTTTGGCAAAAAGAATCAATTTCTCCTGGACGTCTTCGGGCATATCCGTGTCTTCCCTGTCCTGGACATCTCTTCCATAAATGCCGAATGCGGGAAGACCCTTCTGGTTGTACCCCGCGAGTGCCGCCGCCAGGTAAACTGCTCCGGGTCTTTCGGTCCCGTTGAAACCCCAAACCGCTTTTGGAATCAAAGGATCCGAATCCATGACTTCGGTTCCGTAACACCAGCAGGGAGTAACGGTGAGAGAAACCCCGACGCTTTCTCGCCTGAATTTGTCCGCTGCTTCCGCTGCCTCGGCGATACCGCCGATGCAGGTGTCTGCGATCACGCATTCAACCGGAAGACCGTTCGAGTGGCGCAGGTTTTTTCTTAAAAAATCGGCCGTCCGTTTCGCCATGTTCATGGTCTGGTCCTCAAGGGACTCGCGCACCCCTTTTCGCCTTCCATCAATGACCGGCCGGATGCCAATTTTTGGCATGGATCCTCGTAACCGTACCATCATCAAGCCTCCCGTTTTATGATTTGGGTGTATGCTAAATCGATTTAGCAGATGAATTATGAAGTATACGGCAACAATTCCAAAAAAGCAAGGGATTTCTTTCGTGGAGGACTGCTTCCGGTTGAACATGCGGGAAGGGTTCCGATTCCGGAATCCATTTGACATCTTTGTTATTTTCCGTTATTTTGTTTGAATGAAAACGGATCGAAATCCCCCGTCGCTTCTCGTTTCGGATGAGAACCGAAATGTGTTCGATGTCCCCGGTCTTCAGGCAGCCGGTATGCGGTTGAACAATCCCGTGCTCCCGGCACAGGAAGAATGGATCCCCATGCCTGAAGGAAGCGAGCTCATGGTATTGCCGCACCGGCATCCTGTGGGTTACGACCCGAAACGCGGTCGTTTCGTCATTCTGAAAAACCATGCCGGGCAACCGGTTCTTGCGACTGCTGTGTTCATGGCCCCGGCATACACACAATTGTACCGTGCCGCTTTTGTATCGCATCCGCACGCACCCGTTTTGCCGCTTTTTGCATATTCACCCGTGGGATGGAAAAACGACCGCTTCTGGGTCACCGCCATTCGTGTGGATCAGGATGTCCGGCAGGATCCCGCACAGTTGGATCCCCGTCGTGTTGAAAAATCGGCCGTTCAACTCTTGAGCCGTTATCCCGGAAACCGTCTGGTCGAACATCTCGTCCGCCGCTGTGTCCGGGAATACCGCTGTCCCAACGCGCAGAATTTTGTTCTGGGACGCTGGGAGTGTCCGGTCCCGACCAGTCCCTTTTGCAGCGCCGGATGCGTCGGCTGCATTTCGGAACAGCAGCAGGGAGGCGTGATGTCGACACAGAACCGGATCACGTTCGTGCCGACGGAAGAGGAAATTCTGGCGTACACCGTTCCCCATCTCCGATCTGCGGACCGGGGCATGATCAGTTTCGGCCAGGGATGTGAAGGCGAACCGCTGCTCCAGGGAAAGCTCATCGAGAGTGTGATACAAAAAATCCGCAGGCAGACCAATAGGGGTACTATCCATCTCAACACCAACGCGGGACATCCGGAAACCGTGGATCGTCTTTTTCGTGCAGGCTTGGACAGTATCCGGATCAGCATAAACAGCGCACGACCGCCCCTTTACGAAAAATACCATCGGCCGAAGCTTTACCGATGGACCGACGTGCTGAAAAGCATACGCGTGGCGCGGGACCACAATGCCTGGATTTCCATTAATTATTTCATTTTCCCGGGATTGACGGACAGCGCGTCCGAGATGGAGGCACTTATCGGTCTTCTAAAATCCGTCCGCATCGATTGCATCCAGATGCGGAACCTCAACATCGATCCCGAATGGTACATCCGTGAACTGGATTTGAAATCCGACGTCAAGGATTGCGTTGGAATGCTTCGGTGGCAGGAAACCGTCCGCAAGCACGCGCCGTGGATCCGGTTCGGATATTTCAATCCTCCGAAAGAAGATTGGGGCAGGGCATCCCGATCGTGAATCCGTGAAGCGGTCCGGCCAGTATTTACGCGATGTCCGGTATTTGCATCGCGAAGCCTTTACAGCAGCCCATCCGGAAAGCGGTCATCCGTAAATGGACTGGATCAGGCAAATGCTTCGAGGACCCGATTGTAAAATTTCGTGATTTTTGTCTTCGGGTCACCCTGTCCGAGCGTTTCGATCGGAAGGTAGCCTCGGTATTCCGCGTCTTTCACAATTTGAACGACTGTTTTCAGGTCTACGGGCACCTGCCGGTTCCGGACATCGACCATTTCCTTGATCTGCCAGCTCACGGCATGCGGAGCAATCCGTGCAATGTCTTTGTATGGATCGTCGGTCCTGAAACTGCCGATATCCAGGATCATCCCCACCCAGTCGGAATGAATTCTGCCGAGCAATTTCAGGATGTCGTCCGATGTCTTCAGAAAATCGTTATGGTTTTGTATGCCGATCATGACTCCGAATTTTTTGCCGTGCTCGGCGCATTCCTCGATGTCCGCCGCAATCCAGTCGGCCGCTTGATCCCAGGAATGGTCTTTGGGAGGATTGACTCCCGTAAAAACACGAACCACCGGAGCACCCAGCCTGGCCGCACATTCGATCCAGTTTTTCACCAGCTGTTTTTCCGGAATCCGTTTTTCAGGTTCCGGATAGGTGAAATCGTTTCGAACCCCGGTTCCGCTCATTTCCAGGCCATTTAGAAAAGCCTTTTGTTTGATGCGGTAGACATACCCGTCGTCCGGCACGGCCGGGTACCCCGTAAAATAATATCCCGTCGGATCCACGGCGTCGAAACCGAGTTTGGCGCAGAATTCCAAAACGTCATCCAGGGTCATCCGCCCGCTTCGCAGCGGTTCGTTGAACGAATAGGCATTCAGGCTGATTTTATAACGGCATCCTCCGACCCGTTGAATCTTTTCCAGTGCGGGGGCAGATCCGCCGGTCAGTAAAACAGAAGCCGCCGCGAGCGAGGGTGCGGCAATGGCTGTCTTCAAAAAGTCTCTTCGGTTCTGCATGGTTTTCCCCATTCATGATTCTGTTGATGGAATCGGTATTCATGGAAACGGTCATTTTGTACGGCTGGTTTGATTAAGGCTGTCCATTTTTTCATTCTCCACAAGCAGGCGCATCATGTTCAAAACGAACTGCACGGCCACTTCGTCGTAACGGACTCCGTACAGCCCCGGCTGGCCAAATCCTTCGGCAAGGCGTCCGGATGTAAGCAATTGAGACACGATCATGTTTCCCTGCCCTTCTCCGAATCGGATTAAAACCGCCGGGTTTCTGCTCAGGTCGTTGCCACAATTCACCAGCGGAATCATCTGCTCGGCTTTTCCGCCTTCGCTTTCACGGAAGCCTTGTGCCAAATCCGTGACATTCATTTCCGCCTCCGGATTGATGGCATTGGCCAGGGATGGGGCGTCCTGGACCAAAAACCGAACTTTATCCCGCAACGCCCGCTGGACGTCCTGATCCGGATTCCTCGACGAAAAGGCGTAAAAACCCTGCAATGCATAAGCAAAATACCGTCCGCTTTGGATCGTGTCCATTGCAGCACCTCTGGCGGTCCATTGCGAGATGAATGCGGAAGGGCGTAAACCGGTTAACGTCATGTCCCCAGCCGGTGCGATCAAACCGCCGCGCAGTCCGTTCCACAGCCAGGTCGCCTCCCTTTCCAATTGATACCACAGCGGCGAACGGTCATGAACCGGATGGATATGGCTTTCCGGTTCCGCGATCTCCTGAAACCGCAGTTTCACCCCGTTGAGAAGTAAAACATCTTTCTTTTCAGGATTGATGACGCGATTGGCCTTCTGAAGAGGACCCAGATCATTTTTCTTTTTCGGATACCCTTGTCCGAGCCACTTGGGTCCGGCATCGAGCAATAGAACGGGTTTTCCTCTCAGGATACTGGATTCCAGAAGGGAAATCGTGTTCGGAGTGTTTTTTTCAATCTGTTCCCACGTATGGCTTGAACCCAGCAGAATATCGGCTCTGGGATCACCTGCACCGACCGTATGGATTCCAAAATTTTCCATGCACTTTCGTAATTCTTTTTCACGTGTTGAAATGCCCACCGCGATACCGCGCAGAGCATTCGGCACTTCCGCTTTGAAAACTCGAAAATCCCACCGTGAAACGACAGGGTATTTCACCTGCTCCGGCGGATTGTTTAATACCGCCTCAAACGAATAGCGGCCGGGTTTTGAAGGCATGGTGAACGAGAGACGGGCGACGATCCGTCCATGAGCCGGGACACGCCGGGTCAGGCTATGTTGCTGAAGGATGACACGGGTCGAATCCAGCATGCGGATATCCGTCTTTAAAATCGCGGCATCCTCCGTGTCGTTAAAAAAATACACGGGCAGGTTGACCCTTTGGAAAGGAACGAAATTCCTGTCCCAGATTTCGAGACTGACGGACAGCGGCGAAAAAGCCGCCGTCAACGCATCCCAAACCGGCTTGGGATTGCCTTTAACCAACGGTCCAAGAAACCAGTGATTTCCATCTTCCCAGCTTCCCGCAATGCAGAACGGTGAGAAACCGGCCGCACCGAGACGGCGCCAGTATTCGGCGATCTGGGAATTGGAAAGCGTATGATGGTCAAGGCGCATGCCAGCCGTTTGGTTTTTTCCGAGAAAGCGGAGATAGCTCCTTTTTAAAGACGGATACCCTCCCGGAACTCCGTTTCCATCCAAATAATTCCCGCCGAATTCGTCCACCATGATCGGTTTGGAAAATTGGGCAGCGCTGTCGTAGTACAGTCCCACGTTTTCAAACATGCTCCACCAGTACTTATGAACGTGGATGACGTCCCTGTCGGCCAGCACAAGCGGAGGATAATCCGCGAGGAGCCGGTTCAGGGCTGACCATGCAACATCCAATTGACTGCCTTCGGTTTCGTTGTAGGGGTGAATGATGGATACCGAAGGATGCCTCATGGCCAAATCCAGCCAGATCCGCCACTGTTCGAGCAGGCTGGCTTCCGATGCCGGCATGCCGTGGAAAAAACTCCACTCGTATTGTACCAGCATACCGTAGCGATCGCACAAATCCAAAAAAGCTTCCGGCGGATTTCCGAGATGAAACCGGATCGTATTGGATCCATGGTCCTTGAGCCGTTGCAGCACATGGATTTTGAACCAGGTTGTATCCCAGGCCAATGTCCTGGCTTCCGGATCACGGATCCACCTGTGCCAGACGACGGTACCGGCACGAACCGGATAGGATTCACCGTTGAGCCGGAAATCCAACCTTCCGGTTCGAAACGACTTGATTCCATAAGAGATGGTTTCTTGGTCCACAATACCGTTTTGATTGTTCAAGGTCATGTGCAGCCGGTAAAGACGGGGATGCTCCGGCGACCACAACCGGCCTTTCTTGTTAAAAGGAATAATGACGACTCCATTTCGGCCCTTGACTTCCGTTTCGCCGGATGCGACCTCCTGTTGCTCCGAATCGATCAGAGCGCAATGGATGGCAGTCGGCAATGCGTTTCCGCCAGTCAGGTTTTCAATTTCCCAGTGCACAGCGACTTGATCGTCGTCGATGCTCGTGAAAGGAATCATCCGGGAAATTCTGAAATCCCCGTGGGTTTTAAGGACCACTTCATCCCACAGACACGAGGATACATTGGAACGCCAATGGTTGGCCGTGGCCACATACGAGGCATCGGTCGGGGGTAGATCTTTTAGGGATTTCAGGGCTATTTCGAGGACCACCTCGGAATCGGGCTTGACATCGGAGTGGGAAAGCAGATGAACGGTCGGAGCCATGCCTCCGTTTCGCTCCGAGATCCGTTGCCCGTTGACATAAACCGAAGGCGCAAAATTGGCACCCTTCAGAATCAAGGAGGCGAACCGCCACGGGCCCGCAGGCAACCGAATCCTGCGTTTGTACCACAAGGTTTCGTTGTTCATTGCCGCGGGATTTGTCGCAAGACCGGGAACCGTGAGCATCCTCTCGTATTGACGATTTTCACCTGCTTCCCAAGGACCGCTTAAATTGAGAACATGGGAATCGGCTTTTACCCGGATTGCTGCGATGGCCATGAAAAAAACGATCGGCATAAAATTCTTGCAACGTTTCATACCTTATCACTCCTGATCCTGTTTGTCAGCAAATATGCAGTGAAATGCCTGAATACGGCCGGCAGTGCGCGAATCCGTTTTCGAAGCCGGGAACTGTGCAGAAATTGCATCGCGGCCTTCATACCCCGGACCATCCCTTCCGAATACGGGAACCACCAGAATTTCTGAATGTGGTTTTGCGGATCGGCGTTGATGTATTGCAGATTGACCATTTCATCCAGTCCCTTTTCGCCGTGAACCCACCCGATTCCGCTTCTTTTGATCCCGGTCCAATTGGACTCGGTGATGCCGAAGGAAACCACGCAATCGTTGATCATGACCGACCCGCATTCTAGTTTTCGGGCAATGGTTTCACCCCGCCTGCGGTTACCGGTCCACACGGATGCGGCAAGCCCGAACGGGCTTTGATTGGCCAGGCGGACCGCCTCCTCGTCGTCCTTGACGCACGCGGCCATCAGGATGGGACCGAATATCTCCTCGTCCGTCGGAAATGCATCCGAACGGTGCTGGTACAGCAGCGTCGGCTGGAAGAAATACCCCGCCCGTCCGGCAATCCCTTCTCCGCCAGCAAGGCATTGGGAACCCCGTGCCTTGCACTTCCTGACGATCGATTCCATTTTCTGTTTCTGTGAAGCGGAAGCCAGAGGTCCCATGTCGGTGCCGCGATCCATGCCATCGCCGATTCGAATGTTCTTCATTTTCGCCATCAACCGTTCCGTAAACTCCGCGGCGGAATGCTTCAGGAGGATCACGCGTTCGATGGCGTTGCAATTCTGCCCGCAATTGGCCATCCCACCCCACAGCACACCGCTGGATGCAATGTCCAGGTCCGCCTCCTCGCAAACGATCGCGGCATCGCTGCCCCCCATTTCGAGAACGACCTTTTTCAAGGACAGAACCGCCCTCTGCATGATGCGCTGCCCGACTTCGTTGCTTCCCGTAAAAAGATCTTTTCGACATCGGAATCCACGAGGGCTTCCCCCACCCGGCCTATTCCCTGAATCACCTGCAAAGCCGCCTCGGGTACACCCGCCTCCCAGAACAACTCTCCGATCTTTTGTCCGACCAGAGGGGTCAATTCGGAAGGTTTGAACACAACCGTATTCCCGGACAACAATGCAGGAACGATGCCTCCCAGGGGTATCAGCAGTGGCCAATTCCAGGGCGCGATCACTCCCAGCACACCGAGGGGTTGATGGTGCACGTAGCTTTTGCGGCGCCAAAAAAACGGATTGTGGAGGGGAATCCCGCGATCCCTCAAAAACCGTCGGGATTTGCCGGCGTAATACCCGATCAAATCCACGCCGGCTTCAACCTCCAAGGTAAGGGATTCGACGAACGGCCTCCCCATTTCAAGCGTGATCCACGTCGCGACATCCTCGTTCCTTTCCAGCAGAGCTTGTTGCACCCCCCTCAGGATCCGCGACCGTTTTTTCAAACCGAGGTCGCGCCACCGCGGAAAAGCCTCGCGGCCCTTCTGGACGATCTCCTGGACGGCTTCATGCGGCACAACGGGTACTTCGCCGACCGGTTTCAGCGTGGCCGGATTGATCGACACAATCTTTCGCGCATCGGATTTTTGTGGTTTCATGTTTTCTCCATCCATGCCAGGTTAATACCCATTCTTTTGCATGGAGAAATTGCCCGGGATATCCACTTCTGCGTTTATTTTAGCCTTTTTCGGAATAGAAGTCAAGAAGTATCTGTCTGCCATAAAAATGCACAAGAATAAAAAACAGGGTCTTCTCCCGATCGAGCGGGTAAAAAACCGGTTATTTTTTTGCATTCGATATCCGTCAACATGCCTGTAAGGATTTTCAAACGAAGGTATTCTTCATCGCGCAAGCCGTATCGGTTTGTTTTCTTGGGGCCAAGCCACTCGACCGGGAGCAGACCCATAAAATACATATTGACATGTTGATAATTTGTATTATATTGTATCGCTATAGGAATTTTTCGATAACCATTCCTATCAAAAACCGTTTATCCGGCAGAACAACAAATATAAATCATTCATCAAAAACTGGAGAAAACCATGAAAAAAATTGCTGGCTTCTTCATCCTTCTCTTGCTGACGGCGGTAGTCGCCTTTGCAGGCGACCAGGATTTTACGCTTGTCAACGATACAGGTTTGACAATCGACCAATTGTATATCTCCCCGACCAAAGCCGATAATTGGGAAGAGGACATACTCGGTGTGGACGTTCTGAAGCATGGCGAGGAAGTTCATATCACTTTTTCGCGCGATGAAAAAACCCGTCATTGGGATATTATGATCGTGGATGAAGAAGGTGATAAAATCTATTGGAGGGATATCGATCTTATTCAGGCAGAGAAAATAACACTTTCTTATGAAGACGAGAAACCCACAGCGGAAATCCAGACTGTTGAAGACGCCAAATAGAAAAAAATAAAATTATCGTCTCCTTGATCTTTTCAATCCCTGGCAGGAATACAATACTGCGATTTATTTTGGTGATCGCAGTATTTTTTTGGATCATCTCATTCGGGGAATGCGGAGGCATTCCCGCATGACGTGTGTTGGAATGGGTGCAGGAGAAAAATTCACTTCCCCTCCCGGGAAAGTCATTCTATCGAAAAATCAAAAGCAATATTTCTTTCTTTGGAAATTTTTATTAAAGAATCAACCACCTTTTTCTGCAGCGGAATGCCTGCCCTTCCGTACTTCTCCATATTTTCGTATTCTTTTTCGCCGTGAATATAGATACGGGACTGGCCTTCGGCTTTGGGCACAGACTTGAGACGGTCAATCAGATCGTCCATTTTGGAGGTGAATGTTTCCATAGCGACAAAATTTTCAATTTTGATTGCCATGAAAAAATGGCTGACATGTGTCGCAGGAATGATTTTCCCGTCTTTCACATTGACCACACGATCCGCGTACATTCCTCCTGATAGAACCCCGCACAGAATGTCCACAAGCAATGCAAGGCCGTACCCTTTGTGTCCGCTCAACAACTCTCCAATCCCTCCCAGAGGCAGAATCCCTCCACCCCTCCCGTCCATGATGTTTTGGACAACCGTTTCAGGATCGGTGACCGTTTTGCCGCTTCCGTCCACCGCCCATCCCTCCGGGATGGATTTTCCGGCACGTTGGTACACATCCAGTTTGTTCCTGGGAATGACCGACGTGGCCATGTCCAGAAGGAATGGGCGGTTTTTTCCTGCAGGAGCTGCCATGCTGATCGGATTCGTCCCCAGCATGACGCGTCTTCCAAACGTGGGAACGACCTGGGGTGAAGCATTGGTCATTGCGATCCCGATCATGCCTGCGTCTAAAATCAGCTGGGTGTAATATCCTGCAATACCGAAATGGTTGCTGTTTCGAACGGTGACCATGCCGACGCCGGTGGTTAGGGCTTTTTGGATCGCCAACTCGGTTGAGAAGACAGCCACGGGCGGACCAAAACTCAAATGCCCGTCCACCGTTGCCGTGGAAGGATTTTCCCTGACGACTTCCGGTTCCGCATGAAGCACCATGAATCCGGTCCGGATGCCTTCGAGGTATCGCGGCAGAAGGCCGACGCCGTGGGATTCAATGCCCCGCAGGTCCGCGGTCACCAGGACGTCGGCACAGGTGTCCGCCTTGGATTGGGAGAGACCGAACGATTGAAATACACGGCTGACAAATTGCCGTAATTTGTTTTGCTCTATTGCGATTTCCATGCTTTTCCAGCGAAAAGGATAGCTATTTCACAAATTCCACTTTCAATTCCAGAACAAACGGCAGACCTTCTTCCGGTGTGGTGCGAAGGTTGGCGATCCGGTACGGAAGGGGAAAGGTTTTCTGTCCCG
>Ga0315277_10012822_pt1 | contig 10485 bp, 6 predicted proteins | sample YL17G05_15_MG_FD_203695 | JGI IMG/M metagenome (GOLD analysis project Ga0315277, IMG submission 203695) | Sediment microbial communities from Yellowstone Lake, YNP, Wyoming, USA - YL17G05_15 | ecosystem: Environmental > Aquatic > Freshwater > Lake > Sediment | place: USA: Wyoming | collected... | reverse complement strand
TCGCACCTTCATCCAGGGCATCTACCTGGCCGAGCGCATCTGCGGCATCTGCTCAACTTCGCATACCACGCCGTTTGTGCTCAACGCCGAGGAATTGCTGAAGCTCGAAGTGCCCAAGCGCGCCCAGTACATCCGGGCGCTGGTCGGCGAGCTGGAGCGCGTGCACAGCCATCTACTCTGGCTGGGGGTCGCCGGGCATGAGGTCGGCTTCGACTCGCTCTTCATGTATACCTGGCGCGACCGCGAGCTGGTTCAGGACATGCTGGAGGTTATCTCCGGCAACCGCGTCCACTACGGCATCAATACGATCGGCGGCGTGCGGCGCGACATCACTGCCGGGCAGATTACCCGGTTGAAGGAAATGAACAAGGTCGCCCTGGAGCGCACCGAGTACTATATTCGGCTTTGCACTGCCGAGCCGACCTTCATCAGCCGGATCAAGGATGTCGGCCGGCTGCCCAAGCGCGACGCCCTTGACCTGTGCGCGGTCGGCCCGATGGCGCGCGCCTCCGGCGTCAAGCGTGACGTGCGCAAGGACGACCCCTACTGCTGCTACGACGAGATGCCGTTCGAAGTCATCACCGCCGACACCTGCGATATTCTGGGCCGGGCGGTCGTGCGCGCCCTGGAGTTGGTCCAGTGCTACCGGATTATCGACCACGTCCTGGCCAACCTGCCGCCCGGTGACATCAAGATCCGGGCCCCGCGCCGGATCCCGCCCGGCGAGGCGATCAACCGCTACGAGGCCCCGCGCGGCGAGAACATCCACTTTGCGAAGTCCAACGGCACCGACAAGCCGGAGCGGATCAAGGTGCGCGCCCCGACCTACGGCAATATGCCTGCGACGCTGGTGACTCTGAAGAATTGCTTTGTCGCCGATATCCCGATTATCGTTGCCGCGATTGACCCCTGTTTCTGCTGCGCCGACCGGATGGTGCGCGTCACCGACCGCAAGGGCCGGGACGACCGCTGGTCGTGGGCCCAGCTGCAGCAATACTCCCGGGAGTGGATTGCCCGGAACCGAAAGGCATAGCCGGTGGAAATCGTCAGAGTACTGGGCTACTTGCTGGTCTTTCCGGGTGTGGTCTTCCTGTTCGCCTACGCAACGTTTGCCGAGTGGTTCGACCGCAAGGTCTATGCCCGGCTGCAGAATCGCATCGGCCCCCTCCATACCGGTTCGGGCGGCATCCTCCAGCCGGTCGCCGACTTTTTCAAGCTGATGTCCAAGGAAGACATCGTGCCCGCGGGCGCCGACAAAGGGCTTTTCAACGCCCTGCCCCTTTTCTCGCTGGCCTCGGCATTGGCGGCGTTTATCATGATCCCGATTTTCCGGGTCGGCCTCCCCTACACGTCGTTCCCGGGCGACCTGATTGTCGTGGTCTACCTGCTGAGCATTCCTACGATCGTCTACTTCCTTGCCGGCTGGTCGTCGACCAACTACTACGCGATGGTCGGCTCGTTCCGAAACCTGACCCAGCTTTTCGGCTATGAAGTCCCGCTCTTCCTTGCCCTGCTGGCGCCGGCAATGCTGGCCGGCGGCTGGGAGACGGGCACCTGGATTTCCGCCAACTGGCAGATCAGCGAGGTCGGCAAGTTCTACCTGGCTCATCCCTACCTGATTCCGGTCAACGTCATCGGCTTCTTCGTGGCGTTGATCGCCCTGCAGGCCAAACTCGAACGCGTGCCGTTCGACGCCCCGGAAGCCGAAACCGAGATCGTCGCCGGGGCGCTCACCGAGTACTCGGGCAAGAAACTGGCGCTCTTCCGCCTGACGATCGACATCGAGCTGGTCGCCGGCGCCGCGTTGATTGCGGCGGTCTTCCTCGGCGGATTTGTCCTGCCCCCGGCGCACATCGGGGCGATCGACTTCTCGCCCTTCTTCTCATTCCTGCTCTTTGTGGTCAAGACGCTGTTCGTGATCGCCCTGCTCTCGCTGGGCAAGGCGTTGATGGGCCGCCTGCGCATCGACCAGACCGTGGCCTTCGCCTGGCGCTGGCTTGCGCCGGCGGCGCTACTCCAGATCCTGATTTCGATTGTGCTGAAAGGCTTGCTGAGGGTGTAACATGGCGCGACTGCGACCGATTGCAATGCTCCCGGAATTGATCCGGAACTTCTTCAAGAAGCCCAACACGGTCAAGTACCCGTTCGAGAAGCTCACCCCGCCTGCGGATTTCCGGGGCAAGATGGTCTGGGAACCCGAGAAATGCACCGGCTGCCTGGCCTGCGTGCGCGACTGCCCGACCAACGTCATTGAGATCAATCGCGTCGCCCCGGACGTTCGGAAATTCAACACGGTGTACAAGATGTATCTCTGCATATTCTGCGGACAGTGCGTGGATTCCTGCCCGGTAGACTGCATCCACTGGACGGCCGAGTTCGAACTGGCCGGCAGCAAGGACGCCATGACGATTCACTACGACTGCCGACCGGAGTCGGTTGAGCAGGCGCGCCGACTCGCCGCCGAGAAGGCGGCTGCCGCCGCGGCCCAGAAGAAGGCCGAGCCGCCGCCGGCGGAGAACAGGCCCGCCGGCTGATTGCGGGTTCCCTCAGCCGAATGACCGGCTCGCAGAGCCGGCTTTGCTTCTCCAGACCGCTTGACATCGGCTCGCCCGCGCATATCCTATTGGGGAGAAAGGAGTCTCAAGAAATGGAGCAGCGAAAAATTCTGTTGGTCTACTACTCGCGCAGCGGCACGACGAAGAAGTTCGCCGAGGCGCTCGCCGCCCAGCTGAAATGTGATGTCGAGGAAATCCAGGACGTGCGTTCCCGCAAGGGACTGTTCGGCTGGCTGCGTTCGGGGTCCGAGGCCGCCCGCAAGGTCCTGCCGCCGATTCGCGAACCGACCAAGAACCCGGGTACGTACGACCTGGTGATCGTCGGCTCGCCGGTCTGGGCAAGCACGATGGCCAGTCCGGTCCGTACCTGGCTTGACCGCCACAAAGACGAACTCATCAACACTGTTGCCCTGTTCTGCACCTCAAGTGGCGCGGACAGCGGCCACACGCTGCCGGATATGGGCGCCTACTGCCACTGTGATTCGCTGGCGAACATGGTAGTCCCGCACAAGGCAGTCGCCTCCGGACGGTTCGCCGACAAAGTCACGTCATACGTCGCTGCCCTGAAGCGCTAGCCCGCTCTTCGCCCTGGCGCCGATGACCGGTTGACTGGCGTCATTGAGTCCGGTCCTGCCGGCGTTGCTGGCCGGGTATCTTGCCTGGTCGGTCGCCGCCGCGGCGGTGTCCCGGACCCGGGGCATCATGCCCTGCGCGCTCGGCTTCTCAACCGGCGCGACGCTCGTCGTGATTGTCGAGGAACTGATTCCCGAATCCCGGCGCGGCAGCAACACCGACTTCGCCACCATCTTCGGCCTCGCGCTGATGCTGGCGCTCGAGCTCACGCTGGACCAACCCCGGCGCCCGAGAAGTGCAGAACGGATTCGCGGTCAGCGGCTTCGGCTGGGCGTCGGCGACGCCGTCCCGGGTCGTCCGGGACTCCTGAGCCGCGACAGCAGATCCTGCGCGCGCCGGTCGAGTGGGTCGATTACCCGAGCCTGCTCGAGCAACCCGATCGCACGCTCCGGTTGACCCGCGCGCCCGTAAATGAGCGCCAGGTTGAGGAGCGCCGTAACCGATCTCGGGTCCGCATTCAGCGCCTTCTCGAACTGCGCGATTGCCTTTTCGGTGGCGCCCTGCTGCGCGTAGGCGATTCCCAGGTTGCAAAGCGCCTCGGCGTTTTCCGGCGCCATCTGCAGCAGCCGCTCGTACTCCTGGGCCGCGAGGTCAATTCGTCCCATCTGCCACAGACAAGCCGCCAGTGACAACCGCACGTTTTCCTGCCCGGGTGCCCTGTCGAGCGCCTGGCGATAGGCATCTGCCGCATCCTGCAGACGGTTCGCCTGAACCAGCTTGTCTCCTTCCGTACTCCAAGCCATAGTTTCGGAAATCCTATGCCAGCCTGCCGCCTCCAGACTATCGGAGAACGTATCGCCCATCTGGTCAACGGCGAATATCTCCGGATCAAACTGCAAAGCATAGGGCAACCGGTATGATGCCGGATCGCCCGGCTGGTCCCGTACCTGAAAAACCCGGAAATACTCAGTTTGAAATATCGGCGTAAAGCAGCGCAGGCTTTCGGGCCGGAAGTGCATCGTGACTGCGGCGCAGTCAGTCGGCAACCTGAGCTTGTCGACGATGTACCGGTCGCCCAACTGTCCGTTGTCAAGCAACTGGTTTGCCTCGTACAACACGTGGGTTACCCGGTACTTCCGGCACAGAGCGTAGAGCGTCGACTCCGGCCCGTAGTATGCCGCCATGCACTCCAGCACCTTCTGCCGGATCCAGTTGTCCTCAAACACTGACTGCAGGACCACGGCCCGTCCGGCATAGGCCGCGATCATCGGGCTCACCGCGAAGCGAGCCAGAAACACGGCGTCCCGCGGCGTCTCCGACCTGATCCGGTCGAAGATCTGGGCTTTATCTCGGTCATGCAGGGATGGCATTTCGATTGATCTCGCTTTCGATCCCCGCAGGACCTTGGCCAGCGCTCCGGCCCTGGACCCCAGCCTGGGGTAGTAGGCCGCCTTGGTGCCTTCGAACGCCAGCAGCAGTAGTAGTCCTGCGAAAAGTGCGCTTCGATGACGCCGTTCGGTCAGGACCAGACTCCCGCCCAGCAGGAGCGCGACGAAGACGACGGCAAAGATCTCGAGCCGGCTGACCAGCAGGTAGAGCAGAATGAACCCGGGAGTGAACAGCAGAACGAGGACTTCCGCGCGCGTCGCCAGCCGACGCGCAGCCCTCGCCGCCAGTCGTACAAAGGGATACAGCGCCGCCAGCGACGCGACCGCAAAGCCCTGCAGAAACGACGCCAGAGACGGGCTCTGGAACGGGCCGAGCCAAAGCAGGCGCGCCTGGATCGGCAGCAGCCCGGGATTCGCGGGCTTGACGCCCAGGAACCTGAGCTTCGCCAGGACCAGCGAGTAGACGTGGCCGAACTGGCCCAGTCGTGCCGCGAGCAGCGTCGCGGAACCGATCAGCAGGCCGGCCAGGGCCACGACCAGCGCGCCGGCGATGCGGCGACTGAAGCCGAAGCGCCGATAGCCCGCCGCAACCAGCAGCAGACAGGCGCCCAGCATCACCGGCGGCGAGATCAGAAAGGCCTTGCCGCGCAACGGCTCGTTCACCAGCCCGGCCAGCACCGTGAACGCGACGACGTAGCGAAGCGGCACAACGACGGGTTCGAAGTCAGCGCTCCAGAACAGCACCAGCCCGGCCGCGACCGTGAAGCACAGCAGGTAGAAACTGCTCAGGTGCCAGCTCGACAGGGCCAGGAAGACGAAGGCGCCGGCGCCCAGACCCGCAACATGAGCCCGCCCCGAGGCTGCACGTTCGGCCAGGGCGCGCATGAAGCAGTAGAGACTGAGGAAGATGAAGGGCAGCGCGAACTCTTCGCGCAGGTAGTTGCCCAGCACCCGCTCGAAGCTGGGCAACGCCACGGCGTAGTATGCCGCGCTCAGCAAACCCGCCACCCGGCTTCGCCAGACCGTCGAGCCGAGCAAGTAGACAATGAGCACCATCAGGCTCGAGAACAGGCAGACAAACCACTTCAGGTAGACCGGGAAATCCAGTCCGGGGGCGAGACGCGCTGCCAGTCGAAAGCCGCTCCCGGCCACGACATCCTCGAGGATGAAGTCCAGCGCGCGAACCCGCAGTCCTTCCGGCGCCTGGACCATGCTGTCCACGACCGGCACGCGCTTGCCCGCGCCGACCATCGCGGCGTAGCGATACCGCAGTGCCGCATCGCTTTGGTAGAGCGAGTGGTTCGGGTAGTTGCGGGACTTGACCGCCAGGCTGAACGCAAGGGCCGCAGCCAGTACGGTGCCGCCCGCGATTGCCCGCAGGACATTCGAGCGGGATGTGTTCATCGGCTCGCGGGATACCCCGTCGCCAGCTCGCGGGCGACATCGATTGCCGCCCGGATCGAGTGGTCCATGTTGTTGTACCAGAACGTACCGCATCGCCCGAGCAGTCTCAGATTGGGGAACGACGCCAACTTCGCGCGCAGTCGCTTCAGTTCCTCGCGGTAGCCGAGGCGATAGACCGGGTAGGTGTTGGGTATTCGCTCGACGTGGACCGCCCGCAGTCGGTCGGCCGGCCGCACTGCCCCGACCCGGCGCAACTGCTCTTCGACCCGCGGCAGCCACGCGGCCGGTTCGCGCCAGACCGGATCGCCTTCGGCGCACGTCACCTCGACGCAGAGACCGCTCCAGCCCGGCGGTGCCGATGACCGGGAGAACAGCGACGGCACTGAAATCCGGACGAAACCGATGTCCTGCTGTCCGAAGTAGCACCACTGATAGGGCAACCGGGGCTCAGCCTCGACTTCGTAGTTGCAGCAGAGCGTGGAGATGAAGTCCAGTGTCGTCGGCCCGGCGGCGAGCATCCCGGCAAGTTCACCGATCGGGCCGGTCCAGATCAGCAGGTCGCAATCGAAGGTCTCGCCGGCTTCGGTCGAGACCGCCGCGATGCGGCCCGACGCGACCGCCACGCGCGCGACGCGCCGTCCGGTCAGCACGACGCCGCCCGACTTCCGGAGTTCCGCTTCGACCCGCCGGACGAAATCAGCAATCCCGCCCTGAGCCGGATAGATGAACTCCGTCTTTACTGGCCGCGGCAGCAGCGTCGACCGCATCAGTTCGGTCAGCGAATTCACGCGCACGCGCGGATCGATGACGGCCCGGTCAATCCCGGCGGCCGCCCAGTCGTAGTGTATCTCGGTCGGGTCGGCGAGGATGAACTTCCGTGTATAGGGAGCAAAGAAGACATCGTAGAGCGTCCGCCCGTAGCGACTGAGGATGTAGTCTCGGAAACTCTCGCCCGCAAACCGGGGCCGGCAGAGGATGTCGCCGGCGGTGCGCAGCAGTATCCCGGGAGGCAGCTTGAGCAGCGAGACGGGTCGCAAAGGCCAATCGTGGTAGCGGCCGAACATCCAGACGCCGCTCCGGCGATCAATCCGTTCGCCTGCGCCGTCGAGGATACGATTCAGGAATCCCAATACAATCGGGTCATCGGTGTGGAAGCGATGCGGCCCGATGTCGAAACCGAATCCGTCGTACCGGAACGTGCGCGCCAGGCCGCCCGCCGTCGACTCACGCTCCAGCACGGTTACCGGTGAACCCGCTTCGGCACAGAGCAGCGCCGCGGTCATCCCGGCCACGCCGGCGCCGACCACCACTACCCGCGGCATCAGCTGCGCCCTGATCCGGAGTCCCGACTCAAGAGCGCGTCAACCTCGCATCCATCTGTATCTGAACAGATTCTAGGGCACGGTGCAAATGATGTCAAGCGACCGCGGGCTGCACGCAGCGGCCGCTTGCTGCCGGGCCAACGCGAATCCGATAGAAACCCGAGGGCGCCCTTTCGGGCGCCCTCGGCGATACTGAAATCGAGTGTCGCGCTATTCGAGGATGAGCTTCTGAGTCGTGACGTTGCCGTCGCAGTTGAGCTTCAGCAGGTAGATGCCGCTCGCCAGCTTCGCCGCGCTGACGCTGGTCGTGTAGCTGCCGGCCTGGGTGTAGCCCTGGGCCAGCGTGGTGACCAGCTTGCCCGCAACGTCATACAGTCTCAGACTGACGTTGCCGGCCTGCGGTACGGAGTAGCTGATCGCGGCCGCGCTCGTGAACGGGTTCGGCGCAATGCGCAGGTTGAACCGGGCGCTGAGTGCTGACGGATTGCCCATTGCCTCTTTCGGCGTCGGGCCCACCGACATCTGGTCGAATGTCCCGGGCGTGTACTTCCAGAACTCGAACGTGCCGTTGCCCCGGAACGCGAACAGCGGTCCGTCCGGCGGCATCGTCTTGAGCGCACCGCCACCGTTCACCCGCTTGGTGAGGGCCGGCATGTCGGCCAAGGTGTACCACTTGTGGTCGCTGGTGTTGTATCGGTAGAACTCGTTGGTATTGCCGCCCTTCAGCGCATAGACGTAGCTGCTGTGCGCTGCTAGACCCGCACCGGCCTTCGCCTTCTTCTTCTTGCCCAGCGGTCCGATCAGCGGCAGCGGATCCTTGGTCGTCCAGGTCTTGCCGCTGACGCTGTAGGCGAAGAACTCGTTGTACGAGCCCTTCAGCGCGTAGATCGTATCGCCGCCGTCGTAGGTGATGCTCGAGCCGTTCTTGAACGTCTTGCCCGACGTGCCGTTCGGCGCGGGCGGCAGCGAGCTGTCCCAGACACCGGTACCGACGTTGTAGCGGTAGAACTCGAATGTGCCTGAGCCCTTCAGCAGGTAGACGAAGTTGTCTTCTCCGATCTGCACCGCCGCCGAACTCGTGCCTTCCTTGCAGTTCTTGCCGCCGGCCGGCACATCGGCCATCTGGGACCAGCGTGTGCCTTCCGGCTTGGTCGGATCAAACTGCCAGAAGTCCAGCACGCCGTTGCCCTTGGTCGCGTATTCCTTGTCGTCGCCGGCGCGCTCCAGAGAGGATCCCTTCTTCACCGCCTTCTTCTTGGAGTTGCGGTTGAAAGCCGGAATCGAGTCCTGGGCGATCCAGGAGTTGGTCGCCACGCTGTAGCGGTAGAACTCGTAGCGGTTGTTGCCCTTCAGGGCGTAGACGTACTGTTGAAGGGGAGTGGGAGCCGGTCTCGTGGCAAGCGCACCGCCGTCCTTGATGCCCTTGTTCTTGATGCCGGGCAGGATCGGCGCCAGCTGGGCCCAGCCGCCTGGGAAAATCGTGGTCGTGACCGTGAACGAACCGCGCTTGACGTCGTTGGTCGGGTCTTCATCGCCCGCCTGCATGGTCGAGCACCTGACGGTATAGTTGCCGGGCGCATGCGGCTTCGCCCAGGCCGGGAACGTAATCGTCCGGGTGCTGTGGCTGGCGAGGTCCGTCACAGTCACGTCCTCGGTATAGACGACGGCGTCCAGTGCGTTACTGATCTCGAAGCGCACCGGGAAGGTGGCGGGGATTGCCTGAACGTTGTACACGTTCGCTGTCGGTGTGATCGCCGTGCCGGTGTCATAGGAACCAGTCGGCGCAACGATTTCGGTCACGCTGACGTCAACCGCCCCGACCTGGAACGGAGCACTGACGACTTCGTTCCCGAACACCTGGTCGGTCGCGCAGTAGAGCGAACACTTGCTGGTGTAGCTCCCGACTGTTGCCAACCAGTCCGTGAAGTAAATCACCGTATCCACGCCCGGCGGCAGGCCGGTCAGGAACTTGGTTGTGTCGTACGGCGGGGTCGCGTCAATCGTGAACGTCGCCGTCAGCGGCTCGCGCACCGTACCGACGTTGTGCACCCGGGCCGCCGGCGTAACCGTAATCGGCGGCACGCCGCCGGCCGGCGTGACAATCGCGACCGCGCTGATGTCGTGCACGTTGACCATCGTGACCTGCGACAGGGTATCATTGCCGGTGTACAAGTCGTAATCCAGCAGCGTCGTGCAGCGCGCCGTCACCGGGCCGCGCGTTGTCGCCGACCAGTCCGAAGTGAACACCACCTGGGTGTCGATGCCCGGCGACACGCCGAACAGCGCCACCAGGTTGCTGTAGCCGGACCCGATGTCCAGCCGCACCGCGAAGTCGGCCACCGAAGTGCTGTAGTTGTGTACCGTCACCATCGGCGTCACGGTCGCGCCGGAATCAATCTGCGCGGCCGGCGCGTCGATGGACTTCACGCCCGCATCGTAGATGTTCGCGAGCACCATGAAGTCGCCCTGCGCCGTGTCGTTCGCCGGATTGCCATCGCCCACCAGCTCGGACCAGCTGGTTGTATAGTAGCGATCCTCGGGATGATGACCGCCCCAGGTCGCGAAATCCACGACCCGGATCTCGCCCGGGGTCAGCGCGCTCACCACCTGGGTGTTCGCGTAGGCGAGCGAACCGGTCGAAGAATCGTGAATCTGGAACGTCGCAGTGAAGTTCTCGGTGAACGAACCGAAATTCTTCACTGCGGCCTGCGGGATCCTGGGCATCGTGTCCACCGCGCCCACCGGTGCCGCAATCGCCTCGACGCCGACATCATGCCCGGGCTCGAGCACGAAGAAGAACTCCGACATCGTGTCGTTGGCCGGGTTCGGGTCCATGTCCAGAATCGAGGTCAGCACCCCTTTGTACATGCCCCCGGTCGCCGTCCACTGGTCGGGCAGCGTGAACGTCGCGCTGGCGCCCGCATTCACCCAGGCCGAATTGCTGCTCGTATACACCTGCGGGGTGTCCGCCGGGTTGCAGCGGTAGATATCGAACTGCGCCGGGATCTGCGTCGCCACGTTGCCGAAGTTATGGATTGTGACCCGCGGACTCAGCGCGCCGGGCGGCACGTTATAGCCCGTCGGGGTGATGATCGCCCACGCGCCCGCGTCCTTCACGTTCACGCGGACGTTAAACGAATAGGCGTCATTGTTCGTGATCGCGTCGCCGTCCAGCCGCGTCGAGCACTTGAAGACGTTGTAGTTGCGACGCGTCGGGGTCCAGAGGTCAAACGTCACCAGCGC
>Ga0315277_10012821_pt1 | contig 10485 bp, 7 predicted proteins | sample YL17G05_15_MG_FD_203695 | JGI IMG/M metagenome (GOLD analysis project Ga0315277, IMG submission 203695) | Sediment microbial communities from Yellowstone Lake, YNP, Wyoming, USA - YL17G05_15 | ecosystem: Environmental > Aquatic > Freshwater > Lake > Sediment | place: USA: Wyoming | collected... | reverse complement strand
TGACGGCATCGATGTCGACATGGAGGTCTTTCGCTATCGGGCGCAACTGATCTTCCGGTTTACCGCGGAGATCCTTACCGGTGTACTCCTTGATCGCTTCAAACATGGACAGACGCTTCCACGGAGGCGCTAAATCCACTTTATTCCCGCTTACGATACAGAGCGTAGTGCCGTTCACTTCACGTGCGGTTGTACTGATGAATTCTTCAACCATCTTCATCATCCACAGATAATCTCTGTAGGCAACGTACACTTCCAGCATGGTGAACTCCGGATTGTGGGACCGATCCATGCCTTCGTTCCGAAAATCCTTCGCAAATTCGTAAACGCCGTCGAAACCTCCGACAATGAGACGCTTAAGGTACAATTCGTCGGCAATACGCAGGTAGAGGCCGATGTTTAATGCATTATGGTGCGTGATGAAGGGACGGGCGAAAGCGCCGCCGTATATGGGTTGCAGAATCGGAGTTTCAACTTCAAGATACCCGCGATCGTCCAGAAACTTTCGCATGGTTTTTAAAATGGACGAACGCTTGAGAAATACTTCCCTCACATCCGGATTGACGACGAGGTCGAGGTAGCGCTGGCGGTACCGCAGTTCCTTGTCGGAAAACGGATCGTAAGTAACTTTTTCACCTTTTTCATCCGTCTTTTCTTTCACAATAGGGAGCGGACGGAGAGATTTTGCGAGAACATCAAAACTCCGCGCATGAACCGAGATTTCACCGGTTTTTGTCTTGAAGATATATCCTTTTACTCCGATAATATCGCCGATATCAAGGAGTTTAAAAAGGTCGTACACTTCATTCAGATCATCTCGTTTCAGATAAACCTGGATCTTACCCTGAGAATCCTGAAGATGACAAAAAGATGCCTTCCCCATCCGCCTGATCGACATGATTCGTCCTGCTACTGAAACATCGGGCAGTTCATCGCCGGCATTGGTCCTCTCGATGATCTCACGTGAATAATGAGTCCGATCAAATGAACACGGGTAAGGATTTACACCGGATTTGATTAGTGCATCCAACTCCTGACGCCTGCGGATCATTAATTCATTCAGGTCGTCAGTTTTGGGTGTTTCGGGTGTCTGAATTGTACCGTTTTCCATAATTGTGGAATATATTCGGGGGAACCGACTTATTACAAAATAGTAAAAAGCGGTCACAGAACCAAACAAGGGGATAAACTAACTATTGGGTGTCATCCGGCACTCATTTTATAAGCAGCATTTTGATGATTTTTACTATTACACCGTCGACGCGCAGTTGGGTAAAATATAAACCCGAAGGATATTCTCCCCCGTTCCAGACCAACTCGTACGAACCGGGATCCCTTCGTTCGTCGACGGGGCACACGATTTCTTGTCCGATACTATTAAAAATTTTCAATGAAACATGACTTTTTTGAGGGATTGAATATGAAATTCTTGTGTACGGATTGAACGGATTAGGGTAATTCTGGGAAAGAGCTGCCTCGCGTGGTAGCGCTACCATATCGGTATCAACCGATGTCACCGCTACTGCGCTCCGGAAAACTCCTCCGCGGAAAATTCCCGCAAAAAGATTTTGTTCCAGGTCAAAATCCATACTCATAACGGTCGATCCCGGAAGTCCTGCAAAGGACCAGCTGAGACCATTGCTTCTCGATATATAGACACCGCCGTACGTTCCCGCGAGAATATCCTGATCTCTGTTTATGGAAAGTGAGTATACATACGAGTTTGTGAAGGAAATCTTTTCCCACACTCCGGTATCGCGATTCCTTACATAGACACCGCCGTAAACACCTGCAAATATTTGACCCGTCGAATTCACCGCAAGCGATTGTATATCATCAAAAACGGGGCCGATGTTGATCCAGTTGCTGTTTATATTTTCATTGAGATAGAAAATACCGGCTGTCGGCGCGGCTGCATACACCCGGCCGGAATCATCAGATGCGAGAAACATTACCTGAATACCATCGAGACCCGATAATGTCCAGTCAGATCCGTCGTTAGTCGAACGATAGATCCCAAAATTCGTCCCGATAAAAATATCTCCATTGTCTTTACCGCATACAGCATTGACGGATCCGCTGAAATAGCTCTGGTTACATGCATCCCATGTTATACCGTCATCCGAAGAACGGTAGACACCCTCTTCCGTACCTGCAATGAGGGAATTATTTCCCTGATACAAAGAATACACATACGGGGGAAAATTCACAGGTGAAATGTGTTCCCATGTTCCGCCGACATTCGTGCTCCGCAGGATTCCGTTGCCAAGGGTACCGACAATGACCGTCCCCCTGGAAGTCAGGGTTATGGAATATATATCTTCCGCACGCGGCGAATGTGGGATCCACGACATTCCCTTGTCTTTAGAATGATAAATTCCGTAATCGTAACTGGAAGCAATGACCGATCCGTCAGACATAAGAAGGATACTCTCAAATCCACCCTGCAGCGGCGCTACCTCTTCAGTTGTACCGTCGCTCATCCGATAAACCAGGATGTTTCTCTGCGTTGCGCCGAAAATATTACCCGAATCATCAGCGGCGAGTGAATTAAAATACAAATCGCCGGTCTCGACGAGCATCGTCCATGAAACGCCATGGTCCGTTGAACGGTACAATCCGCTTGGGACAGCTTCGCTCGTATTCATACCTGCAGCGATGAGGTTGTTATCAGGATCTGCGGTTACGACAGAAATATTTTTCGTTTCAAGCGACCTGTTCCATGTGATCCCTCTGTCGGTGGAAATGATCACGCCCCCGAATCCTTCATATCCGTTGATAATAAAATTTCCACGGCCATCAATAAAAAAGCGCCGTATGCGAATCGAAATCGGCAATACATTACCAATAAGACTCCAGGTTCCATCTTTATACTGTGAGATATAAGCGTTCGGTGATCCGTAATTCCCTCCGAAAACTGCGAATATTTCTTGTGAATCGGTGATTGTCACGGCATCATGCCAAAAATAATCTTCGGAAAGAATACGCGTAAATGTGACTCCTCTATCGGTGGATAAAAATACCTGATGTGGATTGATACTCCGATCGATATACCTCTCCATGACGATCCAATCGCCGCTCGTCGAATAATTATATACATCGTTGTAGTTGAACGAATGCTTTGTCCATGAATATCCGGTATCCCGAGAATAGAAGACACTGCTGTAATTCGTCATATAGTTGTACTGCAACGCAAATAGCGTATTGTCATATCCCTCCTGCAGTGATGAGAACCATCGCTGTCCGTTGATATCAAGCCATGAAATCTCCTGTGCGAGAGCTCCACAGACGAAGATGAATGACAACGTAATGACCGTTGTCAATTCAATTATTCTGCGTATAACTTTTAAGGTATTCACGATTATTTCTCCGGTAACTCGCGTACAAAACGGGCGATCGGATACACACCGATTTCTTTATCCCGGTACGGTGAGTGTTGATAGAAAAAATTCATACGGGCAAACGGATTCTTTGCAAAAAGTGAATCTGTCGAGACTCTTGCTTCGTATTCGTTGCGTAGCGCCGTGTCTGCAGCAAGCATATCACGCGCGGTCCGCTCCATTACGTAGCTCTCGGCATATTCCTTCTGTTCAAAGATCGCGTCGAAGAATCCCCAGTTTACAAATGCATCCGGCGCTTCCGGTTCCAGCGCATGTATAGCTACCCGGGCCGTACGCTGATTGAGCCTCACGATGGCAGTACCGGCCGGAAATTCCCTCTTCTCTGCGAAACGCTCGGTTGTAAACGTGAGTGAATGTCTTCCCTCGTATGGATTCTGCTGCCATTTCGGATTAGAAAGACGATACACTTCCACATCGATTACTGTCGCTTTCTCCAACCGTTCCACCTTCACGCCATGCAGCAGAAGTCTTCGGGTCACTTCCTCCCACTGCGGCGGAATTAGGTAGCCTTTCGGCGGATCGATGGTCTTCGTGACTTTTATGCTGTCGTAAAACGGTATGTCAATTTCAAACGGTTCATTCGAATACTGAATCCACGTCCTTCCTGAGATTTCACTCGGTGCATTGACCTGCTTATATCCCAGGTAGTGAAACGTACCGTTTGGAACGTCGACAGTTTCGAAGCGGACAGGCAGCGGATCCTGCAGACCGATGACCGTGTTCTGATCCGTTTTATCAACAGCTTCACGCAGTGACCGGAATTCCCGGTTCATGAATTCCAGATTTGAAAGGAGCACCTGGTATGTACCCTCGACACGTGCTCTGTAGTTTTTCAACATGTGTGTTTCAATCAGGAGCGCGGGGCGGTTTTGGAGTGCGACGTAGGGTGTTGAAAGACGCGGAGGAGCAACACCGTTTTCCAGACCTTCCGATGGATTTTCTGAATTCCGGAGAGATATGTACGGCGCTACCGGTATGCCATTCGTACGCACCGACGAGATCATGGGGAGGTAACGGTTTTTCACCCAGGAGCGGATCGGCTCTGCAATGTTCTGATGCTTTTCAACTCCGTACGTCACAATATGCTGATAATCAGCACCGTCGGTGACATGGACATCAATAAAGAAATCAGGCAGCCATTCGTTGAACATCCGGAGCCATGCCTGCGTCTCAGGCGCATCTGCTTTCATGAAATCGCGGTTGAGGTTGAGATTTTGTGCGGTAACTCTCCATCCCATTTCTTCCGGACCATTCTGGTTGATGCGGTTGTAGGGACCAAACCGCTCGTGTCCGTCGACGTTGTAAATCGGGATAACGAGAAGAATGACGTTGTTGAGAAGCGCTTCTTTTTCCTTCGTGACGGCAATATCCCGCAGGAGCATGAGGCAGGCATCCTTTCCGTCGATCTCTCCGGCGTGGATGCCATTTTGAATCAGTACAATCGCTTTACCTGAAGCACGGGCATCCTTTGCCTGACCAATCTTCTCCTTGGAAGCCACGACGAGGATGAGGTCCCGCCCCTGTGGACTTTTTCCAAAGCTACTCACCGAAATCCACGGTGATGCCTGTTCAAGCCGGCGGCAGTAATCGACTGTTTCCGCATACCGGGGTGATTTCGTGAATCCACTTTTCTCACAGTAGGTCAACCATTCGTCGGGTATCTTCTGTGAAAAAAGCGCTAAGGGCAAGAGCAGAATCAATATGATTGGAATAAATCTCATATCAGATTCATCATGGGTGTATCAAAGGATCAGCGGTTCTATTTTGCATAAAAATCGATAGCTCTGATTATGGCTGCCGTGCACACCGGATCAAATGGTACTAGGCTGAGTGTAAACATTCTGCAATCGATTGAAGGTCTGTAGATGCCTTGCGATGCATAACCGGCGCCTTCGAAAGTTCCGACTTTCCCCGCATAGGGAGAATTCTTAAGGAGATTCTGTTCTGCTTCGTAGAGAGGCTTCCGCTTTTCGTAGTAATCGGGCGCGAGTCGATCCAGTTTCGCTTTCTCCCGTCCGAGGCTATCATACTTCCCCTTTTCCCATGGGGTTGGTATTAGCGTCGGTTTATCGACCATTTGTCTCCATTTCAGATTTTCCCGGTCGGTGGATACCGTAATGTTCGGTTCCCACGGTTCAACACCTTTCGGGTACATCTCGTTGTACGCAATCTGCGAGTTGTAATATTCATCCGCGAGTCCGCCGAACGAGTGACCGAACTCATGCACATAAACATAATCCATCTGCCAATCCATGCCTTCAGTATCGCCGCGTGTATAAGTCGTTGTATAGAGGTTGTAGATGCCGCCTCCGCCGTAGCGGTTGTCGTTAACGAGAATCGTGATGAAATCGTACGGCGCGAGTGCACAGATATCCCGCAGAGCCCGGTTCTCTTCGGTGAGGACATAACGGGCAGAGCCGAACGTATTGTACGTCGTTCCGAGCGCAGAATTCTTCCAGATATTCTTGTCTGGTTTATCGATTCCTGAATCCTGCGACACCACTTCGATCGCCCAGACGTTGAAATCATCCTTCCGTTCCTTAAAAGGGGAAGTAGAGAACATAAGGTCATTGAAATGATGAGCATCTTTGCGGAACTTTTCCATATCCTCTTTACGATACCCGTCTCCCACAATTACGATATCCACCTTCCGATGGGAATCGCCGCTTTTCATCAAAGGTACGACGGTAAATGGAATACGTTTTTTCTCGTGATTGATTTCTGTGGGATTATTGGGATCGATTGCTGCAGTAAATATCTCGCGGAAATTCATGTTTTTGTCGCGGCGGGATATCGTCAGCTGGATCTTGTTCTTCGGGAACGGAAGACGGACACTCTCATGGAAGGTCCGGTACAATCCAGCCAGAGCTTCATCGGTTGTCTGCCATTCCTGGAACATCGAACAGTAACCGCGTGAATATATCAGCGATGTTGTTGCCACGTCAAAAATTCTCACCATATACTCCCCAAGGTTGAGAACATCGGCGAGGTTCGTTGTACTTCCCGCCCACATTCCCTCTTCGTAAATCCGGTCTAAACTGATCGTTTCAATTCCCTTTGTTCCGGTGTGATAGTAATCGATCCTCATTGTCTTATCAATGAAAAATTTATCAAATGATTGTCCGGCGAGACTTCCGGCACTAGCAATAGTGAGTATGAGAACCCAGCGAAGAGCCAACATAGTAGTATACCCCTTACATTATGTAAAAAACGAACATAGAATCAGAGTACGTGTACGGCGACATAGATCAGTAGCGCCGCTAACACGATCATTACGATAAATGCAACAATTTTCGAGAAGAACCACAGAATCTTGAACGGAAGCCAGATCGGAAGTGTCAACACCTTAAGTATTGTTATCATCGGATAGTCAGCTTCGCTTCACGTGGATGATGATCCCCGGTTCCCTTCAGGTATTAACCACCATCCCAGAAGGTAGACTATGACGAATGGCGCAATTGCGGTGAGAAGTGCGAAGAGAACAAAGAGGAGCCGGACGATCGTTGAATCCACATTGAGGATTTCACTCACACCGCCGCAAATGCCGGCAATTTTTTTGTCTTTCGTGGATCGATAGAGTTTTTCCATGGGTGGTTATATTGTTGTTTAGAATATACAAAGATTATTTTGCATTCTCAAGGTCGGGTCAAAGTTACAGAACACCCGCCACACCGCCACGAAAAATCGGCGGTCAAGAAATACGGCGGGCAGGCGGGTGTTCCATTAAGGAATATTAAAAAAATATTTTGTATCTTATAGGCACTGAATTCACATCCAATAATTCAGAGTAATTACTCCGATACTCCACAATTTTTTCAACCACCACAATGAATGTACTCGTCCTAAACTGCGGATCATCATCAGTCAAATTTCAGCTAATTGAAACAGATCTCGACATTATTAAGAAGAACGCCGACAGGACGCTCGCACGCGGTCTAATTGAGCGATTGTTCGGTGAATCAAAGATTTGCTTTCAGGTCGAAGGTCAGGATAAAATAAAATTTGAACGCCCCCTCCCCGATCACAAGGCGGCAATCGATTTCATTCTAAAATGGATCATCTCCCCGGATTCTCACATCTCTCAGATAACTTCTCTGTCCGACATCGATGCTGTCGGGCATAGAGTGGTCCACGGGGCGGAACAATTCGCGATGTCCGTGAAACTCGACGAAGCAGTCATTAAACAAATTGAGGACTGTATTGAACTTGCTCCGCTTCACAATCCGGCCAATCTAAAAGGAATTCAAGCCGCGCGTGAAATACTTGGTCCCGACACACCACAAGTGGCTGTATTCGATACCTCATTTCACACATCGATGCCTGAGGTTTCCTATCTATATGCAATACCCTATGAACTTTACACTCGCCATCGAATACGACGGTACGGATTCCACGGTACTTCGCACCGCTATGTTGCTTACCGTTACCGACTCCTGACGGGACGAAACGAAGAGCAGACGAACGTCATCACGATGCACCTCGGGAACGGTTGCTCCGCATGCGCCATAAAGAAAGGGAGATCTTTCGACACATCTATGGGTTTCACGCCTCTGGAAGGTTTGGTCATGGGAACCCGCTGTGGAGATATCGATCCGTCTCTCATTGAATTCATCCGAATGAAAGAGGGATTAAGCGTACAGGAGATCGACACGATACTGAATAAAAAATCGGGGCTCCTCGGCATTTCTGGTCTTACGAACGACATGCGCGACCTCCTCGATGCCGAAAAAGAGATCCAGCATAAGCGCGCAAGTCTCGCTATTGATCTTTTTTGTGAGAGGGTGAAAAAATACATCGGCGCTTACCTTGCACGGCTCGGCGGTGCTGATGCCGTTATCTTCACCGGCGGCATCGGAGAAAACAGTCCTCAAATCAGAGAGCGAATATGCAACGGTTTGGAGTGGATGGGACTTACAATCAATAAGAAAGTGAATGATGTCATGGTGGCAGGCAAAGAAGGAGATGTTACAACGAGCGATTCTCGATTAAAAGCGTTCGTAATACCGACAAATGAAGAACTCCTGATTGCGCGTGATACTGTGAGAACGGTAAAGAATGAACCAAGGCGGTTCTGATTTTTAATAAGACGGTTTCAACCGATTCCCGCAAGACGCCTTAATGCGTTGAGCTCGGCTTTCGTTATCTCACGCCATCCCCCGCGTGCCAGGTCGTCGTGAGTAATATCGGCATAAGCGACCCTGTCTAACTTTTCGATGAGGTAGCCGATCGCTTCGAACATCCTGTGAACCTGACGGTTGCGCCCTTCGTGGATTATTATTCCGATAACTTTGTTCTTTCCGCCTGGTATAAAGACAATCTCAGCAGGTTTTGTCATACCATCGGAGAGTCGGATTCCTTTTTTGAGTTTATCAGCATCCTCTGCTGCGAGCGGTTTGTCGAGCGTAATCCTGTATGCCTTCTTCACTTCGAACCGGGGGTGCATAAGTCCTTGAGCCAATTCCCCGTCATTTGTGAGAAGGAGAACTCCTGTCGTGTTACGATCGAGCCTGCCGACGGGGAAAATCCGTTCACGCACACGGACATAATCCATAACGGTCGGTCTGCCGCGTTCGTCACGGAGCGTTGTTATACAGTCTTTCGGTTTATTGAAAACGATGTAAACACGCCGATCGAGACAGACAACCTGGTTACCGTCTACGAAGATCTTATCATTGGCCGGATCAACCTTAACACCGAGTTCAGTAATCGTAACGTTATTCACCCTCACCCGCCCCTCGGAGATGAATTCATCCGCCTTTCGTCGCGATGTCACACCGGCATCAGCCAGGAACTTGTTTAATCGAACCATTTTCTCAGTGTGTTGTCGATTCGTAATCCTCTTCATTGGTGACTCACCCTAATGCAATGAGCATTTGCCTGAAAAGAAGTAAATGAGAATGGATATGTTGATTTTAAGACCCGGAAGTCGGTGAAGATAAGAATGGATGATGTCATAAGATTAATTCGTCGATCCTCTTCATCCTGCCGAAAATTCACCGGCAGTCATGTGGATAACACAGAGAAAGATATTTTCTATTCAATCTTTCGGGAGAGAGGAATCGTGGTCGGAAGGTGCTTCGCTCTCTTTGTCGTTCGATGGAGGCAGTTCGTGTAATTCCCCGTTCTCACTAACGACGGTCGTACCGAGCTGTTCTGCTATTTCTTCTTCCGTCTTTCCCATTCGTTTAAGGAGCTCACGTTCCATATCCATCCCGTAGTCTGCCATGATCTCATCGATCTCGCGCGGCTTTGGTAGCTCTGAGAGATCATTTATGCCAAAATGTTTAAGAAAATCCTGGGTCGTACCGTAAAGAAGAGGGCGGCCGGGTGTTACCGCACGTCCCACGATGGTGATGAGTCCGCGTTCGAGCAATTTCTGAATCGCATAGTCTGCATTAACGCCGCGGATAGCTTCAATTTCCGGTTTCGTGACCGGCTGTTTGTATGCTACGACCGACAGAGTTTCAATTGTCGCCTGTGTGAGTTTCCGTTTCGCCTTTTCCTTCATTAGCCGCCCGAGCCATTCGGCAAATTCGGGCATGGTGGCAAACTGGAAGCCGCCTGCAACCTGGACTATTCGGTACGATCGTTCTGCTTGAACATATTCGGCGTTCAGTTCGCGGATAAATCCTAAAACTTCCTCTTCTTTCACACGCAGTCGCGGACTCCCCGATTCAGCCGACCAGAGTATGTCCATGATCTGGCGGGTAGTTAAGGGTTCATCGGAACCAAACAGGAGCGCTTCGATGATTCGCCGCTTGTCTTGAGAAATATTCTCCATCAGCTTTCGGCGGTCCTCATTTTGTAAATGATAATATCGTCATCGTGGGCTGTGGGTCGTATTCCTATTACTTTGTTTTTTACCATTTCCAGTATTGCGATTATTGTTACAATTATACGAATTTTTTCGCTCATGTGCGAGACCAACTCAAAAAATGTCACTTCCTCTTTTGTCCGAAAAACATCGGCTATGTAGCTCATCTGTTCATCAATCGTCACATTGAGCAGTTCAATATCGTGATATACCTTTTTGGGAACATTGTCAAGGACTTTCTTGAAAGAAGCGATCAGGTTGAACATCGTG
>Ga0315277_10012818_pt1 | contig 10486 bp, 4 predicted proteins | sample YL17G05_15_MG_FD_203695 | JGI IMG/M metagenome (GOLD analysis project Ga0315277, IMG submission 203695) | Sediment microbial communities from Yellowstone Lake, YNP, Wyoming, USA - YL17G05_15 | ecosystem: Environmental > Aquatic > Freshwater > Lake > Sediment | place: USA: Wyoming | collected... | reverse complement strand
CGACGGTGGGATGTCGAGAGCGGCTGCCAGGCGGTGGCGGCTCCCGAGGCCCCTGAAGGAATTACGTCAATCCAATCGCTGCCCGCCCAGGGAGTGCCGCCGGCGTAGGTTGAACCCCGTGCCCCCGTGGAGTCGAGGGGCACAGTCGCGCCGGCGTCGTTGACGATAACCCCGCCATCGGCCGTCGCGACAACCAGGTCCACATATCCGGTCGACCGGGGGTAGCTCCAGAGCGTAGCGAGCGTGTCGGCGCGGCAGGCCGTCACCGTAACACGGTCGGAGACAAAGATCACGCCATTCTCCCCGAGCACCATTTCCTCGATCTCGTTGGCGCCCAGCAGGCGGTCAGTCGCTCCGGTCGCCGTCACGTGCGTCAGATGTTCCTCGTTGCCCCAATAAGCGTAAACAAACCAGGAGACGAACGCGCCCCCGTTCCCGTCGGGGATGATGGCGCTCGGCCGGATTTGCGTCGTGTAATCGGTAAATACGTTTTTGAAGGGAGACACCGTAATTGAGCCGTCCGGTCTAAGGCGGACGAGCGAGAGCTGGTGACTGTAGGAGTTGGTGATATTGTTGTAATTCTTGGTCGCCACGGGCGCGAAGACGGTGCCGTCCAGCCCGATGACTGGCGGGGCAATCCACGGAGTTCTAAGCCTCGTTCCCCAACTGTCAATCTCACTGCCAAACGGAAAGGTATAGGCGAACCTGGCGAGGCCGCTGCCACCGTCCAATACGACCAGTCGCATTGCGGGCACCGGGTCGCCAGGAGGCCAGAACCTATCCACCACATATACTGTACCGTCCGGGCCGATCGCCGCCGGCCCCTGCAGTCCGGCGTCAGTGGGCGAATCATATCGCCAAACCTGCGCGTGCGATCCTTCTCCAGAGGCGACTGGACACGGTCAGTGGAACTTCATCGGTTCGTTGTTGATCGACCAGAAACCGGTCAGCCGCTTTTGTCCCTTCCCGTGTAGCTTGACCATGCCAATCGCAGCCCGATATTCCGGATGGAACGTTAAGCTCCAGTCGTCGGTAGCTGGCCCAGGCGCGTCGCCCTCATCAATCCCCAGGGAAACTCTTCCCCCACTCTGGTCCCCGAGCACCAAGAGCGGCTTTTCGTACTGACGGAGGGAAATCTCTAACCGTGGCTGCGCGTCGCTCCCCATGAACCCAATCCATGGGCTGCCCCAAGGGCGTACGCCCATGGATGCCCGCTGGTTCCGGGGATCGTCAAGGTCCACGGCGGCCTGATCGTCCTTTCCTCGGGGCTTGGAAAAGGCGAGCACCGCACTCCCCTGGCTATCAGTTCCCCACACTGCGATCGTTCGACCGCGCTCGTCGGTCAGCTCGAAACGTCTCGCACGAATCGCCCCGGTCTGTGCTCCCTGTTCCAAGCGATGCACCAACTGCGCGCCAAGGATTCCACTAAGGAACCCGGCCGCTATGGCCGCAAGAATCAGATAGGCTCTCTTCATTCCACCGCTCCGCTGCTCGGCACGGTCTGCGGCGTGTACCGGCAGTCCGTGCTTATCCACCACGTGATGTCTTGTGTGCCGCTGTGTACGCGCTGGAGCCCATAGCTAGAGGCGAGCACGTCTGTGCCGAATATCGCGTCATCGCTCACGCCCCAGTAGACATGAAGCAGTTCGTGCAGGGCTAGTGCTACCCTGCGCGATAAGCATCCTGTGCACTGAAGGGACGGGAGGGAGAAGATACCGTGCTTGACGACCACCACGCTCCTCTTGTCATACCCCCAGTTCGCCGTGCTCGCGTTCGCGACCGTGCCGAGAAACTGCGCGAGCGTCCTGCTGTCCTGGACTTGGCCTCCCGTGACGTCGACCAGGGTTCGGTTGCCGTAGATTGACACGTCGTAAACTGGCGTGCGGATCGCCTTGTTCTTGAACGTCTCCACAGAAAAATTAGGAATAGCGTAGGAAAAGGCCCTCTTGCAGTTCGAGCTCGGGAACTTCGGCCAGTGGTCCGCGAGAAGGCCCCGGAGCGTGGGCAGGTCAGTGCGCTTCTGGGTCTCAGCATCGCCGTTGGGCCACGGCCAGGGGGAGAACACGGCCTCAGCGGCCAGCGAGGTGAACATTGCGAATGCCGGGACGCTGCTGGCCGCATCCATTGGGGAGACGTTCTGCGTGCGGTTGCGCATTATCGCTTGGCGGCGCTGACCGCGGCGTTGGCCGAGGAACATCGGTTGCGGGTGCTGTGCCGCGCCCGAGGCGCCGCCCGGGGTGTCGATCATGCCGAACCAGTCCGCGCCGGCCCACGGCACTGGGAGCGCGTAGGCGATCACTTCCCAAGCGTAAATGGAATGCACCAGATCCGCATCTATGGGCGCACCCGATGCCGTCTGGGGAACCACCATCGCGCGGCCCCGTGTGGACCAATATATGTTCCATAAGCTCAGGAACGGCTTCGAGTTCGTCAGTCGGCATGCTCCGAAAAATAGAATCTTCGCATCTGTATCGACCCTGGCCTTCGTTACAACCCTGACACCTCGAGTTGCGGTCTGTCCGCGTGCGTTACATGCGCGCCCGCATCCTGATGGCTTTCGTGATTCGAACGATCGAGACAACCGTAAGAGTCATGCCCCATGCAAGGGCGAGCATTGCTGCGGTAAGACTACCTAGCGGATTACTCAGAGTACCGAAGCGGCTACTGCAGGATTGGATTCCCTCTACCGCGATCACAACCAGCGGGACCCCGAACAGGGCGAGACCGGCACCGACGAGCACTCCGGGCCACCTCCGAATTGCCGTTGTCGACATTTTCCCCGCGAGTCGTTTGTCCAGCCAGCGGCCCACGACATACCAGAGGGCAATGACTGCTCCCAAAAACAGCAGTTGTTCGGTGCCAAAGGCAGGCAGCGGCCGTGGAGAACGTTCGAGTTTATAAAGAGGCAGAACAGCGCCAACGGCGAACCTGAACAGCGTCGCCGGGGCATTAATGCCCATACAAACAAGTCCCACCGTCGGCATCTGCACCGTGCAGTAGTGTTGCGGCGGCATTTCGCGGCGGGCCAATACCATTAGCAGAATTGCAAGGGCAACTTGAACCACAGGGAGAATAAACCTAATTTTCACGGATAGCAATAGCCACCTCCGTTGAGAACCCTATCAGCGAGGTAATAGGTGGTGCAGACGCTGGCGAAACCCTCGCTGCCAGTACCGTAGAACGCCGAAAGAAGCTGCATATCCTGGAATCCAAAGTACCCATGCAAGGCCTCGTGGAAGATCGTCGCGGGATCCAGCGAGGCGGTCTGCGTGGGCCGCCGGCAGCCGCAGTACGGCTCAGTGTTCGGATCGTACTTCACGTCGTTGAAAAAAACCATCATGCCCTTGTTTGGCTCGCTCGGTGTCTCCGAGATCGCGCTCGCCCCCTTCGCCTCCATGAATTGCGCCACGGGTGTGGTCCCGTAAGCGCACAAGGCTCGATCCCACCAACCTGGCCCGCATAGCCGGTTCATTGGCGCCGTCGAACGGCTGCCGTCGAAGAACCGCGGCGGTCTGGCCAAGTACTTGGAGAATTGCGGCTGATTACTGTCGGTCCGGTTGAACTTGCTGAAGACGTAAGTGGAGCAGTCCGGGCAGGGGTTCGCCATCACCGACCTGAGCGACTTGAGTGCCGCATATTGCACCTCCAGCGCGCACGGCGTCTGGGCACCAGGGCAACTGGGGAGCGCGGGGAACCATTCGCCAGAGCGCTGGGAATCGCTATCGCCGCCAAGCCATGCCCAAACGGTACTCGCGGAGTTCGCAACGAGAGACGTGAAAACAGCGTACGCAAAGGTGGTGCCGGCGTTCATGGGGCCAGCGGAGGAACGCGACAGCAAGTCGCGTCTGCCCGTGCTTCGACGGTGGGATGTCGAGAGCGGCTGCCAGGAGGCCGCGGCTCCCGAGGCCCCTGAAGGAATTACGTCAATCCAATCGCTGCCCGCCCAGGGAATGCCGTCGGCGTAGGTTGAACCCCGTGCCCCGGTGGAGTCGAGGGGCACGGTGGCGCCGCCGTCGTTGACGATAACGCCGCCGTCGGCCGTTGCGACCACAAGGTACAGGTCTCCGGTCGACCGGGGGTAGCTCCAGAGGGTGGCAAGCGTGTCGGTGCGGCAGGCCGTCACCGTAGCGCGGTCGGAGACAAAGATCACACCATTCTCGCCGAGCACCATCTGCTCGATGTCGCCGGCGATTACGCGGTCAGTCGCCCCCGTCGCCGTCACGTGCGTCAGATGTGGCTCGTAGCCCCACCAAGGACCGTAAACATACCAGGAGACGAACGCGCCTCCCTCCCCGTCGGGGATGATGGCGCTCGGCGAAACTTGCACGGCGGAATCCGTAGTTATGGTCTTGAAGGCAGACACCGTGACTGATCCGTCCGGTTGAAGGCGGACGAGCGAGAGCTGGTTACCATAGGATCCGGTAATGGTGTTGTAGTTCTGGGCCGCCACCGGCGCGAACACAGTGCCGTCCGGCCCGATGACGGGCGGGGCGATCCACGGGGTTAGACGCCTCGTTCCCGAGGTTCGGACCTCGGTCCCAAACGGAAAAGTGTAGGCGAATCTGGCAAGGCCGGTGTCACCGTCCAATACGACCAGTCGCATTGCGGGCACCGGGTCGCCAGGAGGCCAGAACCTATCCACCACATATATGGTGCCGTCCGGGCCGATCGCCACCGGCCCCTGCAGGCTGGAGTCACCAGACGTATCATAGCGCCAAACCTGCTTCCCCGTCTGGCCGTCGATCTCGATGAAGGTATAGCTTTCCGACCCTCCTGCTGACGCCATCTTGTTGACGAGGGCCCCGCCGAAACCGTCGGGGACGGGGTCGTACGCGGAGGGCACGTTCACTTCGGCCTTCCACAGCGGCGTCCCATCGCTGGTCAACCCGGTGAGGAGAGTGGAAGAATCGGCATAGTGAACCGCGAGAAGGTCTGGTCCGCCATCGAGTGGTTGAGCCTTGAGCAGCACGTCGTACTCGGAGAGGGCGGGGAGCGACCAGCGGATACTGACCGCGGGGATTTCGCCTGCCGTCATGACTGGCATCTGCTCATGCAAAGACCGGGTTGTCGAGCGGCCTGGTGCGGCCGCAGGCGTACCGCCTGCTATTACCGTAACCTGGGCCTGGCCGATAGCGATTCCGACGCTGGCGCTTACCGTCGCGGTGCCTGCCGCAGCGGCTGTGAAATAGGTGTCGCCCGAGATCGGGTCAGTCGTCGGTGCCAGAATAGTGGGATCGCTCACCGACCAGTGAGCGTCAGGCCGTTGGCGGCCCAGCTCGTCGACGGCCGTAAACCAGCGCACGTCCCCGCTCGTGAGCGTCGCGTAACTCGGCGCGACAGACACGGTGTTAGCGATAGTAGAAGGGGGAATGGGAACTTTCAAACGAAGCCGGAACAAGGAGGCATTGCCAGCGGCATCGGCGGCTCTCACCGAAACCAGGTTGCCTCCCAACTCCAGCGTGGCGCTGCAGGTGAAGTTCGAGCCGGTGACGGTGGCTGGCGCCCCGTTGCACGTGACGCCGCCCACAAGGCCGGACAGCGAATCGGATACCGTTCCGCTGATCGTCACGCTGCCTGCCGATACGGTTGCGCCTTCCTGCGGCGAAGTGACCGCGATCGCCGGCCGAGTCTTGTCGATGTTCAGCGTCACGCTCACCTGCCCGGTGTTCCCATTGGCGTCGCGCGCAGTTCCGGTAGCCACCTGGCCTATTCCCTCGGTTGTCACCACAATAGGCGCCGGGCAGCTCTGGACCGGCGCGCTCGCCGCCGTACAGGTAAAAGACACCGTGGCCGTCCAGTTGTTCCAGCCCGCAGCGTTGGGCGCCGGCCAGACCGAGGCGGTAATCGCTGGCGGCTGACCCAGGTTGTATTGCATGCCATTACTGGCCAAGCCGCCTACGGTTACCACCACCGGGCCGCTGGTCGCCCCGCTTGGCGCCGCAACGGTAATCTGGGTGGCCGTCCAGGTGATCGGAGATGCAGGCACGCCATTAAAAGTGACCGTGCTGGTCCCTTGTGTAGCGCCGAAGTTCGTTCCGGTAATGGTTACCACGGTCCCGGCCGGCCCCCAGGTAGGCGATAAGCTCGTGATTTGCGGCGGTACGGCAACCGTGAAAAGCGCCGGGTTGCTCGCCTGTCCACCGACGGTAACCAGGAAATTGCCGCTGGCGGCGCCGATTGGCACCGTCACCACGATCTGCGTGGCGGTCCAGCTTGCCACCGTCACGGACACGCCATCGAAGGTGACTGTGCTGCTCCCTTGCGTGGCGCCGAAGTTCGTTCCCGTAATGGTCACCAGCGTGCCGGGCGGACCGGAAGCCGGCGATAGGTTTGTGATGGCCGGCGCCGGCACCGCGAAGGTGACGCTTAAAGTCACCGATGCGCCGTTGCCCGCTCTGTCGGCTGCATTCACCTGGACCTGGTTTGCACCGCTGGCAAGCGTGACCGCGCAACTGAACGAGCCGTTCTGCACGACGGCTGCGGCGCCGTTGCACGTCGCGGTCGCCACACCGGACAAATTATCTGAAACACTCCCTGAAACAGTGAGCGAGGACGAAGCGACGGTGGCTCCGTTTGCGGGCGAGGCGATGGTCAGGGCCGGTGGTGTCCGATCGAGGCTGATGCCGGCGGCCACGGACACCGAGTAGCCGGCCGCGTCGGTCACTGTGCCTGTGACCTGCTGGTTTGCTCCCTCGATGCTCACCATCTGCGGCCCGGTGCAACTGACAAGGGGCGCCGTGCCCGGCGCGCAAGTGAACGTAACGGTCGCATCGGACCTGTTCCATCCGGCGGCATTGGGCGGGGGAGTCACGGCATAGGTGATGGACGGGGGGACGGTGGCGACGGTAAACGTCTGCGGAACGGCCGGCGGCAGAGCGTTGTTGCCCGCCCGATCCACGACCGTTACCTGCACGGTGTGCTGGCCCTCAGCCAGGGCTGGAAGCGTTCCCGTCGCGCCGGTCGGCGTTATGGTGAGAGCGGTGGTTCGGTCGATACCGTCGATCAGCAGGGCCAGCTTCGAAGTGTCGATGCCGCTTCGGTCGTCCTGATAGGCGATTTGGACCGAAGGCGTCACAGTGTTGACGTAGGCATTCGGAGCGGGCGCCACCACGCCGTACGCCGGCGGCACCGTATCCAGTTCGAACGTGGCTTGGGCGGGGCCAACGTTGCCCACCCGGTCGCCAACCACCGCGCTCAGCTTGTACGTCCCGTCGCGCAGTGCCGCCGGCCCGGGAATGCTCCCGGTGGCCTGCTGCTCGCCAACCTGAAAATAAGAAGTGACATCGGCAGGCGCGTTCGTGCCCTGCTGCAAGTATATCTGGACGGAAGCCGGATCAATCCCGGTGCCGGTCCCATCGTTGTACTGCAGCAGGATTGACGGCGTTGCGTTGTTCAGAAAAGAGTTGTTCGCGGGCAACGTGAAAGTGGCTGCCGGGGGCACCGTATCGACAAAGAACGGCCAGGCGGGTGGCGTAACCTGATTTCCCGCGCGGTCGGCCAAGGTCGCCTGCAACTGATGCTGCCCTTCGCCGAGCGCAGGAGTCATCCGCAACACGCCGGTTGCCGTGCTTTCGCCCAGCGCGATCAAACTAGTCACATCGGTTCCATCCACCGATACGCGCACCGACTGAAGGTTTACGCCCGAAGTTGCGTCCGAATACGAGAACGCGGCCGTTGGCGCGTTCGAATTGGTCTGCGCCGGAGGGGATTGGAATGAAACCGAGGGCGCCACTGTGTCCACGGTAACGCTGACCGGGCCGCTGCTCCCCTGATTGAGGACCAGGTCCTTGATCAGCGCGGTGATCGTAGTCTGCCCCTGTGGCAGAACGAGACGGCCGGCGAGTTGCGCCGTGGCCGACGCAGGCCCCACCGTGAACAAGCTAGTCTGGTCGGTTCCATTGATCAAGACCTGCAGCGTGGAGGTGTCCACGCCGTCGCTGTCCGAGTACTCGATTGAGACTTGAGGACTTGCGTCCGTGAGCAGAGCGCCGGGCGCCGGTTGGACGAGCCTGATGTTGGGGGCGGTGGCGTCCACCTGGAAAGCATCGGTGGCCGTTCCCTGATTGCCCGCCCTGTCGCTGATGGCCGCCGACAGCGTGTGCGGTCCGTTGGCGGCGCCGACCGCCGTGCCCGTGGCGCCCGTGGGCGTCTGCGTCATGCTTACCGGAGTTCCGTCGAGCGCTACCTGCAGCGTCGCCGTATCGATCGCCTGATCGTCCGAATACTGGACGGCAATGTTGACGGGGCTTCCGCTATAGGAGCCGGGCGCCGGCTGAACGAAGGAAATCACCGGCCTGGTGAGGTCCACGTTGAAGGCGACGGAAGCTGAGCCCGGATTTCCCGCCTGGTCCTTAATGCTGGCGACGATTTGATTGGCGCCCTGCGGCAGCGCCGTCGCAGCCGTCAGCGTCGCGGTGGCCCCGGAGCTGGTCTTGTTGAACAGCGAGGTGAGATCCGTATTGTTGACCAGGATTCGCAAGCTCGAAAGATTCAGGGCGGCGTTGTCCGAATATTGGACGCTGATGGTGGGCGTGGCCGTATTCACATAAGCGCCCGACGCGGGCTGGACGACTTGAATCTGCGGCGCAACCAGGTCGACGGTGAACTGCGCGCTGGCCGTCGCGGTGTTGCCCGCGTAGTCCTTCACGCTCGCCTGCAAGGAATGCAAGCCGGCCGCCAGGCTCCTGCTCGCCGGGATGTCCGCGCTCGCGTCGGCGGAGCGCTCGATGAAGAGGCTCGTAATGTCGCTTCCATCCAAAGTGACGGTAAGGCTGCTCGGGTTTACGCCGGTAGCGGCTAACTCACTGGCGCCGGCCGCATCCGAATAGGTAACTACAATGTGTGGAGTCGCGCTGTTAACGAAGCCCCCAGGCAGAGGAGCAGCGACGGCGATTTGCGGCGCCGTGGTGTCGGTGGTGGTCCCGACCGACGTCTTGGCGCTGTTTCCGCCCGTGTAGTTCGACCCGCCGCCGCCGGTCGCGCCCCCGACGACTTGTATCTTGTAGTTCTCGGGTGTTCCGGCGTGGTCCGGATTCTGGTACTGGCTCGCCTTGTTGTCGTCGACTGGTTTCACACCGAGCGCGTTGTAGTCGGTGCTGAAGCTGGGGTAGACCGCCCCGCCCCATTGCCACTGAAGACCCACGCCGGGCGCGTCCGCCAGAAAGGTGCACTGCCAGGTTACCCCGTGGATGCCGCCCGGCAGCCCCCCCGCCGGCACCAGATAGGCAGCGGCAGAGAGAAAGGTGTCGCCTGCCAGGCCGGTGGCCGGCACTCTTGTATTCCAGGAATTGTTGACTGTGCTGAAACTGGTGGTAGCGGTCGTCGCGGCAGGGTCAAAGGTGACGTTTGCGTCCGGAACGACTACGGTGTAGGTGCTGCCGTTTGCGGTGAACTGAATTGTGCCGTTTCGCGCATAGATGGTCACGGCACGGCTGGGCGAGCCCGAAAGCTTCAATACGCTGCTGAACCAGATATATGAGCCGCCGGCAATCGGGATGCCGGTGAAGTTCGCCGATATGCTGCTGACCTGAGCCCGGCTGACCGAACAAAAGGTCAAGAGAGCGGCAAGAACACCAACCGCGGTTCCGAGCCACGATATCCGATTCCCGCGCACACGTTCCATCTTCACTGCAACCTCTCACTTCCGCCGATGGTCGCAGATAAGGAGAGAACTGGCTGCCCAGGGTTCGCTTCTTCCCCATCCGGCGCTCGGCCGTCCACAGCGAACTGGGTCCCCATTCTTGAGCCAATGTATTCGCCAATGATAGCAGCGTAAGCGCTGTTGTCAACTACAATCGTTGTAACCGTGTTATAGATTAGGGCTAGTTCATCCTTAACTGATTGACAGTGCCGGCCACAAAGACTGATAATCCGGCGAGCCTTCAGCATGGTCAGGCGGTAAGTTTGTGAGGCGTACTCGCCGGCGGTTGCCCCGGTACGTCTGCCGGTCCATCCACCCAACAGAAACACCAAGGCATGATGTGCTGTTTGGCGCCTCGGTGTCTTTGTGCCTTGGTGGTTGGAGCGGTGCTTCAGGCGCGGGGGGCGAACAGCGCCATGTGCACCTTGGTAATGGCGGCGATCACGTCGTCCACGTCCTTCTCGCTGTACCTGGGATGCAGGTGGACGGCGGCGAAGCGGTCGAAAACGTCCAGCGTCTGCGGGCAGGCGGCGCGGCCGTAAGGGATTGACTTGCCGCGCGGGGTGTTAAACGACGGCCAGCCCGGGTGCAGGGTGATCTTCTTCTCGATGTGCTCGGCGGTGGGCAGGATCACCGAGCCGCTCAGCTTGCCGGTGCTCACGTTCTCCTTGTTCATGGCGGCGATGAACTGGTCGCGCTGCTTGGCGTCCTTCAGGGCCATGAAGATGCCGGAGCCGATGTCGCCGTCGGGGTCGGGCAGGCGGCGCTGGCGCAATCCGGGCAGGTCGCTGATGGCGGCCCGCACGCGCCGGAAATTCCCGCGCGAAGACTCCAGCATGGCATCCA
>Ga0315277_10012817_pt1 | contig 10487 bp, 7 predicted proteins | sample YL17G05_15_MG_FD_203695 | JGI IMG/M metagenome (GOLD analysis project Ga0315277, IMG submission 203695) | Sediment microbial communities from Yellowstone Lake, YNP, Wyoming, USA - YL17G05_15 | ecosystem: Environmental > Aquatic > Freshwater > Lake > Sediment | place: USA: Wyoming | collected... | reverse complement strand
TTGTCCTTCCCGGCGACGTGGTCATTGGCGCCGATTCGCACACCTGCACCTACGGGGCCCTGGGTGCTTTTTCAACGGGCATGGGCTCCACCGACGTCGCCGCCGCCATGGCGACTGGCGACATCTGGATGAAGGTGCCGCCAACCATCAAGTTCGTCTATCACGGCAAGCCGCGCAAATGGGTCAGCGGCAAGGACCTGATCCTGTACACCATTGGCGACATCGGCGTGGACGGCGCTACCTACTCCGCCATGGAGTTCACCGGCGAGGCGATAGCCAGCCTGTCCATGGACAGCCGCTTCACCATGGCCAACATGGCTATTGAAGCTGGAGCGAAAGCGGGCGTCTTCCATGTTGACGCCAAGACGCTGGATTATGTAAAGCCGAGGGCAAAACGGACCTACAAGGTCTACGAGTCAGACGACGGCGCGCAGTACTCAAGAGTCATCGAATACGATGTGTCGAAGATAGAGCCTCAGGTGGCATTGCCGCACAAGCCGTCCAACGTCAGGCCGGTAAGCCAGGTGGGCAACGTCGAGATAGACCAAGTAGTCATCGGGAGTTGCACCAACGGGCGTCTTGAGGACTTGATGATCGCCGCCAGGGTGCTTAAGGGCAGAAAGGTGAACCGGAGGGTGCGCTGCATTATCATCCCCGGTTCGCGCGAGGTCTACCTTCAGGCGCTGCGACGAGGTCTCGTCAGGTTGTTCATTGAGGCGGGCGCGGTGGTGAGCACGCCGACGTGCGGGCCGTGCCTGGGCGGCTACATGGGGGTGCTCGCCGCGGGCGAGCGCTGCGTCTCGACCACGAACCGCAACTTCGTGGGCCGCATGGGCAGCAAGGACTCCGAGGTCTACCTTGCCAACCCCGCCGTCGCCGCCGCCAGCGCTGTGCTGGGGAGAATCGCGGGGCCGAAGGAGTCAGCTCCATCACACAAGGCTGCGTCTCGACAGCCGTCTGGTGACGCGCTCAGGTAAGGATGAGATGGCCACATCGAGTATGGCGTCCGGTGCAACGCCGGACGTGTTCAAAGACATCACGTTTCAGTATATCTTAAGAATCGGATCGAGGCCCAACGAGATTTCAATCGTATTGGTGGGACACCTATTGCTCGAATACCTCATGAACACAATCATTGAAGCGAAATGTAAGAGTCCTCAGAGAATAACTCGGGACTCAAGACACTATCCCTTTTCAGTGAAGCTGCAGATAATCCATTCAATGGGACTCCTGCCCGACCACATCTACATGAATATCTCAAAGCTAAATAGGATTCGAAACAGACTGGCCCACGACCTAGATTTCGACGAGGCGGAAGTAGACATGGTATTCTTCGCGTCTTCCGGAGAACGCACCACTCTAAGGCCAAAACGGAGGCGAAACCCAAGAGCCTTCTACTTCAAGATGTTGGCATTAGGAACCTTGACTCAGCTGCGGTATCACATGGTGGTTGACCTGCGAATTCCACTGGAAGCCACAGAGTTGGAGTTCCCATGGTGTCTAGGGAGAAGCCACAAATCAGTCGCAATGAGATATTCACATGAGATTCAAGGGCATGGCCCACAAATACGGCGCTGATGTTGACACAGACGCGATCATACCGGCGCGGTACTTGAATGTCTTCGAGCCGGATGAACTGGCGCCGCACCTCTTTGAGGATGTGGACGCGGACTTCATCACGCGCGTCAAGCCGGGGGACATCATCGTTGCGGGCACCAACTTCGGCTGCGGCTCGTCGCGCGAGCACGCGCCGCTAGCCCTCAAAGGCGCGGGCATGGGCTGCGTGATCGCCAGGAGCTTCGCGCGCATCTTCTACCGCAACGCGCTCAACATTGGTCTGCCCATCCTGGAGTGCGAAGACGCCGTAGACAGGACGCAGGCAGGCGACATCCTTGAGGTCGATCTCGCATCCGGCGATATCGTGAACGCTACTAGGGGGCTCACCTTCAAGGCCAAGCCCTTCCCTGAATTCATGCTACAGTTGATTGAGGCGGGCGGCCTGATCGAATACACCAAACGGAAGATAGCAGCAGGTGCACGTCAGCGAGCCCACTGATCGGGCATAGGCACGGGGTGTCGCGTGCCTTGTGTCATTCTGAGCCGGAGGCGAAGAATCTCGCCCTTCTCTGAGCGTTAACAAGTGTCAGTCGCTTCGCTTCCTCAGAATCATCCATGCCTGTCGCCACAGGCACCACGGGGTATGAAAACAGGGCGGGTGCTCTGTCACCCGCCGCCGTTGGCAGGGGACGGAGCCCCTGCCCTCGAGGCCCCACAACCAGCATTCTCGTACCAATGACACCTGACATGCAGCATCCGCCAGACGCGTCGGCGGGGCTCGACTGAATTCTCGAGACTAAGAGGAGTTCCTGATGAAATACGAGATTGCCGTCCTGCCCGGTGATGGCATTGGCCCTGAGGTGGTGGCCGAGGCAGTCAAGGTTCTCGAAGCCGTCGGCCGCAAGTTCGGACCTGAGTTCGTCTTTCGCTACGACGACGTCGGCGGCGCGGCGATAGACAAATACGGCGTTGCCCTGAACAAGGACACTCTGAAGATGTGCAAACGGACCCGGGCTGTGCTGCTGGGTGCTGTCGGTGGTCCCAAATGGGACGACCCGCTGGGCAAGGTCAGGCCTGAAGACGGCCTGCTCGCCCTTCGCAAGGGACTTGGGTTGTTCGCGAACCTGCGTCCCGTGAAGGTCCATCCGGTGCTCGTGGACTCGACGACCCTGAAGCCGGATGTGGTGCGCGGCGTGGACCTGCTTGTCGTCCGTGAGCTCACCGGGGGCCTGTACTTCGGCAGGCCGAAGCGCCGCTGGCAGACCACGCGCGGCAGGCGCGCAGTGGACAGTATGGCCTACTCAGAAGCCGAGATAGAGCGCATCGTGCGCGCCGGCTTCGAGCTGGCTCGAAGCCGCCGCCGGAAGCTGACCTCGGTGGACAAGGCCAATGTACTGGAGTCCTCGCGGCTGTGGCGGCAGATTGCGACCGAGCTCTCCGCTCAGTATCCCGACGTTGAGCTTCAGCACCAACTGGTGGATACCTGCGCCATGCGACTCATCCAGCGCCCCGCGGAGTTCGACGTCATCGTCACGGAGAACACCTTCGGCGACATCCTGACCGACGAAGCCTCGATGCTGGCAGGCTCGATGGGGATGCTGCCGTCGGCAAGCCTGGCAGGCATACCGCGCGAGGGCACCGCCATCTTCGGCCTGTACGAACCTATCCACGGTAGCTCGCCGAAACGGGCCGGGCAGAACATGGCCAATCCTATCGCCACCATCCTCAGCGGCGCCATGATGCTGCGCTACTCCCTAGGCCTGTCAGCCGAGGCCGAAGCAGTCGAGCATGCCGTCAGCCGCGTGCTCGAAGATGGCTACCGCACCTACGACATCATGAGCGACGGCATGAAGAAGCTCGGCACCAGAGAGATGGGAGACCTCATCGCAGCCCGAGTAGCCTGAAGCCAGCCGCTTCTTGACAGCTACGAGCCTCTATAGTAACATTTCATGGGTCGTGCTAGATGGGGAGCCAGCGGTGCCCTGTACCCGCAATCCGCTATAGCGGGGTCGAATTCCTGCTCGAGGTCTTCTCATCTCCGGGACTACCTCTTGTTCATCGGCGGTGAACACTGGGTCCTGCGCAGCAGAGCACTATGAACCCCGTCAGGTCCGGAAGGAAGCAGCGGTAAATAGCAGTCTCTGGGTGCCGCAGGTACACCTGGTGGGAGCCGGTGGCGGAGACAAGCCGGAGGGTTAAGGTCGACAGCAGGTGCACGGCCTTTGGTTTGTGTGGTGCCTGCGGGCCAGCATAGCGGCAGGCTTGCCGCACCGTTCAGCGCAGCAGCGAATTCAGATTTGAGGAGGTTTGCTTAATGGAGCTAGGACTGGCTGGCAAGACAGTGATTGTCACCGGCGGTGCCTCGAACATCGGTCGCGGCATAACCCTCGCGTTCGCCAAGGAGAAGTCCAATATCGTGATTGCCGACATCGATGAAGAGCAGGGCAACAAGGTGGCCAAGGAGGCCAAGGGCCTCGGCGGGAACGCCATCGCCATCAAGACCGACGTGACGGACTACGATTCTGTCGAGGCAATGGTCAAGAAGGCCATTGAGAGATTCGGCAAGATAGACGTTCTGGTCAACAACGCGGGCTTTGTGTCCAACAAGCTGTTCTTGAAGAAGCCGCGCGAAGAATACATGAGGGAGATCACGATCAACTACCTGGGTGTCGTCAACTGTACCCGGGCAGTGCTGGACAACTTCGTGGAGCGCAAGACCGGCAAGATCATCAACATCGCCTCCGATTCGGGCCGCATGGGAGAGCCGAGGGAAGCTGTCTACTCCGGCACCAAGGGCGCTGTCATCTCTTTCGGCAAAGCGATAGCCCGCGAGATGGGACGCTACAACATAAACGTCAACACAGTCTGCCCGGGGGCGACAATCCCTGAGAAGCCCGGCACGGCAGGCAAAGAAAGCATGTGGGCTGGCGATGTCACGGTGGAGATGATCCCGCCTGAGACGAAGCAGAAGATACTCAGTCAGTACCCGCTGGGCCGGATGGGCAAGCCGGAAGACACAGCTAATGCCACCGTCTTCCTGGCATCGGAGGCGGCCAACTTCATCACTGGCCAGACGCTGAGCGTCAGTGGCGGCTTCAGCATGATGTAGCAGGCACTGTCTGAGTCTGCTGCACGCAGCGCAGAGTCCTGAACAAGGAGATGGTCGAGAGTGGAAGATATCAGACCCATAGACATCATGAACTACCCGTTCTGGAATCCACACGCCTGGGATGGCAGGGAGTTCCAGATCCTGGCAGCCACGATGATGAGGTCGCATACAGGCCCGGGCTCCGAGTTCCCCAAGCACATCCTCACCGAAACCATGAAGAAGCCGGCCCCGCGCTTGCCGGTGCCCATCCCCACCACCGATGAATTCGTGGCTATGATGGATGCGGAGGGCTACGACAAGATATTCATCCCTGCCATACGAATGTGGTCTCACTGGGACAACAAGTTCATCTGGAACTACACAATCGATGAGGTCCATGAGCACATCAAGGATTACCCCGACCGGTTGATTCCGGTCGTCGGCTACAACCCCTATCGCATCGAGGAGAGCCTCGAGGAGATGGAGAGGGGAGTCAAGGAATACGGTGCCAAGTACTGCTACATCCACTCCCTCACCTTCGGCGTGCCTCTCAACGACCGCAGGCTCTACCCCTGCTATGCGAAGTGCAGCGAGCTTGGAATACCGGTGGGGATGCAGACAGGGCACGCGGCGGAGCTCTTCCCCACCTGGCCCGGGCGGCCCATCTTCCTTGACGAGGTGGCACTCGATTTCCCCGGGCTCACCATCGTCGGTTCACACACCGGCTGGCCGTGGGGTAACGAGCTTGTCGCAATGGCCTGGAAACACCCCAACGTCTACTGCGACTGCTCGGCCTGGATGCCTAAGCTTCTGCCCAAGCTTCATCCCGAGCTGTTCATGTTCATGTCCTTCTGGTCAGGTCAGGAGAAGACCATCTTTGGCACTAACAACATGGGGCTCAAAGCCTTCAAGAAGCAGTTTCTCGAATTGCCCCTGAGCGACGAGGCCAAGAGGATGATTATGCGCGAGAACGCAATCAAGGTCTTCAACCTGCCAGTTGGCCAGAAGAAGGCGAAAAAGGGGAAGCGATAGCCCCCAGAAGTCAGTTCATTCAAGGGGTGCCGCCAAGAGCGATAGTCCACTAAGATGGCACCGGACTCCTTGCGACGAGGAACCCGCTTGGGAACAGTCGCCTGCTCGGCGGAGAGCGGCTGTTCCCAAAGCTTTCTCAGCGGCATACAGGTTGTGGAGGTAAGAGTGGGGGGACGAGGCTCCACTGCAAGCGCAAGATCGGCCGGGGAAGACAGGTCATCAACAACTGAAGCCCGGGACTTGCTCCGCCGCCTAGGTGCCAAGCCAGTCAAAGGCCTCGGCCAGCACTTCCTCGTCGACCGCACAGTTCAGGAGACAATCGTATCGGCCGCAGACCTCGGGCCTGGCGACACGGTAATAGAGGTCGGGCCCGGGTTGGGCGTTCTGACCCAGGAGTTGGCCAGGCGGGCCGGCCGGGTCATCGCGGTCGAGGTCGATCCCAGGCTATCGGGTGCCCTTCGAGAGAGGCTCTCGCAATTACAACATCTCACCGTTGTGAACGCCGACGTGCTGGACGTGCAGCCGCAGGAACTGGTGGCCACGCGCGCCCGGCCCGAAACGCATCCACCGCCCTACAAGGTGGTTGCCAATCTCCCCTACTATGTTGCCGCGCCGATACTGCGCCACTTTCTGGAGGCGTCCCTCAAGCCCTCGCTCATGGTCGTCATGGTGCAGAGGGAGGTGGCTCAGAGCATTGCAGCCAGCCCAGGCGCGATGAGCATCCTGGCTGTAAGCGTCCAGCTCTATGGCAAACCAAGGATCGTGGACTACGTTCCCGCCAGCTGTTTCTACCCTCGGCCCAAGGTGGATTCAGCGATAGTCCGCATAGAAGTCTACCCTGAACTGGCGGTGAAGGTCTCGAGCGTCTCCTCGTTCTTTGAGCTTGTCAAGGCGGGCTTCAGCGCCCCCCGCAAGCAGTTGCGCAATTCCCTTGCGCAGGGCCTGGGGGTAGCCCCATCCGACGCGGAGCAACTGCTGAGGCGCGCAGACATAGCGCCACAGCGCCGGCCTGAAGCTCTCTCACTGGACGAGTGGGCGAGGCTGCTCAGCCACTTCGAGGAGAAGAGCCGCGGATGAGTCTCAGGCTGCCCGCATACGCCAAGGTAAATCTCACGCTTGAAGTGCTCTCCAAACGTGATGACGGCTATCATGAGATCGCCAGCGTCCTTCAGACCATCAGCCTCGCGGACACGCTGGATTTCGAGGTGGGCGGCGAGCTCGAGCTTCGCTGCAACGTTCCCGACCTGGAATCAGCGGACAACCTCGTATTGAAGGCAGCCCGCTTGCTTCAGAACCAGTCAGGCCACCAACAGGGAGCCACAATCACGTTAGTGAAAAGAATACCCGTCGCTTCCGGGCTGGGCTCGGGAGCGACTGATGCCGCCGCTACACTCGTCGGCTTGAACCAGCTCTGGGCACTCGGCCTGTCGGCGCCTGCTCTTGGGGACCTGGCAGCCAGACTCGGCTCGGACGTCGCCTTCTTCCTCTGTGGAGGCACCGCATTGGCTCGGGGGCGCGGCGAGAAGGTGACCCCGCTGCCAGCAGTGGCCCGGCGTTACATGGTGCTCCTCAGCCCACAGCTGGAGCCCGTTCCCAACAAGACAGCGAGGCTCTACTCACAGCTCAGAGAATCCCACTTCAGCCGGGGCCAGCACACGGAACGCCTTGTGGACAGGTTGGAAGGTGGCGGCGACTTCCGCACGGGCATGTTACACAACGTGTTTGAGCAGGTAGCCTTCGGATTCTTCCCGGGGCTCTCTGACTATCGTGGTCAGCTTCTGGAGGCTGGTGTTAGAACCGTTCATCTGGCCGGCTCCGGCCCCTGCCTGTTCGCACCGGTGGGTGACGAGGTCGAGGGCAAGGGCGTTCTGAACAGACTGGCTGGCCGTGGCCTGGAAGCATTTCTCGTTCACACCGTGGAGGCTCCTCTCCCGGCGCCACATCGAGACGTACAATGTTGATGGATGTGCTCGCGGGCGTTGTGGCGGGACTGGTCATGGCAGGTGTTTTCCTCGCGGCCGCCGTGTTCTTCCTCTTCACGCACCGCGACACCTACGACCGACTGGCTAAGAGGTTGCCGCGCGGCCTGTCGCCTACGGCGCTTCTCCTGGTGATCCTTTTCGGGCTCCCCCCTGTGTGGGGCCTGGCCGGCGCCGTCGGTGGGTTGCTGTACCACCTGGCCGATTCGTCACATCCGGGCAAAGGACTGGCGAGTCCCAATTTCTGGTTCACCCTGGCGGTCCTGTGCCTGGCAGCGCTAGCCGTACTCGTTATGCTCGTGGTTCGACGGCGGCCCGATCCTTTCGGCCTCGCGATCGCCGTCGCGTTTGCCGGCATCTTCGGCTGGCTGCTGCCGTTCCTCGCCACCTGGCGCTAGACCTTTTTTACGCAGTTGACCTTCACTGCCGGCAGCGATAGAATGCGCTCGGCTGCGGCCTTTGCGGCGGCCTAGAAGCGCAGCGGTGACATCGAATGGACCAGACGTTTGTCTCTCTGGACATCGAGACGACAGGCTTCGACGCAGAAACCGACGACATCATAGAGATAGGAGCTGTCAAGTTCCGGGGCAACGAGGTCATCGACACCTTCGAGACTCTGGTGAATCCTGGTCGCCCCGTGCCCTACCGCATCCGGCTGATGTGCGCAATCCAGCAGAGCCAGTTGGATGCGGCGCCCCGCTTTTCAGTAGTAGCCGATGGAGTCCGCTCCTTCATCGATGGTTGCGTCGTCGTTGGGCACAGTGTCTCCTTCGACCTTAGCTTTCTTTCCCGGCAGGGGATCAAGCCGTCAGGCGCGGTGTACGATACCTGGGAACTGGCGACCATCCTGCTTCTTCAGCAGCCTGACTACAGTCTCGCTTCCCTGGCGAAGGGACTCGGGCTGTCGCCACCCCAGCATCGCGCTCTGCCTGATGCCAGGGCAACGAAGGAGCTCTTCCTAGTTCTCTTCGACCGCGCACTCAGACTCGACCTCAATACAGCCAGCGAACTCGTGCGACTTGCAGAGAAAGCGGACTGGCAGGCTGTCCACTTCCTCCGCACAGTTCTCGGCCTCAAGGCCAAAGCAGCCTTCTCGAGTGCTCCCGAGCCCATTGCCAAGACCTCTCGCAGCATGGCTCTGTGGCCGGACGAAGACGAGAAGCCCCTAACCCCCAATGCTCGCAGAACCCCCCTCGAGGTGGACAGGCTAACCCGCATCCTGGGGCCTGGCGGCGCGCTGGCACAAGCTTTAGACAGCTATGAACACCGGCCCGGACAGATTCGCATGATGCAGGCGGTTGCTGAAGCGCTGAACAACGGCGAGCACCTTATTGTCGAAGCTGGGACCGGGACAGGGAAGTCCATCGCCTATCTTCTGCCTTCGCTTTGCTTCGCCCTGGAGAACTCCGTACCTGTGGTGGTTTCGACCAATACCATCAACCTCCAGGAACAACTCGTGGGCAAAGACATACCCGACCTCGTGCGGGCACTCGGCGAATGCCGTGAGCCTCCTGTCGGCAACCTCAGAGTGGTCCAGTTGAAGGGCAGGAGCAACTACCTTTGCCTGAAGAGATTCGAGGCGCTGCAAGCAGCCGGAGAACTGTCCATTGACGAGGCAAAACTGCTGGCCAGGATTACGGTCTGGCTTCCGTCTACGCAAACTGGAGACCGGGCTGAACTGAATCTAAGCCCCAACGAGGCCGCCGTGTGGAGCAGACTCTGTGCCCAGTTCGGCGATCGCCTCGAGAGGCGATGCCCCCACTATCAGCGCGGCACCTGTTTTCTGTACCGCGCGCGCCGCGCCGCCGAGAAGGCCCACCTTGTGGTGGTGAACCACGCCATGCTGCTGTCGGACCTTGCTGCTGAGGCGAAGATCATACCACCCCATCGGCATCTGGTCATAGATGAAGCACACCATCTTGAGAGCGAAGCTACGAAGCAGCTAGGTGCGGAAGTCACGCAGCGGGACCTGCTCGGTTTCCTGGGCCGCTTCAGGCCGGATACTGACGCGGGGCGCCGCGCCGGGCTTCTCGGCTGGGTTGACGCTTGCTTCCGAGGGAGCATCGTCCCTCTGCCCCGCCAGAGGCGGGTTAGACAGCTTGCGGAATCCCTCGGTACTCAGGTGGACATCGCGCAATCCCGGGCTTCGTACTTCCTGCAAAGGGTGCGTGACTTCGTCGAGGCGCACAGTGCTGAGAGGGGAGAGTATGACTCCACCCTGCTTCTGACCGCAGAGAAGCGAGCCCAGCCCGCCTGGTCACGGATAGAGATTGCGTGGGAGGAACTGAGTTCAGCACTTCAGGACATTGCGGACGCCCTTGACGCCCTGTACTCAGCGTTCGATGAGCTCTCGGACGCCAGGGTTGCCCGCTATGAATACCTCATGCTTGAGTTATCATCCCTGTTTTCCGAGGGCAATGACCTGCGACGCCAGATAACCGCGCTCGTGTCTCAGCCCGAGCCGGCTTCGGTTTACTGGCTGACTCTCGATGGGCGCACCAACGCCGTGGGGCTGTATGCAGCTCCCTTGAGGGTAGCGGGGGCGCTGCGAGTGCTGCTCTTCTCAACCAGAGATTGCGTTGTGCTCACCGGAGCTACGTTGAGCACGGAGGGCACCTTTGAGTACCTCAAGGCCCGACTGGGCCTTGAGGGGGTCAGCGAACTGCTGCTGGGAGCGCCCTTCGACTACCTGAACTCAGCCCTGGTGTACCTCCCGCAGGATATTCCCGACCCACGGAATGCGGGCTACCAGCAGGCTCTGGAGAGGACTCTCATCGACGTCTGCTCGAAGTCCCGCGGCCGCACCCTGGTTCTCTTCACTTCTTACGCTG
>Ga0315277_10012816_pt1 | contig 10488 bp, 13 predicted proteins | sample YL17G05_15_MG_FD_203695 | JGI IMG/M metagenome (GOLD analysis project Ga0315277, IMG submission 203695) | Sediment microbial communities from Yellowstone Lake, YNP, Wyoming, USA - YL17G05_15 | ecosystem: Environmental > Aquatic > Freshwater > Lake > Sediment | place: USA: Wyoming | collected... | reverse complement strand
TCTCCTTACCGAGCCGCTGTTCGTTCTGCTTGCGCCACTCCTCGGCTTCGGCGAGGATGGCTTTGACACGCGCCTCGTGGGTCTTGCCCTCGGCCTCCAGCAACTGGGCCTCGAGCTTGAGAATCTCCGCGTCGGCCTGCTGACGGGCGGCGACGCGCTCCTGCTCGGCCAGCTCATTGGCGAGTCGCTCATCCACGCCGGCCTTGATGCGCGCCTGCCGCTCCCGCTCGATCTCGCCCAAGCGATTCTGCAGCGCGGTCTTGCGCATCTGGTCCAGGCGCTTCTGCACATCTGCAGTCTGCTCCGCGGCGAGACGGCTCCGACGCTCCGCGGTCTCCACCGCGCCGGCGGCCATCTCCACCTGCTCCCGCCACATCTTCACCTGGTCGATGGCCTCCAGCCCGAACATCTCCCGCAGGCCGGAGAAGAAGAACTGCGCCTGGCTAGGCCGGAGATCGTTGAGGGCGGGCAGCGCTTTCCCGACCTTCTCGGCCTGCTGGTAGAGGTCTATGAGCTGGTCGTTGAGTCGGTTGCTCTCGTCGGTGGCGCGGATCAGGGCGGTGGTAAACACATAGAGGCCCGCGATGATCGCGCCATAGCCGAGGGCGGCCGGAGGCGGGGATTTCAGCGCCGTCCACATACCCTTCGCAGCCGTGCCGAGCTTCGTGAAGCTGGGGGCTGCCGCCGCGACCTGCACCTGGGTGGTGGCGAGCGAGCCAAGCATCTGGCGCATCGCCCCCACCATCTGCAGCATCAACGGGATCGAAGCCTTGACCTGAGTGTTGTAGAGGATGAAGGCCGCGGTCAGGCCGGTGAGAGCGGCCCCCAGCGCCACCGCGGTTACCGCGAGCGTACGCAGAATCGGCGAGAACTGTCCGACCGCGCGCAGCATCTCGGCGATCAGACGCAGCGCGTTGGTGAGCTTGTTCAGGATGGGCAGGATCGCGGCGCCGGCCTCGATCCCCAGCGCCTGGATGGTGGCCCAGGTCTTCTGCCACTGCAGCGCGACGGCTTTGCTCTGTTCGGCGAAGGCCCTCGCCGTGGACCCGGTGGCCTCGGCCATGAACTGCATCTCCTGCGAGAACACCTGCCCGCCCTGGGAGGCCAGCACCAGCGCGCCGCGCAGCCCCCGCACCTCGGGAAAGAGCGCGGTGAGTTTCTCGGTGGTCATGCCCGCGTTCTGCGCCACTGCCTGCATGATCTCGGAGTCACTGGCACCCGCCTTCGTGAGCGCGTCCACATCTTTGACCGAGGTCTTGAGCACCGCACTGAGATCCCGGAAGGTGCCCAGTAGTCCCTTGGAGGCGAGCCCGGTCGCACTCCACTCGATGCCCATCTCCTGGGCCGCCGCCTTCGCCTCTGCGGTGGGGTTGATGAGGGAGCGGATCACCATGTTCAGGGAAGTGAAGGCCTCCGCCGGCTGCACACCCGCCTTGGTCATGGCAGCGATGGCCGCGCCCACCTCCTCGAGTGGCACCTTGGCGGTGGCCGCCATCGCCACCACATCACCGACGTTCTGAGCCAGCTCCTCGAAGGTGATGACCCCGCGCTCGACCGTCTTGAACAACACATCCGAGACGTAGCCCGCCTGCGACGCGCTCATGCCATAGGCGTTCAGCACCGCGGTGATGGCGCGGGAGGCCACCGCGGTGGTGCTCAGGCCTGCGGTCGCCGCCTTCGCCGCGGCTTCCAGCACTTTGAGCCCGTCCGCGCCTTCGAAACCGGACGAGGCAATGTCGTAGAGACCGCGGGCGAGCGTGGCAGGAGCCTGACCGGTCTTGCCGGCGAGGGAGAGCACTGCATCACCGAGCGCCTTGATGTTCGGCTCGGTCTCGTGCAGGATGGAGTTCACGTTGCGCATCTGCTGCTCGAACTCAGCCGACCACTTCACTGCGACGCCCAGACCGCCGGCCGCGGCCGCGGCAATGCCGCCAAGCATGGCGGCCGCCCGCGAGGCCTGCACGTTGTATTGCTCCAGCAGGGAGTTGGCTTTCCCCAACCCCTCGCGGAAGTTGGTCATATCGAGACGCAGTTGCGCCACGATTGCGCCGACGGTCACTGTGCTCTCCGATCAGTCAGGCCCAGGGAGCGGATCAGCTCCTCTGGATCAGGTGACCTCTCGACTCCCGCCTCGCGTCTCAGCCTGCGCACCGCGGACCGCAGCGCCCGGAAGGCCTTCTTGCCCCCCTGCGCCGCCCCGGCCGCCAGGTACATCAGCTCCATCTCCTCCGCCATGCGCAGCGCCCGCCGCCGGCGAATGCACTCGGACCATACCAGCGCCTGCGCGGGGGTCACATGGCAAAGTACGTACTCATGCGTCCAGCCGTATTCCGACTGCAGCAGATCGAACGCGCCCGCCCAGCCCCGGCTTACACCGTCGCTGTCGTCCTCGCGGTCTGAAGGGCGCGCCGCACGTTTCCCCGGATCACCGGTAGCTGGTTGATCTCCAGCGCGGTGGCCACGATCTCAGTCGCCTGCGCCAGAGTGAGGTGCTCCTTCAGGTAGCTCTCCTCCACCCCGAAGAGCCGCTCAAGGATGCGACCGAGCCACTCGGCAATGATGGGGAAAAGCGCCTCCAGGTGTTCGTCGAGCCGGGTCAGCTCGATCTCCGGGTGCTCCTTGATGATCCGCTGGGCGATGGTGCCGAGGTCGGCCGCCACCCGCTCGTAGTCGCCGATCACCAGCGGACGCACCACGAGCTCGCGCTCGCCCACCTGGAAGCGGCGCTCCTGGGGGATGATCACCTGGTCAGAGGTGGGAGCACTCATGCCGCGTACTCCTCGACCCGTCCGACCTGATCACCCACCGCCCGACTGGTATCAGCCAGGATGGTGATCTGCAGTGGCAGGTCCACCTGGTCATCGCGGCCCCAGGAGAGCGTCCCCGGGGCGACGATGGCGCAGCGGTAGAAGGTGACCGCCCACTTCTTCCCGCTGCCTGCAGGCAGGATCACCATCACCGGTTTCTCGACGATGGCGGTGTCGCCGCCAAAGGTGAGCCGGCGCCGGCCATTGCCCAGGTCCTCGATGTTCGCGGAGACGCCCCACACATCTTTGAGGTGCTCCAGCGTCACCTCGCCCAGCGGCACCGAGAGAGAGTAGGTCTCTCCTACCTTGATGGTGCGCACCGGCACCAGCGATTCATTCACCTCGATATCCGAGGTTTCGATCTGGTGCTCGATCTCCAGGTTGCCGTGGGCGTGGCCCATGAAGGCCCCGTCGATGTAGATCGCCTCCGGCGCCCCCTTGATCACCGCGTTGGGGTTGTAGACCCCGGCGACGTAGAAGAACAGCGCCGCTTCGAGGAAGCCGTCTGGTGTGGTCTCGCCATTGTCCGCCACGCCGATGTCCCACATGCCGCCGTCGTCGAACTCGGTGGCGTGGAGGGTGAGGGTCATCTCCGTCGCGCTCTCGTAGGCGACCCGGCTGGGGTCGACGACCGTCCATGCCGTGTCACCGTGCTTGCGCACGAGGATGACGCTCTCGCTGGGTGTGTCGGTGAAGCCGGTGCCGACAACGGTGACGGCGTCTGCCGCCTTCCCGTAGGAGGGCTTCACATCACTGATGGTAGTAGCCACGTCACTTTCTCCTTCTTGGTCGCCTCTGGCGACTGGCCCTCGCCTACGAGGACGCGGTCCTCAAGTCGAGGACGATGTTGAATGAAGCGAGATGGGCAGTCGCGTTCCCGGCCTGTTCCGTCCCCACATAGGCCGGGCTGGCGACCGCCTCGATGGTGAGCGCCCACAAGCCGGCGCCCAGGTCGAGGTTCTGCTTGCCGTGCAACTTGCGATAGAGGCTGTAGGCCTTCCGCAGCGCGGCATCCGGCGTCGTCGCCCGCGCGAACAGCATCACCGTGGGATGCTCGCGTTCGGTGTAGCCGTCCGGCGGATAGCCACCGGTAGCGTGCAAACTCACACATGCCAGAGGCGACGAGGGCCGATGGAGCTTGAACAGGTCCGTGCCCACCATTCCCTCGCCCTGGGCATGCAGATAGGAGGCAAGCTGGTCGATCAACAGGCCCATTACTTCAGCGCCTCCCGCAGATGGTCAGAGAGGTTATCCTGGTAACGGGCAGCCTGCTGCGTGAGATTGTCCTCGAGGTACTTCGCTTTGCCGCCCTTCGGATGGTTGAAGTCCAGGCGCTCGTGCTGGGTGAGCGCGTACGGGGTGTTGAACCCAACCTCGCCCACCACCGCGTCCCCCAGGCCGCCTTCCTGCACATGGCGCGTGACCATCTCCGGGGCCTCGGGCTGGTCCGCGACCTCGCGGAAGCCGCGACGGGCGACCGCGCGCCCGTTCGCGTAGACCTCGGCACTGCCGCTCGCCCGCAGCGTCCCCTCGTCCACCGGCGCGTCTCGCATGGAGCGGCCAAGCAGGTCTTCGGTGTTCTCGACCATGCCGTCCACCGCGGCCTGCTGGACGCGCTGCCACACCTCGCCATCGCGGGCGAGTTGGCGCGTGAGCTGATCGATCCCGGTGAACGAGACTCCGTACTTGCCGCGGCGGACGGGCATGTCAGGACCTATCGCTCGGTGGCGAAGTCGATGCCCCAGAGCACGAACGGCAGCTCGGTGCGGATGGCGTCGGCCTTCCCCGGGCCGTACCGCTCTTCGATCCGCTGCAGCCAGGCATCCACGCCCGGCTGGGCCATGATCGCGGCGGCGGCCTCGGTGTAGTCGGCCACCGTGGTCTCGGGCGCCTTCGCCTTCACCACCTTGAGATCGGTGAGCAGCTCGCTCAACGCCAGCGCCCACCCCATCAACTTCATGAACCACAGCATCTCTCGTCTTCCTCTCTTGCCCGCCCCAGGCGGGCTGGCCTACAGGTAGGCCCGCTTCAACACCAGTCCACCCGCCAGATCGCGATCCGCAGAGAGCGCGATCACGGTGAGGTACATCGAGTTGTCCATCGAGAGTTGGTCGCCGACAGCGATCGCCTCGTCAGGCGAGAGCGTCACTGACACCTCGGAGATCACCTGCTCGCCCTGCGCGTTGCGCACCAGACGGCGCTTCTCTAGCCACCGGCCCTTCGTCTGGGTCGGAGTCCCGAAGGTCGGCTGCCCGTATCCGTCCACGCCGATGCGCGCCTTTCGCCAGATGGCCTGGGCGAGGTAGCTGCCGATCATCTGGAACTCCCCGGCGACCACTCGCCATCCGGTAGGTCGGAGGTGGCGATAACGCCGCCTCGGTCGATGAAGGGAGCGAGCAGGACGCGCGCCTCCGCGCTGAGCAGCATCTGCCTGGCCGCGCCCGTCTCGTAGCTCTCGCTCAGTCCGTCCACGCTGAAGCTCTTCACGCCCGCGGCCTGTAAGCCACGCCTGCGCTCCTGCTCCGATCCGCTCGCCAATAGGGCCAGCGCCTCTTCGCATTGCGCCTGCTTCACCTGGTCCGGTATGGCGAAGGCGCCACTCCGGTCGAGATCGCGCTGCCGCGGAAAGGACAGCGCCTGATCGGGATCTGCGGGCGCCAGCGGATCGGCGGGCCGGTCGAGCGCGTTCGGCAAGTCATACGGGAAACCGTAGGGCCGCCGGTGCACCTGCAGCCGGTGGGCCTCGATCCGCCGGCACGCGGTCAGCAGCGCCTTCTCCTTGTCCGCGTCGCTCGCGGCATCCCAGGCCTCGCTCCGCAGACGCGCCGCGAAGTAGGTCTGGGCGTCCTCGAGCGAGAGGTAGGAGTTGCTGGACGCGCCGGCGATCGTGGCATCGAGCGCCATGGACTAGCCCTCGACCTCCTCGATCTTGTCCGAGGCGTAGAAGAGCAGGTGAATGGCGTGCGCGGCGGCGAAGGGCTTCGGGGTCTCCGGTACCACGAGCACGTGATCACCGTAACGCCAACGCACCTCCTGACCGGTCTTGCTCTTCAGGTACACGGTCAGCCCGGCCGTCGCCGCCTTCTCCAGCGCCTCCGTGCGCGCCGGTTCATCCAACGCCATCATCGCGGTGAGCTTGCCCACGCGCGTGGGCGCCTGCGCGACCGCGGTTGCAGCCGGTGCCGGACTCTCCGCCGCCGGGGTCGCCGCAGCATCCTTCACATCACTCTCGCCCTCAGCGGGCGCAACCATCGTTTCCTGTCGCATCCTGTCCTCCATGATTGAGGTGGGGCCGGCCACGATGACCGGCCCCGAGTCCGTTACGTGCCGATGGCGAGCCAGTTGACCTTGGCCGCCGCGGTAGCCGCGACGGGCGTGCAGTCGTCAACGCCGGTCGGCTTGAAGACGTTCAGGTCGATGTGACCTGCGGTCGCCGACAGTTGGGCGCTGACCCACATGGCGGCGAGAGAGATGTCGTCGTCGAGCGTGGCCGCCGCGGCCACGACGGTCGCCAGTCCGGTGTTGAGATCGGCCGTCCCGGTGACATCTGCCTGGCCGCGTGCGAGCTTGTAGTCCGCGGCGGCACCCAGCACCAGCGCCTGCAGAGCGGAGGCGAGCTTCGCGCTCGACACGCCCCCGTCCTTGATGCGCACCTTGCTCGGGCTGCCGCCAACTTCGAGAGTGGCGTCATCGAGTTCGGCGGCAACGATCCCGGCCTCGAGTGCCCCGATGGCGGCGCCGAGGGCCGCCTCCTTCGCGGCCGGGCACATCCGGTTGAGTTCGGCCTTCTGTGCGTCAGTCAGGGCCATGGCTCACCCTCCTCACGCCGCCAGGTCCTGCAGCGAACCCATGCGGTACGGGTTCCGGCAAACCAGCTGGCTGTAGTGGGTGACCCAGATCACGTCCGAGTCCTTGGTCTTGGCCATGGGCTTGGCCTCGAAGTCCTTGAGCACCACGTACTCGAGGAGGTCTTCGTTCACGAAGTCCATCCGGGTCTGAGAGTAGCCCGGCACCTTGATGAGAGGCACACCCTCGAAGTCCAGCGCCTGGTAGCCGCCGGTCAGGGAGGTGGGATTCTGTTGGCGGCGCTCGGCTCGCAGCAGATCGCCGTAGCGGTACCACTGGGTCGAGCCAGCGTAGATCGCAGTGACGCGCCCACCGCGCGCCTCGACCGTGGACTTCACAGTCCGGATCAGTTCCTCGGTGAGGTTACGGGGAGTGCCGGCATTGGCGCTGACGAAGGATTTCCACCAGGTGTAGGTGCCGCGGTCCAGACCCGCGTACGTCCCGGTATCCGCGATCGCCGCGTACAGCCCGGTGATATCCTTGCCGGAGTTGCCGGTGCCGTCGGACATCAACTGGGTGTTGATGTTGCCGCGGACATCAGAAAGTCCGAGATCGAGCTCGGTGCGCAGCGCCGGCACGATCATGCCGCCGTTGTCACCGATGGCCTGGGCGAGGCCGGAGACCTCCACCTCGACCTTGTTGAGCTTCCAGGTGAGGAAGGCTTTCTTGAAGCCCTGGTTGCCGGCGCCGGCGCCGGAGTCACCTTCCGCGTAGGACCCGGCGGAGGTGTTGCCGGCATATCGCATAGGCCAGCGCACGCCTTCGCCCACTCCCTGCTTCTGCTGGATGCGGGTGAGCAGGAAGGTGTTGGTGTTGAGGGCCTCCACCCAGGGCCCCTTATAGAGCTGAACGATCAGTTCAGCCAGTGTCGTCGTGTTTGCAGGCATTCGTCATTCGCTCCTTGGTGCCGAAACTAGTGTACTGCACATAATATAACTTTACATTGGTTCACGAGTGTGAGATACTGGAGGCATGAGCAAAGCCTCTCTCCCCACGGTCATTGACCCAGCCCAACGAGGTCTCTTGGAACGGCTCGCAGGAGGGCGCAACACGCCGCATAAGGTGGTGGTGCGCACCCGAATTGTACTGGATCACGCCAGCGGCATGAGCAAGGTCGCCATCAGCGAGAGGTTGCAGAAGAGCCGACCCACGGTGGACGTGTGGTTGCAGCGCTTTCGTGTTGGCGGTGTGGAGGCATTGCTGCGGGACGCGCCGCGACCGGGGGGCAAGCCGCCATTGGCGCCGGATCGGGAAGCGCAGATTGTGGAGTGGACGTTGCAGCGAACACCCAGAGGCCAGACGCACTGGAGCAGCCGGAGCTTGGCGAAAGCGCTGGGCGTTGGCTCCACCACCGTCCTGAACGTCTGGCACAAGCATGGTCTGAAACCGCATCGCACGGAGAGATTCAAGCTTTCCCGCGATCCGAAATTCGTCGCCAAGGTGCGCGACATCGTCGGCTTGTACCTGAATCCGCCGGAGAAGGCGCTGGTGTTCAGCGTGGACGAAAAGAGCCAGATCCAGGCATTGGATAGAACCCAGCCGGGTCTGCCCATGAAGCCGGGGCGCTGCGGCACGATGACGCACGACTACAAGCGGCATGGCACCACCACGCTGTTTGCCGCCCTGAATGTGCTTGACGGTACGGTCATCGGCGAGTGTCTGCCGCGGCATCGCCAGGACGAGTTTCTGCGTTTCCTGCGGCGCCTCGACGGCGCGACCCCCAAGCGCCTGGACATCCATCTGATTCTGGACAACTACAGCACGCACAAAACACCCAGGGTGGAGCAGTGGTTTGCCGAGCATCCTCGCTTCCATCGCCACTTCACCCCGACCTCGTCTTCCTGGCTGAACCTGATCGAGGGTTTCTTCTCCGCCCTCACCACACAGGCGTTGCGTCGCGGTGTCTTCCGCAGTGTCGCGGCACTGATCGACGCGATCAAGGCTTTCCTGGACGCTCATAATGAGGACCCCAAAGTCTTCATCTGGCACAAGGACGCCGACACCATTCTCGGCAAGGTCGCCCGAGCCAATACCGTATGTAAAGAACCGTCATGTGCAGTACACTAGCTGACCCCGGTGCGCAGTGCTTGCTCCAGGCGGTCGCCGGCCTCGGCGAGAGTCTTGGGCGCAGGCGGCGTCTGGGGAGCCGGATTGCTCGCGGACCCGACGCTCTGCGCTTTCTGCTGTGACGGCGGAGGGATCAGATAGGGCTTGTCCTTGACCAGCATCTCGACCAGCTCGTCAATGCCGGAGACCTTGCCCTCGTCATCAACTGCCACCATGGCAAAGCCCGGCAGCGACTTGGCGACGGTGAAGGCGACATCGGGATCGACGATGCCCTTGGACTGGGCGGCGAGCAGAAACCGGGAGCGAATGGCGTCGCTCTTGCGCCCGGTGGTCTCGGCCTCTCGCGCCTGGCGCTCCTGCTCGTAGAGCTCCTTGTAGCGGCTCTGCTCCTCGAGCGCCTTGCGGTCGGCCTCGGCCTGCGCGGCGGCAATGTCCGAGAGCTTCTTCTCGGCCGTGGTCGCCCGTTTGCGCAGCGTCTCGATCTGGTGGCGGACGCCTCCGGTGTACTGCTCCTCGGAGAGGTCCAGCACGCCCTCCTCGACCAGTCGCTTCCGCTGCGCCTCGGTCAGAGAGAGTCGGTATGCTCCCGCCTGTAACCCCGGCGTCTGGGTCTGCTGCGCGGTGCTGCTCTGTCCGGTGTCGCTCTGGCTGTCAGCGGCGCTGGACTGTCCATCGCCCTGGCTCTGCGTGCCGTCGGCCGGGGGCGTCTGCGCGTTGCTCTGGCTCTGCCCGTCGGTCTGGTTCTGCTGGTCCGACTGGCCCTCGTCGTTCTGCTGATCCTGATCGCCCATCATCTCCTCCGTATTTCTCCGCCTCGCGGCGTCTCGCGGGGACTTCGCTCCCCGCCGCGTCTCACGTCACCTGACCGCTGCCGGCCAACAGAAAAGGCGGGCTCTCCGCAAGCCGCCCAGGGTCACTGGGTGAGTGGCTTGAGGAAAGCCCGCCTCTCGGATGTCGAGTCAGCGGATCAGTATTCGGTTGAGCCTATCCTATCGCACCCGGGACGGGTGTCAAGACCCTCTTTCCATACCGTTCGGCCGAAAGGGAAGGATGCTGCGCCGCGAGGAGCTCCATCCCGTTAGGAGGCGACTGCATCTGTTGCCAGCCCCTACAGGCGACCGAAGGACCCGTGGGGACAGTTCCATGGGATGCTGGAGGCCTTCGTGTGGTACTAGCAGGTAGCCACAGCCCGCGCAGGAAGAGTCAAGGAACGACCATGGAAGATGATCTCAGGGATGTACCTCCCGGCATGAACCCGCATGCCCGTGGTGAGTACGAGCTCGACGGGGTATGCATCTGGATCAACGCGACGCAGGACCAGCTTGACGAGCGTATGCCTGTCTTGAGTCATGAGTTCGCGCACTACGTGCAGGCCGTCGCAACCTACTTCGGCGTCAGCGACCTGCTGTACATCACCTCAGAACTGCACGCGGGTATCCAGCACCTTGAGGACCTAGAAATCCCGGTTCATCTGCCTCTGCGGGACTGGGTCGCGGTAGGAACAGCGCCTGAGCTAGTACGGAAGATCGTGACGGCGGTCGACAGAGTACGCCAACGGAGGCTATGGGAGAATAGCAAGTCGTCCGACCCAGCTCCAGCCGGGTCTCAGGTGAACGGCCTACCTGTATACGAAAAATCCGGAGAGAGCCACATCCTTGCGACAGACGCGTTCGGGAATTGTGTCGGTGTCCCGATCCGGCGACTCGTGCTCGCAGACGGGATGGCTGCCGCAGCCAAGGCACTGACGCTAAGGTCTCTCGAAGACTTG
>Ga0315277_10012815_pt1 | contig 10488 bp, 8 predicted proteins | sample YL17G05_15_MG_FD_203695 | JGI IMG/M metagenome (GOLD analysis project Ga0315277, IMG submission 203695) | Sediment microbial communities from Yellowstone Lake, YNP, Wyoming, USA - YL17G05_15 | ecosystem: Environmental > Aquatic > Freshwater > Lake > Sediment | place: USA: Wyoming | collected... | reverse complement strand
TTCGATGCTCTGGCGGGAATAGATGTCTCCCTGGGCGGCATTGAAGAAGATGGCCGCGCCGCCTCGCTCTCGCTCCAGGTCGCGACGGAGATAGGCTGGAAAGTCGGCGGTGACAAGAGCATTGCGCCTGCCCAGGACGTCAGCGTTGCAGGCGAAGTTGACCAGCATAGCCAGGGTGCCGCCATCCTTCCCTTCCACTAGCATCATCGCCGCCTCTTCGTCCACCGGCCCTGCCTCCGGCTGGCGCTTGTTCCTGACGATGCCCTCCACCCGCGTCGTGGCGAAGCCGATGCGCGCTGGCGCCATGCTGCCTACTGCCTCGGCTACAGCATCCGAGGCCCGCTCGTGGATCAGCCGCTTGTAGCGCCTGGGCACGCCGTAGACACCGGTCACGTTGGGAGCGGAATGGTTGTGGGTGGCACCGATGGCGACCATCAGGTCTCCCCGGCCCGTCTTCTCCCGCACCCGCTCCCGGATGGCCTCGATGTCAACCTGGTGCAAGCCGATGAGGTCCAAGGCGACGAAGGCCAGAGTCTTCTCGCCGTCGCTCAGGGCCAGGCAGCGAGCGAAGATGTCGTCGTGAACGCCCTTGGCAACTCGCTGGCCCCAGGGCCTGAAGACCGGCCCGTATCCGGCCAAGCGCAGGTTCTTCTCCGGCGTGATGATCCTCTTGGCCGCTGCGGCCATGAGCTTGGGCATGGCAACTACCTCCCTTTGGACGCCTGGCCCCGGTGGTCAAAGACTACCTTAAGGCAGTGACTGCGAGGCTGATCCATGGCCGTCAGGAACGCCTGGCGGTACTGGGACAGGGGGAAGCGATGGGTTATGAAGCCATCGAAGTTGAGCTTCCCCTCCCTGAGCAGGCGAATGACCAAGTCGTAGGTGGACAGCCTCTCTCCCTGCCACTCCTCGCTGCCGTGAGCGAACATCCCGACGAGATCGACCTCCCAGTACCAGACGGGCGTCAGGTCAATGTGCATCGGCGCCATGTACACCCCCACCAGAACCACCGCCCCGCCAGTTCGCGCCCAACGCAGGGCATCGCGCAGGGTCTGCGGCCTGCCCACGCAGTCGTATACGATATCGAATCCTCCCATGACAGTGCGGTTGGCGAAAGCCCCCCGAAACAGGCGACCGCCGGTCAGGCGGGCCACCTCGCTGTAGACATCGCTCCCCAGCATGATGACATTGCTCGCTCCCAGCTTCCTGGCCATATCCGCCTGATAGTCGAACTGGGCCAAGGCCGTGATCTCGCAGTCGGGCTGGACGGCGCGAATGGACTGAAGGGTCATCAGCCCTATGGTGCCGCAGCCGACGACCATCACCCGGTCGCCCGGTTGGGCCCGCCGCCGCAAGGACGCACGCAGGGCGCAGGCCGCCGGCTCCAGGAGGACAGCCTGCTCGTCGCTCACGTCGTCGGGGACGTGGAACAGTCTGCCTTCGTGGGCCACCCACTCCTCGGCATGGCCGCCGCCGACGCTGAGGGGTTCCTGCTGCCGCACTTCCTCGCAGAGGGAGTACTCACCCACCGCACAGTACCGGCAGAGCGGCTCCCTGCCCTGGCCCAAGCAGCTCCCGGCCAAGGCTTGCTGCGTCACTCGGTCTCCCACCTTGTAGCCCTTGACCGCCGCCCCTACCTCCACCACATCGCCCACGAGTTCATGGCCCAGGTAGATTCGATCGACTCCCGGTAGGGCCGCCGGGGCGATGTGCAAATCGCCATCGGCCTGGATGAAGTGGATGTCCGAGCCACAGATGCCCCCCAGGTGACAGCGGACGCGCACATAGTGTGGGTCGGGCAACGGCGCTGGGGCAACGTCTTCCTTCTGCAGGGGAGCGATGGGGCTGAAATAGGCTCGCTTGGATAGGCGAGCCAACACCCGCGTCGCCAGGACGCGAGGGGCGGTCATCTTCACGTACAGTGCCTTCATGGGACAAGACCTACCTTTGCTGCTGAGCCCGCTAGATTGGCGGCAACGTCGTGCGTGTAGCGGCTAACCGAGGTCAAAATAGCGCCTGCCCTCCCAGCCGTCAAGGGTCTCGGGAGGGCAGGCGCAACGCTGCGTCTTGACGAACGCCTCCGCTTAGCTCTGCGAGCTCCCCTTGGCGCGGCGAATCCTGCTCCACGCCACCAGGCCACCCACTCCTGCTACCGCGACAGCCCCAACGACGATGAGAGCCGCCACGAGCCCCCAGTTGGTGCCGCCGTCATCCTGGACGGTCGCGGGCAGCACAAGGTCTGGGTTGGGGGTCACGTCCGGGGTGGGAGTCACGTGCGGCTTGGGGGTCGCGTCTGGCTTAGGAGTCACGTCCGACTTGGGGGTGACGTCTGGATTGGGAGTCGCTTCCGGGTTGGGAGTCACCTCCACCGACGGGTAGTCGCCCTCGGTGACCTCGTACGCCTGGCCGTCAGCCACGAAGATCACGTGCTCGCCCAGGGCGAAGTAGGCACCCCAATCGGGCCGTTGCCCCAGAAGCTGGTAGTAGTTGTCGCTGCCGAAGCCGATCTTGGTGATGTCCATTCCTTCCTGATAGCGGCTGTCGATCCAGGCGTCGTCACGCTTGACGAAGGTCTTGTCCCCCACCACCTTCGCCCAAGCCGACCCGCTGTCCACCACCGCCTCCGCCTGGCCATACAACTGGATGGTCTCAGCGTTCTCCACAGCAGCAGAGCCGACTGCGGGCGCCATGATCCCTGGCATCTCCCCTGCCAGGTCCGAGGCAGCCTTCTCTCGCCCTTCGTCCGAGAAGATCTCGATATCCTCCTCTTCCACCAGGAAGGATGTATAAGGTGTCATCACGCCGTAGCGCAGGCTCAACTCCACGATCTCATCCACAAGCTCCTGCTCCGTCCCATACAGGCGTATCTGGTTCAGGAGGTAGCCGATCTTGCGGGTGGCCCACAGGCGGGGCAGGAAGTCCATCTCCTCCGACTCGGCCGGGAAGACCTGGTCGGTGTAGGAGAAGGTCTGCTCTTCCCCGTTCACCTCGCCGCTGAGGCGCAGGGTGACGGTTCCCTCGCCGCGGTAGCGGCCCACGACGACAAGCTGGGAGCCGGCGAACAGGTCGGGCACGGGCTGGGGATAGACGTCGAGGACGTTGATGTCCCCGAAGTCCAGGCTAATGTCGGTGAGCACGGGCGTGCTCACCTTCTCGTAGAAGCCCGATACTGTCTGGTCGATGTCCTCGCCCGGCCGCACGTAGTCGCTGGCGCCCCGATTCTCCTGGGCGATGCTGTCCAGCAGGATGGTGTTCACGTCATCGCCCACGCCAAAGGCGAACAGCCTCACCGTGGAGCCAGCGGCCTCCCCAACGTTGGCGATGATCGGCCCCGCCTCCTGGATGCCCACGGTGGGCTGGCCATCGGTCAGGAAGATGATGATCTCCGGCCGCTCGCCGGGCAGCTTCTCCAAGGCTTCCAGCAGCGCATCGTTGATGTTGGTGCCACCATGAGCCGTCAGGTCCTGAACGAAGTCCGCGGCTTCCTCAGCGTGGCTGGCGCTCTGGAGGGTCGGCGCGTAGAGGTCGATGCTGGTGCTGAAGGCCAGAATGTTGAAGCGGTCGTCGGGATTGAGGTGGTCGAGGATGAACTGCACCGCCTCCTGGACCTGCGCCAGCTTCTCCCCCTCCATGCTACCCGAGACGTCCACCACCACCATCACGTCCTTGGCCACCACCTCCTGCTGGCCGAGGTCTGCCTTGGGCGCCACCAGCAGCAGGAAGAAGCCGTCCTCACCCCCCTGGCGGTAGGTGGTGAGGCTCGCCCCGATGTTGTCAGAGGACAGGGAGTAGAACAGGTCGAAGTCGGTGCTAGGGGTCACGTCATTGGCCTCGTAGCTGGCGGTGACCTCTGTCTCGCTCAGGCGGTTGATGGCGATGTCGTGGCTGGGCGAGTAGACGGCCTTGATCGGGGCCTGGGAGCGTATCTCCACGTTAATGGTCACCTCTTCCAGCGGGAGAGGCGAGAACTTCTCCGTGTTCAGGGGGTAGACAAAGCGAACGAGGCCACCATTCTGGCTCAGCACCTGCGTGTAGGCGATCTGGATGCGCCGTTCGCTGTGGGCCGGGATGGGGAATACCTGCGCCTGGAACATGTTGCGGCCCACGTACTCCAGCAGAGCGGGGTCCTGCCGCCGGCGCACGATGTCTTCGTAGATGGCGCGGGCCTCCTCCTTGTCCAGGATGCGTCCCTCCAGGCGCTCGCCGTCCACATACATGGCGAAGTCGGATATGGCGGCGTCTTCCGGCAGAGGGAAGATGTACGTGCCCTCCAGCGGGAAGTCGGCCTCGTTGAGGAATGCCTGGTCGATCTTCACCTGGGCCACCTGGTTGTCGATCTCCACCTCCACCCGGTGGTACTTGATGGGCAGGAAGGGGACCACAATGTGGTCAGGCGGGATCGGCTCTGGCGGGTCGGGAATGACTATGCCGTCCGCCCAGGCCGACTGGGTGAACAAGAGCAGCGCACCCAGGGCCACAGCGAGAATAGCTGTCCGTCGCAAAATGCCAACCATCCTAACACCTCCGGAGTCCGCGCCCTCCTCAGGCGCTTGGAACCTCTGCTGGTAGGACGTTGGCGACGGGGGAAAAGTTCCCCCAGGCACTAGACCAGCTGCAGCATCAGCCGGTAGGCCTGGAAGAAGAACTCGATGAGGTTGGCCAGAAAGGTGAGCGGATTGGCGGTGACGGTGGGGTCAACGTGCCGGAAGAGGTCCAGCTCGGCATAGTAGACATCGTTTTGGCCCCGCGCTGCCTCGGCCAGCCGCCGCGACTCCGCGCAGGGGAGAAATCGGTCGTGGCGGTCATGGATGATGAATAGCTCCGTGTGCAGGCCGTCGATGCTGGCGCTGGGGGAAAGCTGCCGCAGGGCGGCAACGTCCTCCGGCCAGAGCTGGGCCAGCAGCTCCTGGGCCCGGTCGGGGTCGTGGTTGTCCAGCAGATCGAAGATGACGCGCGAGCGGGGAGAGAGCTCGCCCACCTCCTGCCTGGCCGACTGGTCATCCTCCAGGAAGATGCGGCTCAGGATGTCGCGGTCGGCGGCGTCATCGACGTAGTAGATGAGGCTGCGCCGCAGAACCTGCACCGTTTTGGCGTCGGGGTGCCAGTCCTCCCGCTGGCCGTTGTAGGCGATGGTCTGACTGGTGACAGCGACGATCACGTCGCGCAGGTCGTAGTAGCCACCGAAGGAGGCGAAGAAGGCGACGTCGTCGCTGATACGGGGGTCGCTGGCCGCCACCAGGGCCATGCCTGCCCCCACCGAGAAGCCCAGATAGCCCATCCGCTGCCCGTCCACGAACTCCTGCCCCTTCAGGTAGCGGAAGGCGGCCACCAGCGCCTCGATCTCCTCCGGCACCAGCTCGTCGCGCAGGAGGTGCTTCAGCTCGGGGATCATCACCACAACGCCAGCGCGGGCGGCATTTTGAGCCAGACGCACCGCCCGCGGGTCGGTGCGCGCCTGCGGGGCCGCGCCGATGACCACCACCATCGCGCCGTGGCGACCCCCCTCGGCGGGCCGATAGACGTCGGCCACCACCTCCTGCGAGCCATAGTTGAAGGTCACCTCTTCCTTGATGGGCTCGGAGGCCGCCAGCTTCAGGGGGGTTACCGGCACATCAACGAAGAGGTCAGGCATTATGGAGACCGTGGTCAGGGCCACCCGCGTGTACCTGTTGGCCCATAGCCCAGCAAAAAGCGCCCCGCACACCACGAGGAAGACGCCAATCATCAGGAAGGCTCGCCGATAACGCTCCATCGACTTTCAGCACAGAACGCGGTTTGCTACCATTCTATTGCAGGGCCTGCCATGAAAGATAGAACTGCCTCTCTACCGCGAGGGCTTTACGTCATCATCGACCCGGAGGTGGCCGGCGGCCGCCCGGAGGAGGAGATAGCGCGCCAGGCCATCGAGGGCGGGGCCAGGCTTGTGCAGCTTCGGGACAAGCAGCGCGAGAAGGGGCTGCAACTGGCGGTCGCCCGAAGGCTGAAAGAGGTCTGCGCCCAGGCCGGCGTCCCCCTGATCATCAACGACCACCTGGACCTGGCCCTGGCAGCGGAAGCGGACGGCGTCCACGTCGGGCAGAAGGACCTGCCGGTGAGCGTCGTGCGGCGGCTGATGCCGGCGGCGATCATCGGCTGCTCCACCAACAACGTCGAAGAGGCCCTGCGCGCCCAGGCCGAAGGCGCCAGCTACGTCTCGGTGGGACGCCTGTTCCCCACCGACTCCAAGGCCGACACCCGACCGGCAACCCTGGAGACGCTCCGCGCCGTCAAGCAGGCCGTCCGCATCCCCGTGGCGGCCATCGGCGGCATCAGCGAGGAGAACATCGACGCCGTCCTGGCGGCGGGGGCTGACCTGATCGCGGTCATCGGGGCGGTGGTCGCCGCCCCCGACGTGCGCGAGGCGGCGCGGCGGCTAGCCAGTCACTTCGGGTCTTAGCGACACTTCAGACGCCGCCGCACGAGTCACTCCCAGGCCGCAGCCTGTTCATGACACCGTCTCGCGATCATGCTGTATAATATTGGTGGTGGAGCGCTAGGGAATCGAACCCTACACGGACGGGTCTAAAGTCCTCCGAGGAAACCATTCGCGCCCCACTCAGAACCCCCGAAGTGACGGCTTCGGGGGTTCTAGTCTCCGTTCTCCTGTTGCTCCTCCTCTGATGTAGCATCTGGTGCGCCCCCTTCTGGATAGAGGAAAGCCAACGTGACCCTCACAACTTCAATCCACTGGTCACGGCGCTCTTTACTCAATGGTGTCCCCAGGGGCGGCAGACTTTTAACCAAGCCCTCTAGGGCTGGTGGTAAATCCAGCGATTGGGCGCTAGCCCTTGCTCGAAGGGTGCCCGTCCCTTTCAGGGAAGCCGTGCCCCTCCTAGTGCGTGGCACGGGCGTCTCTCTTGTTTCCCCTGAGCGCCCCATAGCTCGTTGTCGCGGCACATCCAGAGTCGGGATGCCGGCCTCGCGGCACATACCGAGAAAGAAGATGACCATCCGCTGTCTCTGCGAGGCGGGATTGTATCGCCGAAACACGTTGAGAATTTCCGCTTGTGAATTCTCAGCCGGATCGATCACATTGAAGGCCTCGCTATACGCCTCGCGGATCAGCCCTGACAGGATCGCCCTGTACTCTTCGTCGGTGCTCCTTCCGATGGATTTCAACGCCTCGGTCAAGTCACCCTCTTCTTCAACGAGCTTCAGGAACCGTAAGGCGAAGAACGTGCGATGAACCGTACCGTCTGGAATGCCCATATCTCGCAGATAATCAAGATCGATACCGTCAGGCAGGTTCCTGGATCGCACTCGTTCAAGAACAGAAATCAGATTTGAAGGCGGCGCGTAGGGGCGGTTCGTGCTCTCTGCCGGTGTTTGTGTAACCATCGTCTAATCACCCTCCTATAACTCAACGCTATCATATTTTACCCCATGTGTCAAGGGCTGCCCACGGCTAGAAATGTGGATACGGTACTTGCGTTCCTGGGGGACGTGGCCCGAAAATAGCTATAGGATTGAAGAAGAAAGGTGGCGAACATGCGTGTTGTAATCAAACATCACTTGAATCGAGTGAAAAATGGAATAGCAGCACGCAGTCCTGAGTTGGGCTTTGCAGCTCACGGTCTGACTGAAGAGCTGGCGCGACGGAATCTAGAGCATTTGGTTGTGCTTTTCTTGAGGCCGTTCGAGCGGGAAGGGGTGCTGCGGGAGGAAGCACGCAAGTTAGGACTGCAAATTGAAGAAAGCGGGACTGAGTTGACCGTCGTTACTGTAGGCTAGGCGTAATGCTGCGCTACACTGCTGTGCTGCATCAGGGCGCAGTGGACTGGCCCCAGGCGGCTAGCCAGTCGGATCAACGAGCACTGGCGGCAAACCGCGACGGGCTGAACGGCTCCAGCGAGGTCTCGCTCCTCCCCTGCGTCAGCCACTGGGCCATCAGGCGACCGGTGATCGGCGCCAGGAGGATGCCCTTGCGGAAGTGGCCGCTGGCCACGCTCACCCCTTCCCAACCGGGCACCGGGCCAAGCATGGGCAGACCGTCGGGGGAGCCCGGCCGCAGGCCAGCCCAGTCCGTGGCCACCTCGGCATAGGCCAGGCTGGGCACCAGCGTGGCCGCCATCCGGCGCAGGCCGGCGAGGCCCCTGACGGTGGTGTTCTTGCGGAAGCCCACGTCATCCACTGTCGACCCGACGAAGAGAAAGCCGTTGGCCTTAGGCGCGAGGTAGCCGCCATCCTTACCCAGGAGGATGTGCCTCAGCGGCGAGGAGAAGTCAGGGAAGGCCAGCATCTGCCCCCGCATCGGCTTCACCGGCAGGGCCACGCCCAATCGGCGGCCAAGCCCGGCCGTCCAGGAGCCGGCGGCCAGAACCACCTGCCCGGCCATCATCCTTCCCTCGCCGGTGCGCACGCCGGTCACCCGCGAGCCGCTGGTGGCAAGTCCTGTCACCGCCACGCCCTGGCGTAGGCCAGCGCCGCGAGCGACCGCCGCCTGGGCCAGGGCCTGGGTCAGGCGATGGGCGTTCACCTGGTGGTACTGCGGCGAGTACACACCGCCGCGGGCCGCCGTCAGCCGCGGCTCCAGGCCGCGCAGCGCCTCTGGGGCCACCCACTCCATAACGCCGTCCGGCGGTTGGCTTTCCACAAGGGCCCGCAGGTCGGCGGCGTCGTCGTCGCTCAGGGCCACCCGCAGGATGCCCGAGCGCAGGTACTCGACATCGATTCCCGTCTCCTCCCGAAGCGTGTTGGCCAGCGGAGGGTGAAGTGGCAGGCTGGCCAGACAGAGGTCGTGCAGAGGGCCATGCTCGATGGTCAGCTCCAGCGGGGCCAGGAGGCCCGCCGAGGCCCCCGACGCCTCGCCGCCGACCTCTCCCCGCTCGACGATGGTCACCTGCACGCCCTCCTCGGCCAGGTAGTAGGCGATGGCGCAGCCGATAACGCCGCCGCCGACGATGATCACATCGGGAGCTGCCATGCCGAACCTCCTCAGCCGCCGCCCGCCATGCGCACGATCTCCAGCACGTCGCCGTCCTGAAGGACGACCTCCGGCCAGCGCTGGCGCTGGAGCACAGCCCCGTTGTGGGCCACGGCCACGTAGCGGGGGTTGATGCCGAGTGTCTCCAGGAAGGCTGTGAGCTTAGTGGGCGCCGCCAGCTCTCGCTTCTCGCCGTTGACCGTGAGGCTGATCACGCCTTCGTCCTCCGGCCAGGCTCTGCCGCCATCTCGACCATCGCTTCGGCCAGCCGCCGCGCCGCCGCTGCCGGCGAGGGCGAATCGAGAATGGTCGAGATGACGGCGACGCCCCTGGCCCCCGCTCGCATCGCCTGGCCCACGTTCTCGGCGGTGATGCCGCCCACCGCTAGGATGGGGATGGTCACCCTGGCAGCGACGCTTGTCAGGAGTGCCGGGCCAGCAGGGGACAGGCCGGGATGGGAGCGGGTAGGGAAGATGGCCCCCACCTGCACGTAGTCCGCGCCCTCGTCCTCGGCCTTCATCGCCTCCTCCACGCTGTGCACGGAGCGCCCGATGATGAACCGATCGCCCGCCAGGCAGCGGGCCGCCGCCACCGAGGGGCCCCTTTCCGGCAGGTGCACGCCGTCGGCGGCGCAGAGCAGGGCCACATCCAGACGCCCGTTCACGATGAGGAGGACCTTGCCCCGCGTTATCGCCCGCAGGCGGTCGGCCAGCGGGACGAGCTGGGCCGCCGTTAGGTCTTTCTCCCGTAGTTGCACCACGTTAACGCCGCCAGCGACCGCTCGCGCCACCGCCTCCTCCAACGACAGCCGCTGGCACAGGCGGCGGTCGGTGATAAGGGTCAGGCAGGGTATGGGCAGCTTCATCAGGAACCAGCGGCCGGCCGGGCCACGCCCTCGATCGGGCTGCTAGCGGAAGCGTATGCCTTCTTGGCGATGCGCCCCGCCAGGTACGCCCGCCGTCCGGCCTCCACCCCCAGGCGGAAGGCCTCGGCCATCAGGGCAGGGTCTTGCGCCTCAGCGATCGCCGTATTGATCAGCACGGCGTCGGCCCCGATCTCCATGGCCAGAGAAGCATCGGAGGGCACCCCCAGGCCAGCGTCCACCACCACCGGCACCTTGGCCTCCTCCACGATGATCTGTATCTCTTCCAGGGTGAAGATGCCCCGACCCGACCCGATGGGCGAGCCCAGGGGCATGACGGTCGCGCAACCCATCTCCTCCAGGCGGCGGGCCAGGATGGGGTCGGCGTGGATGTAGGGCAGGACGGTGAAGCCCTCGCCGACCAGCACCTTGGCGGCCTCCAGCGTCCCCGCGGCGTCGGGAAGGAGGTACTTGGGGTCGGGGATCACCTCCAGCTTGATCCAGCGGGAGCCGGTGACCTCGCGCGCCAGGCGAGCGGTGAACAGGGCCTCCTCCACCGTGCGACAACCGGCGGTGTTGGGCAGGATAGTGTACTTGCTCCAGTCGATGAGGTCGAGCAGGGTCTTCTCCTTGGGGTTGTCCAGGTTGAGGCGGCGGATGGCCA
>Ga0315277_10012814_pt1 | contig 10488 bp, 7 predicted proteins | sample YL17G05_15_MG_FD_203695 | JGI IMG/M metagenome (GOLD analysis project Ga0315277, IMG submission 203695) | Sediment microbial communities from Yellowstone Lake, YNP, Wyoming, USA - YL17G05_15 | ecosystem: Environmental > Aquatic > Freshwater > Lake > Sediment | place: USA: Wyoming | collected... | reverse complement strand
ACTCGCCGGGGATGAGATGCGCCGCACCCAGCAGGGAAACAACAACGCCTACTGCCAGGACAACGAGATAAGCTGGATCGACTGGGGCTTGCTCGAGAGAAATCGCCACCTGGTGGAATTCGCGAGGGGCCTTATCGCCCTGCGCAAGGCCCATGCGGTTTTTCGCCGGAAAAGCTTTTTCACCGGCAAGAACTCAAATATCGACAGCCGCCCGGATATCGAGTGGTTCGAGCCGGACGGGAGAAGCCTGAACTGGAGCTCCGACCGGCCGGTGATCGCCTGTTTTATCAGCGGGAATTCCAAGGAATCCGGCTCGCCAGAGGATGATTACGATTTTTATTTCATGTTCAACTCTGGACGGCATTCCCACCGTTTCGTCATCCCCTCTCCGACAGAGGGGAAACTATGGCGATTGGTTCTGGATACCTATTGCGAGGGGCAGGAGTCGATCTTTCCCCCCGGGACTAGTGGGCCGCATTTAAAAGACCAGTGCTCTTACAGGGTGGAGGGCCATACTTTTGTACTTCTGGCAGCAGGATGAGCCGCTCGCGGACTATCAGGTCAATCTTGCCCCTGGGAGTTCAAATCGTTAATATAATAAAGGCGAGGTTTTTGCCGAAGTTGTTCAGAATCAGGATTATGAAAAAATTTATTGTTTTGCTGTAGGGGCGGACCTTTGTGTCCGCCCATCATGGTACACCCATGGAAGAAAATTCCCAGGATATTAAAACAATAATTTTATATAAAATCGAGTAAAAAAGGAAGGAGGAGGTTATGGCCGACAGAGCAGAACTCGCATTGGAAAACAGCCGCTTTTACGATTCTCTTAAAAGCCGCCTGGTAGGCTGGTTGGCGAACAAACTAGGGGAAAGGATCAGCGCCGTGGCCGAGCTGGCCCTGCTTATCCCGGATATCCTGGTACTCCTGGGCCGCGTGCTGTTGGACAAGAGAATACCCAGGAAGCTCCGGATCAAAGTGGGGGTGGTTTTAGCTTATATCTCCTGCCCTCTGGATATAATTCCCGAATCCGTGGTCGGGCCGCTGGGCCTGATAGATGACCTGGTGCTTTTGGCGTTTGCCCTGGACAAGGTGTTTGCCGAGGTTGACGAGGAACTGCTGGCCGAGCACTGGTCAGGTAGCCTCGCGCACCTGGGGACCTTGCGCGACCTGGCCGATATAGTGAACGGCATTTTCACCGGCCGGGTGGGGGCAAGCCTTGACCGCTGGTATGAAGAGGAAGTACCTGAGGGCGGTGCGGAAAAAGAAGGGGAAGGAACAGAGCAGGGCAGGATAGAGCTGGTCAGCGAGGAAAAAGAGGACGAAGCAGAGACAATAGAGCGTCTCCGAGCATCAGGACTATAAATCCGGCCAGGGCAGGAAGAAAAAAGATTTTATTTATAAAATGGGGCAACTTTTTGTCATGCCCCTTTTTATTTTTTTACGCTGTAAGGAAATAACAAATTTAATGGTTTTTAGATACTGAGTCTGGCGTGTAAATCCGAAATTCCACAATCCTGATCGGCATAGAAAGCGCCCCGGCCCGGAGCACAATGGACAGATCACGTGCCTTATCCATTGTAGCTACACCCTCGATCTGGGCGTTCCCTCCGGGAATGCGGGTCATTATGCGCGGAGCAAATATTACCACCTTGTCGAGCACGATGGAGAGATCGCGCTGGATGAAGCGCTCGGTGATTGTCTCGAAGGAGTCCGCTCCCTCCTTGTCGAACTTCAAGAGGACCAAAGGCTTGTTGGCGGTCCTGGGATCGTAACCTCCGCCCAGAGTGGCATTGGCATCGGCCAGGAAACTACCGGTAATCTCGGGCTGTCTTTTAAGCAGATATATGTGTTTGTATTTAATCCCATCCTGCCTTACCACATCTGTATCGTCATCGCCTAAGAGAATTTCCAGCGTGTCCGGCTCGGAACTCTCTCTCGGGCTCTTGTAGCGCAGGTAATCGACAAGGTTGTCTGCCTCGGCCCTGTCGATCAAAGAACTCACCTGGGGCATCGACAGGTATTCCTTGACGAGCGGAATATTGTTCGCCGGAACCAGCATATAATTTTCATGTCGCTCTATAGACTGGGGAACGTATGGCTCCTGGAAAAAGAGACGGCTGAAAGGAGTTTTGATACTCTCAGCCAGAAGCGTTTTTCCGCTATCGGACATTGCACCCTCTTTTTTCTCTTCCTGGAATAGAGCCATAGGATTGAATTCCTCGGATGTCGTTGCCTTTATACCTTCCTGGGGCATGGCAATGAAGCTTTTTTCGGGGAGAAGAACAAGATTATTGTCCACCAACAACCCATCCACCAGCTTGAGCACATCGTGGAATTCATTCTGAGGCTTGACCAGCTTGAACTCTAGATATGCTCTTTGTTCCAGAAACTTCGCCAGCTGACTGGCTCTGGTCGTATCCTCAATACCAAAGACCTCTATCATAATTCGTTTTTCTCCGGCCTGGTTGACTTTAACTCTTCTCAGTCCTAAATACTTGAGACGATTTCGATAGATTTCAATAGCTTGGTCGAGTACTTTTTTTTCACGTTCTTTGCTTAGGCTGACTCCCGAATTGTCCAGTTCCAGCACCATTACCAGACGAGGCAGTTTTTCATATTTTTCCAAGTGGAGCCTGAAAACATAGTAAAGAGAAACAAGAAAGATCAATATAATAACTATTAAGATGATCCTGACAGGAAATGATATTCGCATTTCGGAAAAATATCTGCAAGGTTTTTTTTGAGAATTGAATTCTATTTTGCGGGCCATAAAAGAAACTCCAAAGATCTAAAGGTTGTGAAAATAAATATAATTATTTAAGCTATAGCTGGTTGGTGCATTTTTAAGGAATCGTCTAATGCCTTTGCCCTTTTTGTCAGTTGAGGGTGAGATGAAAAAATTTCGGCCAGCCAGGTCCAAAAGCCTTTTTCACTGTTGGCTTGGCTCATAAATTCCGTTTTATCTACAATGTGATAAAGCTTGATGCCGGCAGCCAGGACCATCAGCCCTGCTAATGCGCCATCCTGCTGAAAGTATGCTCCAAAACGGTCGCAGGTATATTCGCAAGCACGGGAGTAAGCTTTCCCTAGAAAGGGCATTATTAATGCTGGAGTAATAAATTTGCGTTTAGTAAGGTGTCCTCGTTTAATATGGGCCAACTCATGGCAGATTACGAAACCCAGGGCGAGCAATCCCTCTCCATAAGCCAGTTCGAGAACTTCAGAATAAATGACTACAAAATTTCTACCCAAAAATCTGGTAGCAAAAGCATTAAGCAAGCCTCCTGACTGAAGAATAAAAATGGCTGGGACCGGTTTTAGGCCCATTTGACTAGAATATTGCTGAGCCAACCTGTAGACTTCTGGGAATTGTTTTTCCGATACTCTTATAGCGTTTCCTTTAAGATTGCCGATTAGAAATCCACGAAGTAGGAAAAAAAACACAGCAAATAATACTATGTAAATTAATATAATCCAGCCTTCTTCGGGCACATAAATTATCCAGGCAAATAACAAAAGATATACTGATATACTTAGGAAAAGTGATAGCCCGAAATAGAAATTTTCTCTGGGATTTATCAATGTTTCCATTTGATTGCTCCAATGTTGTGGATTAATGTGCCTTTTGATTTTTAAAAAATTATTAACTGAATTTTTCAAGTGTGCGTTATAAGGGATAAACCAATCTAGCTAAACAGTATAGGTTGTAAATAAATACATAGCCATTAGGTTAGTTATGGATAAAAAAACAATAAAGTGTTTTTTTTATAAATTCTGATTGAAAAAAATAATCCGAGCCACCGGATTTCCATCTCCAGCAGCTCGGCTTTATTTTTGTCCTACGCTATTTCTGCTTACCAATTTCTTTCTTAACTATCACCACCCGTGCCAAACCAATTTAGAAGAATCCTGGCTTAAGTACTTCATTAACTCGAAGGTTGTTTTAGATTATTTTTTGCTCTAAATGATTTCTCCTAATTTTAAATTGTTTCATTATTCTACACTCAATTGTCTTTAAACTCAAAAGTTTTATTTGTCAAGAAATTGATTTTCTGCAACAATGAATACGCCTAACCTCACAAAATCAAGACATTTTAACCTCAAAAAAAGCACTGCCTTACCTACCGCCCTAAGAAGCACCGGGGTGTCCCTTTACAACCTCTCTAAAGAAGCGAGCCCTTGTTCTATAACTCTGTAAACACTCCACTATAATCTGTCTGATACCTTCAGGAGGCTAAGATAATTATTTTTAAAAGGAAAATTTTAAAATTTACTGGTTCATTTTTGGTTCATATGGTTCATTCTATGAACAATAAGGCACTGGATATCGTTCTTAACCTCCTGAGCCGGTGGGGCGGCCTTGTGGCCACCTGGGAATTTCCATAGAGGTTGACAGATAATTCTTTGGGGATGGGCGTGGGAAAAATAGGGCCGCTTAAGCCATTGGAAAAGGCAGCGTGGAGAAGTTTCTCCATTTCCATCATTGTCTGGCCGGAGAAAGAACGGCGGGCAGGCCTTTCGGCGAGACCCGCGAGGGCCTCGCCGAGGCGACCACAAAAGGAGCGGGCAGAATCAACAAGAAACACAAAAGGTTGTAAAAGTTTCATGGCTAGCAGGCATTGCGGCCCGAAAAGGCTTTTGGTTACTTTTGGCCCACAAAAGTAACAAATCAAACCGGATAAATGCTTTGACGGACAGATAAAAGACTTTTTCTTGGTTAATAATCGGGAAATATTTTAAAATTAATGAATTATTTTACAATGCTTTAATATGTACATTTTCATGTAAAAAGATTCTCAGAGGCTCTCCTGAAGATAGGGAAAAATTAAGAAAGCAGTTTCTCTTATTGGTATAAAGCATTCCAACCATATGGTCGGAAATTCTACCATAAAGACAAAAATCTTTCACCTTAAAAACAGCACCGCTTTACCCGCTGCCTCAAGAAGAGTCGAGGGCAGCACCCCAAGCTGGAGCACTCCCCAGGCGGATACTGCCAGGGCAAGAAAAAGAGGAAGTGAAAAAGAAATAGCCGGGGTCTCTCCGGAGCTTTCCTGCATGTACATCTCCACTATCACCCGCAGATAGTAGTAAACACTCACCGCGCTGTTCAAGACACCGATCACCGCCAAGGAAACAAGCCCCTGGTTTATGGCCGCGGAAAAGACATAGAACTTGGCTAAAAACCCTCCGGTGGGTGGAATACCGGCCAGGGAGAACATGAACAGGGCCATGGCCGCACCAAGCACGGGATAACGGAACCCGGAGCCGCGAACCTGCTCCAGTGTTTCCATCTGACGGCCCGAGGAGCTAAGGTAGATGAGCACCCCGAACGCCCCCACATTCATGACTAAATAAACCACCAGGTAATAAAGAACAGAGATCAGCGCCCGGTCATCGCCCGGAAGGCTCGATAAAGGACCTAAACTCGCCAGCCCGACCAGAAGATAACCGGCATGGGCGATACTCGAATAAGCGAGCATCCTTTTGATATTGCCCTGAAATACCGCAGCCAGGTTGCCCAGGGTCATAGTGGCCACGGACAGGGTCCACATCATGGGGAGCCAATAGGAAGAAAGTGACGGGAACCCGACGATAAGGAGCCGGATAAGCACCCCGAAAGCCGCAGCTTTGACCGCCACTGCCATATAGGCGGTAATCGGGGTCGGCGCGCCTTCGTAAGCATCAGGCACCCACATGTGGAAAGGCACCGCGGCGATCTTGAACAGGAACCCCACCAGAACAAGCCCTAAAGCGGCCAAGGTCATCGGCCCCGGGGATTTTTCCCCAAGCGCCTGGGCCACGAGATCGAACCTGGTAGTGCCGGTAACTCCGTAAATATAGGCTATCCCGTAAATAAGGAACGCTGAGGCAAAGGCCCCGATCAGGAAATATTTGAGCGCCGCCTCGGCTCCGGGAGAATCGCCCCGCTTCGAGCCTACCAGGATATAGACCGACAGGCTCATTGTCTCCAGGCCGACAAAAACTACCAGTAGGTCAGCGGCCGAGACCATGACTATCATCCCTGCAGTCGCGAAAAGAAGCAGGGCGTAGTACTCTCCGGCGACCCGCTGCAAGCCCTTGCCGGCTGTTTCTTTCACCGAGAGAAGCACGGAAAAAGCCGCACCGGAGATAAGGAGCAGGTTGAAGAACACGGTGAAGGGGTCAAAGCGTAAGATCCCGCCGAATCCTACTGCAACGCTGTCCCGCTGGATGATGATCATGTAGGCAGAGAGCGCGAGTCCCGCCAGGCTGAGAATAGCTCCGGCCCATCCGGCGCCGGAATTATTTCCCCGGCCGCGATAGGCCACGGCCAGAAGAAGGGAGAAAAACCCGGTAGAGACCAGGACCACCTGCGGCAGAAGAACATTCCAGTTTATTTCCGGGAAATTGACCATGGCTCGCCTTTATTTCTGACCAGGGGGCTGTTCATGCGCAGCCAGACTATCGGCCTCTTGTAATCTATCGGCTTCGGCCAGATGGCTTTTCGTTTGATACTGCTCGATGAAGTAAGAGACCGAGGGTTCCATCCGCGCCAGGAAAGGCCGCGGGAAAAGGCCCATCCAGAACATCATCACCACTAAGGGCAGGAAAACCAGGATCTCGCGCCAATTAAGATCGGAGAGATTGGCGTTCTGCGGGTTTTCCAGCGGCCCGAACATCACCCTGCGGAACATCCAGAGCATGTAAACAGCGGAAAGGATCATTCCCGTGGCCGCGAAATAGACAAATGATGAGTGTGCGCTGCCGTAAAGGCCGATAAATACCAGAAACTCGCCCACAAAACCGTTAAGTCCGGGAAGCCCGATCGAGCTAAGGGTGGCGATCATGAAAAAGAAAGCGAACACGGGCATCCGGGCGGAAAGGCCGCCGAACTGGTCTATCTGGCGGGTGTGGCGGCGCTCGTAAAGGATACCGACTATGAGGAATAGTGCTCCGGTGGAAAGCCCGTGGCTTAACATCTGGAATATCCCGCCAGAGACACCGCTCACAGTCAGCGAGTAAAGTCCGAGCATCACATAACCTAAGTGACTCACGCTGGAGTAGGCGACCAGCTTTTTCAAATCCGGCTGGACCATTGCCACAAGCGCCCCGTAGATAATACCGATTACACCCAGGATCATAATCAGGGGCGCGAAAGCCTCGCTCGCCGCCGGGAAAAGCGGCATGGCGAAGCGGATAAATCCATAAGCGCCCATTTTGAGCAGGATAGCGGCTAATATCACGCTGCCTGCTGTGGGGGCCTCGACATGGGCATCCGGAAGCCAGGTGTGGAAGGGGAAAACAGGCACCTTGATCGCGAAAGCCAGGGCGAAGGAAAGGAAGAGCCAGAGCTGGGCGTGGTAGGGAACCGCCACCCGGTAAAGCTCGAGGAGGTCGGTGGTCATATAGCCCAGGCTCTGCGATCCGATCCAGAAAAGATAGATAAATCCGACCAGCATAAGCAGGCTGCCTAATACCGTATAAAGGATGAACTTAACCGCCGCGTACACCCGCTTCTCGTGCCCCCAGACACCGATCAAAAGATACATCGGCAGGAGCATTACCTCCCAGAAGACATAGAACAGCACCATGTCCAGGCTCACAAATGCGCCCAGCATCCCGCACTCGAGGACCAGGATAAGGATCATGAAGCCTTTCACCTTTTCCCTGATTGCGCTCCAGGTGCTCAAGATGGCGACAGGGCTGAGCAGCGTGGTGAGAAGCACCAGGAACAGGCTGATCCCGTCGATCCCCAGATGGTAGGATACCCCCCAGCGCTCGATCCAGGGCCGGCTGACCACGAACTGCATCTCGTGGGTGCCGAGGATAAAATTAGCAGGAAGGCTCAGGCTCAAGATGAAGTCCGCCGCGGCGATCAGGAAAGCAAACATGCGCAAAACATTGAGCCTCCGGCCCGGGACAAAAACCAGGACAAGCGCTCCCAGGAGGGGCAGGAATACTATCCAGCTCAGGACATCCGATTGGCTGATCTCTAATAGTTCCACTGTCAAGGCCCGCCTGTCGGCAAAATTGTCAGGCCGCTAACGGAGAAGGGCGCCGAGAACCAGAATGACGCCGAGAATAAAAGTGATTGCATAAACCTGTGTGTAACCTGTCTCCAGCCTCGCTGTAACTCTTCCCAGGCCGCGCACTGCCCGGCCGGTGAGATTTACCACTCCGTCGATCATACCGACATCGATTAGCTTCCACAGAAGGTAAGTGGAGATAAGCTTGAACGGCTGCACGATAAATATGTTGTAGATCTCGTCGACATAGTACTTGTCTGAAAGGAGCTGGTAAAGAATCGGCATTCTTCGGGCAAGGGATTCAGCTTTACCGGGCTTTTTCACGTAGAAAGTCCAGGCTGTGAAAATACCGCCGAGAGCGACAATAACAGCCAGGAAAGCCAGGGAATGTTCCAGGGCGAAGGAATAATGACTGCCGCTTTCGACAACCGGGAAAGTGCCGTTCTCATTACCCAGGACTGGGGCAAGCCACTGGCCGAAATGGTTTCCTCCTCCCAGAGCCTCGGGTATGCCGGCAAAACCCCCGATAACCGAAAGCACGGCCAGAACGATAAGGGGCACGGTCATTATCTGCGGCGATTCGTGGAGATGATGCCGTACTTTTTCCTCTGCCCGGCAGGAGCCGCTGAAAGTGATAAAGAAAAGACGGAACATGTAGAAGGCGGTCAGCCCGGCGGCACAGAGCGCAGCCAGCCAGAGAAGCCAGTGTCCCTGAGAGCTGGAAAAGGCCTGCCAGAGTATTTCATCCTTGGAGAAAAATCCGGAAAGAGGCGGGATACCGGAAATGGCCAGGGCTGCGGCCAGGAATGTCCAGTGGGTGAGCGGCAGCTTGCTTTTCAGGCCGCCCATTTCACGGATGTCCTGCCTGCCTCCCAGGGCATGGATAACACTTCCGGCACCAAGAAAGAGAAGAGCCTTGAAAAAGGCATGAGTCATGAGGTGGAAAATCGCCGCGCTGAACGCTCCCACCCCGGCAGCCAAAAACATGTAGCCGAGCTGGCTGATTGTAGAATAGGCCAGCACTTTCTTGATATCGTTCTGAACGAGTCCTATTGTCGCTGCATAGACCGCTGTCGCCGCTCCCACTACGGCCACTACAGCCATGGCTGCAGGAGCCATGAGATAGAGCACGTTAAGCCGCACTACCATGTATACCCCGGCTGTAACCATGGTGGCGGCATGGATCAATGCGCTGACCGGCGTAGGGCCGGCCATGGCGTCGGGGAGCCAGACATAAAGCGGAATCTGTGCGCTCTTCCCCGCGGCCCCGAGGAAAAGGAGGAGACAGATTGTCACTGCCAGAGAACCGCCCCTTTCCAGCAGTACCGGCGCCCTTTCGGCAATGCCGGAAAAACTCACCGTGCCCAGATGCCAGAAAATAAGGACAATCCCCAGCAGGAACCCGAAGTCGCCTATCCTGTTGACTATGAAAGCTTTCTTGCCTGCCTCGGCTTTCTCCAGATCCTCGTACCAGAAACCGATCAAAAGATAACTGGAGAGGCCTACTCCCTCCCAGCCGACAAACAGGAGAACCAGGTTTTCGGCGGTGACGAGGAGCAGCATGAAAAAAACAAAGAGGTTCAGATAGCTGAAATAACGCCAGCAGGCTTTATCACCTGCCATGTACCCCATGGAGTAAACATGGATAATGAAGCTTACCCCGGCAACCACAAGCACCATCACCGCGCCCAGGCGGTCGAAAGTGAAAGCGATATCGGCGGAAAAATTACCGGCAGTGATCCAGCGGTAAAAGGTGTCCGCTAGATAAGCATTCCCTTCGCCAGTCTGGCCCAGGAAAGCTTTCAATCTGGCAAAGGCGATAAGGCCCAGAATGAAAGATATTCCGACAGCGGCACAAGCTAAAATACCGGTGATTTTCTGGCTGACCCTTTTCCCGAGGAGCGCGATAACTGCCGCGCCAAGCAGGGGGGAAAGGACTATCCAGCGCAAAAGATCGAATTGTATAATATTAGCTTCCATCTCTTACCATTTGAGCAGGTTCATCTCGTCTATATTCACTGTTCTGCGGCTGCGGAAAACTGCGACAACAATCGCCAGACCGACCGCTGCTTCCGCTGCGGCAAGGGCGATCACGAACAGTGCGATCACCTGGGCATCCATCCTGCCGGAATAACGGGCGAATGCCGCCAGGGCCAGATTCGCCGCATTCAGCATCAGCTCCACGGACATGAACATGATCAGTATGTTGCGCCGGGTGATAAATCCCGCCACGCCGAGTATAAAAAGGAGCGCGCTGACCAACAGAAGATCCTCTAATCCGATCACGAACTCTCCTTTCCGGCCAGGACAAGAGCGCCCACAATCGCCACAAGGAGCAGAATGGATACTATTTCCAGGGGATAGACATATTCCGAGAAAAGGAGCCTGCCCACAGCGGATGCCTCGCCGAATTTTGCCCCTGTCTCTCCAGCCTTATAAAGCAGTGCACCGGTACCTTTGATCGCCAGGCGCAGTTGATCCA
>Ga0315277_10012813_pt1 | contig 10489 bp, 7 predicted proteins | sample YL17G05_15_MG_FD_203695 | JGI IMG/M metagenome (GOLD analysis project Ga0315277, IMG submission 203695) | Sediment microbial communities from Yellowstone Lake, YNP, Wyoming, USA - YL17G05_15 | ecosystem: Environmental > Aquatic > Freshwater > Lake > Sediment | place: USA: Wyoming | collected... | reverse complement strand
CGGCGCGCTGGTTTGCCAGATAGACCTCCTCGCATCCTTCGCCGCGCTCACCGGTCAGAAGCTAGCCGACGCCGACGCGCCCGACAGCTTCAACGTCCTGCCCGCACTCCTCGGCGAGTCCAAGACGGGCCGCGAGCAGCTCGTGGAGGACGCGCAGAACCGGCTGGCCCTCCGCGAGGGAGAGTGGAAGGTCATCGAAGGAGGCCGCCCCCGAAACCGCAACGCGGGGACCGGCAGCGCCACGGCGGAACAGCTCTACAACCTGGGCGAGGACCTCGGCGAAAGCAAGGACCTCGGCGCACAAAACCCGGAGAAGGCGCGGGAAGCCATCGGACACCTCGGAGAGATTCGCCAGAACCCCCGGAGCCGCCCCTGAGAAAACGGATCGCCATGAAAGGAAACGAATCGCCGTGAATGACAGAAGCATCATTGCGTGCGTTGTGTGGTTGGCCGTCTGGACGGGAGCCTCATTCGCCGCCGAAACGCCGGGATCGCCCACGCTCGTCATGGAGCGGCCGAAGGACGGCGGATCCGCGTTGATGTGGAAATCCCGATCCGGGCGGGCGGTGCGGATCAATGACCCGCGGCTGACGTTGGAAGCCCGGGATGACAAATCCACGCTTCCGCTGAAAGTCGCGCTCCAGAAACATTCCGTTAGGGACGGCGAAGCTGCCTTGGAATACGCGCTCACCTTGGATGAGAAGAACGTCAAAATCAACGGCGCCGCCACGGTCCGGTTGACGCTGCTGGGGCCGCGGGACGAGGACGTTCTGATCAGCCGGATGGAGACGTCGTTCAGCGAACCCGTTCATGCCAACGTCACAATGGAATGCTCATTTGATGTCCTGGGGCACCCGCCCGGCGCCCTCGTGCGTCCGGAACGGAACGGATTCCTGCGGACCGTTCCCTTTCCGCCAGACCGCGGAGAGGGCGGGTGTTTTGCGCTCGGTCAAGCAGCGCGCGGCGGACCCTTGCTCGGAATGCCGGTTATCGGCTTCGTTTGGGACGAACCGCAGGGGTCTCAACTGGCCGTGTCCGCCGATCCATACTGCGGCGGCGTGCTGCGGGCTACGGCCCGGAAAGACGGCGCAGAGCCGTGCACACGCGTAGGCGTTACAGCGGTGTATTCGGGTTCTATTGTGCCCCTGCGCTCGGAGCGGCGCACCCTGGCGCTCGAGTTTCACCGCAAAGGCGCCGACGGCATACTGCGCAGTTTCTACCGGACAATCCCGGAGATAGAGCCTGGACCGGCCTGGATACATGGGGTCCATCTGGTTTACTACGACTACCTGTCCGAGAACGGCGAGGGCTGGTTCAAGGATCTTCAGGCGCTGGCCGACCGCATTCCGCCCCGGCACCGCGGCCGGGTAGCCGTCTGCGCGCACGGCTGGTACGACTACTTCCAGCAATATGCGTACGACCATGAGCACAAGAAGCTGCTCAAGGAATGGACGGCGTTTCCGGGAACCCGCAAGACGCCCATGAGCCTGGAGAACATGCACAAGCGGCTGAAGTTTGCCAGGGACTTGGGCTTTCGCGTGTTGCTTTACTTCGCCGACGGCACCAACAGCGATTCCGGCGCGCCGAACTTCCGCAAGGAGTTTGTGCTCAAGGACCGGGATGGCAAGACTTTTCCCGGCTGGAAGGGCCCGGATTCACTCGGCGATCCCCTGATGATGGACCCGAGCGTGCCGGAGTTGCGGGACTGGTACCTTGGCTACCTTAAGGCTCTTCTGGAGGAATACGCCAGGGACGTGGATGGCCTGGTGTGGGATGAGACGTTCTACATCCCAACGGATTTCATCTCCTACGGCCAGGCAGGGCCGGCTTACGCGGATCGCGCCATGATGGGCCTCGTGGCGCAACTGACCCAGATGGTCCAATCGTATCACGACCGGAACCCGGACCTGGTCTTTCTGGCCTCCGATCTGGGTCAGACGAATTACGCGCTGGTTGCGCACGGCACTTATCAAGACAGCGCCATGCGAGAGAGCGCGTGGGGCCCCAGCATGTTCAGCAACTATCGGAACTGCCTCTGGAGCTGCAATTGGTATCCCCTCGGGGGCGACAAGAACAACCAGATCGCCGCGGAGAAGTATGGCCTGCCGCAGGGGTTGTCAAACGGATGGGAAGACAACTGCGGTCCAAGCCGCATGCCTCCCGAGCTTCTTGACGCCGTATTGAAGCGGTTCACAAAGAACGTGGAGCCGGGACGACAGCGATTGCGGTACCTGACGCCGTCCAAGGCAGAAAATGGGATGGGGAAGAGATCATTTCAGGCGTATATTGATGCGCTTGGGGACAAAAGTTCCTATAGCCAAGTGAAAAGCGCGGAGAAATCCATCTTGGATGCGGGAAGCGAGGCATTTGACGACCTGCTCAGGAATCTGCAGAACGAAACGCCTATGAATCCTATGCACTATCCGAGGCAAGTGCAATTCAGGAGATTAGGATCAGATGGAAGATGGGTGCGCCGTCCCCCAGAGATCGGGGATTTATGTCTTGTTCTATTTGAATTCCAATTGGAGGATAACGCGCCCAAATCGTTCGAACAATATTTGCAGATCACTCGTGAGAATGCCAGTCCATGGTGGCAGAAGAACAGAAACCGCGATCTACATGATCTACGTCTTGAGCTTGCGAGAGCTTCTCTAGCTAAGGCTCAAGAGTGTCGCGACACAGAGGCTGTCGAATACTTTACGAGAGTTGTACAAGGTATCGAGGTCGAACGAACCGCAAAAAGCAAATGATTCAGCGATCGGAGCAAAATCAGAATCGCAACAACTGATGGGGAGGCCATCCTGCAAAGGAAGAGGTGAAACAATCCGAGGGATAAGAGGAGAAAGAACCATGTGCAAGAACCCCGGCTTTACCCTTATTGAGCTGTTGATTGTGGTGGCCATCATCGCAATCCTGGCGGCCATCGCCGTCCCGAATTTCCTGGAAGCGCAGATGCGGGCCAAGATTTCGCGCACCAAGGCCGACATGCGCACCATGGCCACGGCGACGGAGGCCTACCGGGTGGACAACAACCAGTATCCGGCCTGGGGCCCCGGCTATACCGAGAGAGGCGACATCACCTGGGACACGCGGCAGGCGCGCCTGACCACGCCCATCGCCTACATCACTTCGCTTCCCCACGATCCGTTCTGCTCCATCCATGCCCACAACCCGCACGCCCTCTACGACTACATCGTGACCGATTTCTTCACGGGCGTTCTCGGCGACTACTACTGGTGCACCCAGGATCCGACGACCCCTCTGGTGCAGTTCCGCGTCCTCGTGTACATCCGGAGTTGGGGACCCGATCAGCTCCAGGAGATTCCGGACACCGTGGGAAGCGGCTGGCACCTGAGCCAGGCCTACGATCCGACGAACGGCACGAAGAGCCGGGGTGATCTCTGGGCGCTCCTGCCCGGCCCCCAGTATTATCCCTGAGAGAACGCCAAGCGATTCTCGTCTCATGGGAAAACCCGCTTTCCCGCTTGCGGCGATGTAAGGATAGGCGCCTCTCGCTCCCTCGCTATTCACCCTCTTTGTCCCATCCGTCCCGTACGTCCCATTCCTCCCCCCCGCCCCCAATCCTCAGCGCTCAGCACTCAGCACTGTCTTCTCAGTCCTATCTTGACCTGTCCTGCGTTCGATACTGAATCGCCTCACCGACGTGGTCGGCGAGGAGGGTGTCGGAGCGGGCCAGGGCGGCGATGGTGCGGGCGGCTATGAGCATGAGGTCTCACCGGTCATGCGCCGCGCCGAGCGGATCCATAGTGCGATCACCTCGACGTGCGGGGCGGCCATTGCGCCATACCGCAACCGAAGCAGGTTGTAGATAGACGGCGCGTGCGAGCGGGCAAGATCGGCGGGCGTTCGGATGCCGAGGGTCCGCAGCCTCGCGGCGTGAACAAGACCCATCCCCTTGATCTCGGCCATTATGCATAGTTCCCGGAGCTTCTCGAACTTTTCAGGGGAGATCCCGGGTGGGGGGGCTTTCAACTTCAAAAAGGTGTGCGTTTCGTCCGCACCCTCGCGCCGGAGCGATTCCGCGCCTTCATATCCAAACTCGACGCCATAGTAGTAATCACTCAACGGAATGGAGCAGGAGACTTGAGTGGAGGCAAAGACCAAGGCGGCGGATACCAGGGTGAGACAGAAAGTCGCCGCCCAGCTCATGATTGCGTGTCGAGGCGCCATGCCACGCAGACTGTGGTTCTCTTCGCGCGAGAGTTCCCAGCTTCGTCCGCCTCGGAAAAGATTGATGAAGTTGACGATGGCGTAACACTCCAGCGCAAACGGCGGGAATCCGAGAAACCCGAGGATCGGCATCTCACCAATTTTGAGTTCGTCGAAGAAAGGAACCGTGTAGATCCACTTCGTCCTCGCTCCGAGGTTCCAAGCCTCCCATAATCCGCCACAAAGAAATCCCGACAGGAGCAGGGTCACAAGACGCGTATTGTCCCCCGAGGCAATCTGGCCGAGAAGGGAACGCCCCTTGAGTTTCCAACAGAGGGGATCGAGCAGAAGAAATGCGAATCCCCATGCCAAGGCGTAGAAATCGCGCGGCCACAGCAGCATCAGGGCCAGCATGAGCCCGCCGGCCGCCATCTGAATCGAGACATGAGCCCTCGTAACTTGGAAGGGCCGGCCCCGGATGCGCCCTCCGGGAACGAGGCGTTCAATAAGGGCTTGGACAAGTTCCGCAACCTCGAAAATTCCGGGCAGCACGGTGGCGTAGGAAAAAAGAAGCGGGAAAGCCAGGCCGATCATCTCCATTGGAACTTGGACATACCACCAATTTTGCAGCCGAATGTTCAGGACCTCGAAAAAAAGCCAGACCGGGTTGGACCAGAGGGTCAGAAGCAGGAATTCGCGCGGGCGCTCCTGCAGCATGGAACGTTTGCGCAAGAGATAAACCGCGAAATCCACGGCGAAAATGAACGTCCACCACAGGTAGGCATAGATCGGAGTGTAAAAGGGTTCAATCTTGGCGAAGAGACACCAGTGCGCAAGCGGCAGCCCAATAAAGCCGAGCGCCCAAAGCAGGCGGCAAAAAAAGGGAACGCGAGGCGCTTGTTTGCTGTAATCCATCATATAGACTATACGGCATGACAGAAAAGGTTTTCACTTCGACCAGCTCGGGGGCCAGTACTGGATCACCCTGCTGATGCGGTCGGGCAGAATGTGGCCCGTGCGGGCTTTGTCGGCAGGTGTGAGCGCGGTCTAGTCGCTACTCCTAATATAGGCCCACTTCCCTATCTGACTGACCCTTTCATCGTGGCTGTACGGAGGATAGTTTTGAAGCGGGTAATACACAACCTTACCCCCGAAAGCGCTCTTGGGGTCTTCCATAACCAAAACCCAGGGATTCTCGCCGCATTTCCGTGCTTCTTCCCCAGTCAAGTAATGGCATTGAGGGAAGTTTCCCAGGTTTGTCGAAGGAATCTCCTTTAGATAGGTTGGGATCAATTCCTGGAGATCCTTAGGATACTCGCCCCTATCTTTCCGGAACTGCTCGATTCCCTGAATAACCGGCGCGAAGCGTTCATTCAACTCCGTCAGGGCCTTCTCGCGCGGAGAGTCGTCATAGCGGTGATACCCATACTCCAGGAAGAAGAACATCGAGGCCCAGGACACCAGCGCTCCCAGGGTGAGGAAATGAGCTATCCATCGCGTCTTCCTGAACCAACAGAGAGCAAGAGCAGAGAGAATGAAAAGGCAACCGAAGAAGAGGAAAGGGGTGACGAATGCCAGAAAGCCCCCTAAGGAATCCGGCCCCCCTTGCGGTGACCAATATCGCGCATCTGACTGATCCCAGTCCAAGTACCACAGATAGGAGATCAGAAGAACCAGAGGCAAGAACCAGATCAAATGGACGTACTTGGAATGGGAAAGAGGCTTCTCTTCCATTTTCTGTCATCTCCTCTCCGGCCCGCAACGCGGCGCCCTTCTGTCCAATACTCTCTCAATCTTTCATCTGTCGCACCCCGTCGGGGTGCACATGATTGTTGGGGCGACGTTTCCGGGGGTTCCCTTCGGTCACCCCCGGCTATTCATATTGGACCGCTCCGCGGTCCCTTTTTCGAACGAGTTCAGCTTTTTCTCAGATGGTGCTTGTGCCATGAAGGATTAGTCCCTTACCGGTGATATTGAGCTCAAAATGGTCACAATGTTTTCAGACGCCCCAAAACGTAGGGTGCTGGTGAGCGAAGCGAACCGCACCATTCCTGATCCCACCATACTTCGACCGATCGAGCGTCCTATACTGAATCGCCTCGCCCACGTAGTCGGGCTGGATGGCGTCGGAGTGGGCCAGGTCGGCTATGGCGCGGGCGTCCTAGTAGTTCGCCCCCAGATATAAGCCCACTTTCCTATCTGCCGGACATACTCCCCGCGACTGTACAAGGGATAATTCTGAAGCGGACAATACAGTATTTCTTCCCCACCGACGGGATTATCAATGACCAAGACCCAAGGATTCCCGCCGTATTCCTTCGCCTTCTCGCCTTCCAAATAATCACATCGAGGGAAGCACCTGAGGTTTGTCGGAGGAATCTCTTTCACATACGTGGGAATAAGTTCCTGAAGGTTCTCCGGGTACCGCCCCTTGTCTTTCTGGAACCGCTCAATTCCTTGAATAACCGGCGTGAAGCCTTCGTTTAACTGTATGAGGGCTTTTTCGCGCGGAGAGGGTTTACCGCTGTTATGGGCGAAAGAAGTGATCTTTCCGCTGCAAAACATCAGCACGCCTAGGAGGAGAAAAAGAGAGAGCCATCGCGTTTTTTGAGAGGACAGCAGGAAAAGACCAATGGGAATTAAGCAGAAGGAGGCGAGGTTAAACAATAACCTAATCGTACCGATTTCGCAGGCATAGGTATATTCTTCTTCAGAAGACCAATGTACCACCTCAGACTGATCCACCCCTGGCAAGACGAGCCAATACGAGCTCAAGAAAACCAAAGGCAGGAACCAGATCAAATGGCTGTATCTGGACTGGAAAAGACGCTTCCCTTTCATTTTCAGCCATCTCCTCTCTGTCCCTCGATTCTGTCTTTCCAGTCCCGTCTTCCCAGCCCGGTTTCCTCAAGTCTCAAGCCTCAAGCCTTCTTCTCGGTCCTCAGTCCTCAGTCCTCAGCACTCAGCACTCACTCCTACTTGCTCCTGTCCAGTGTGCGGTATTGAATCGCCTCACCCACATGTTCGGGCAGGATGGCATCGGAGTGGGCCAGGTCGGCGATTGTGCGCGCGACCTTGAGCACGCGGTCGTAGCTGCGCGCGCTCAGGCCGAAGTTGGTCATGGCGGTTTCGAGCATCACCCCGCCCGCATCATCCAGCGCGCAGTGCTTCTTGATGTCGCGGCCGCTCATGTGCGCGTTGCAGAAGATGCCGACGCGCCCCGCGAACCGCTGACGCTGAATCTCGCGCGCCGCCTCGATCCGGTTGCGGATCGCCTCGCTCGATTCGCCGCCGGACGCCTGCTTCAGCTCCTGGTAGTGAACCGGCGGAACCTCGATGTGCAGGTCAATCCGGTCCATCAGCGGCCCCGAAAGCCGCGAGCGGTACTTCTGGATTTGCTGCGGGTTGCAGGTGCACTGCTTGCGGTCGTCGGTGAGAAAGCCGCACGGGCACGGGTTCATCGCCGCGCAGAATAGGAACCGCGCCGGGAAACTGAGGGTCATCGCCGAACGCGAGATGGTGACCACGCCGTCTTCAAGCGGCTGGCGCAGCACCTCGAGTGTGCTGCGCGGAAGCTCCGCCACCTCGTCCAGAAAAAGAACGCCGTGGTGCGCCAGCGAGACTTCGCCGGGGCGCGGCACGCTCCCTCCGCCGATCAGTGCCGCCGTCGAGATCGTGTAGTGCGGCGCGCGGAAAGGACGCGTGGCCACCAGCGCCTGGTTGCCGTTGAGCAGGCCCGCGATGCTGTGGATCTTGGTGGTTTCGAGGCTTTCCTCGAGCGTCATCTTGGGCAGGATGGTCGGCATGCGCCGGGCCAGCATCGTCTTGCCGCCGCCGGGCGATCCCACCAGCAGAATGTTGTGCGCGCCCGCCGCGGCCACCTCCATCGCGCGCTTCACGTGCGCCTGGCCTTTCACGTCCTGGAAGTCCGTATCGTAGGTTTGATGCTGGGCGAAGACGGCGCGCCGGTCCACCACGTGGGGCAATAGCATCTCCTGCCGCAGGAAGAAGGCCGCCACCTGCGCCAGGTCGCGCACCGCCAGCACCTCGATCCCGTCCACCATCGCCGCCTCGGAAGCGTTGGCTTCCGGCACCATGATTCCGCGCAGGCCGGCTTGGCGAGCGCCCGTCGCCAGCGACAGCACGCCCGGCACCGTCCGCACCGCTCCGTCGAGGCCAAGTTCGCCCACCACGGAGTAATCTCCGAGCATGTCGGGCGGGACGAAGCCGGAAGACGCCAGCAGCCCGAGCGCCATGGGCAGGTCGAGCGAGGCGCCCTCCTTGCGCACGTCCGCCGGGGCCAGGTTGATCACGATCTTGTTGGCCTGAAGATGGAAGCCGGTGCTGACGAGGGCGGAGCGCACCCGGTCAACTGACTCGCGGATGGCCATGTCGGGCAGCCCCACGATGTTAAAAGACGGGTTGATCCCCCTGAAGGCGTCCACCTCGATGTCAACGCGCAACGCCTCGACCCCAAACACCACGTGGCTGATGACTTTTGCGATCATGGGGCTCATTCCTCCCCGGCGGGTTCATCCGACGACGCCCGAATCCGGACACAGCGGTATCATCTAACAGACTAACAGTTTTTTCAAGTCCCGTTTGGCGCCGGTCCGCCGGTTTGCCAGTTCGCCGGTTCGCCGGTTCGCCAGTTTGCCAGTTTGCCAGTTCGTAGTGCGGGCTTCAGCCCGTTGCATAGCTCCGCCGCCAACGTGACATCGCGTCAGAAAGAACCGTAGGGTGCCGGTGAGCGCAGCGAACCGCACCATTCAGACAAACATCTCCTCGGCGAAAAGAACACGCGGAATTCCGGACATGGTGCGGTTCGCTGCGCTCACCAGCACCCTACGGCATTCGGCGCATCAATGATTTCCTCGTGGCGGCTCTGTCATTTGCCGGCAAGAGTTCCGAGGACCTTGAGCCCCGCCCCGGTAACCTCGTCCGGCTTGGCGAAGTTGGCCAGCAGAATCACCGCGGCGCCGCTCTTCGGCTCGAATCCCGCAAAGCTGCTGAACCCGCCCGTGCCGCCGTTGTGCCAGATCAGGCTGCGTCCCCCCGCATCCCGGATGATCCACGCCAGGCCCACCTGGTCCTTTCCCATCGCCATCCTGGGCTTGTGGGTATCTGCCATCGCGGAGACAACCCCCGCCCTGCCCTGCCCCAGGTTGGCATCCATGAAGATCATCATGTCCCGCAGCGTGGACCGGATGCCCCCCGCGCCGGCAAAAGCGTCAAAATCCCAGTTCGCGGCCGGCTTCCCGTTCGCATCGTGACCCTGGGCCATCCGCCGGCGCATGGCGGGGGTGAGATGGACCGCCGTGTCGTTCATCCCCAAGGACCGGCAGATCCGCGTCCGCACCAGCCCATCGTAGTCCACTCCCGCCCTGCGCGCGAGGAGATGTCCCAGAAGCCCCACCCCGAGGTTCGAGTACTCGGCGCGCGATCCGATGGGGCGCGGCAGCTGGTATCCCGCAAGAAACGCGTAGAATTTCTCCGGGGTGTAATCGGCGTAGGGGTTCCCGGGATCGGCGGGCGCGAAGTTGGAAGGCATGCGCGGAAAGCCCGACGAGTGCGTGGCAAGGTCCAGCAGTGTGATCTCGCGGTCTTCCTGCCGCGGGACCTTCACCCCCTCCGGCAAGTACCGCGAGACAGGATCCTCCAGCGCCGCTTCGCCCTTCCGCACCATGTCGGCGAGCAGCGTTGCCGTGAAAACCTTGGATATCGAACCGATCTCGAAAACCGTGCTCTCATCCAGCTTGGGCCGGGCCGGGTTTCCGGATTGACCGTAGGAATACGTCGTCCACTTGTCCGCGAACCTGACGGCCACGGCAAGCCCCCGCTCTCGCCTTCCTTCTGCCAGCGGCCGGACGATTTCCTCCAGCGCCTTCGCCGGCTGCTCGGCCCACGCCGTCAAGCCCGCCGCCGCAAACAGAAGGCACAGAAGACTTCCGCCGACAGGAACAGAGAAAGGGATACAGGGCTTAAGACATCTCTTGTCGTTCATGGTCCATTCTCACCGTGTTTCTCCCGGAGAAGAGGCGCCGCCGCGCCATTCTCCAACAGCACGGACCCGTGGCGCAAGCGTCAAATCCGAACGTGTCAAATCCGAACGGAGACAGGAGAATGGAACCGGAAGAACCCGACGACGACTCCGCCTGTGCGGCGACCGTCCATCGCGTTGCGTCAAATCTAGCTTCCTCAAAAGAATTCGTGGGTGGATTCCGGCTCGGGTAAATTGCCGAGCGTATGATACAACGCCACTTGCAGCATTTTGAACGTCTGAAATCCATACGTTTTCCTCGGGCCGGTTTCACTTCGT
>Ga0315277_10012812_pt1 | contig 10490 bp, 25 predicted proteins | sample YL17G05_15_MG_FD_203695 | JGI IMG/M metagenome (GOLD analysis project Ga0315277, IMG submission 203695) | Sediment microbial communities from Yellowstone Lake, YNP, Wyoming, USA - YL17G05_15 | ecosystem: Environmental > Aquatic > Freshwater > Lake > Sediment | place: USA: Wyoming | collected... | reverse complement strand
CCCCGGAAAGACCTCCGTAGCAAAGACGCAGCATCACCTTGGCGCACTGGTCTTGTCGCTGGAGCATCTCGATCAGTTCGTGAACAGTCATCGTCATACCATCCTTATCTTGACCATCTCGACCTGGTTCCAGACCTGGCTCCAAACCTGGTTACTGACCTGGTTCTCGACCTGGTTCCAGACCTGGTTCCAGACCTGGCTCCAGACCTGGATATTGACCTGCTTCCCGGCCTGCTTATTGACCTGGTTTCCGACCTGGTTCTCGACCTGCTGCTTCATCGCCTGTTTCATCGCGGCACCTGGCTACCGGCCTGATTCCAGACATTCCAGACCTGGTTTTCGACCTGTAGCCTGACCTGGTTCAAGACCTGGCTCCATACCTGGTACCCAGCCTGGTCCCTGACCTGGACAGAGACCTGGTTCTGGATATAGAACTGGTTCCCGACCTGCTTCATCGCCGGTTCCATCCCTCGATGCGCTCCGCGTCGTCCTTTGCAAGCTGGTCGCACTCACTGCAACGCAGAGTCGTACCAGAATGACCCGCCAGCGGACAATCCGGCTCGCGCGTCGCGGAGCGGCTGACGCTAACTGTAGCGCCAAAGACACGCACCGGCACCGCACCATCCATCTGAATCATGCCAGGCCGCACCTTGGAAGACGCTTCTTCCATCAAGGACAGCGGTGGGTTGTTCTTTTCCAGAAACCAGTGGCGGATGGCCAGCATCCACTCCGCGCGACAGTCCTTGCAGACTCGCAGGGTGAAGAAGCGATGCTCACGATCCTGGGCATCGGGCTCCTCGGTGAAGACTGGAACCTTGAGCTTGAGGAAACCAGTCAGTGTCTCCTCGCCGGTCTGCTTGGCATACTTGCCGGTGATGCGAACCTGCTCCAGAGGGAGCCCGGTTTCGTCCATGGCGTACATAGCTGCCATCCAGAGAGTGCGCCGATCCTCACCATCTTCACCGCACCGCTGGCACTTCTCATCGTGTTCGCTCATGTGCCACTCCTGACCTGATTCCAGACCTGGTTACCGATCTCGACCACGACCTGATTCCAGACCCGATTCATGATCTGTTTATTGACCATGGTTACGACCTGGTGACTGACCAGGAAACTGACCCGATGACTGACCGGGTTCCCGACCTGGGAAATCTGTTTCCCCCTATGGGATGGAAATTCTTCCAAACTTGGGACGAATCTGGCCATGGCCGCATTGTGCCACACCGACGACGGGGTAGCAAGAGAAATCTTGGAGAGCCAGGCCAGGAGAGACGTTTAATTTGTTACAATGTCCTTATGAGAAGAAATCCGACGAGCATGGACGAAGGATGGTCTAAGCTAATCTTACCGATCACAGCATGTGTATTGCTGTATTTGCTTAGAAGGAACCCAAAATGTCCGGTTCATCAGAAATGTCCTGAACATCCTCCGGTTCCTGCGTGTCCTCGGCACCCACCAGCCTTGAAATGTCCAGTGTGTCCGGTCTCGCCACCTTGTCCTAGTCTTTCTTGTCCGATACCGGCTCCCTGCCCTACACCACCAGCCTTTCCTTCTCCACCACCTTGCCCTGCGTGCCCGGTTGCAGCACCAGCAGCACCAGAACCGGCTCCAACACCATCCGCGCTCACTTTTGGAGTGTTGAACAGGGCATTGGATCTAGGTTAGCTGCGCAGATCAATTCTGCGGAGGTCTCCACAAGAATCTGTGATCGCATCGATGCTTATCGCATAGATACAGCTTGCACTCAGAACAGTGGTAAGAAGGCGCGTCTCCACAGAAATCCTCGGTATAGGGCAGATTCCAGTCGGGCCACAGGTTCCGGTCTCGCGTGCCCGTGTATTCGCAACCGTGATGGGTGCAAAGATAGCCGCATCCACGCTGGTCGCACTCTAGGTGTGGGTGATTACATGGTATCACTTCATGTCACTGAATTCGTTTAATTCTATTGTATCTTATAGCCAAGTTTACTATGTTTTCCAAGCACCTTTTCGTCCACCTATGGACATCCCTTGAATCCTAATGTTTGCTTGTTGCTAGGTTGAAGGTCAGGGCAGCGAGTAGATGACAAAGTAGCTCCACCGCCGATTATCGGCGGTCATCCAGTGACCATCGATGCGAACGGCCAGTTGCTCGTGACGAACTATTCCGTAATCCGATTCAGCTACCATCGTGTCGCCATCGACCTCGATCCAATCGAAGGAGTCGATGGTGTAATCTTCGTCGCTATCACGACACTCAAACCTGATGCCGACGCTCATGATGGTCTCCTAGTTCAGCATCACCTTGCAGAGACGACACCACCATCCAATGATGGTGTCACTGTCACTCCAAAGTGGAGTGATTGGCGTGGGAGGTTGCCCACAAGTAGGGCAGTGAGTGAAGACGGGGATCATGTGACAGGAGGTACACGAAACATGGCATCGTCGTGGTCATCGCTGGAATCGTCAGCGCAGTGAGACGACGGAGGATACTGAACCGGATTCAGCATCCCGTTGATGAGATCCAGTCGGAACCGGAAGGCATCTACTTCTGCTTGGAAGTAAGCGATGAGACCGCGTGATGGAGTAGAAACACCCCACCAACCATCGGGCCACATCACGTTGCCAGCCTCTACCGCCGTCTGACGGTCGGAAGGATCATGGACGGAGATGTCCTGCAACAGATCATCCAGGTTCACTTGGCCTCCCGCGTCGATCTTAGAACTTTGAGCGTTGTGCGTTGTTCTAAGATGCGTCGATCTTAGAACTTTGAGCGTTGTTCTAAGATGCGTCGATCTTAGAGCTTTGAGCGTCGATCTAAGGCTTCGCCGCCTGTGCAGCACGATGCTCCGCCACGATGTTCTGGCGATACTGGTAGATGGCCTCCACCAGTTGGTGCTGCAGGTCGTTTGCCGTTGCATCCATGGGATCATCGTTGGATGGCTCCCACTGATTCAGGACGTGCTTCATCGTGATGCCCATCTGGAAGGACGTGAGCAGTGCCCGAAGACGCTGGCCCTTGCTGTAGTCGTGTTCGCTCTTTGCCATGACTCTCTCCCTCATTAGGAAACGTGATCCACCGAGAATGAAAATGGTTGCGTAGGGATCGAACCTACTACTGAGTCCCAACGTCCACCGAAGTTGGGTCAGTCACAGCCAGGAATGCGGTGGCACTCCCATGCCTGTCAACCGGGTTTCAGAAAACGTGGTCCACCGAGATGAGTGCTATCGCCACTAAGCCGTAAGCATCATCAGGATGCAATGGCCGGCAGCGAACCGTGATGATTCCTTCGTCCAAAAGGATGCAGGGAAGTAACATCCTAGCAGTTGGGTGTTTCTGCCCAGCCCTCTCCAATCTGCACGATGGGGATGCCGGCATGAAACTCCTCGGCATCGATGCTGGCCTTGGTTCCGTCGGAGAAGGTGAAATGCACCACGTTGATGCATGGGGCATCCACGGACACCACCGTCTTGCCGACGAAGGAATCCATCAGACGGCGCTCGCGGACTCGGTGGGATAGGTTGTCCATCGTTATGCTACCTCGACCACGTAGCTTTGTTCCACAATGATGTCGATGGCTTCTTGCGCGGTCTGCGGACGCCCTTCCAGGTCATCGTCCTCCCGCTTGTAGCCCTCGCAGAAAACTTCATCGACCCAGCCGATGAAAGCATCCTCTTCGTAGGAGAAGGGCGTTTCGTCACTCTCGCAGGGGCTGTACGTGACAGTGTAGAGCTTCATTAGCGGGTGACCTCGATCTTGTTGTCGATGCTGCCATCCCAGGCAGCGGTCAAGCCCTGCTCGCGCAGAGCCTCCATGATGGCGTCAGCGATGGCCTTGTGGCTCTCGGGCGTGTCCTCGCGGGAGGAGAAGCCGATGTGGCAGACGCCATCTTCCAGGATGTTGTCCACGTTCTGCGCGTGGATGTAGGCGAAGCCGATGTAGCGCGGGTGCTCGTTCAGCGCATCGTGGCCGTAGCACGCGGAGTCGCTGGTACAGCACTCGTGCGCGAAGGTGAGGATGTTGGACCTCTCCTCCAGCGACACGAAGGCATCACCGATGTTGCCCAGCATCCACAGGTGCTTCGGAAGATGCACCTGCCAGGGCTCATCCTGACAGTGGCGGCAGTGGGTCTCCTGGGGACCACCATTGCCGCGCACCAGGACATCGCCATCCTTGAGATCGGAGGGCTGCAGATCCTCGCACGCCTCCTGGATGTCCTCGTCGGAGGCGTTGATGGGCACCTGGACCTCGGCGTAGCCATAGGCCAGGTAGGTGATCGGCACACGCAGGGTCACCGTCAGACGATCCTTCGCAATCCCAGCTTCGGTGTTCATAGCGTCTCCTGGGTCTCAGACCGGTTCCGTAGGACGTGCAGTATCCCATTTTGGCCGACGGATTGCAAGGGAAAATTTCGCACAGCGCGCGGAGGCGGTGGAGCTACTGACCATCCTCGTCGAACACTTCGACGTTGACAGTCTCGTACCCTAGCAGCTTGCCCTTCACCGGAGCCTTCATAGGACCGAAGGGCTTGGATTCCAGTAGCTCTGGATCGTGGCAGTAGACCATCTGAACCTGCCCTAGATCCAGATTGAGACACAGAGCGTCGATGTCGGTGTCATCTGGCACCTGACAGGTGAAGATGGTGGTTAGCTGGACGTTCTTCACGGGGTCTCGTCGCGCGCGTCGTTCCAGGGCTCGCAGGCGTCGTTGCTCCGCGCGTCGTTGTAGGGGTCGATGGCGCGCTCGATGATGTTCCGGTTGTCTGGCGAGAAGTTCAGGCTGTTGGCCCAACTCTCATCGGCCTTGCGACAGGGGTCGCACACCCAGCCCTTGGTCTCGGGCTGCAGCTTGGTCCCACAGAGAGCGCATGCGATGTCGGTCATGATGCTGATACCTCTTGAAGTTTGGAAGCGTCTAATGCAGTGGTTTTGGAGCATCGAATGATCGTTCTCTCTTCGTTGTCACGACACCACAGTCTCAGCGTGACCTGATCCTTGTGGATTGAGAGATGACGATCATTCGATGCACAAAGGAAGTGGATAGACTCGGCAATGTAGACCGGCTTGGCGATTTATGAGACATAGTATATGGGCACCTTACCAAGAGAGCCAACCACGTTGGTTCGCTCAATCTTAGCTCGGTGTGTAGTTGGCCTATCCAGGCGAAGGTACCTTTCGGGTAATCTCCGCTTCTCCCGCTGTCACGGGCGAACGATTTACTGCGAACCTGACAGGGTAACGCAGATTGTCGTTCCTCCTCCATCAGTCTGGAATCGGCCATGGTTGTTTGGTCATTCGGTGCTCTGTGCCTGAGCTACTCACCCGCAGGCCCGTGAAGGCTACGGCCGGGCTCGCGCCCGCTTACGATGGGTGAGGGGTGTTGCTTGCTGTCAAAGTACTCGCGGCTATGACCCCGTTACGTCTTTGGCCCGCGCCCGTCCTCCGAACGACCTTGATTGGAGAAGTATCTCACATCCGGGCAGGCTTGGCAAGAGAAAAACCTCTCACTCGTGGAAAACTGGCGTGATGGTCGCCACCGGCACGTTGGAGAGCCCTGACTCCAAGAGGAGAGTGCGAAGCTGACCCAGCTTGGCCATGGCATCCACCACATCCAGAGCCGAGATGCTGCCGTCATCCTGTTGGCTCATCAGAGAGACCACAGAGAAATGATGATAGGCACCACGATACCCATCAGCAAGAACGATGAACTCATCGCCGTGGGTCCGGCGAGCATTGAAACGCCTCACCAACCCTTCCGCAAGACAGTTGGTATCGATGTGTGGGGGTTCCTCACCAAAGCTGTAGGACTGGACCTCGTGCTGGCCGTAAGCCTGATGATGGATGGCGCTCTTGCACTTGCCAGCAGTGCCATCGAGACAACGATGGCACACTCCCGGCCCAGCCATGAAAGTTTGGTACTCCTGTTCTGACAGGAACTCCCCCACCATCATCACTGCCGGTTGCATCTGGCAAATCCCATCGATGACCTTGATCGGAGCCAGCTTGGCTCCAGTCTTGGGGTCGAAGCGATCTTCCAGATGGCTCTTTTCTTCCACTAGCACCGCAGCAGGAATGGCCTCCCAGGTGCGCGTGAAGGTGGTCAGGATGTCATTGTGGTGGATCGGGATGCCGATCACAACTTCGGTGGATGCACCCATGATAGTCCTCGTCTAGATGAAGATCATCAGCAGGACGCCAAACACCGCAGACAGCGGATGACCGCTGTTGGCCAACACCACAGCGATGATGATGGCGAGGATGAAGCACTTGATCCACAGCCAACCCAGGCGAACTTCGTCCTTGGGGGCTCCGGTGAGTTGCAGCAGGATGGGAACGATCATGTGTTCTATCGAGTCTCCTGTAGAAGCTGCATCGAGGCCACGCTTTCGGCATCGGCGCGGTTGTCGCTTCCGGTTGCCAGGATGAAGCGCACCCGGACCTCCCACTCCTGATCCTTGAGGGCTTCCTGCAAGGCATCCTCGGTGATGACATCCGGCGTCCAGGCTTCCAGCACTTCGGCGGTGACCGAGATGATGGTGGGACCGATGTTCTTCGGACCCCACATCCGGAGCAGCTTGACGTAGGGATCTTCGATGAGGCGCTCGATGATGCGCTTCGCCAGGGTGAGGCGGGCGGCGTTGATTTCTTGGTGGGTCATCGAACCTCTCCGTTGACGAGCACCAGGAAAACCAGGTTCACGTTCACGTCCACGACGGCCTGGTTGCTGACCTGGTTCCTAACCAGGTGAGTGACCTGGTTACTGACCTTGCCCCCAACATGGGTTGCGACTAGGTCAGAAACTTGGTTTCCAACATATTTCATTCGTGGCCCTTGGGAGCCAGCAGTATCTCATCTTGCCAGGATTCTTGCAAGAGAGAAATCGCGCTCGCGCCCGGGCTATTCCGGGCTGGCACCACCGTTGACCTCGTTGGCGTAGCGGATGCCACGCACGAAGGCGGCCTGGATGATCCCGCTGATGTCGATGGGGTTGGGCTGGCCCCATCCTGGCTCGCTGGGGGCCATCGCCGTGGCGCGGCGAAACTGCGTATGGACGATGATTTCCTTGCGGGTGCTCTCCATCTCCGATTGGAGAGATTGGAGCGCAACGCGGGCGGCATCGTCAAACTTGACACTCATGATGATTACTTCCTCAAGACCTGGTTCCAGACCTGGTTCTCGACCTGGCTCCTCTTGACCTGGTTCAAGACCTGGCTCCAGACCTGGTTCTCGACCTGGTTCAAGACCTGGTCCCAGACCTGGTTCCCGACCTGGTTCCCGACCTGGTTCCACCAGACCTGGTTATAGACCTGGTTCAAGACCTGGTTCCTGACCTGGGGTTGAAGATTTTTCATTTGGTTCCTGACCTGGGGTTGAAGATTTTTCATTTGGTCCTGCTCGCGCAGGCCAGGATTATCTCATCTTGAGAAGCCCCGCGCAAGCCAGAAATCTAGCCGCCGAACTGCGCCTTGAGCTTCAAGTAGACCTGGTAGTCGGCGGATTGCTTTTCCGCATCCACCTCATCCTTCCATCGCTTGGAAAGAGTCTCCCACTCAGCCTTGGCTCGATGCCAGGCTGCCATGCCATCCTCATACTTCTTGGTCTCTGCTGCGAAGTTGGGATTGATGGTCTCCGTGCGATGCTCGATGACAGCCGTCACATCGCGCGAATCACCACCATCATGCTCGAAGAAGATGTGGGTGGCGGTGGGATGGGACTCTCGGACCTCCTCCAAGGAGATGAGAATGTCACCATATCCAGTTTCCCTGGAAAGTTCCTGGATCTCATCCAGGTGTTGACGAGGAACCGTGTAGGGCTGCGGATGGTAGAAGCTGTGTGGATTGAACCCTTGCGGGTAACGGCTGCGGTCGGGCATGGTGATGCCTCCTCTAGCGATGATCGGCGCTCTGCGAGTCGTAGACATCGGTGACTGGATGTGGCTCGCGGTCATCCGTGGGCTCCAACGAAAAGTTGGCGGTTCGCACGGGCTGCATCACCTTGATGTGGATGCCGGTCTTCTCTCGGAAGCCCAACACCACCACGTTTCCGCAGGCGATGTACTCGCAAGCTCGGCCGGTGTAGTCGCTGTTCGCGGAGCGCAGGTTGGCGACGATCTCGCGGATGTAGCGGTTGCGATCTTCCTCGGAAGTGTGGACCGCGTTGGTCCAATGATACCACTCGACATTCTCGTCGTTGCTCATTTAGTCGTGACTCCCGATGCAACCGCCGCCATGGAGACGGCAGGAGTACTTGATCTCGCAGACGCAGTTTTCCCGCTTGGCGAGCGAGCAGCAGACGCGATGGTCGATCTTGGTGGCCTTGCCGCTGCGCTCCACCGTTCGGAGAGCTTCCGCCGCGATGGTCAGCTTCTCCTGCAGCTTGGAATCGGCCTCCCACACGTAGAACTTGTAGGGATGGTCGTGGGTGCCCTTGGGCTCGATGAACAGGTCATCACGGCCCCAGGAGTGACGGAAGATGCCGACGTAGAACATCTCGCCATCGGCGTGCTGGCGAAGCGCCTCCTCGATGGCGTCCTTCCGCTGCGCGAACAGATCCTTCTCGACGGTGGGCATGTTGCGACTCCTTGAGACCCTTTATCCCATTTCGGACGGGAGATGGCAAGAAAAATGTCGCGTCGATCTTAGATCGTTGAGCCTTGATCCTTGATCCTTGAAACGGTCACCGCGAGAGTCGAACTCGCATCCTCCCCGTAACGCAGGGTGCTCTGCCTATAGAGTGGGGTACGCGGGAACGTTACTCCGCTTAGTCACTCTCTATGAGCTAGATGACCTTGTTGCCTAGTCCTCACCCACCCGCTCAAAGGTCACCGACACAGACACCAAATAACGGTGTCCATCGCTGCCCCGCACGTAGACCGTGCCAGACTCTCCCAGCACCTGGCCTTGAAGGCGACCTCGCCAGAGCAAGGGTCGATGTAAGCCGGTCCGAAGCCATTGGCTTCCAGGGCTTCCACCACCTTCTGGAGACGATCTCTGTTGGCCATCTAGTCACACCCATCTTCCTTGTTGTGGCTCTTGTCGCAGCTTGGACAGGCACACCACCACTCGGCCCAATGGCGCTCGTTGCATTCCTTGCAACGGGCTGCGTAGGTGCGCTTGACCTCCAAGACCTGTAGCTCGCCGTTCCGCATGTGAACACGGATCGTGCGGACATCCTTGGCGTCCTGAAAAAACTCCACTTCCACACTGGCGACAGTGCGGAGTAGGTCATCGGCGGTGATGTTGAAGATGGCTGGCATCTCGGAGGTTGCCATGTTGCTGCTCCTCAATCCCCTGCCTGGACCATAGCATCCTCCAACGCCTTGTTATCGGCATCGGCCTGTGCTTGCGTCTGACCTGGTAGGAGAGGCACTACTAGGAGTGGCGTCAGCACCCCACGGGCCAGATGCCAGTGAGGGCAATGCTGTTGGTGGGATGCCCCAGGAGGATCGCACCCGATCTTGGCTTGGCTACCACCACAGGAGCAACACACTCCCTGGAAGGGCTCGATGTAGCGGAAGGGCTCGATGTAGCAGTTATGAGCCATCGGCCATCCTCCTAGCTACGGCATCCACTTCATGTAGTGGTCGAAGGTCTGGAAGGCGCTCGTCGCATCCGCCTCGGTGGCGTTGCGAACCACGCACCGCTCCTCTCGGCTGTACATCTCGATGTTGGTCAAGCCACCACCGACGGTCTGGACGTAGATCCAGAGATCCTTGTTGGAGGAGTCGAAGGTGTGGTAGGGCTTCTTGGGATCGATGATGGATTCCATGGGAGGCTCTCCTGCCTTAGTAGCCATTGATCCGACGCGTACCCAGGGACCGTCCCTGAGCATCGAAGGCACGGAACTCGCAGTAGTCGCCGCCGCCATCCTTGAAGGATGATGCCCACACTTCCAACTTCTCCGTCGAGGACGCGACGGTCTCCGGGAATCCGGGACCGAAGGGAGATTCCTCTCGCGCCTGCTGCCTGGCAGCTTCGCCTTGACTCTGGCTATGCAAGTAGGCCATGTTTCCCTCTCCCTGGACATCATGCGGAATAGGCAAAGATGGTAACGATCCACTGGCCGTGCTAACCATTAGATGGTTTTCCGGCCCACGTATGTTTCTCGCATTTCAGCGGGTACGCCCGGCTCCCCGCCGGTTCACTTACCTAGCCAATCTTTTTGGAGCGTCGATCTTAGAACTTTGAGCCTTGGTCTCAGCCCCATTGTTCTCAGCCTTACGACCGAAAACAAAGGGTTCCATGTGGGCTGAGACCAAGGCATGCTGGGGGTTGGAATCGAACCAACAACCTCCGACTTTAGGGTCGGCACTCTGTCCTCTGCCACAAGTGAATGCAGCTTTGAGCTACCCCAACATAGGAAGCGGTTATTCGTCGGTGGACGCCTGAGAGGAATACTCCACGTCTAGCGTGTTCAGATGCGCGTCGATCTTCGCCATCTGCTCGATGGCCTTCGTCGGATCATCATCCAAGGTGATCCAAACGGTGTATCTGAGCGGAGCGGTTCGGTCAT
>Ga0315277_10012811_pt1 | contig 10490 bp, 7 predicted proteins | sample YL17G05_15_MG_FD_203695 | JGI IMG/M metagenome (GOLD analysis project Ga0315277, IMG submission 203695) | Sediment microbial communities from Yellowstone Lake, YNP, Wyoming, USA - YL17G05_15 | ecosystem: Environmental > Aquatic > Freshwater > Lake > Sediment | place: USA: Wyoming | collected... | reverse complement strand
GGCCGCCCCTCAGGCGAAGGGCTGGGCGAAGGGCGACCGGGTGACCTTCGACTCGACCATCTACTGCGGCCACTGCTGGTTCTGCCGACAGGGGCTGACGAACCTCTGCGACAGCCGCCGCGTGCTCGGCGTCTCCTGTGACGAGTACCGCCGCGACGGCGCCTTCGCCGAGTACGTGGTCGTGCCCCAGCGCGCTCTCTATCGGCTCCCCGAGGGGCTCTCCTTCGAGCGCGCGGCCCTGGTCGAGCCGTTCGCGGTCGCGCTCCACGCGATCGGTCGCGCCCCGGTGGCGCGGGACGAGAGCGCGCTCGTCGTCGGCGTTGGGGTCATCGGGCTGTCGCTGGTGCAGCTCTTGCGGGCCTCCGGCTGCCGCCGCCTCATCGCCGTGGACCTCGACCAGGGCCGGCTCGACCTCGCGCGGCGGCTGGGCGCGGACGCGGCCCTCAACGCCGGCTCGGCGGACATCGGGGCCGAAGTGCTGGGCCTGACAGACGGTCGCGGCGCGGACGCAGCGTTCGAGGCGGTCGGGGTCGGGGCGACGCTGAAGACCGCGGTCGAGTGTGTGCGGAAAGGGGGGAGGGTCGCGCTGATCGGAAACGTTTCCCCCTCGGCCGAGCTTCCGCTCCAGCTCGCCGTCACCCGCGAGCTGTCCCTCTACGGCTCCTGCATCTCCCGGGGCGAGTATCCCGCCTGCCTCGACCTGATGGGCCGGGGCGCGATCGACCCGGACCCGCTCATCAGCGCCGTCGCTCCCCTCGCGGAGGGCGCGGCCTGGTTCGACCGGCTGCGAAGGCGCGAAGGCGACCTGATCAAGGTGATCCTGAAGCCCTAGCCCGCGCCGCTACGTCTTGCGGCCGGCCAGCCCCCTGGCCGCGGCCGCGATGCTCTCGGCGGTGAGCCCGTGCTTCTCCAGGAGCTCGTCTGCCAGCCCGGACTCGCCAAACGTGTCCTGCACCCCGATCCGCCGAAGGGGGATGTGCTTGCTGGCGCGCTCGGCCAGCAGCTCGGCCACCGCGCTCCCCAGGCCGCCGATGACGCTGTGCTCCTCGACCGTCACCACCGCGCCGGTCTTCTCGCACGAGCCGAGCACCGCCTCCGCGTCGAGCGGCTTGACCGTGTGGACGTTGAGCACCTCCGCCGCTATCCCTTCGGCCGCGAGCAGCTTCGCCGCCTCCAGCGCGCGCCCCAGGATCACCCCGCACGCGGCCAGGGTGACATCGCCGCCCTCGCGGCGCACTTCGGCCTTGCCGATCTCGAACGGCGCCCCGGGCGGCCGCCACACCGGCGTCTCGTAGCGGCTGAGGCGGAGGTAGACTGGCCCCTCCCGCTGGGCCGCGGCCCGCGTCGCCAGGCGCGCCTCCTCCGCATCCGACGGGACCACCACGCACATGTTGGGGAGGCTGCGCATCAGCGCCGCGTCCAGCACCGACTGGTGGGTGGCGCCGTCCGGCCCCTGGGTGATGCCCGCGCTGGAGCCGGCGAGCTTCACATTGGCCGCGGGGAGCGCGATCTGCTGGCGCGTCTGGTCGAAGGCGCGGCCCGTGAGAAAGACCGCGAACGAGTTGGCGAAGGGGATCATGCCCCCCAGCGCCAGGCCGACGGCCGTGCTGACCATGTCCTGCTCCGCGATCCCGATCTCGAAGAACCGCTCCGGGAAGGCCTGCGCGAACCGCTCGGTGCGCGTGGACCGGAACAGGTCCGCGTCCACGACCACGACGCGAGGGTTCTCCGCGCCCAGCTCCAGCAGCGCCTCGCCATACCCGTCCCTGGTTCCCTTCAGCTCGGCCACGGCTCACCCTCCGCGCGACGCGACCGCGGCCTCCAGGGCCTCGATCGCCTCCGCGAGCTGCTCCTGCGTGATCGTCGCGTTGTGAAACCCGAACTGGCCCTCCATGAACGACACGCCCTTGCCCTTGACGGTGTGGGCGATGATGGCCGCCGGCCGCCCCTTCACCCTCCCGGCCGCGTCGAGCGCCTCGCAGATCGCAGCCATGTCGTGTCCGTCAATCTCCCAGGCCTCCCACCCGAAGGACCGCCACTTCTCGACCAGCGGCTCGACGCCCATGCGCTCCTCGGTCCGGCCCATCGCCTGCAGCTCGTTGCGGTCCACGATCGCGGTGAGGGTGTCGAGCCGGTAGTGGGCGGCGGTCATCGCCGCCTCCCAGATCTGGCCTTCCTGGCACTCGCCGTCGCCGATCAGCACGTAGACGCGGTACCCCGCTCCCCTCACTCGCCCGGCCAGCGCGATCCCGTTGGCCACCGACAGCCCCATGCCGAGTGACCCGGTGTTCGCCTCGAGCCCGCACGTCTTGCGCATGTCCGGGTGGCCCTGCAGCCTGCTGCCGAGCCGCTTGAGGGTGGCGAGATCCGACACCGGGAAGAACCCGCGCATGGCCAGGCAGGCATAGACGGCGGGGACGGCATGGCCCTTGCTGAGGACGAAGCGATCGCGCTCGGGCCAGTCCGGCTCGTCGGGCCGGCAGCGCAGCTTGTGGAAGTAGAGCGCGACCACCAGGTCGGCGGCCGACAGGGAGCCGCCGAAGTGGTGGAACTGCCCGGCCCCCATGGCGCGCACGATCTGCAGCCGCGCCTCGGCCGCCATTCGCTCCAGCCTCGCGATGTCGACGCTGCTCGCGCTCAGCTCCGTAACCTCACGGCCTCACCGCCCCTACACGACGTACTTCCCTGAGATCTGGGCCGACGGCCAGATCACCAGGTCGCTGATCGTGACCCGCGGCGGCCTGCTCACCACGAAGTAGACCGCCTCCGCCACGTCGGCCGGGCGGAGCATCGCGGCCCGCCGTTCCGCGCTGGGCGGCTCCGGCCTCCGGTCCACCAGCGGTGTGTCCACTTCACCCGGACTCAGCGCGCAGGCCCTGATCCCGTGCTTCCCCTGCTCGAGGTTGATGGACTCGGTCAGGGAGAGAAGAGCCCGCTTGGCCGCGCAGTAGTGCGTTCCTGCTCCCGGCGACACCAGCCCGGCAGCGGTGGACACGACCGTGACTATCGCCCCGCCGCCCCGCCGCCGCATCAGGGGCAGGAACGCTCGCGTGCAATGGAAGACGCCCGTCAGGTTGACCCCGATCACCTGCTCCCACTGCTCCGCCGACAGGTCCTCGAGCGTCCGCTCCCTGGTGTTGATCCCCGCCGCGTTGACGAGGATATCGGCCCCGCCCCAGGCCTCCGCGACGGCGCGGGCCGCCCCGGCGACCTCCTCCGCGCGGGTGATGTCCGCGGCCAGCGCCAGCGCTCCCTCCAGGCCCAGCTCCGCGGCCGCGGCCTGGAGCGCGGCGCCCTCCAGGTCCACCAGCGCCAGCCGGCAGCCGGCGGCGCCCAGCCGCGCCGCCACGGCCCGCCCGATGCCCCCGGCCGCGCCGACGACCACGGCGACCTGCCCGGCTATGCTCCCGCCCGCCTGCTCAACCTCGCCCAAAGGCCCGTCCCTTCCGCCCTGCGACGTGCAGCGCGCTCGCGCCGCTCCCGCGCGATTCCAGGCCTGCTTTCGACGCCGTTCGAGGGTTGACCTCCAGAGCCTGGGCCGCGGAGGACGGCCCCGAGCCCGCCTGAGGAGGTTGCATGGTATGGAACGCCAAAATGGTGGAACAAATGACCTGGGCGACCGCGGCCAGCTGAAGACCCGCGCTGAGGACTCTGCCGCGAGGACACGTTGTGCCCCAGGAGGGGGCTTCGTTGGGAGCTTTGAGGGACCAACCGCGGGACCCGGCCACGTCCGCCGGCAGCGAAGACTACCCGCCAGACCGGCGCAGGACGCAGCTCCTGTGGCTGGCTCTGGCCATGGTGGGTTTGCTCACCCTGGCCCTCGTCCTCCTCGTCGCCTATGGCTGGGACGTCGCGGGCTCAGACTACAACGAGACGCTCCTCCTCATCGGCCTGCTGGCCTTGGTCACCTGCACGATCGCCTACTTCGCGGACAAGGAGCGCGAGCAGCGGGCCGAGAACCGCCGCCTGATCCGTCGGCTCCACGACACCGCGAAGGCGCTCGACGCCCGCGTTGCTCGACTCAACAAGCTCTCCGAGACGAGCGTGGACCTCGCGGGAGCGCTCGACGTCAACCGCATCTCGGAGCTGGTGGTGGAGGCCCTCGTCGACCAGGTCCACGCCGACGCCGCCTCCCTCGTCCTGGTCGACCGCACCAAGGGCGAGTATGTCCACATGCGCAGCACGGGGCCGCTCTCCAACGCCAACGGAGACGCCGATGACACGTTGTCAATCGCCCGGGCCGCGACCGGGCAGGGGCCGCTGATCCACCAACTGGAGGCCTCCCCGAAGGTGGCCGAGCACCTTCGCGCGTGGAGCAATATCCGGGCCGCGATCTCGGCGCCCATGAAGGTCTCCGCCGTGGTGAGCGGCGCGCTCGCCGCCATCCGGGACGAGACCTTCGACACCGAGGACCTCAACCTGCTGACCACCCTGGCCAACATGTCCAGCAAGGCCATAGAAAGCGCCGAGTTGCACCAGCAGCTCCGGCATTCCTACTACCGCACTCTCCACGTGCTGGCGCGCTCGCTGGCCGCGAGGGATCCCTACAGCGCGGCTCACGGCGAGGCGGTCACGTGGCTCGCGATCCTGCTGGCGCACGAGATGGGGCTGGACGCCGATGACATCGAGGCCCTGCACGCGTACGGCCCGCTCCACGACCTGGGCAAGATCGGAATCTCCGACTCGGTGCTCTCGAAGCAGGGCCCGCTGACGGAGGACGAGTTCGAGCTCATCCGCCAGCACACCGCGATCGGCGAGAACATCGTGCAGCCACTGAACCCCGGCGCGGCCGCGCTTTCGATGGTCCGGAGCCACCACGAGCGCTGGGACGGAACCGGCTACCCGGACGGCCTCCAGGGCGACCGCATCCCCATGCTCGCCCGGGTCATGGGCGTGGCCGACGCCTTCCACGCGATCGTCTCGCACCGGGCCTACCGGGGCGGGGCCATCCCGGCGAAGGCGATGCAGGAGATCAAGAGCATGGCCGGCACCCAGTTCGACCCGGCGGCCGTCGAGGCCCTGGTCAGGCTGTGGGACAAGGGCGAGCTGACCAAGTTCACGATGCGCCTGGGCCAGGCCGTAGACCCCGACGCCATCCTCGACGTACCCGCATCCCTCGCGGTCCCCGCCGCCCGGATGAACGGCCGGGGCGGCTGAAGCTCCTCCCACCCCTCTGCCCCAACAGGACTCCCGCGGGCTACGGCAGAACTGACTCCCCCTGGATGTGGCGCGCCCGGCCGCCGGAGGGCGGGGAGCGCCGGTCCGCCAAGCCCCGACGGAGAGAGGAGCTCGTGAGCATTCGCCCCGCAGCCCTCGCCATCGCTTGCGCGATCCTGTGCTTCCCCTTCGCGCCCAGCGCGGCCCGCGCCGCCCCTCCCCTCCCCCTGCTGCACGCCCAGGGCACGAAGTGGGTGGACGAGAAGGGCGATCCCGTCCTCCTGAAGGGGTGCAACCTCGGCAACTGGCTGATGCAGGAGATGTGGATGCACGGTTTCCGGACCGAGGGCATCCCCGACCAGTACGCCCTGGAGGAGGTGCTGGCCCGCCGCTTCGGCGAGGCGGCCAGGGACACCCTCATGCGGACCTACCGCGACCACTACATCACCGCGCGGGACTTCACGACCATCAAGTCGTTCGGCATGAACGTGGTCCGGATCCCCTTCTGGCATCGGCTGCTCGAGGACGACGCCCATCCCTTCCAGCTCAAGCCTGACGCCTGGGTCTACCTCGACCGGGCCATCGGCCTGGCGGAGGCCGAGGGCATCTACGCGATCCTCGATCTGCACGGCGCGCCCGGCAGCCAGAACCCCTGGCAGCACAGCGGCCGCGAGAACCGCAACGAGCTGTGGGGAAGCGACGAGAACCGGCGGCGCACCGTATGGCTGTGGCAGCAGATCGCCAGGCGCTACCGCGGCCGCACCGCGGTCGCCGGGTACGACCTGCTCAATGAGCCCTACTTCGCCGGCGAGGCGGAGCTGAGAGAGCTGGCGTTCGCGACCTACGACGCGATCCGGGCGGCTGACCCCGACCACATTGTGATCCTCCCCGCGCTGCCGGGCGGATTCGAGTTCTACGGCGACCTGAAGGCCCGGGGGATGACGAACGTCGCGGTCACCATGCACTTCTACCCCGGGTTCTTCGGCTGGGGCGAGCCCACTATCGAGACCCACCGGGACTGGCTCACCAAGGGGGCCTACGAGTGGCGCGATCGCGTGGAGGCCGCGGGCGTGCCGGCCCTCGTCGGCGAGATGAACGTCGTGCTCAAGAAGGCCGGCGGCGCGGAGATGATGCGCCGCGCCTTCGACACCTACGCCAGCTTCGGTTGGGCGACCACCCTGTGGTCGTATAAGGTGCTGTCGCGGGAGGGAGGCATCGGCGGCGGAAGCTGGGGCCTGGTGACCAATCCGCCGGGCGAGGGCGCGCCCCTGGTGAAGGCCGACACCTGGAACTGCCCGGGCTGGGACGGGCCGTTCGCCGAGGGCTGTGTGAGCGATGGCACGGGCTTCACGGCCCCGGGCGCCGGCCCCGCGACCTTCCACTTGGTGCTCAAGGCCGGAGCCATCGCCGGCGGGAAGCTCGACGTGGCCTTCGACGAGATCCTCCTCACCGACCGCGCGACCGGTGCGAACGCGGTGCGCAGCGGGAGCTTCGGCGCGAGCGACGGGTGGCGGGAGTGGCGGCATGCCGGCAGCATCTCGGCCGACTGCGCGTACGCCGCCGGCGCGCCGTCGGGGGGCGCGGGTCCGGCGTTGCGGCTCACCGCCGAGGGCTACGCGAACGGGGGCGTCTACCAGCCGGTGACCCTGGAGGGAGGGCACGCGTACGCGCTGAGCGGCGCGTTCAGGGACATCGGCTCCAGCCGAGACGCCGCCTGGGCCGAGGTCTACCTGCGCCCGGACCCGCCGGTCGAAGGCCAGGACTACCGGCCGCAGCCGGCCCCGGGATCGACCGTGGACCCCAACACCTCGAGCTTCGAAGAGATCCAGCGCTACTTCGAATCTCTGTCGAAGATGGACTACGCCGTCTACGAGGACCTGCGTCGCTGGCTGACCACGACTGACTCGCCGCGGCCCCTCGCCCCGCCCGCGGCAGGCCCAGACAGCTAGCGGCCGCGAGTAACCATCCTGCCGATGGAGGTCGAGTCCATGCTGGAGCGCGACGCGCGTTTCCCTCACGTTGTGCACGACGCCGATCTCTGCGTCGTCGGGGGTGGGATGACGGGTATCTCCTGCGCCCTCGCCGCGGCCCGCAGGGGAGCGCGGGTCGTGCTGATGCACGACCGCCCGGTCCTCGGGGGCAACTCCTCGAGTGAGTGCCGGGTGCCGATCTGCGGGGCCGACCGCGCCGGGCAGATCCCCTACCTGCGCGAGACCGGCATCCTGGAGGAGCTCCGCCTGGACAACCTCCGCCGCAACCCGCACCAGGACTACCCGCTGTGGGACCTCGTGCTCTACGACAAGGTCCAGTACCAGCCGGACCTCACGCTGCTCCTGAACTGCTCGTGCCTCGACGCACGGATGGCCGGCGGCGCCATCGAGAGCATCGCCGGGTGGCAGCTCACGACCCAGACCTACCATACCGTGAAGGCGCGAATCTTCGCGGACTGCTCCGGCGACGCCGTCCTCGCGCCTCTCACCGGCCACCCCGTCCGCATGGGCCGCGAGGCCCGGAGCGAGTTCGGCGAGTCCATCGCTCCCGAGGCCGCCGACGCGCGGACGATGGGCATGACCTGCCTCTTCCAGGCGCGAGAGCACGACACTCCCCAGCCCTTCGACCCGCCGCCTTGGGCCTACCGCTACGATTCCCCCGACCACCTCCCCTACGGCCGCGCCGACCTGGGGTGGTGGCGGATGGGCTACTGGTGGATCGAGCTGGGGGGAGAGGCCGACGCGATCCGCGATACCGAGGCGATCCGCGAGGAGCTGCTCCGGGTGACGTTGGGCGTGTGGGACCACATCAAGAACCGCGGCGACTACGGGGCCGACAACTGGGCCATGGAGTGGATCCAGTTCCTTCCCGCCAAGCGCGAGAGCCGCCGCTACCTCGGCGCGCACACCCTCACCCAGAACGACATCGAGTCCGAGGGGCGCTTCGACGACCTGGTCGCCTATGGCGGATGGACCATGGACGACCATCACCCGGCCGGCTTCGACTCCGCCAGGATCGGCGCGCCGGCCACCATCTTCCACCCCGCGCCCTCGCCCTACGGCATCCCGTATCGCAGTCTCTACTCCGAGCGCACCCCAAACCTCATGTTCGCCGGCCGCTGCCACAGCGCCACCCACGCCGCCCTCAGCAGCACCCGCGTGATGGGCACCTGTTCCTCCATGGGCCAGGCGGTCGGCACGGCGGCGGCCCTCGCCATCGCCCGCGGCCTCACCCCCGCCGCGCTGCTGGACCACATCCGCCAGCTGCAGCAGCAGCTTCTGGCCGACGACTGCTACCTGCCCTGGGTCGAGCAGGAGATGCCGGCCCTGACCCGGGAGGCCGCGCTCTCCGCCTCCCAGGGCGACCCCGAGCCGGTCCGCGACGGTGTCAGCCGGCCGGTCGGCGGTGACCCGCACTGCTGGCCCTGCCGGGCCGGCGACTGGATCGCCTACAGCTTCGCCGAGGCGCGGCCGGTAGACTCCGTGACCGTCGTGGTGGACAGCGCCCTCGACCAGGACATCGGCCTCAGCCTCTTCCCCGGCCACACCAACCACCTCGCGGGCCGGCCGCCCGACGTCCTGCCCAGGCGCTTCCGGGTGGAGGGGCTGGCCCAGGGCCGCTGGCAGTCGCTCCATGACGTGAGGGACAACCACCAGCGCTTCGTGCGCCTGCCGGTGAGGCGGCCCCTCGCGGGAATCCGGCTCACCATCGAGGAGCTGTGGGGCGGCCGGGACTCCCGCGTCTACGCCTGCTACGCGGAGTAGCCCAGGAGGACACCCGCCCGGCCGGGAGAACGAACTGGGGCGCGCCGCGCGCCAGGTAGGTGGGCGAACCTGCGCCGCGGCCGACCGCGTCCGTCAGCAACAGCACGGGGAGGGAGCGATGCCTGAGACGACGCTCGAGGTGGATGTCTCGCAGGTTCTCAACCGAGTCGAGCCGCGCGTCCTGGGGATCAACGTTGACTACCTGGTTGACCACGACGCCAACCGTCCGGCTGGGGCCCGGCCCCTCCTCGCGGCCTTGCGGGAGATGGGGCCGCGGTCTCTGCGCTATCCCGGCGGCAACAAGTCCGACAGCTACCTGTGGTCGCAGCCGCCCTTCGCCCGCCCCCGGCCCGCGGTCGTCCCGGGCGTCTGGCCCGCGGTCGCCTCGCGGGTGGGCACCGAACCACTTGTATCCGCGGATGGGAAGACGTTCCGAACGCGCCCCCTCGACTTCGACCGGTTCATGGCCCTCTGCCGCCGCCTCCACGCGGAGCCCACACTGGTGATCTGCTACGACTCGCTCCACGACCCCCGGGCCAGCATCACGAGGCGCGAGATCATCCAGACCGCGGCCGCGTGGGTGCGCTATGCGAACGTGGACAAAGGGTACGGCGTCAGCTACTGGGAGATCGGGAACGAGAGCTACCTCGACGCGAACGTCAGGGTGGAGGACTACGTCGGCGACCTGATCGAGATCGCCCGGGCCATGAAGGCGGTGGATCCCACCATCAAGATCGGCGCTGCCGGCCCGAACGGCGTCGAGTCGCCCGGCTCCGCGAAGGCCGGCAACACCACTCCCTGGTGGCAGGAGGTGTTCGCGGCCGCGGGGGACCTGGTGGACGTCGCGGTCGCTCACATCTACCCCTGCTGGGAGTGGCGCGGCTACGAGGCCTACCGGTCGGTCGGGCCGGACGTCGCCGGCCCCATAGACGCCGCCTTCGCCGCCGCGCGGAGATGGGGTCCGCCGGGCCTGGCCGAGCGCCTGCGCGTCGCCGTCACGGAGCTGAACTCGGCCGACTGGTCGCAGGGGGGCTGGCCCACCATCAACAACCTCGGCCACGCCCTCGTGCTCTTCGACATCATCGGCTCCCTGCTCGAGCACCCCAGGCTGGACATGGCCCAGGTCTGGAACACGCGCTGGGTCAGCCACAAGCCTGATGAGCCCAGCCTCTGGGACGCCGTCGATGACTGCAACCAGCTCCAGCCGACCGGACGCGCCCTCGCCATCTGGACCCGCTTCGTCGGCGACCAGATGGTGCGCATCGGCCAGGCCGAGCGGGTGAGGGCGTTCGCCAGCTACTCGCCCGCCGCGCCGCGGCTGACCATCTTCCTCCTCAACAAGGACGCGGTGACGCGCGACGTCTCCGTCGCGCTCGCGGGCTATCGCCGCGCCCGCGTCGCGCGCCGCTGGACGTGGAGCGGGGAGGGGCCGGAGGACCTGCGCCCCACCTGGTCCGACGCAGAGCGCCTGCCCGTCAGCCGCGGCGAGGTCGCGCTGGCCCTGCCCGCGGACTCTCTCACCGTGGTCGAGCTGGGAGGCCGGACCAGCGGCGGCTGGGCCGGGTAGCGCGGCCGGCG
>Ga0315277_10012810_pt1 | contig 10490 bp, 15 predicted proteins | sample YL17G05_15_MG_FD_203695 | JGI IMG/M metagenome (GOLD analysis project Ga0315277, IMG submission 203695) | Sediment microbial communities from Yellowstone Lake, YNP, Wyoming, USA - YL17G05_15 | ecosystem: Environmental > Aquatic > Freshwater > Lake > Sediment | place: USA: Wyoming | collected... | reverse complement strand
AGTCGTCCATCAATGCACCTTAGTGCCTGGTTTTATCTTTCGCATAGGCACGAGCAGGCTGACAGCGCCGGATGAGTCTTCCGCAGCCAAAAGCATGCCATGTGACTCTATGCCCCTGATTTTCCTCTGGTCCAGGTTCGTTATCACCACTATGTCCAAGCCTATGAGCTCTTCTGGCCTGTACTGGTCGGCTATTCCCGAGACGATAGTTCTTTTCTCGCCGCAGTCTACCTGCATCTTGTAGAGCTTTTCTGTGCCAGGCACCTTCTCAACCGATTCCACTTTAGCTATTCTCATGTCCATTTTCTGAAATTCTTCGAAAGACACCATTTTTTCACCCGAATCTGTGCTTGAAATCAGCCACATCCTTGTTGGTTATCTTCTTGAATAGCGGCTCGAACTCGCCTATAGTTTTGCCTGGCTCCAATAACTTTACAGCATCCTTCCATTTATAATTTTCATCCAAATTGAGGAACTTTCTGATTTTGTGAGCGCTTTCAGGGATGAATGGCTCAAGTATTATCGAGAGGGCAGCGACTATGTTCAGCGAGAGGTTTATCACGTTGTTCCTTCTCTCCTTGTCCTTCCACGGCTCCTGCAGGGTCAGGTATTGGTTGCCGACCCTAGCCAGCTCGATAGCGGAATTGAGAGCGTCTTTGAGCTTGACCTTGTCCAGAGACTGCTCCACTTCGCTATGCTTCTTGGCTATCTCCGCCACTATCTTTTCATCCTCTTCGGTGTACCTGCCCAATTTAGGGACGGCCCCTCCGAAGATGTCGCGCGTGAATGTCAGAGTCCTGTGTATGAAGTTGCCCAAGACATCGTTGAGGTCGTTGTTGATTCTATTCTGGAAATCCTCCCAAGTGAAGTCAGCATCTCGATGTTCTGTAAGTGAAGCTATCAGATAGTACCTCCAGTAGTCGGCGGGGTATAGACTAATGGCGTCCCTGCAGAAAATCCCAACTCCGGCCGATTTTGAGAACTTCTTTCCCTGGTAATTCAAGAATTCATACGATGCTACGTGGTATGGAAGAGTAAACCCGCCAGCAGCAATCAGCATGCCTGGGAAGAATATCGTGTGAAAAGCTATATTGTCTTTTCCTATAAAATGTATGATTCTTGTCTCGCTGTCTTCCCACCATTTTTCTTTTCCTATCTGTTTGGAGAACGTGATATATCCTATCGGAGCGTCGAACCAAACATAAAACACATTATCTGGAAAATCTGGGATAGGCACGCCCCACTCCATTTCCCTGGATATGTCCCTGTCCTCAAGACCTGCTTTAGCCCAAGAGAGAGCGAAATTCCTTGCGTTAGGCGGCCAGTGCTTGTTGGTCTCCACCCATTTAGCCAGCTTCTCGCTCAAGTCGGAAAGCTTGAAGAAGACGTGTTCGCTCTCCTTCTCTACCGGCTTTCTTCGGCATGACACACATTTCGGCTTCACTAATTCTACCGGCTCCAATAGTTTGCCGCACTTCTCACACTGGTCTCCTCTTGCTTCTTCATAGCCGCAATGGGGGCATTCTCCCTTCACATACCTGTCAGGAAGGAATCTCTTGCAGTGTTCGCAATAAAGCTGTTTGACCTTCTTTTTGTAGATGTAGCCGTTGGTCTTTATCAGCTCGTAGATTCCCTGAGTCGTCTTGATATGCTCTGGGGCGCTGGTTCTGGAAAATATGTCGAGCTTTAGGTTGAAATCCTCAGTTATCTTTTTCTGAATGCCGTGATATTTGTCTGCAAGCTCTAGCGGTTTAACTTTCTGTTTCTCCGCTTCTACAGCGATAGCAGTGCCATATTCGTCAGTTCCGCAGACATAGACACATTCTTCTCCCCTAAGTTTCAAGAACCGAGAATAGACATCCGCCGGCAGTAATGTGCTTATCAGGTGTCCTAAATGCAGTTCGTTGTTGACATAAGGAAGAGCCGAAGTAACCAGATACTTGAAGTCACTCACCTCTTAGTAGTATTATTTTACATAAAGGGCTATTAAAAACAATCCGAATAAAACGCAGATTATAGCCAGCGCGAGGTTAAAAAACGACACAGCCAGGCCGAGCAGAGTATTCACAACCCCGAAAAGAATCATGAGCGCTCTGAGGCCGATATTCTTTTTCTTCCACATTCTGAACGTATACATGTTGTGGTCGGCTAACGTTTCCAAGACTTTTTTGTATTCTTCCTTTCCCAAATTCTCCTCGAAGATGTGGCCATTCCCTCTGATATCTTTTCCGTAGAACTCCAGTATCTTCCTGCCAGCCCAAAATATCTGGACATAATTAGCCTTCTTTCTTTCGCATTTCACTTCATCTTTAGGACCCCCCAATAGGAGAGATATTGGCAGGCTGGCGCGATAGTAACCAACAGTCAGCGGCTTGGCGACTTTTCTCAAATCAGTCACCAATTCATCTATCTTATCTAGGTCCAGTATGCTTATTATTTTGCCCATCTGCACGTCTTGCATACTAATATATAGAGCAACGTGATTAAAAATGTTGATAGTATGGAGGGATTTCTAACCTATCTCGTCAGCAACTTTAGCTACCTAGGCGTATTCTTTCTGGGAGTCATCACATCAGCCACTCTATTCATACCGACGCCGGCTTTTATCATAGTCTTCTTCCTGGCTGCCACCATGAACCCGATTCTGTTGGGTTTTTTCGCTGGATTAGGATCAGCGGTCGGCGAGATGAGCGGTTATATCATAGGAATAGGCGGGGAGAAATTCCTGCTGAAAAAGTACGATAAGAGGGTCAAGCAGATAGAAAGCTATTTTGAGAAGCACGGTTCTAAACTAATCATATTTGTGTTTTCCGCGACTCCACTGCCTTTCGACGTGGTGGGCCTGTTCTGCGGGGTGGTCAGGTATCCGCTAAAGACGTTTTTCCTATTCACATTGTTTGGAAAGCTCGTCAAGTACTGGGCAATAGCTTTCGCGGGCTTTTACAGCATGCACTGGATTCTGAACCTCATTGGGTGGTGATATGAAGAATATAAAAACCGCTTTCATCTTGGCTGGTGGGAGGGGGACGAGGCTGGGCGAACTGACTGAAGAGATACCAAAGCCGATGATTAAAGTTGCTGGAAAGCCCATTCTTCACCATATGACTGACTGGTTTAGTTCCTACGGCGTCAAGAGATTTGTTCTGGCAATTCATTACAAGAAAGAGAAGATTATAGAATATTTCGGCGATGGGAAGGAACTTTATGAGGAACTTATATACACTGAGGAGACTCTGCCCATGGGTACCGGCGGAGCACTTAAACTCGCAGAAAAGCACCTGAAAGACACGTTCATATTTGCAAATGGAGACATACTAACCAACTTCAACCTCTACGATATGATGGAATTCCACTTCAAACACAAGGCGCTGCTAACGATTGCGCTTAAAGCAGTCAAGGAGCCTAAAAGGTTTGGCGTGGCACAGCTGGATGGAGATAGGATAGAAAAGTTTATCGAAAAACCAGAGATCCCCTCATCAAATTTCATAAATGCTGGAATTTGTATAGCCGAGCCAGAAATTATAAAGTACATCCCCCCTAATAAGTTCTGTTCATTCGAAAGAGAGGTTATACCGTTAATAACCGAGAAAAGAAAAACGTTTGGTTACAAAGTTTTAGGGCCTTGGATTGACATTGGATTGCCCGAGGCTTTGAAAATGGCCGATGAACTGTGGTAATATGAAAACTAAAACTCAGACAAGGCTTGAGAACATCCTACTACCGATAGCGAAAAGGATTAATGTGAATCCGAACCTGCTTACCGTTCTATCCATCATTCTTACCCTCGGTTCTGCCTATTACATACTCAAATCAGAACTAGTCGTAGCCGCGGCCTTTTTCCTGGTCGGAGCTATTTTGGATGCGCTTGATGGAATGGTCGCGAGAGAACACCATAGAACCACTAAGTTCGGGGCCTTTTTCGACCAGTTCGCTGACAGGATAAACGACGGGGCGATGGTTATAGCGATAGTGCTGGCCGGATACATCAGTGTCTTGATCGGTATATTGGCGCTGTTTTCAGTCCTTTTAGCCAGCTATATGAGCGCGGTGATGGACTCGCTCACAGGAAAGAGGGTAGGGGAGGCGATAAGCTTCAGGCCGTTGAGGAGCGCTGCGATATTCTTGGGCCTGGCGTTAGGCTATTTAGGAGCAGCGGTCTGGGTCCTGCTCTTTATAGGCATTTGGTCCGTAATCTACCGTTTGTTCAAGGCAAAATGGGTATTATAATTGACATTTTGGCGTGTTCAAATTGCATTAATACAAATTCCTTATTTGGCACATCATTCTACTTTTGGGGAAAGATTTATAAACCTATAGTGGTTTCTCTGAATTATGGCGTTCTGCGACATATTCGGCGATAGCTCCGTGGCTCGTATACTGGACCACCTGGCTAAGTACGAGAACAGGGACTATTCCTTGACAGAGTTGGCGAGAGACTGCAGCGTGAGCTATCGTACGCTACAGCGAGTGTTCCCTATTATGGTCCAAAAGGAGTTCGTGAGGAAGACCAGGAGGATTGGCAAAGCGAACATGTACTCTATCAACCCGGAGAACACGACAATGAGAGAGTTGCGCCGAATACTGCTGAAAGAGGAAAAAGCACCTGAAAAGCCGGTTGAGGACAGGAATCATCACATTGCGTACGCTTGAGGCACGAAGGCTGCGAGCACGACAAAAACCAGGTTGATCATCGTTATCATGAGCATGTCCCCCAAACGCTCTATCCTCTCTTGCTGCTTGAGATAATTGAAGAACATGAAATATGCGATCACTGTTGGAATCATGAGGAAGAGGGACAGCGCAAAGGACAAAAGCACGTTGAAATTGAAAGTCTGCGAGTATTTCTGCGGGTTCTCAAAATACCTTCGATATAGGATAAGCAGGTCTATCCCGTAAAAGAGCGCGTTCAGTCCCATCAGAGCAATCATCGTCGTCTTTCTTTCCATAGAATTAAAAAGTCCTGATAAGTATAAAAGGATATGCAAATTGATCTGCACCTTCACACCTCTGCGTCAATCGATGGAGTGCATTCGCCCAGGACCATGGTCAAAGCGGCTAAGGAAAGAGGGCTCTCAGGCATAGCGATTACAGACCATGACTCTGTAGGTGGTTGGAAGCAAGGAATGAGGGCCGGGAAAGAGTTTGATGTCCTAGTTATCAAAGGAGAAGAAGTGAGCGTCTACAAGGGCGGCAGAATCGTGGCGCATGTTCTGGGCCTATTCCTAAACGAAGCAGTCAGAGCCAAGAGTATGCCGGAAGTTGCTGAGGAGATTCATGAGCAGGGCGGTCTGGCTGTGATAGCGCATCCGCTGGACAGGTGGAGAGGGAAATACGAAGACCTGAAAAAATATCTGGACTATTTCGACGGCATAGAGGTTCTCAATGCCCACACACCTTTCTTCAAGGATAACCAGATAGCGAGGGAGTTCGCTGTCAAGAACAATAAGCCCATGACCGCTGGGAGCGACGCGCATTCAAAATACGAGATAGGCTGTGCGTATACTGAAGCCAGAGCCAGTAACCTTGAAGAATTCAGAAATGCGCTGATAAAGGGGAAGACTAAAGCTATCGGCAGAAAGGCCAATCTGATGCTCCATATATTTTCGGCTTTATCAAAACGAGGATTGTATCCAAAAGAAAAGATTTGAGAGTATGTGAGGCTTTTGGCCCCACACAGGTTTAAGCATAATCCGCTTACGCACCGATTCTAAACATCTTTGTTCCGCATTTCGGGCAGATTCCCTTTGTTGCTGGCTTGTTGTTCTTTAGTTTCACGTGCTGAGGATTCAGCATTTCTCTCTTTGCTTTACATTTCACACAATAAGCTTCTACCATTGGCTCACCTCAAATAGTATTCTTCTTATTCTTTCTGCGGGTATATATAGCTTTGCTTTATAGAAAGTTTAAATACTCTTTTCACTTAATAATCTTCGATTGTATGCCACGAAAAAGGAGGGGGGCGTTCAAAACGGCGCAAGAGACATCGGCAGAGATGGGAAGAAAAGCAGCCTACTCATTCCCCACAAAAGCCGAGTTTAATAAGTTCATGTATGGTTATCTCGGCAAGGAAAAGTTTAAAGAGTTCATGCGTGAAAACAAGGCCAGGAAAAAACGGAGAAAGAAATGAAGTTCTGTCCGAGATGCGGCGCTACTGACAAAGATTTCTACAAAGGGTTCTGCATAGACTGTTACGCCAAGATGAATGTTTTCGCAGAAATCCCAGGAAAGCTAAAGATAACGAAATGCAAAAACTGCGGCTTCTGGCTGCACAAGAACATGTGGATTGAGGATTCTTACCAACACCTGGTCAAAATACTCTCAGAAAAAGTCAAGACGGCTCTCTTCGAACCCAAATTCGATGTAGACCTGAAAGAGAATGTGGCGATTCTAAAGATATCCGGGTTCGCAGATGAAAGGAAAAAAATCCCAATCAATGTTGAAAAGGAGATTTTCCTGGGCTTTGAGGAAAAAACCTGCGATTCTTGCCTGAAGTTCAGCGGCAAAAACTACGAAGTAAAGATACAGCTCAGAAGATCCGAGCTCTTTGACGCCCTGAGGTACAAGAAAATTATCGATTTCATCAAAAGAGAGACGAACTACCACTTGAGGAGCGATGAGAAAGCCAGAGCCTTCTGGTCCGAAGAGAAAAAAGAAGGAATAGATTTTCTTTTCGGCTTCAGACAGGTAGGAGATTCAGTTTTGCGCGAGGTTTTGGACAATTTTAGAGTCAAACATGAAATGAGTTCTGAATTTTTAGGCATTGATAGAGATGGGAAAAGCAAAGTGAGGGTAACTTATTGCCTCAGAATTTAGACAATTGTCAATAATTGCATTTAAAATTTAGATAAATATTTAATAAAAATCGAAATATAGCCGCATTTCTCAAAATGGGTATCAAAAATGGGACTGTGATAAGCTATTTATATATGTTATGCGTTATATAAGACAGAGGTGACGGCATTATGGATTCTATAGTAAGAAACGCGATTACTCACGACGCTAGAGTAGAACCAACTAACATAAAACTCCATGATGGACCAAAGATTATGGTGGTTGGCGTTGGCGGCGCGGGCAACAACACTGTAAACAGAATGGCCAGGCTTGGTATTTCTGGCGCAGAACTTGTTGCTGTAAACACAGACAAGCAACACCTGACTCTAATGCACGACAGCGTCAAGAAGATGATTCTTGGGCAGAGCGTGACGAGGGGTCTGGGAGCAGGCGGCTATCCCGAAGTGGGAGCGAAAGCAGCCGAGGTATCAAGAGCAGCTCTTTCTCAAATTCTTGAAGGAACAGACATGCTATTCTTGACTGCCGGAATGGGTGGAGGTACCGGAACAGGCGCAGCGCCGGTCATAGCGGACATAGCCAAAGAGCAGGGATCAATAGTAATCGGAATGGTTACTTACCCGTTCAGAATGGAACGAGCCAGGCTATTGAAAGCAGACGCAGGAATAGAGAAGCTGAGGAAAGTGGCAGACACCGTTGTTATTATCGATAACAACAGACTGGTCGAGCTAGTCCCTAACCTGCCTATCGAGCAGGCTTTCAGCGTGGCAGACGAAGTTATCTCCAGAGCTGTGAAAGGAATAACCGAGACAATCACTACGCCCTCTTTAATCAACCTGGACTACGCGGACGTTAGGGCTATAATGACTTCGGGCGGAGTCTCAGTAATTTCTGTTGGAGAATCTCGAGGGCATGGAAGAGTGGAAGAGGTCGTTGAGGACACCTTGAAGAACAGCCTGCTTGACGTGGACTATAACGGGGCGAAAGGGGCATTAATCCACATCACCGGCGGACCTGACCTGACATTGGGCGAGGCGAACGAGATCGGCGAAAGACTAACCGAAGCTATCGACCCGCAAGCGACAGTCATCTGGGGTGCGAGGATAATACCCGAATTCGAGGGAAAAGTCGAGGTCATCGTTATCATGACCGGCGTAAAGTCTTCTCACATAAAGGGACCAATGGCAGACGCGCTTAGCTCTGGCGCTAAGGCAGAAGCAGAATTGGACAAAGCGCTCGGGATAATGTATCTTAGATAAACCATTATATTTTTTTAATCTTAGGACCTTTGGGAGTGTCTAACACCTCCCATCCTATTTCTTTTATTTTATTCCTTATAGAGTCGGATTCCTTGAATTTTTTCTCTTTCCTGAGTTTTTCCCTCTCTAGAATCAACTTCTGAACATCCTCGGGAACAGCCTCTTTGCTCGTTTCTCCGAGCTTCAAGCCCAGCACCCTATCGAAATCGAGCATCAACTCGTAGATTCTCTTCGCATCCTCTCTTCCCAAGGCGTTTCTGTCCATCATAGCGTTTATCTCGCGCATAAAGTCTGAGATCAACGCCAGCGCCCTTGGTGTGTTCAAGTCATCTTCTATGAACTTCCTGAACTCTCCCTTTGTCCTATCCATGAGTTTCAAGACATCCTTCTTGGTCGCGCTTTCCCTGACCTCGGCAAGCCTCTCGACGAATTTCCTCATGCGCGATAGCCCTAACTGCGCTGATCTGACTGCCCCTATATCAAACATCAATTGAGACCTGTAATGGGCGGTCAGGCAGAAGTAGCGATAGGCTAAAGGGTCTATTCCCGCATCTATCAGTGTCTGGAGCGTCCTGAATCCCCCAGCAGATTTGGCCATCTTCTCTTTCCCAACCACAAGAAACTCGCCATGCACCCAAAACCTGACAGGCTCCTTGCCGGTTGCTGCTTCTGATTGGGCTATTTCGTTGGTATGATGTACAGGAATATGGTCCACTCCGCCGCAATGTATATCGAAAGTCTCACCAAGATACTTCATTGACATTGCCGAGCACTCGATATGCCAGCCAGGAAAGCCTTTGCCCCAAGGCGAGTCCCATTCCATCTGGCGCTTGCTGTCACTGGGCGAGAGCTTCCAGAGCGCGAAGTCGGTCGGATTCCTCTTCTCGCCCATCCCTATCCTCGCTCCCGCTTTGAGACCCTCTTTCTTCAGCCTTGACAGCTTCCCATAGTCCTTGAGCTTGGACGTATCGAAGTAGATTCCATCCTCTGTGCGATAGGTGTAACCGTTCTTCTCGATTTTTTTAATGAGTTCTATCTGCTCAGGGATTGTCTCCGTGGCTTTAGGCATAATGTCCGGCATGAGAACATTGACTTTTTTCAGGTCCTCTAGGAAGTGCTTGGTATAGTATTTAGATATCTCCCACGCGCTCTTCCCCTCGCGCTTAGAGCCTATCTCCATCTTGTCCTCGCCGGTGTCCGCGTCTGACGTGAGATGACCGACATCAGTTATGTTCATCACGTGCTTGACCTTATAACCGGCATGCATCAAGGCTCTTTTCAGGACATCCTCGTTAATGTAAATCTTGATATTGCCTAGGTGAGCGTAATCATAGACGGTCAGGCCGCAGCAGTACATTCTAACTTCGTTGTCGTGCAATGGCTTGAATTCCTCTTTCTTCCGTGTCATCGTATTATAGATTTTCATGCTATCACTAAAGCAGGGGGTGGGATTTGAACCCGCGTCTTCCGCTCTGCAGGCGGATGCATAGCCGCTTTGCTACCCCTGCTTGTGTCTATTATTGTGCTTCTTTGTATAAAAAGAGTTATTGTGCTAATCAAAACAAAAGGCATTTATAAGGGAAGCCATAAAAGAATAGAAAGGCGATTTTTGTGGCAGAACCTACAGACGCAGAAACTAGTGAGAAGGTTAGACTGATTAATTATATCTTTCCGATAGCTATACTGGTGTTGCTGGTCGGAGGCTACCTTTTTTTCACAAACCAATCGACGACAGGCCAAGCAGTGACGCCAGTGGGAGAACAAAACAGCTCAAAAAACGGAACAGTGATGTACTTCTACAGCGAAGCATGCCATTACTGCCAGCAGGAGAAGCCGATAGTAGAACGATTGGAGAATGAAAGCTACAACATAACTTGGATGGACGTAGGGATACATCCAGACTACTGGCAGACGTATGGGATTCAAGGAACACCGACATTCCTAGCGAGCAACGGAGAGAGACACGCGGGCTTTTTGGAATACGATGCGCTCAAGGCATGGCTCGACCAGCACGGGGCTAAAGCAATATAAATCAGTACATACTAACACTAATCGAGTGATTCTGTGGTCGTTTGTTTCATAGCGCTATTTGTTTTTGGATTCTTGGCAATATTTTCAGCCAGATATAGGCCTTTCGCTAAAGAGGCTTTCAACTGTGTCTTCAAGATGGTCACGCTCAGGAAATGCGACACTGGTTTTGACAAGAAGCTCAAGGCGAAGATAACCGGAAAGCTCATGAGCAAGAGCCCAAAAACAGGAGCGTTCGTCTACAAGAACTTCGAAACCATCTCTTGGATATTTACCCTTATCATGATCGTTAGCCTGGCTTATTCCGCAATAACTATTTATAACATAGCTGTTTATAATAATTGCAACGGACCTGGTTCGACATACTGCCCGCTGACTGGAACCTACGGAACGGAATGTACCGTAAAGACGTGC
>Ga0315277_10012808_pt1 | contig 10491 bp, 11 predicted proteins | sample YL17G05_15_MG_FD_203695 | JGI IMG/M metagenome (GOLD analysis project Ga0315277, IMG submission 203695) | Sediment microbial communities from Yellowstone Lake, YNP, Wyoming, USA - YL17G05_15 | ecosystem: Environmental > Aquatic > Freshwater > Lake > Sediment | place: USA: Wyoming | collected... | reverse complement strand
CGGCGCGTCCATGTGCGTGCCGGCGTGCGAATAGAGGTGCAGGGTCCGGGCGTTCCAGCCGTCCTTTTCGAAAGTCGCTGCGGTCTCAAACGCCACACCGCGCATCCCTTCCTGATAAGTCAACGTCAAATCAACGGTTTGGTTCATAGGTGTTCGACAATGGCTTCCGCGACGTCGTTCGTTTTGGCCCGCCCCCCCACATCGGGCGTCAGAATGCCGGCCAGACACACCCGGTCGACGGCCTCCATGATCCGGACGGAGGCGGCCGACTCTCCCAAATGATCGAGCATCATGGCACCCGACCAGACGGTTCCGAGCGGATTCGCGATGCCCTTCCCGGCGATGTCCGGCGCGGACCCGTGTATCGGTTCAAACATGGAGGGGTATTCCCTTTCCGGATTGAGGTTGCCGCTTCCGGCGAGGCCCAGACTCCCCATCAGGGCGCCGCCCAAATCGCTCAGAATGTCGCCGAACAGATTGGTGGTCAGGACCACATCAAACACTTCGGGATGCAAAACAAAATTGGCCGAACAGTTGTCAATGTACATCCGTTCCAAATCGACATCCGGATACTTGCTGCCCGCTTCACGAATCACGCGATCCCAGTAAGTCAGGCTGTGAATCAGGGTGTTGGATTTCGTAACGGCGGTTACTTTTTTCCGCCGTTTTTGCGCCAACTGAAAAGCATAATGGGCAATCCGCTCGATTCCCCTCCGGGTAAAAATGCTGACATCCACGCCCATCCCTTCCGGAAAATTCGGCACGACCTGGCTGCCGACCTGTACAAATTCTCCCTCGTTGTTTTCGCGAACGACCACAAAATCAATTGGTTTTTCGGTTCGCAAGGGCCTCGTCACGCCGGGATACGTTCGGACGGGGCGGTAATTGACGTATTGGCGAAAATGGTTGCGCACTTTGAATGTAAAATCCTTGGCGGGCAGGGTATCATCGACATCGGGCAGACCCACGCTTCCGAAATAAATCGCATCGTACTTTTTCAAGATGTCCAACCCGTCCTCCGGCATGAATCGGCCCGACTCTTTGTAAAACCCCGCGCCCCAGGGAAAGGCATCCGTTTGAATATGAAAATTGTTTTTCGCGGCGGCCTGCAAAACCTTCAGCCCCGCCGGGATGATTTCTTTTCCGATTCCGTCTCCCGGAACAACGGCAATCGCGTACACCTTCATGAATTTCCCTTTCTTCTCCGTCAAGACGGGCCGCTGTCCGTGTTTCTCAATGGACTCCGGTTTTTATGACAAACCCAATTGTGACCGAAGCGGGTGAATTGCTTTGAACATCCGCTTTAAAAACTTAACAACAATTTACCATAAAATCAAGGAGCGTTTAATGGATCCACACCGGAAAGCGTCGGCATGTGCAACACCCTATTTGTTTTTCCGGAACAGCCGTGCAAAACCCGGATAAGCCACCAGCGGAATGGTATCGAAATCGATCAACCTCTCCTTGACCAGGGGCAGAGAGTTCAGGATACGGCGGGCCTCCTTCACGTCTTTGCATTCGAGCATCAGGACGGCGCTCGACCGGTCTTGACGGAAGTACAACTCCCGGATCTGTCCTGCCTGCACCAATTCCCACGCCCTTGCGGCCTCCGCTTTCAGGTGCGGGCGGAATTGATCCTCCGTCACGCCCTGTATTTCTTTTTCAATCGCCAGGATTTTCATCCCTTCCCCCTGTCTTCAGATTTAACCCGGATTGCTTATAAATATATTTTTTGTGAATGAAATCGGGTTAAATGGACCGCGAATCTTAAACCACACTGCCCCGGAGACCCAGGCCTGCCGCACGTTCGACATGAACCGTGACGATGCGATTGATCCACGACGGATCGTACGGCACTTCCACCCGGACATACTCGGATGACAACCCGCTCATCCACCCGTCCCGATTCTTGCCCTCCATCAGGACTTCAACCGTCCGGCCGATCCATTGGCCTTGAAACCGCTGATGCTTCTGCGATGCCAGCCTGCGGAGGATGTCCGCCCTTTGCATCCGCTGGTTCGGAGAAATCTGATTCGGCATGGATGCGGCTTTCGTTCCATTCCGAGGGGAAAAAGGGAAAACGTGCAAGTAGGTGAAAGGGAGCGATTCGATACACAGGCGGGTTTCTTCGAACAGCGTGTCGCTTTCGCCGGGGAAACCCGTGATGACGTCCGCGCCCAGTCCGACGGGACCGAGCGTGCCGGCCAATTTCTCCACGACGTCCCGGAAGGCGCTGGTGGTGTAGGTTCGGTTCATGGCGTGGAGAACGGCATCGCTGCCGCTCTGCATGGACAAATGAAAATGGCGGCAGACGTTGGGATTGGAGACGACGCTGTCGAGAAACGAAGAGCCCACATCTTCCGGGTCGAGCGAACTGAGCCGGATGCGTCCCAATCCTTCGAGTGCGCCGACGGCTTGTATCAGATCCGGCAACAAGGACCGGCCCACGAGGTCTTTGCCGAAATCTCCGATATGCGTCCCGGTCAAAACGATCTCCCGGAATCCTCGCCGGATCAGCGCACCGGCCTGACGAACAATGGCTTCGAGCGGCAGACTTCGTCCCGGACCGCGTGCGGCGGGCACGATGCAGTAGGCGCAGCTTCGGCTGCACCCGCTCTGGATTTTGAGAAACGCCCGCGTATGCCCGCTGGACGCACCGGTCGAGCGGAAGACCTCGGCGATTGGCCGATGCACCGGCGACACCACCACCAGCGGTTTCGACCGTTTGCCGGGTTTGGAAAAATGGGCAAACAGGCCGAACTTGTCGTGTGTGCCGAACACATAATCCACGCCCGAAAGCCGCTCGAGTTCCTCCGGGGCAACCTGCGAATAGCATCCCACCACGATCACGGTGGTATCCGGATGCAAAGACAACACGTGATGGATCGCCTGCCGGCATTTCGAATCGCTGCGCGACGTCACGGTGCAGGTGTTGAGCACGGACACATCCGAAGGCTCGCCCCAGGGGACCAGGCGATACCCTTTCTCGGCAAACTGCTCCTGAAGCACGGCGGTTTCCGCCTGATTGAGCTTGCAGCCGAGGGTTCGAAACGATACGGTGGGCATACCGCGTTCTATTCTTCCTAAACAAACAAGGAGCCGAATCCAACCGCATTCGGCTCCTTGACGATTGTGCAAAACCAACGGGAGGGATTACGTCGCGGGGGCTTCGCCCGCAGCCGGTTCCACGGGTGGTTCCGGCGTTGGCTCAGCCGATTCCGTTTCCGCACCGGATTCCTCCTTGGCTTTTTTCGTTCCGGTCTTCTTCGGGGCTTTTTTCTTTTCTTCCTTGGCTTCGCTCTCGGCTTCCGGCTTGGCCTTCGCCTTTTCGGCCCGTTTTTCCGGTTTCAAATCGCCGGCCACTTCTGCCATGGTCGGAGCCTCTGCCGGTTTGGTGTAAGCCGACACGTCCGCCTGTTCCGCCTCGGATTGCTTGTCCTTTTCCATTTCCAGAAGTTTCTTGCGCGACAGGACAACGCGTTTGTTCTCCCTGTCGAATTCGATCACCACCAACTGGATCTCGTCCCCTTCCTTCACGTTCTGGGCCACCTTGGCCATGGACGATTCGGGAAGCTGTGAAATGGGAACGAAACCCTCCACCCCGAGGGGCAGTTCCACCACGATGCCTTTCTCGATCAGCCGAAGCACCTTGGTCGGCGTAACCGTGTTGACCTGGTAGGCGGTTTCAAACGTGGCCCACGGATCTTCGGTCAGCTGTTTGTATCCGAGGGACAGCCTTCGTTCGTCTTTGTTGACATCCAGCACGACGATTTCGATGTCCTGCCCCTTTTTCAACATTTCACTCGGATGTTTTAGCTTCTTGGTCCAGCTCAGGTCCGAGATGTGGATCAGCCCGTCGATGCCGTCTTCCATTTCCACAAACACGCCGAAATTGGTCATGTTGCGGATCCGGCCCTTGTGTTTGGATCCCACGGGATACTTTTCAAGGATGTTTTCCCAAGGATCCTGGGTGAGCTGCTTGATGCCCAGCGAGATGCGCTTTCGGTCTTTCTCCAGACTCAGCACCTTCACTTCGATCACATCCCCGACGTTGAGCAGTTTCGACGGATGCACCACGTTCCTCGTCCAGGACATCTCGGAGACGTGGATCAACCCTTCCACACCCCTTTCCAATTCGACAAAAGCACCGTAGTCGGCGATGGAAACCACTTTTCCCTTGACCAAAGTGCCTTCGGGATACTTCTGGTCGATGTTCTCCCAGGGATGCGCCTGCAGCTGTTTCATGCCGAGTGAAATTCGGTCTTTTCCCTCGTTGAAATCGAGAACCACCACCTTGATCTTCTCGTCGAGTTTGACCACTTCCGAAGGATGGTTGATGCGGCCCCAGGACAGATCGTTGATGTGGAGCAGTCCGTCCACACCGCCCAGATCCACGAACACTCCGAAATCGGTGATGTTTTTCACCGTGCCTTCGCGGACCTGACCTTTTTCCAATTCGTGCAGAATCTGTTTGCGTTGCTCGGCCATGCTCTCTTCCAGAAGGGACCGTCTGGAGACGACGATATTTTTCCGCAGCTTGTTGACTTTGACGATTTTAAAATCGAACACCTGTCCGATCAGCGCGTCGAAATCGCGGATGGGTTTGACGTCGATCTGGGAGCCGGGAAGAAACGCGTCCACGCCCATCAGGTCCACCACGATGCCGCCCTTGATCCGGCGCATGCATTTGCCCTTGATGGTGGAATCCTGTTCGTGAATCTGGATGACGTTGTCCCAGATTTGAACGAAATCGGCCTTCTTCTTGGAGAGAATCAGCTGTCCGTCCTGGTTTTCGATGGAATCCAAAAACACTTCCACTTTGTCGCCGACCTTGACAGCGGGGGGGTCACCGAATTCTTCCAGGGGAATGGTGCCTTCGGATTTGAATCCGATGTCCACCACCACTTCCTGATTGCTGATCGCCAGCACCCTGCCGGTGACAATTTGCCCCTCGTCGATGTCCTTCAACGTTCGGCTGTACAGATCGCTGAATTTCTGAAAATCGTCTTCCGAATATTCAGAATCGTTCGCGAACCGGGATCCCGTATCACCTCCTTTTTTGGATTGAACCGAAGCGTTTTCTTCGGTCATTCCGGTTTGATTGGATTTCTCCGCATCCACCATAAAATTTTTCCTCCTTTTTTATTTTTTAATCCCTTCAGGTTGAGCCCTTTCGAACCCGACCTTCCGGAATTATCATCCTGTTTGTGGTTCTCCAGGTAAAGCCGCATTTCCTCCAACTGCCAGCGCGGCGTCGAGGCACCTCCCGAAATGCCGACGCGTGAGAAATTCCGGAAGGCGGCCGGTTGCAGGTCCGATGGGCCCTCGACCAGCACGGTCCGTTGGTTGACCCCCTTGGCGGTCTGATAGAGCAGGCGTCCGTTGGAAGAATTTTTTCCGCCGATGAACACGAGTGCCTCTTGTTCTTTCGCAAAAACGGTGATGTCGTTTTGCCGGGTTCGGAGAAACCGGCACGCGGTATCCGCGATTTTGAGTCCGGACAACCTTCCGGAAAGGATGCGCCGGATATCCGCGAACACCACCGGATCGACTGTGGTCTGGGCCAGGAGCAGGCTGCGGTCCTCGAAATCCTGCTTTTTCGCCTCCTCCGCGCTGGAAATCACGACGGCATTGTCTTCGGATCTGGCTACCAGTCCCACCACTTCGGGATGGTTCTTGTCCCCGACGATGATGATGCGCCAGCCGTCTCGCACGTGGTGTTCCACCAGTTCCTGCGAATGCCGGACGATCGGGCAGGTGGCATCGACGATGTGCATACCGGCGGCCAGGATTTTTTGAAGAATGTCCCTCTGCTCTCCGTGCGCACGGACGAGAAAATGCTTGCCGTTGTACAATTTTCGCTTGCCTTTGTCCGACAGGTATTCCAGGTTGACCTGTTTCAGTCCGAGTCCTTCCAGACGCTCAACTTCCCTGCGGTTGTGGATCAACTGTCCGACGGTGTAAAGAACTTCTCCCCTTCTCAACAAGTCCTCGGCAAGGGCGATCGCCCGGTCCACGCCGGGGCAGGGTCTCGCCTTGGGTTCAATCGTGATGAGCATCTCGAAGTTCCTTTATGCGGTTCATGGTTTCCTCGCCGATTTTGCGATACAGCTCTTTGGACGATACACCAAGCTTCAAAAAGGATTTGATCGCAAAGGGCTTTCCAAACCGGACCACCACGCGCGTGCGCCACAGGACGGGCAGGATCCGGAATGTCCCGGAGATGTGCACGGGCAGCACCTGTACCCGGCCGTTCGCCGCCAGCATGCCAACCCCCCTTTTCCCTTCCATCAGTTCGCCCGTTTTGCTCCGGGTGCCTTCAGGGAATACCAGCAGCGGATGACGGGCTTCCAGCACGCGGATGGCGGAAACCAAGGCATTTCGATCCGCTGCCCTGCGATGGAGGGGAATCGAATTGGCCCTCCGGAGAATGCTGGAAAAAACAGGGATGCGGAACAATTCCGCCTTGGCCAGGAAATGAAGCTGGCGCGGCGAAGCAGCTCCCACCACCAGCGGATCGAAATTCGATACATGGTTGGGCGCCACGATGACCCCGCCTTCCATCGGAAACCGTTCCTGGTTGATGATTTTCAATCCGAGCACGATCTTCAGCAACGGGGTCAACAGATTCTTCAACAGCCGGTAAACCCGGTTTTGGTTTTCGCGTTGATCGATCAATGCATTCCCATCCGGTCAATGATGTATTGAACTTGTTCGTCCACGGTCAGGTCGGACGTGTCCAGCACAACGGCATTTTCGGCCGCGGCGAGAGGGCTGTGCTGCCGCGAACGGTCCCGCAAATCGCGCCGTTCGATGTCTTTTTTCAGTTCGTCGATCGAAACCGGGACACCCTGATGCTCAAGATCTTTTTTTCTCCGGACCGCCCTCTCTTCGATGGACGCCGTCATGTAAAATTTGAAATCCGCGTCGGGAAAAGCCACCGTTCCCATGTCCCTGCCTTCCGCCACGACGCATTTCCCCTCGGCCAGTCCGCGCTGTAGCCGAACCATGGCATCACGCACCTTCGGCACTTCGCAAACGGGGCCGATGGCTCGGTCGACTTCGGGAGTCCGGACGCGGCCGGTGATGTCCTGTCCGTCCAGAAACACGTTCGTTCCGTCAGCTGTGGCAACCAGTTCGATGGTTGTGGTTTCGGACAGCCTGCCGATGGCTTCGGGATCGTTCAGGGGAACATGCTCCCGCAGGACCTTGACTGTCATTGCCCGATACATGGCCCCGGTATCCAGGTAAAGCCAGCCGAGTCTCCGGGCCAGCATTCGGGCCGTCGTGCTTTTCCCCGAAGCCGCGGGACCGTCGATGGTCACGATGGTGCCTTGCTTTCCGGTTGTGTTGCCATTCTGGACCATATTTATGCAAACATCCGGTTTTTGATTTTATCCGCCACCGCATCCAGATCTTCCCGCGCAGGATGTCTGCCAAAGCCGGGCCCGAACCTCAGGCCGAATCCGTCGCCGACAAACCGCGGGATGACGTGCAGATGGACGTGAAACACTTCCTGCATGGCGGCCCTCCCGTCCGATAGCAGCAGGTTGACACCCTCGCACCTGAGGCCGCTCGTTCTCAACGCACCCGCCAGCTTCTGTCCGATCCTGAACAATCGGGCTCCATCGTCCGGATCGAGGTCGGCCAGCGATGCGGCATGCCGGTTCGGAATCACGAGCAGGTGGCCGTCGTTGATCGGACGGATGTCCAGAAAGGCCGTGCATCCGTCGTCTCGATAGACCGGGCTGCACGGTTTTTCCCCCGAAACAATCTGGCAGAAAATACAGTCCGCTTTCGCGTTCATGTTGATCCATGTATTGAATTTGTCGACAAATCATTTTTAACCGGTGCCAGCCCCGTCATCTTGTACAGCTTGCGGACCTCATCCGGACGAAGCATTCGCCATCCGCCCTTCTTCAAACCCTCGACCGTCAGGTCGGCGAAACGGACCCGTTCGAGACGGATCACCGGATGCCCCGCGGCTTCCAGCATCAAGCGAACCTGCCGTTTCCTGCCTTCGTGGATTCGAATCCGGAGCAACGAACGTGAAAGCTGTGTTTTCAGGATCTGGACCTTGCCGCGCACCGGAGGGCCTTCGTCAATCGCAACGCCTTTTTCCAGCCTGCCGACGGTTTTCGCGTCCACACAACCCGAAACCCACGCCTCGTATGTCTTCTCCACCATAAACTTCGGATGGGTCAGCCGGTACGCCAAATCGCCATCGTCGGTCAGCAAGAGGACGCCTTCCGTGTTTTTGTCCAGGCGTCCCACGGGAAACAAGCCCTGTCTCTCCGGGATCAAGTCCATCACCGATTTCCGGCCTCGCTCATCCGACACGGTCGTCAATACCCCCGCCGGTTTGTTCAAGAGCACGTACCGAAAACGGCGACGCGCCCTCAGACGGACGCCATCCAGAAAAACCGCATCGTTTTCGGGATCCACCCGGCTTCCGGGATTTTGAACGATCGTTCCGTTGACCCTGACCCGGCCCGACGTGATCAACTCCACCGCTTTGCGTCTTGAAGCCGTTCCGCAACGTGCCAGGTATTTATTCAGCTGCATCGGTGTTCTGATTTTGTTCCTTGAACAGCTCCTCCAGCTCCCTCGGCCTCGGCAGGTCGGCGATGTCGTTCACACCAAAATACCTCAGAAACTCCTTGGTTGTCTTGTACAGCAGCGGTTTGCCGGGTCCTTCTCCCCGTCCCGAAATGGTTACCAGTTTGCGCTCGAGCAGGGTTCGGACCACGCCGTCGCAGTTCACACCGCGGATCGCCTCGATGTCGGTTTTGGATACCGGCTGTCGGAAGGCAATGACGGACAGGGCTTCCATGGCGGCCTGCGACAATTTGGTTTTGATCCTTCCATGAAACAGCTTTTTCACCCACGGTGCATAGGATTCGTGGGTGACCATCTGGTACCCGCCCGCGATGTGCACGACATGGAATGTCCGGTTCGAGTTCCGGTACTCGAGGTTCAGTTCATCCACCGCTTTTTGAATGTCTTCTTCCCGCGTGTCTTCCACCAGCTGTTTGATTTGGTCCGCCGGAATGGGCACGTCCGACGCAAAAATCAGGGTTTCCACGATTTGTTTGAGTTGATCCAGATCCATTTCCGTTTACCTGTTCGTAATCCAAATTTCGCCGAACGCCTCTGCCTGCTTCACTGCAATGCGTCGCGAGCGGACCATTTCAAGAATCGCCATGAAGGTCACGATGACCACGATTCGTTCTTTCAGTTGGGACATGAGTTCGCTGAACACCACGTGATCCTTGCCCTCAAGGGATTTAAGCAGAAAATCCATCCGTTCCTCGATCGTGACGCCGATTGCTTCCACTTCGTGGTAAGTCTTCTTGGGCATGTTGTCCAAAACCGACTTGAAGGCGGCCAGAAGGTCGAACATGGACATGTCCTTGAGCACGATTTCTTTCTCCCGGTAAGGCTTCTGCCATTCGAAATAGCTGCGGGGAAAATGTCGGCTCTGGCGTTCCTCCAGGTCGGAGAAGGATTCGGCCACTTCCTTGTACCGTTTGTATTCCAGCAGTTGGCGGACCAGTTCGGTGCGCGGATCCTCCCCTTCCTCGTCCTCCTCCAGCGGGCTCCTCGGAAGCAGCATCCGCACCTTGATCTGGATCAGGGTGGCGGCCATGAGAATGAACTCGCCGGCCACTTCGAGATCCAGCTCCTTCATGAGCTGGATGTATTCCAGATATTGCCGGGTCACAACGGCGATGGGTATATCGTAAATGTCGATTTCTTCTTTTTTGATGAGATACAGGAGGAGATCCAGCGGACCTTCAAAATTGGGCAGCCGAATGCGGTAGTTGTCCTTCCGATCCGTTTCTTCGACGAGGTTCAGCCGATCCGTACTGCCTCCCTGACCTGAGCCATGGTCTCCTGGGCCACGCGCCGGGCCCGTGCATTGCCGTCCTGAACGATGGCTTCAACCAACCGTTTGTCCGATTCGTATCGGCGGCGTCGTTCCCGAAAGGGTGCGAGAAAGACATCGAGAATTTGGGCGATTTGTTTTTTATGCGCCACACAACCCAGCTTTCCTCCCCTGCAGTCTGCGTCGATCTGGGCGATGCCTTGTGGTCCAAATTTTTTATGGTAGGCGAACACCACGCATCCGTCCGGATTTCCGGGATCGGTCACGCGGATTTTTTTCGGATCCGTGTAGGCCTGTTTGACTTTTGAAAAAATCGCCTCATGGGAATCGGACAGGTAGACGGTGTTGTTGAGCGATTTGCTCATCTTGCGTCCGTCCAGGCCGGGAAGCCGGGCGAATTCGGTCAGAATCGTTTCGGGCTCCGGAAACACCGGTCGGAAAACGGTGTTGAACCTCCGGGCTATTTCCCGGGTGATTTCCACATGCGGCGCCTGGTCTTCGCCCACGGGGACGGCGTCGGCCTTGTAGATCAAAATGTCTGCCGCTTGCAGAACCGGATACCCGAGATGCCCAAAGGACATGTTGTTCTCCAATCCCAAATC
>Ga0315277_10012807_pt1 | contig 10491 bp, 7 predicted proteins | sample YL17G05_15_MG_FD_203695 | JGI IMG/M metagenome (GOLD analysis project Ga0315277, IMG submission 203695) | Sediment microbial communities from Yellowstone Lake, YNP, Wyoming, USA - YL17G05_15 | ecosystem: Environmental > Aquatic > Freshwater > Lake > Sediment | place: USA: Wyoming | collected... | reverse complement strand
AAAGATTAGCTGATATTAAGGTAAATTCTCAAAAATATGTTGAAAGTAATTGGGTTGGTTACATTACACCACAAGAAGATGGTGAATTAAGGTTTACATCTATGGATAATGTAATGCCACTTAGAGATTATCCAATTAAACGTAGACCTGATGATGATATTAAAGGATGTATTGAGGTTTATGAACAGCCTCAAAAAGATAGTGATGGAAAAGTATTTGTAAGAAGATATGTTGTAGGTATTGACCCCTATGATGATGACTATTCAACTACAGATTCTGTAGGTTGTGCCTTTGTATTTGATAGATTTACTAGAAGAATAGTAGCTGAGTACACAGGTAGACCACAATTAGCTAAAGAATTCTATGAAAATTGTAGAAAGTTAATTGTGTATTACAATGCTGCGGGATTTCCAGAGATTAATAAATTAGGTTTTGTTACTTATATGGAACACAGAAAATGTTTACATATGTTAGCAGAAACTCCAATGCAGCTTAGAGATAAGATTGAGTGGAAACCTAACTTGAATACATCTTATGGGTTTAAAGCTACTGAGAGGACTAATACATGGGGTAGAGAGTTAATTAGAGAATGGTTGTTAGAACCAATTGAACCTAACTCTGAAATACTTAATGTAAACAGGTTACGTTCTACAGGATTAATACAAGAATTAATTAAGTGGAATAAAGATGGTAACTTTGATAGAGTGTCAGCTTTGATTGCTGTATTAATATTAGATGTTACTTTGAACAAACAAGCAATACAAGCAGAAACAAGAAGTACTAAGAATTTTTTAGAATCTGATTTCTTTAAAGAAAGAGGATTTTTAAAACATAGTGATGACCCATTTGCTGATAACAGCTATAATGAAAGTGGTGCTTTTTTTAACAACATGTTTACCAAGTAATGATTTGTAAACTAAATAACCTTAATTTTGTAAACTTAATATGAATAATTTAGTAATACAAGTACCAGAACAAGCTTTACCAGATTCTAGAAAAGATCTTGATTGGGGTAAAAGATGCGTAGATGCTGGAGAAAATGTATTGATGTTTGACTCCTCAGTAGTAAGACAAACTTTCTATAATAAGAAGGTTAATTACAGACTTAGGAATAACATGCTTACAGATAAAGATATACAACAGATTTGTGAGCCTTATGGTGTAGAGTTTTCTGCTGCACCTAAAAGTATGCAACATATTGGATTAGGTAATTCTAAAATCAACACTTTAGTAGGTGAAGAAGCTAAGAGATTAACTAGATATCCATTTAAAGCTTATATATCATCTGATGACCAGATGGGTATTTCTTCTAAGGAAGAAGCTGTAAGAGATATGTGGTATGAAAAATTAGTAGGTATAGCACAACAAAAACTACAAGCTGCAATGCAAGGTCAACAAATGGACCAAAAGCAGATGGAAGAAGAAATGCAGAAAGAGCTTTCTAAATTTGATAAATACTTAAAGTATAATTATCAAGATTTAAAAGAAATGACTGCTAATAAGATACTTAAATATGAATATAAAAGACTTGATGTATCTGATACTTTCTTAAGATGTTGGGAAGATTTCTTAGTTTGTGGTGAAGAAGTAGTGTGTATTGAAGAATTAGGTAATGATATAGTATTTAGAAAGGTTAATCCTTTGTATTTGTTTACTATACAATCTCCTGAAACATATAAATTAGAAGATGCTGATTGGATTGTAGAATATACAATGATGTCAGTAGGACAAGTAGTAGATTATTATCACAATGAACTTACTAAAGATGAGATAGATACATTAGAGCAAAGTAAAGAATACAACAGTATGAAAACTGGTGGTATTCAAATGGCTTATAATAGGGACATTACTGTAGAAGAAAGATTTGGATATACTGCAGGAGAATTATTTGTACCTAATCAGATTGCAACACACTATTTTGGAGGAGCTTATGACCAAAGAGGTAATGTGAGAATAATGAGAGTATGTTGGAAATCAAGAAGAAAGATTGGTAAAGTAAAGTACTATGATGAAGATGGAAGCCAACAAGAAAAGATAATAGACGAGTATTATAAAATAGATAAAGATGCTGGAGAAACAGTAGATTGGTTATGGATTAATGAGTGGTGGGAAGGGACTAAGATAGCTAATGATATTTATGTTAAGATTAGACCAATACCTTATCAATCAAGAAGTATGTCTAATCTATCAGAAAGTAAACCACCTTATGTAGGTATTTACTGTAATACAAATAATTCAAGGGTAATGTCATTTATGGATAACATTAAACCTATGGATTATTTATATGATATTTATTTCCACAGATTAAACTTGGCATTGTCTAAATATAAAGGCCCAATGTTAGGGATTAATGTAAGTATGATTCCATCAGAGTGGGATCCATTGAAGTGGTTACAATATGCAGAAGCAACTAACATTTTATTCTTAGACCCAACTAATGAAGTAATTAAAGGACCAATGCAAGGTAAATCTGCAGGTACTTTTAATCAAATGTCAGCACAAGGTATTAACCTTGAAATGGGTAATTATATTACACAACACGTTAACCTTATTGGGTTTATTAAATCACAGATGGATTTAATATCTGGAGTTAATGAATACAGACAAGGAGATATTAAAGGTGATGCCAATGTAGGTACATCTAATATGGGATGGTCAGCATCTAACTCAATGACTGAAAAGTACTTTGCTTTACATAATTCTTTTAAAAGAGATTGTATGCAAAGATTATTAGAAGTTGCTAAGTATGTATGGAAACAGAATCCTAAAAAAGTACAGTATGTAGGTGATGATATGATGGTTGAAGTAGTTAATAGTTATGATGAATTTTGTGAATCAGAATACGATATACATATAGATGATGGACCAAACACACAAGAACTTATGCAAGCCCTTAATCAATTGGCTCACGCAGGTATGCAGACAGGTCAGATTAAGTTTAGAGACCTTATTGAAATATATAAGAAAGACAGTATATCAGCATTGGCAAGATATCTAGAAGAAGCTCAAGATAAAATGGCTAAAGAACAGCAAGAAGCTCAACAAGCTCAACAACAGCATGAAAAAGAACTTGCTGCACAAGAAGCTGAAATAAGACAACAAGCATTACAACTTGAGTATGAAAAACTTAATAGAGAAGATGTTAATAGACAATTAGATAGAGATAATAAAGTACAAATTGAAACTCTTAGGACTATGGGCTTTGCAGAAGACCAAGATGTTAATGATAATATGATTCCTGATGTATTAGAACAAAGTAAAATTGCTTTACAACAACAAAAGCAAACTTTTGAGCAAACTCAGAAAGATAGAGAGCATCAATTAAAGTATACTATGGATCAACAAAAAAATGAACTTGAAAGACAGAAATTAATAATTGCAAGAGAGGGTATGAAAAATGATAGAGAAATTGAAAAGATGAAAAATGATACTGCTCTAAAGATTGCAAAAGAAAATAAGAATAAATATGATAAGAAATAAGCTATATAGAATAAGCTTGTATAACAATAAGATAATAATTAATAAACATAATTTTGTAAACAAATAAGAAAAATGAAAATAAATAAGTATTATTCCCCAGAATTTGGTGGACCAGATGGTGATGGAATAGAGACAATTGATAATTCTTCAGACAAGAATCTAATAAAAGATGTTGTTGAAAGTAGTGACTTTGATTTTGACACAGAACTTTCTAATCTAATAAGTGATTCAGATGATGAAGATGATAATGAAAAAAGTATTGAACAGAAAGCAAAAGATTTTGCACCTGTTGATAGTTCTTTGAAAGATGATGGTAAAGACGATGAACCTTTATATAAAGTTTTAGCTGAACAGTTAAAATCTGAAGGTTTGTTTGATGATGATGATTTTGCTACTGATGATAATTTTGAATTTGATGGTTCTCCTGAAAGTTTTAAATATCTAATGGAAAGACGTGACTTCAAAAGAGGATTAAAAATCTTTGAAGAAGTTGTATCTGAGATGCCTGCTAAAATGAGAACTCAATTCCAATTATTTATGGATGGGTTAGATGAAGATTCAGCATCTGATATTGGTAGTAAAATTGTAGATTATGGCAGTGTTACTAAAGAAGATTTAGAAAATAACCTTGCAAAAGCAGAACAACTTTATAGAGAACTTCTTAAAACTAAAGGATTCTCTAATGAAAAAATAAGTAAATATGTTGAAAGAGCAAGAGATTTAGATGAATTAGCTGATGAAGGTTTTGAAGCAGCACAATCATTAAATCAAGATGTTCAAAAACAAATTGAATTTAAAAAACAAGAAGAACAATATATTGCTCAAAGAAGACAACAAGAAGCAAGTCAAAGGCTTCAAGCTCTTAAATCAGCAATAACACAAACTCCAGAGATTTTCAAAGGAGTTCCACTTACTGAAAAAATGAAAGACCAATTGTATAAGTCTATGACAGAAACAGTTGGTTATGATGAAAATAAACAACCCTTAAACAAAGTAGCAGCCTTGTCAAAAAAAAATCCTGAAGCCTTTAGAATGCAGTTGCATTATCTGACTGAACTAGGTTTATTTAATACAGATGAAAGAGGTAATCTTAAACCTGACTTAACTAAACTAATGAGATTAGCAGAAACTAAAGTATCAAGATCAATAGATGACAGATTAAAAAAAGCTGCATTTAGATCAGGCTCAAATTTGAGTAATAATATCTCAGAAAAAGAATCTGATGTATTATCCTCACTTGAACATTTCCTTAAAAACAAATAAATAAACCATGCAATTATTTCAACTCCAGAAATACGCAGCTAAAGACTACAATGGTCTTGTAACTGCAAATAACTTGGGAGCTTTATACATGAAGCGACCACAGCTTGTAACTAACACCATTCATCAAATCTTCAGAACTAATTTGAAGAATGCGATGTTTGACTTCCTCAATCAATTTCCAACAGTGGAAGTTGAAGAAAACAACTACTATGAGTGGATGCTCCAAGGTCAACATGATAAAAATATTCCATTGTTAGAAGCATATGATGCTACTGGAACTTCTGCTGCTTCAGCAGGTGAACTAGGTGCAGGTGTTGCTGCTTTTTATGTAGTATTTGGTGAAGAATATTTTGAGCCAGATAACATTTTAAAAGGTAACAAAGCAGAATACTTATTACGCGTAATCTCTGTTAAACCTAAAGGTACTAACTTTGAATATGAAGTAGAACTTTTGACATCAGATCCAACATTATCTGTTCCTGCAGATGAACTTGAAGCTGGTCAGCGTTGGGCTAAGTTTTTTAACGTAGCACCATCTACACTTTCTAGCCGTGGTCAGAAGCCTAATTTTACTTCACCATTCAGAATGAGAAACCGCATTACTATGCAGCGTTTTGAGTATGAAGTTCCTGGTAACATGATTAATGAAGGTAAAAATTATCCTTTAGAGTTTTCATTCCCAGGTCTTGATGGTAAACAAGAAAAAGTTTGGATTAACTATCTTGATATGATAGCTATGTACCAAGCTGAGGTTGCTAACGTAGTTATGCACTTCTATGGTTTACATAACTTTACAGAAAAAGATTTGTTCTTAAACAAAGATGCTTCTGGTAAATATCCATTAGAATCAGGTGCTGGTTTGTTTGAGCAAATTGCACCATCTAATATTCACTATTATTCAACTCTTGATTTAGACTTCTTAACTGAAGTATTCTTGGATCTTTCTATTGGAAGAATTGAGATGGGTAACAGGGTTGTTACTTTGTGTACAGGTGAATATGGTATCCGTGATTTCCACAGAGCTGTACTTGCTAAAGGTGGTACTGAATTAATGATTACTACTAGTGCAGGTAATGGTCCTGGCCGTAGTAATGATACTACTATTTACAAAGAAAATGGTGGAAAACTTAATGGTATTCCTAAGCCACTTTCTGCTGGTTTCCAATTTACTAAATACTACTCAATCAATGGTATTACATTTGAATTAATGTACTGTCCAATGTTTGATGATAAAGTTCTTTTTCCTGAAACTCACCCAGAAGGTGGAACTACTGAATCTCGTAGAATGATTGCTATGGATTTTGGTGGTGAATCAGGAATTAAGAGAGTATCTGTAAAAGGTCAACCATCTGTATTCCGTTATATCCCAGGTATGCGTGATCCATTCACACCTGCAGGTAAAGGTTCTCCTTCAATGGCAGTATCTAGATCTGATGGTTATGAAATTCACAGAATGATGTGGGGTGGAATGATGATTACTGATCCAACAAAAGTTGTAGATTTCCGTTATAACTTAGTATAATAAATAATTAACATAAAGGAGGGTTGAAATATATCCTCCTTTATTTATACCTTTGTAAAAAATAAGAAAATGGCTAAAAAGATTAATGACACAGAAACAATGACTACACCATTAGAAAGCTTCTTTATAGATAAAGTGGTTAAAGTTGTACCAATTGTAAGACCCAATAGTTGGGGACACAAATACCAAATCAGTGAAGATGGTAAAGATAAGACTAATGGCTCTTATCAGTTTAATACTGCACTCACTTATTTGTCAGTACCAGTAAGTAAAAAGACAGGTTTATATATTAGACCACTTGACAACATTAAGAAAGTTAGAACTCCTGAATTTCCTGATGATGAAATTACTGAACAAGACTTTTTTGAAAGAATGTTAGGAATGAATAAAGGTGACCTTGATATCACTAAGTATAAAACTGATGAAAAAGGTAATCGTTTTCCTGATACATTTTGGCAAAGAAGTGGTACAGTTAAATTGAGAAATGAAGCAAATACTTTGGATTTAAACCTTCCAATGGATATGCTAAAATATAAAGTATTAATGTTAAACAAGAATGTGGTGGCACCATCACCTTCTGAGAAAAACAAAAAGCGTACTTACAGATTTATGATAGTAGATCAAGAAGTTGCTGAGATACAAGAAAAAGAAGAATTAAATACAAAACTAGAAGCATATTCTTGGTTTGCAAGAGTTAAAGCAGATATTGAACAATTGAAAGAAATTATGTGGTTATATGATTCAAGAATTAGTAATACTACAAACTATGATTATGTGTTTGCCTATGTTGGAAAACTCGTTAATGATTCACCTGTTCAATTTTTAAAGATAGTAAATGATCCTCAAAAAGATGCAAAACTATTATTAATGAAAGCAATAAAGAATGGTGCCTTGGTTTTAACTAAAGAAAAAACTTACCAATTCCTAGATGGTAAAGATATTGGACCACAAGTAAATGCAATTAAATTTATAAATGATCCAGAAAACTTTGCTATTATAGAAAGACTTAAAGAACAATCTGGCTATGACAGCTAATGAAATGTGGGATAATGTCCTTGTGACATATGATGCACTTTATTCACAAAGTGCTCCTGGGTTTGTTGACCCTGAAGCAAGCATTATTCTAACAAAGGCTCAATGGTATTATATACTACAAAGAATCAACCCTAAAAGTAATAGAAACATGGAGGGTTTTGAAGAAACTGAAGTTAGAATCCAAGAGTTAGCAAATTTAATAAAGGATAGTCAAGATGCTTTTCCTCCTATTGAAAGATTGCCTGACAATCAACAAACTGGTATATTGCCTGGAGAAAAACTCTGGGCAATTCCAGTTGATTGTATGATACCTATTTATGAAGGTTGTACTACAGATGTTAAAAAATGTGGTAGTAACCCACCTACATATAATAGAATTACTGTAATTCCAATATCTCATGATGAGTATAATTTAAATTATTTTAACCCTTATAAAAAACCATGGACTGATGGTACTGAAGGTATTTTATGGAGATTAGAACATGGTACTAAAAAAGTTAATAATATTGGTCCCGATAGAAAAATACATGGTATTATATTTAGTACTAACCCTAATGAAAATGTTACCAATTATTATATGAGGTACATTAAATATCCTACAGATATTGAAATTAATTTAGCTAATCCTAACTTACAAGTAAGTTGTGAATTAGATCCTTTAGCACATCAAAGTATATGTGACATCGCTGTAAAATTACTCTCTGCAGCAGTGAGGGAACAGATACCTGCTAACCAATTAAGTGCAGAGAATTTAGAATAAATATTTTATATATTTGCAAAACAAAAACAAACAACAAATTAACATTTTAAAAAAATGGCTTTAGATTCAAAAAATAACATTAAGAGTGTATTCATTGTACCTGCTCAAGCAGCAGTAACTTCTGGTACAATTACTCCTGGTTCAGTTGCTACTGGTTCAGTAGTAGTAGCTAATATGTCTAATGAAGTATTAGACGCAACTACAGTAGTTAATTACTCTAAAATTAAAATCATCAAAGATCGTGGTGCAAATTTGCCTTTACAGCAAGTTGTATTAGACCTTAATCAAATTGCAGCTTGGGGAGCAACTCCAGGAAAAGCAGCTACAGAACAAGTAGATTTTGTTGGGTATAATAGTACTTCTGGACAAATTGCAGTATTAAATAACAATTTTTACACTGTAAAACTTGAACATGTACCTAATCAATTTGCTTATGGTAAAAGACCTGCAAACTACAAATATGGTACTTACCAATCAAGTCCTGCTGCTACTGAAGCAGAAATTGCTAATGGTCTACAAGCATCATTAGTACAAAACTTCAGACCAAACAGAACTATTGATTGGAGAGTAATTACTGAACTTGTTTGTAATAATGCTGGTGCTGCTATTATTGGTACTGCTACTACTTTTGGGGTAACTCGTTATGCAAAAAATGTAGTTATTAATGGAACTGTAACTAACGTAGTTGCAGGAGATTTTATTAGATTAGGAGGTACTACAACTGCTGCAGTTGTTTACAAAGTTGCTTCTGTAACATCACCTACTAGTATTGTACTTGAAGTACCTTATCAAGGAACTACAGGTTCTATTGGAGTAGCTAACGTAGAAGTAATTACTGCTACTCTTGCAGCATCTGCTGATTTTGGTATCAAAATTACAGGTCTTAAACAAAAATATGACGTTAATCGTTGGAGACAGTATGACAAAGTTAGATTCAATACTTTTATTCAAGGATTTACACCTTCTGCTACAGTAACTGCTGTAACTACAACTGCTGCCTTTGATGGTGTTGCTGTTTATGAGCAAGTAGCTAATGATGAGTATATCTCTTGGGGTGATGAAGGTCAAGTATTTGTTGACCAAGTTCCTCCATTGTTCCGTGAGCAAGATGCTGATATTGGACAACAATATCAACCAGTAATAATTGGTTGGTTAGACAAATTACCATCTTTAATTGGAGCAGGACAAAACAAAGGACAAGCTATACTTTATATGGCTGATGCTGATGCAACTTTAGCTACACAAGCTTTAACACTTGTAACAGTACTTAATGCTTGGACACTTCAAAAAGGATTTCCTAATATTCCAAATCCAATAGTATAACAACTTACAACATAAATAAGGATAGTGAAGGACCTAGTTTTTGAATTAGGTTTTTCACTATTTTTGTTTACAATAAAACCTATAATATATTATGGCATTTATACCAACAATATCTGCTTGTCTTAATGGATGCACAGGTATAACATTTAACGATACTACTGGGTTTTATAATAGTGTTACTAACCCTTATGGTTGGAATGATGATTTAACATTGTGGAAAACAAATGTTGATTCACCATATGTTACTGCAGCTACTATTAGTATATCACTAAATGGTGGCGTAGCAACACCAATTAACGTATTAAATAAAATACAGCAATCTATATTTCCAGAGTTTGAATTATATCAATATACTCCTGTAGATACAAGTGGTAATTTTAATTTAGCTGATGGTTATTATACTATTACATACACAATTACAGATAGTAATGAAAATGTATATACTACAGATATTGTTTTTGTAGTATATTGTAATGTAGCTTGTTGTGTTGCTAATAAAGCAGCAGCAGTTGCAAATGAATTATGTAATGATTGTGACTCACAAGCTTATGAAGATTTCTTACTTGCAGATGGTATTCTACAAGCATTAAAAGCAACAGCAGAATCTTTAGGTACTGCAGAATTTACTAAACTATTAAACAAACTTCAAAAATTATGTGGTACAGCAACAACTGGTGGTTGTGGTTGTGGCTGCAGTTAAACTATGGAACAATTTATATTAGGTAATACAGGATTAGATCCATTAATTAGAACTGCTAATGACAGAGTTATTGGTAGATTTGGTCATTTAAATAAACTTGTAAATGCTATAACAGCATTACAAGAAGTTCCTCCAGGTTCAGGTTTACAATCTGTAGTAGGTGGAACTGGTATAGATGTAAATAATACTATTGATCCATTAAATCCAATTATTAATTGTACAATAACACAAGCAGATATTGCAAGCGGCACTTGGGCACCTACACTTGGGGACTTTACTAATTGCGTAACAGATGCTTCAGCAATTTCTGCTTATTATACAAGAGTAGATAACATTGTAACAGCTACAATTTATGCAAGTGTGGATTTAGATTTTAGTTTAGGTAGTGGTGCAGGCTATTGTGATTAT
>Ga0315277_10012806_pt1 | contig 10491 bp, 7 predicted proteins | sample YL17G05_15_MG_FD_203695 | JGI IMG/M metagenome (GOLD analysis project Ga0315277, IMG submission 203695) | Sediment microbial communities from Yellowstone Lake, YNP, Wyoming, USA - YL17G05_15 | ecosystem: Environmental > Aquatic > Freshwater > Lake > Sediment | place: USA: Wyoming | collected... | reverse complement strand
GAATTTCATGCCTTCAACCCATTGCAGTTTAGCTGAAACTTCCAAACCAGCCTCACCTTCTATGGCTTCACGATTTCGTGTGTCTTGCCGAAGTATGCATTGAGGAGCCAATCCCAGTTTCCTGAAAGTGTTCTCCAATAGAAGCGAGCGAATGCTTTCTTCATGGCATAGCGGGTTCGCGAGGGCTGTATCTCTTTCACGGGCATATCGTAGGAGCCCACAACGAAAGACGCTTGGCCAGAACCCATCTCGAATGGACAGTTGATTCGACCGTTATACTTGTACAGCTCTCCTCTTCCACGAATCGAGGAAACAATGTTGTTTGTGGCTACAATAGCTTCGAGATGTGCAGTAACACCAGTCTTGGAGATTGGGATGTTAGTAGCGTCCCCTATGGCGTATGCATTTTCATGCCCCAGAATCCTCATCGTATTCTTGTCAGTGGGTATCCAGCCATCAGCATCGCCAATGCCCGATTTGATAACCACATCTGCACCTCTATGGGGAGGTACCATGATCAACAGATCGTACGTGAGAGATTCTCCTTCGAGCGAATAGATTTCGCGCTTAGCCGGATCGACCGATTCGACGTTGAAGAACGTAACAACTTCAATGCCTCTCTTTTCGAAGCGCGGTTCCACAACTTTCGACATTGGCTCAGCAGGATAAGGACGAGGGTAAGGCGTTAAGAAAGTCATTTTCACCTTGTCGCGGACTCCGCGATCTCTGAAGTAATCGTCCGCTAAGAAGGCGGCTTCGTTTGGTGAAGGAGGACATTTGTGTGGGACGCCGGCAATTCCGATGACTACGTGCCCTCCATCAAATTGCTCGATTGCATTCCAGATCTTCTTCGACTCCTCTGGACTCGTGTGAAAGTTTAGACCGGCCTCTTTGAGGCCCGGAATTGCTTCAGGATTGGGAACACTGCCAGTGGCAATGATCAGATAGTCATAACCGAGTTTCTGTTCCGAGGCAAACGCGACTTCCTGTGTAGTTAGATCGAGTTTCACGGCATCATTCTCGATCAAATCAATCTCTTGTCGAAGTAGCGTTCTTTCGTCGTGGACGATGTCCTTTAGATTCTGATTCTTGAATGCGACGTGCAGGTATGCCGGCTGGAATATGTGCGCCCGGGCACCTGAGACAAGATGAATCCTGATGCTGCCCGAACGAATCTCGTTTCCAAGGTGCTTCGCAAGTAGGTTGGCGGCTAGCGTTCCGCCTGTCCCGCCGCCAACCACGATGATGTGCTTTGTTGATTCCTTCATCTCATGGAGCGCCGGCTATCTGCCCTTCTTGACAATGCGAATCTGAATTCTGACGTGGTCGGGCTCGTCGATGATGGCTAAGATTTCGTTTCCGCTTCGCTTCGCCCAGGCTTGTGTGTCGCTCTTCGCTGCTGGGTCCGTTGCTAGTAGCTCGATCACATCGCCGACATTCGCGTGACGGTAGGCTTTGAAAAGGTCGGTGATCGGTCCTGGGCACATTGTTCCGCGTGAATCAACGACGGTTGTTGGTTTTGCGGTGGCTTCAGAAGTTGTCATGTTACGTTACCCCGGCTATACGAAGAGCGTTATCGCGTCCTCTGAAGCCAAGTCGAGGTACGTTGTGGCGCCAATGATGTCATCAACTTCTGGTATCAGATCTTCCTTCCTGAGGCCCATCATGTTCATTGAAGGTGAGCACGCGTGGAACTTCACGCCGCCCTCTTTTGCGGTCGCGATCATTTCTCTGATGGTTGGCATCTTCATTTTTGTCATCTTCCTTTGCATCATGGACGTGACCATGCTGCTCATTCCCGGAATCATTCCGAGTATGTTTGGCATTGGTAGAGCTGGGTTGCCCACCGGTGAGATCTTCAGCGAGTCAATGGTCTTCTTTGTGATCATGTTCATGCCCCAGAAGGTGAAGTACAGGTGTACCTCCATGCCCATCGCCGCGGCCGTGGTGGCCAACATCAACGGCGGATAGGCCATGTCCAAGCTGCCTTTCGAACAAACAATGACAAGCTTGTTTCGTTTCAACTGCTCAACAGTTTTCCCTTGTAGAGTTTGCATCTTTCTTTTACCTCCATTTAACGACTGGTCACTGTTACCATCCGTACCAACTTGGAGTCTGCGTTGGCCTGATCAAGCAGAACGGCTTGCATAATATCACAAGCATTGTTGATGCGCCTATCCGAGATTCGGTAGAACACAGTGTTCCCTACCCGCCTTTCGGTTACCATCTTACGAAGGCGCATCAGTGCCAAGTGCTGCGATACGTTCGCCTGCCTCATTGCGGTGGATCGCGCTAGTTCATTGACCGTCATCTCCCCAGACCGTAGCTCATGCAGGATCTGTAGCCGTTTCGGATTGGAAAGGACCTTGCAGATGCCTGCCTGTAGCTGTAAGACCCGTTGGGTCGTCGGTGACAACATGCCATTCGCCGAATATTCGAAGATTCGAATATTGTGTATAGGATTGCCGTGCTTAGTCTCTATACTGAAATGTAGAATATCGAACAGCCGGGTTTTCATATCAGAGCCTTCATTTTCGTGTGGTCTAAATTGAAGTCACTAAGGGATGAAATCATTTTGATTACAGGCGCGAGTAGCGGTATCGGCGCGGCTTGCGCAAGGGTCTTCGCCGCAAACGGTGCAAGACTCATTCTAAGTGCTCGGCGAACAGATCGCTTGGAAGCTCTTGGCGAGGAACTCAGCACACAGTTTCACAACTCAATCCTAATCCGACCATTTGATGTCCGAAACCCGGCTGAAGTCAAGGTTGGGATTGAGCAGCTGCCTAGGGATTGGGAAGCGGTAGATGTGCTCATCAACAATGCAGGTCTGGCGCGGGGGTTCAACAAACTTCACGAAGGCCACATAGAAGACTGGGAAGAGATGATTGACAGCAACATCAAGGGGCTTCTTTACGTCACCCGTTCGGTGGTTCCCGGTATGGTGACTCGTGGAAAGGGACATGTAGTGAACATCGCATCGATCGCAGGGTTTCAGACTTACCCTCGCGGCAATGTCTATTGCGCGTCCAAGGCTGCGGTGAGAGTAATTTCAGACGGACTGAAGCAGGATTTGCATGGCTCCCCGATTCGCGTAACAACGATAAGCCCAGGTTTAGTTGAAACAGAGTTCTCCCAAGTACGTTTTCGGGGTGACGTGGAACGAGCGGCGCAAGTGTATCGAGGTCTGACTCCTTTGACCCCTGATGACATCGCTGATGCAGTATTCTACGCTGTCACAAGGCCTCCTCATGTCAATATCAACGAAATCGTCCTTATGCCAACGGACCAATCGAGTACGACTCTCTTACACCGTCGTGAGTAGCGTTCGCATCTACCGAGTGGAGTCGGTTCCTCAAAGATAATATAGCCATAAACACATAGGATTGGACGGATCGAAACTTCGAGATTCGAAATTCGACCGTTCAGCCGTCGGATTGATCTAGCGGAGCGCTTTTTCTGGCCCAAACTTTATTAGCGTGGGTCAGGGTGCTTCTTGGGAAAGTTTCGGGAAGGCTCCAACTAAGGGCTGAAAGAATCTTTTCTTGGCGGAGAGAACACCTAGATTGAAAGATGACGATAAGGAGAGGTCATACAATATTTTCGACCATCAACTCGTCCCAAAGCACGAGCTGTTGTCGAAGAAAGAGGCCGAGGAACTGATGAAAGAGTTCCACATTAGGCCTTATCAACTCCCATACATCCGAACAAGTGATCCCGCAGCTGAAGTATTGGGAGCAAAGATGGGCGACATTCTGCGCGTAACTCGAAAGAGCCCCACCGCGGGCGAAGTCATTGTTTATCGTTATGTTGTTGATGGTTAGTGTGATTCTATGGCTTTAACTGCGACCACAACGGTAAGTCCGCAAATCTGGGATTTGATCAAGCACTTCCTAGAAGAGAAAGGATTAGTTAGACAGCATGTTGACTCTTACAATGAATTCATAGAGACTGGGCTGCAGGCAATCGTCGACGAGACCGGTGAGATCCCAATTGAGATCGAAGACTACCCGCTAAAGATCAAGCTGGGCAAGATCGAAATTGGAACGCCTCGAGTGACAGAAGTCGACGGTTCCGAACGGCAGATATTCCCGACCGAGGCAAGAATCCGTAATCTCACATATGCCGCGCCTCTTCATCTGGAGATGACTCCAGTCATAGGGGAGCGTGAAGGACAAACCGAGATTGTCTACATCGGCGACTTCCCGGTCATGCTACGCTCCAAGATCTGCCCTCTCTCTCGCATGACTCAAGACGAGCTAATTAGCATCGGCGAGGATCCACTCGATCCAGGCGGATACTTCATTGTCAACGGGGCCGAGAGAGTTGTAGTCGCACTAGAGGATCTGGCGGCAAACAAGATCCTCGCTGATAAAGAGCAGACTGGAGTGCATCCGACTTACAAGGCGAAGATCTTCTCCACCACCGTGGGTTTCAGGGCACGAACCGAGGTCACTCTGAAAACCGACGGTGCAATCTACATTACGATGCCCGGTGTCCCATCTGATGTGCCGATCGTAGTGATGATGAAGGCACTGGGCTACGAGGAAGACTCCAAAATAGCCGAAATGATCTCGACTGATGATAACGTGCAAAATTACCTGGCCCCTACTTTTGAGAAATCCATTGGCGTGGTCACCCAGAGGGATGCGCTGCTATATATCGGCAATAGGCTGGCGCCAGGGCAGGTTGAAGATTACCGTCTGAAAAAGGCGGAGGCTTCAGTCGACAGGAACTTTCTACCGCACATCGGTCGCAATCCGGAAGACAGAAAAGAGAAGGCTGCCTGTCTCGCTGAGGTTGGCTGTCGCGTAATAGAACTGAAGCTCGGCCGCAGACAACCAGACGATAAGGATCATTATGCGAACAAACGTCTCAAACTCGCTGGCTCCCTGCTAGCCGAACTTTTCAGAATATCATTCAGGAACCTTATCCGCGACCTCAAGTATCAACTGGAACGGATAACGATCCGCAGACACGCCGAACTCTCAATCAGCAACGCCATACGCCCCGGAATAATCACCGAACGAATTCAACACGCAATAGCAACGGGCAATTGGGTCCGCGGCCGCGTTGGCGTCACTCAGCTGCTCGATCGAACTAACTTCTCGTCAACGCTGAGTCATCTCCGCCGACTCCAATCGCCACTGAGCAGAAGTCAACCTAACCTCGAAGCCAGAGACCTACACCCAACCCATTGGGGAAGACTCTGCCCAAGTGAAACACCAGAAGGGTCAAACTGTGGACTTGTGAAGAACCTTGCCCTGAGCGCCGTCATCTCCATCGGAGTCGACTCCAGGGAATTCGTATCCAAACTGCGAAGGATGGGAGTCATTGGGGTTGACGAAGCGGACAGGAAGTTGCGTGAAACTGGGGCCAAAGCGTTCGTTGATGGACTAATCGCGGGATACGTTCGCGACGCAGACAAGTTGACCTCGGAACTTATTCGTATGCGCCGGAATGGGGAAATCAGCTCTGAGGTGAACGTGGCATACTCGCCACCTCAAGGTGATGGTGGAAGACCTGAGCTCTACCTTAACTGCGATCAAGGACGAGTAAGGAGGCCGCTAATCATTGTTGAGAACAGTAAGCCAAAGCTCACGCGAGAACATGTTGAAGCCGTTCAACATGGAGAGATGCGTTGGGAAGACTTGGTAGAGCGCGGCATTATTGAATACTTGGATGCAGATGAGGAAGAGAATGCGCTCATCGCAGTTTCACCCAGCCGGATCAATGAAAGAACCTCTCACCTAGAGATTGCACCGTACACTATCCTAGGAATCGCAGCCTCGCTCATTCCATACCCCGAACATAACCAGTCCCCCCGAAACGCGTACGAATCGGCTATGGCAAAACAAGCCCTGGGCGTGTTCTGCGTAAACTACGCGAACCGCGTCGATTCGCGGGCTCACCTCCTTCACTACCCGCAGGTCCCGGTGGTCAGAACCAAACCGATGGACATCATAAGCTTCGACAGCCGACCAGCCGGACAAAACTGTGTTGTGGCGCTGTTGTGCTACCAAGGCTACAATATGGAAGATGCTATCATAATCAACAAATCATCGGTTGATAGAGGTCTATTTCGATCAACCTTCTACCGTGTCTACGAAGGCGAATGTAGACAGTATTTGGGAGGTCTCCGCGACAAGTTCGAAGTACCTGAAGCCGGCATACGCGGCTACAGGGGCGACAGATACTACCGCCTCCTTGAAGAAGACGGCGTAATATCGGTTGAATCAGATGTCACCGGCAACACTGTACTGATCGGAAGAACCAGTCCTCCAAGATTTCTTGAGGAATATCGAGAATTCGAAGTAAAAGGCCCGACCAAGCGAGACTCATCCGTTGGCATGCGCCCCTCGGAAGAGGGCATCGTCGACGCGATATTTCTGAGTGAATCAATTGAAGGAAATCGCTTGGTCAAAGCTCGTGTGCGGGACACACGAATTCCCGAGCTGGGAGACAAGTTTGCTTCCAGACATGGCCAGAAAGGAGTTATCGGAACACTCATCCCGCACGAGAACATGCCTTTCACAGAGCAAGGTATCATCCCCGATGTTATCATAAACCCACATGCGATACCGTCGCGAATGACCATTGGCCAGTTTGTTGAGGCAGTCGCAGGCAAAGTTGGCAGTCTGAGAGGGGAACCAGTCGACGGGACCGCATTCAGCAATGAGAGACCAGACGTTTTGCGCGAAATGCTCCTCGAACTAGGCTTCCAGCACAGCGGACGCGAAGTGCTCTACAACGGCGTTGACGGCCGAAAACTTGTCGCAGATATCTTCATGGGTGTCGTCTACTATCAGAAATTGCACCACATGGTCTCAGACAAGATGCACGCACGCGCTCGCGGGCAAGTGCAGATGCTTACCCGCCAACCCACAGAGGGCCGCGCGAGAGGAGGCGGTCTCAGATTCGGTGAAATGGAACGAGACTGTCTGATCGGCCATGGAGCATCAGCTTTGCTGAGAGACCGACTACTGGAGGAGTCAGACAAATACACGGTTATGGTCTGCGAGACATGTGGACTGCTGGCCTACCATGACGTGAAACAGAACAAGTACGTCTGTCGAATTGATGGAGACAAGGCAGTGATTTCTGGTGTTCAGTTGTCTTACGCGTTCAAGCTTCTTCTACAGGAGCTAATGGCGCTCGGCATAGCCCCGCGCCTAGAAGTGTCGGAGCGTGCTTAGCATGGCAATGGCAGAAGAAGTAACCAAAATAATTGGCAGTATCCATTTCACCCTCATATCACCGAGCGAAATCAGAAAATTATCCGCTGTTGAAATCCAGACTGCTGACACCTATGACGAAGATGGAGTCCCAATCGTCTCCGGATTGATGGACGGACGTCTTGGTACACTTGAACCTCGCCAGAAGTGCAAAACCTGCGGGAACACCGCCTCTGCATGTCCAGGACATTTCGGTCATATCGAGCTTGCAGAGCCTGTTGTTCACGTGGCGTTTGCTAAGCTGATCCATAAGCTCCTTCAAGTCACATGCCGCAACTGTGGACGTATCCTGCTCTCAGGCGACAAAATCAAAGCATACAATGAGCTCATGCAGAAGGAGCAGAAGCAGCTCAACGAAGTACCTTCCACATTCTATGAGGCAGTCATGAAAGATGCCAAGAAGAGCCAAGAATGCCCCCACTGTGGAGCTCGTCAATACCCGATCGAGCATGGAAAGCCAACGACGTTCCACGAGATGATAGATGGAGGCGCCTCCAGGCTAAACGCGAGCCAGATCCGAGAGCGCCTCGAACGCATCCCCGACGACGACCTCAGACTTCTCGGAATGGAACCCACAACAGCCCGTCCCGAGTGGATGATCCTTCAAGTCCTGCCAGTCCCCGCTGTCACTGTTCGACCTTCAATTACTCTCGAGTCGGGCATCCGCTCTGAAGATGATCTAACCCACAAACTCGTTGACATCATAAGAATCAACCAAAAATTGCAGGAATCGCTGGAATCCGGAGTCCCAGTCAACATAATTCAAGAACTTCACGAGCTACTGCAATACCACGTAACCACGTATTTCGACAACGAGGTATCAGGTCTGCCTCCTGCCCGACACAGGTCAGGCCGAGCTCTCAAGACTCTCAGCCAACGTCTCAAAGGCAAGGAGGGAAGATTCAGAGGCAATCTCTCTGGAAAACGTGTAGACTTCTCGGCTAGGACAGTCATTTCGCCTGACCCGAACATCGACATTAACGAGGTAGGAGTCCCGATGGACGTTGCCCAGAGGCTCACAATTCCGGAAAGAGTCACACCTTGGAACCTTGAGGAGCTTCGAGGCCTCATTCGCAACGGACCCGATCAATATCCGGGCGCCCTGTACATCGTGAGACCAGACGGAAGAAGAGTTAGACTCGAATTCGTTACGGAGCGCGAGAGCTTGGCCGAAGCGATTCAACCCGGCTTCGTAGTTGAACGACATATTCGAGATGGGGATATCGTCCTCTTCAACAGGCAACCGTCTCTACACCGAATGTCGATAATGGCACATAGGGTGAAGGTCCTCCCCTACAAGACCTTCCGGCTCAACCCATGCGTATGCCCGCCCTACAACGCCGACTTTGACGGAGACGAAATGAACCTTCACGTCCCGCAGGGCGAAGAGGCGAGGACCGAAGCAAAATTGCTGATGCAGGTACAAGACCAGATTCTTTCTCCGCGCTACGGTGGACCAATCATCGGTGCCAAGACTGACATGCTCACGGCCGCTTATCTGCTAACGAGAAAGTCCACTTACCTCATCAAAGAGGAAGTTGGAAAGTTGCTCACTGCAGCTGGATTCAGTGGCGAGATTCCTGCTCCTGAAATCAAGAGACCAGTCGAGTTGTGGAGCGGAAAGCAAATCTTCAGCCTTTTCCTCCCGCCGGGATTCAATTTCGTAGCCAGATCCAGCATGACCACACAAGAAGACGGTAACACAGTTGTCGTCAAAGATGGAAGACTCCTGCAAGGCGTCATAGACAAGAATACTATCGGCGCTGAGAGGTCTGAAAGTCTCTTCCATCGAATCGTCAAGGACTACGGATCTGAAACCGGACGCAGCTTCCTGAACAGCTTGAATAAGCTTCTAGATCGTTTCATAACCCTGAGAGGATTCTCCTACGGCATAAACGAACTCGACATTTCAGATTCTGTTCGAGACAAAATATCGAAGGCCATCAAGAAAGCCGAAGAACGTGTTAGAGATCTGATCGAGCAATACAAGACCGGCACACTTGAGAGGTTACCCGGCAGGTCACTGCAAGAATCCCTTGAGCTACGCATAATGGATGAATTGTCCAAAGCGCGTGATCAAGCTGGCGAACTTGCAGAACAGTATCTGATGACAGAGACTGACAACGCAGGTGTCATCATGACCAAGACTGGTGCCCGCGGTTCGATGCTGAACATCGCACAGATGGTTGCCAGTGTGGGACAACAGTCCATTCGAGGTCAACGAATCAGACGCGGATACAGGGACAGAGCTCTCTCCTTCTTCGATAGAGGAGATGCAGGTGCAGAAGCTAGAGGCTTCGTCTATGCCTCATACCAGGACGGGCTTAGTCCGATCGAATTCTTCTTCCACTCAATGGGTGGCAGAGAGGGACTCGTCGACACAGCGGTTAGGACGCAGCAGAGTGGTTACATGCAGCGCAGACTCATTAACGCTCTTGAGCACATCAGAGTTGAGTACGACGGTACCGTTCGCGACTCAAGAGGTGACATCATACAATTCAGGTACGGTGAAGATGGAGTTGACACCGCAAAGAGCGATCATGGAAAGGCTGTAAACACGGTACGCCTAGTTGAACGAGTTCAACTCACAATGGAGAAAGGTGCCAAGGCAACTAAGTCATACGTTGAGAAGAAAGTCGACGACGTTAGAGAGGATCTTACCCCCAGCCTAGCTGAACAACTCAAGGAGAGCCTACTGGAGGCTAAGCTCACGAGGAAGGGTGTGGATGAGGCCGTAAAGGAGGCCGTCAAGAACTATCGCAGATCGATGATAGAGCCAGGCGAAGCTGCAGGAATCGTTTCAGCCCAGTCAATAGGTGAACCTGGAACTCAGATGACGCTCAGGACGTTCCACTTTGCAGGCGTGCGAGAACAGAACGTCACTCTCGGTCTTCCGAGATTGATTGAGATCGTTGATGCGCGTAAGATTCCTTCGACTCCGATGATGGTCGTCTTCCTCGACAAGAAACATCGAGCCAGTCGTGAGAAGGCACAACAAGTTGCGACGAGTATTACGCATACGGCCCTGGGTGATATTGCTTCAAAGCTGGAATCCGACATAACGAAAATGCGCATAGTCGTTACGCTCAACGCCGAATCTATGAAGGAGCGTGATGTCACTCTCAAAGACGTGAAAGCAGCGGTAACTCCAGGCGGCTGCAAAGTCGAAGTTGAAGGGAAAACCGTTCACATTACGCCGCAAGAAATGGACATTCCACAATTCAACAGACTCGTCCTACGCCTAGCATTAATGCACGTC
>Ga0315277_10012804_pt1 | contig 10492 bp, 10 predicted proteins | sample YL17G05_15_MG_FD_203695 | JGI IMG/M metagenome (GOLD analysis project Ga0315277, IMG submission 203695) | Sediment microbial communities from Yellowstone Lake, YNP, Wyoming, USA - YL17G05_15 | ecosystem: Environmental > Aquatic > Freshwater > Lake > Sediment | place: USA: Wyoming | collected... | reverse complement strand
TTTCAAAAGTTCGGTTGTTTGCTTGATCTGGATTAGCAGTACCCTCTCGTGTTCGGCGATCCTGGCATCGGCCAGCTCGCGGAGAGTGAAAAGAGAAATGCGGGCCGGAGCACAATTCGTCTCGAGCGCCCCGGCCCGCCCAGCCAAATGTTGAGGAGGGTAATGAAAAGACCGCCCGGCGCGTCTAGTCATCGCATGGCCAGGTTCGTTTTCTTATCGCCGCCGATCTTCTCGGCCAGGTCCATCATGTGGTCGAGGGCCGCGACGGTATCAATCTCCATCGGAGCGTCAACGCAAAAGTCTTTCAATTCCTGAGCCGTCGCCCCGTGCCCCGGTGCCGTCCAATAGGTCTTCATGATTCCCCCTTTATGCCGAGTTTCTTTTCGATGGCGGAGAGGCGGGCTTCGATCTCGGCTATCTTGGCCGGAGCTACCTTACCCGCCTTCCATGAACGCTTCCGGCATTCCTCAGAATAGAAAACGTGCCAGGATCGCGTAGGAACGAACGATTGCCCGCACCCGCAGGCGCAGCAGGCTGTTTCCTGTCCTATCGCCCCGCTAGAATGCTCAGGACGCGTGTCTCGCATTTGTTTTTCGGTCATCGCCGACCCCGCTTCCCCAATTTCGGCATCCCATCTGCTACCCAGACGAAAAGTGCGGCCCACCCGAGGATCGCCAGAAACAACGCCGAGATGATCGAGCGCTCTCTCACCGGTTCTCCTCAAACTTGCAGATGAGCCATACGGCCAGGGCGACCAGCGCCGTGCCGAAAAGGACGTGACCGATGGTGATCAGCGTTGCGGCGGTCATGGCCTGCTCTCTCGTGCGTGATAAAGGTGGCCCCTAATCAAAGCCCAGCCCGGAAAGCTGGTGGATGCCGCAAAGCGGCAGGCTATTTTCGGGGCCGCATCGTCTCGCATTGTTGCCTTCCGGGCTCAAACATACTTCTACCATAAAACCATAGAAGGTGATTGTCAATAGGCCGGAGGCTTTATTTTTAGAGTATCAAAGTTGGCACGATTTATGCTTGCGGAAACTGCCTCCCAGACAAATCCGGCACAATCACTTCAGCCAGCCAAAAAGCCATGAGATCAATTTTGCCAGCCACCCCTTCTTTGGCGGCGGGGGTGTCGGGGCTTTATGGACCGCGCAGACCGTCGTCGGCTCCTCCCCTTTCACGAACTTCCGGGATTCCTTCGTCGGGCAGTAGGCATTCGGGAGTAGCCCGGAACCCGTGCAGACCTCCCGGGTGACGTACTCGACCGGCGGCGCCGGCGGCGTCCAGCACGTCGCGATCGCGAGTGCCCGCGCGGGAGCCCAATCGACCTTGTCCAGGTTCCAGCCGACCTCGTGACCGTTGATCGTCGAGGTGTCGATCTGCTCCTGGGGCATGTCGCACCAACCGGCCCAGCCCTCCGCGACGATCCTGGCGCCGAGGCCGTTCGCCTGGTCCACACTCCTGTTGCGATAGCCGAGGAACGACATGGATGTCCCCTGGCCGTTCGGGGCTCCGTCGCTATTGAGGATCGTCTTCGCCCGATTCAGGCCGCCGGCATAGCGGTCGACGTCCCCCGCCTCGATGACGCAGTGCTGGTCGTAGACGTCGACATAGGGGATGATCTGCCTCTCGATGGGGGGCACGGCCGAGCCGATGATGATGGTGTATTTCAGGTTCCGCAGGGCGGCGCACTGAACCTTAAACCACTCAAGCTGCTGGGCGATCGTGCACGCCGGCGCCGCGGCCCACCCGTACTCGTTCATGGGCTCGGCGTAGACCGTCGTCAGACCGATCGAATAGCAGAGGTCGATGAACCAGAACTCAAGTCGGTATCGGTCATCGTTAAGATCGAGGCTGAGGATTCCACCGCCGTACTTTGCCTGTACCGAATCGTGGTAGTAGCCCGGAGTGCTCCACCCGGGGAACATTTTCGAGTTGCCGTAGAAGCTGTTCAGGAATAGATGCCAATCCTCCCAGTAGGAGATCGAGCAGCGGTCCTCGAAGAAGACCCAGGGCGTGAGCCCCAGGGCCTTCATCTCGACCAGGATATCTCGGAGCTTGGACCAGTATTCGGGATTCTTCTGAGTTAGGTCGACGCACGGGACGGCGGGGTACTCCGGGTGCCCGACGATGTCGCCGGGCTTCCACCACCCCAGGAGTTTGAACGGCGTGAGCGGGTTATACTCGTTGGCCTCGCCGACGAGGGTGTCGATGCCGAAGCGGATCGTGTTGATCCCGTTCGCGGCGGCGCCCCGGAGGTAGGCCTGCCAATCGCCCCTGGAGGCGACCAGGTTGAGCGTCATGGCCGCCCGGATCGTGGGCGCCGCCTGGGCCACGCTGGCCAGGCTCAGGAGCAGGGCGAGGACCAGGGCGAGGGTTCGTTTGAGTTTCATGGCCTGGCTCCTTTCTCCTTCTCCATCATCTCCCGGACCATGTCCCATAGGTGCTGAAGAGTCTCAGGAGATTCAAAGAGCGTCGTAGGAAGGCTCAGATATTCCCTGATCTTCGCCCAATTCTTTTCCTCATCGGGAAGTTGGCACCAATCGGGAATCGGTGTCGGTCCCGAATCATGATCATTAAGGATACACCGGCCGAATTTTGTGCACTCATGAGTAACGCTGCCGTCCGGCCACTGATAATCATGGCCACTTGAACAACCCCAGCAAGATTCGACCTTGATGATTTTCATGGTTCACCTACCTGAAAATCGCCCGCCAGAGGCCGGCGAAGAAGTCACCGAGGACCGTAAAGCCCCCAAGTCATATCAGCTCGAATTATGATGTCTCCTCCCAATAAAAAGTGGTTCTGCTCTTTATGGCCGTGATGGTCGCCCGGCATTCATTGAGATTCTTCTCAATCTCGAGAACGATGAAAATGTCAGCGGCATATTGCGTTTGGATCACGCCATCGGCGTCAACGATGGTTTTTGAAATATAAATCTTATCCGTCGGCTCAAGGAAAATCGCCTGCGCCGGAAGATTCACCTTAATCATCTCCGGTGGGTACATAAGAATGTCGCCCAGGCGACCGGCAAGAAGGGCCGCCTCAGAATCTATGGTCTGGATAAGATCAAGCGGGAAGTCGCCCTTGATGCCCCTTTCCCATTCGGGCCGATTCTCGATATTTATCGCAGTGTGCTCAAGGCCGCCGGGGGGAGATGCTGTTCCGTACCCCGAATGTACGAAACTCGCCGTCACGGACATATAAGTGCCATCGGTATCAAACCAGGATTCAAAGCCCCGGAAATCCTCATCATAAAAGTGAGGAGCGTCCGACGGTACCACACTTTCGAGCACGCGAAGAAAGTATTGGCCATCGGAGCGGAGGAAGAAAAATGCCTGGCCGCTCCTCATGATAGCGTTCGCGACGTCTCGAATGCTGATCTGCCCCGAGTACCATTTTGATAAAAGGAGCACGCGCTTGGCATTGGCTGTGAGAAACCCTTTCAGATTGATCGAATCCTCCGGAATCCCCTGGACCGCCGTCATCACAATCCATAGCCAATCCCAGACCTGATAAGTCGGCGCGAGTGCTGCGTTGAAGCGATAACTCGCCGCGCTGCATAAAATGGTATCGGTCGGCGAGCCAGTAAGCAGCGTGATGGTTCCCGCACTCAGGTCATACGTCCAATCGACGCCCTGCACCGCACCCACGCCGTTTATGAAGACGGAAGTCACGGCATAGAGTGGATAGACGGCGCCGCCAAAGTTCGTTTCGCTTATCCGGTAGACGCGCCCCACCGTATCCTGTTGCGGTGGTTGAATCATTACGAGATTTCCTTGGAGGATGGGAATGGCCTTCTCCTTCCAATTATCCTCGCAGTTCGGGTAGGTCGCGGCGTCGAAAGTTGTCTGGAGGAGGTTCTTCCATTCCGCCCGGACCTCCGTTATATCGACGGAGAATTTCCCGTCAATGAATTTCGGCAGCCGGGCGATCCCCGTGAACATCGGCGCAAGTTCGTCATAGGTGGCTCCCTTCTGCCCGAGAAGAAAATATATTTGTTTCCCCTCCCAGATGTAATTATCGAAATTCTTGAGGAAAAAGCCATCATCATTCAGCGAAAGCTCGCCGAATGAGACCTGCTCCGACGGATCACAGAAGGATCCAACCGAATGTCGAATTGAAGGAATCGCCGCGCCCGAGAGATAGGGTAGGAAGAAAGACGGTTCATAGAATCGCTTGAGTTCGATATTATCCGCATAGAAACTGCCATTTTGATCGCAGATAATAAAAAGTCGATAATAAGAATAACTCGCATGGGCATTAAATGTAATGGAATATTCCGTCCAAGAGGTTGAATTCGGAAGGCTTATTGTTGTATCCACTACTGTCCATGTGCAGTCATCTTTAAGCCAGATGTTCGCATTCAAGGCATCGGTAAATTTTATCTTGGGAATAATTGCCCCGACACATTTATATTTCAGGCGGATCATCACTTGGCCGCTCGGTCGAATAATTCCATATTGGAAAATGCAAATATAATCTCCGGGCTCAGAAAAGGGCCCGACGGTCAATTTTGCCGAATGTGCGGAAAGTCCATCGTAGACAACGGTATCTTCGCGGTCGAGGGAGGCCATTCCGGTGATCGTCTTTCCCCAATTCCTTAATGTCGTAACATTCGACCAAAGATCAACCCTGCCGTCCACGAGAAGTTCACGGTAGCGCCGTAAGGCAGCACCATCATTGACAAGACCGACGAAAAAATATGTCATGATGCAATATTTATATTCACCGCCCACGGTTACGTCCGGCGCATCACTATCAACCATATGGATATAAATGCGCTGGTTCACAAGGTCCATATAAAAACTACTTACCGTACTGTCGCAACTTCCTACGTCGAATGTTTCCGCATAGACCGTGCTATTTGTTGCTATTTTATGAACTTCCCCATCAGTAAAGGGAAGCCACCAGGAACCAGCGCCCGTCGGCGTCCAGGCATAGCCCCCAAGGTTCCGTGCCACTTCCCAGTCGGCAACGAGAAGTTTCTCAAAGTCGGGAACCGCGGCCAAGTCCGCAGCGGTGAGCCTCGCCACTTATCTTTCCTCGACGAGCGAAATCTGGACGTCGTAAAGGCCGTAATTTTTCTGATATTGGAAGTCGGCAAACCGGACATAATAAAGGTTGTTCAAAGGATTGCCCAAGTCGAGGCAGAAAAAGAATGAGCCGGTCAGGCCATAACTAATGAAGGCATTGTAGAAATTGAGGAATTCCGTAAGCGGCAGAGAATCCCAGGTCATGTCGAAGGATGAATATTTATCCTTTTTGATTGAGGATCTTTGGCCCATGTCCGATTCCGTAATAATCGAGGGATCGATCGGGGCCCGCTGTCCGCCGCCCGGCGAATATCTCCGCTCCAATTCGAAGATCGGGCCGAGATAGATACGGCCCGTTTTCAGGTATCCGTCCGTATTCGCGACATCCGCCATTGTATGTCTAAACCACTGATAGACAATGGATGGCTCCCAAATATAGAACATGATATTCTGGTCAATGACGGGAATGGTCACATCGACTGATGGGAGACCCCAAGCATCTGAAGAATGGGCCTGAATCTTGATGGTCGCTCCGGGCGTGAAATTATTGAAACGATTGATAAATATTTTAATCCCTGAGGACTGGGCACCCTTATTAAGTTTCAGCCATTCGCTGGCTACGCCCGTTGAGCGCCAAACGTTCTTAAACCAAGGATGCCGGGTATTTTCCTTTGGAAGATAGACTGCTTCGGATGAAGCTGTAAGCGTTCCCGAATCCCATCGATTATCGAACATGAAACCGCATTTGCCCATGACACTATTCCCTTACCCCGTAGGGGTTAATTTTCAGTACCCCGCGCTTTGAATACTGCGGTGCATACTTGACTAGGACGCGCATGATTTCGTGGCCGTCGAGGACGACCGGAATTGTCGTCGCTTGAAGATTGAAGTGCGGACTAATCGTCACCTGCTCGCCAGCGTGGGCCGCGATGAGCGTCGGCTGCGTCAGAATCTTGTTCATTCCGAATTGGGCGCTCGTGATGTTTTTCAGGGGCTCAGTGTTTAGTTCGATATTCTGAAGCCAGCCAATCGCTTCCCCTATCCTGCCCCACAGGGAGGTCCTGGTATCGTCCACAGATCCCTTGAGGCCGTCGAACTTTTCGAGAAGATGAGCGGTCGAGAATTCATAGATGGCGCCGCCGAATCCTCCGCCGGCCGAGTAGAACCAGTTCTTGATATCGGCCAGGAAATTCCGAGAGTCTTTGGTATCGTTGATCTGCTGTTCTTGTTGATGTCCGGAGGGTCCCCCGCCAAAGACGCCGGCCAGGAGCGTACCCAAGAATGATCCCACGGCCGCTCCGAGGCCCGTCCAAAGGCCGCTCATGGCACTGGCCGCGCCCTGTGTGATACCCCCGACGGCGCTGGATACCGAGGAGGCGGCGTCGCCCATCGTCTTGGTCAATTCCGGGACGAGCTTTTTCGTGCTACTGAAAATACCGTCGAAAAACCCCGTCATCGCCTTAGTGAGCTTCTGACCGATCCACTGAGTGAATCCGTCGAAAACGTCCTTCCAGAGGCCCTTCATGAAGTCCTTGAAGGTCGAGGCTCCCTGCAACCATTTCGTTATTGTCTGGCCGAATCCCTGGGCAACATTGTTCCAGAGACCGGCGAAGGCATTGTCTGTTTCCTTCACCTCTGCCCTGGCGCCGGCCATCATGGGATTGAAATTAATCCCCGCGAGCAACGGACCGAACCTAAGTAGGGTGAATTGGAAGTTCAACCAGGCAAGGTTTGCCTCCATGATCTTATCTATTCCAAGGTCCAGCTCCCGGCTCCAATAGAGGAGGGCGGCCTGAGCGTCATCGAATCCATAGGCCACATCCTCGAGGACGGGCGGAAGTTCTCCGATCTTGGGCCGCATCTCCTCCCAGGCCTTGTTCATGTCCCACGCGCGGGGGAGGATGCGGTTGATCTTCTCGCCCAGCTTGTCGAACTTTTCCGTCAGGTCTTTCATCGCCGCCGCGTATTGGGCTGGCGAAATCTTCCCCTGTGCGTAAAGGTCGTCGACCTTTTTTAGCCAGATCGAGACATCCGACATCTTCGGGACGAGGCCGTCGAGCCAATCCGTGAATTCCTTTCCCGCCTTATCGACCCCATAGAGCTGCTCGGTGAGGTCTTTGATCTTGTCCTGGAGCGCCTTCACGGCGCCGGGCGTCGCCTCTCCCGACTTCCGGAGCTGATCCAGGGCGGACTTCGCGTCCTCAAGTTGCTTGACGAGTTCGGTCCTTGTCTTGATCCCGAACTCCTCGAGGAGCTTTGCCAGGCCGGAGACGCCCCCGCTGAGCTTCCGCGTCGCCGCGTCCGCATCGTTCGACTTCTTCGCCCAGTCATCGAGGGTCTTGTTGCCTACCGTACCGGACTTCTCGTAGGCGGCCTTGATGATGTCGATCGCCTCGTTGAGATTCGAGATCTCTTTCCCGGCGATCTGAGACGCCGTGCTCAGGAAGAGTTGGCGCTTGCCCAGGCGGTCCGCAGTGAGGTCCGCCTCCTCAGCCTTCCCTTTATAGAGCCCGAGTTTGTCGATGAGCTGACTCCAGCTCTCCTCGTTTCTCTTGTTGTAGCCTGTAAGGTCACCGATGGCCTTTCCGATGTTCCACCCGGCAAAGGCGGCGACTGCGACCAGGGGCAGGCTTTTAAGGAGCTGGGTCAGTGTGGTGACTTCCGTGCCGAGGCCCTGGAAATCGCCGGCGAGCTTCTTTCCAATCTCGAGCGTCTTGAGTGCCTGGAAGCCCTTGACCAGGCCGGGGAGGACCATGAGGACCGGCCCGATGGCGCCCATGAGCAAGCCCATGCCGAGCGTGATCTTCGCGATCCATGAGCTCAGGGTCGGATGTTCGGCGATCCACTCGCGCATGCGCACGGCGATATTCGCGATCTTTTCGATAAGGCCTTTGATGGCCGGGACCAGGGGCGTGATGATCTCCCGGCCAAGTCCGGCGAGGCTGCCCTTGAGCTCAGCCATCGAATCGTTGAATTCGTCCATCTTCTGGGCGGCCTCTTTGGACAAAACCATCCCATATCTTCGGGCCGCCTCGGCGTTCTCCTCCAAGCCCTTCCGGCCCATATTGAGCATCGGGATGAGCTCCATCCCCGAGCGCCCGAAGACGTCCTGGGCCAGGGCCGTCTTCTGCGCGCCGTCCTCCATCCCCGCGAATCGGTCGGCGACGTCGAGCATGACCTGGTCGAGGGGTCGGAGCTTCCCGGTGTTGTCGACGTAGGAGACGCCGAGGGTATCGAAGATCTTTTTCGATTCCTTACTCCCGTCGTTCGCTGCCTGCATCTGATTCGCGAGACCTCGCATGCCGATCGCGAACCCGTCAAGAGACGTGCCGCTTTTATCGGCGGCGAGCTGATAGGCGGAGAGCGTCTCGGTTCCGATTCCTGTGCGCTTCGAAAGGTCATTGATGTGGTCGCCAGCATCGACCGTGCCCTTGATGAGCAGGCCGAACATGCCCATTATGGCGCCGCCGGCCACGGTGAGCGAAGTCCCGAGTTTCTTTATCTCCTTCTCATTATTGAGGACGGACCCCTGGAGAGACGTCTGGTCTTTCTTGACCGCAGTGATCGCCTGTTCCCACTGCTTCTTGTCGAGAGTGAGATGAGCAACGATCGCGCCGACATCGAAGCCCATGTTATGCGCTCCCTATCGTCCTGAGTCTTAGCCAGGCAGCGTCCTGGACCGACTTCTTCTCCTCCGCCGTCATGAGCCGCGAGCGCATTTCATGAACGAACGAGGCAAAGTCCCTGCCCTCGGCCCACATTGCGTACCTGATATGTTCCATCATGGTCAGCTCTCGGCGGATCCGCGCGCGCCCGGCCTCTACAAGCCAGAAGTCAAACTCTCGGAAGTCCATCTCCTCGAGCTCGGCGAAGGAAAAAAGCCCGGGGAACTCAGCCGCTATGAGACAGCAGTTTCTTCCCCAGGCTTCGGCCCGTTTTTTTCCGGATCCTCCGCCGCGCCGGGCGCCTTCTTCTTGAACACCACCTGATCGATGATGTCCTTGAGCTCCATGAGTTGCCGATCATCCAGATCGTCGATCACGTCGGCGGGGGCATCGATGAAGGCCTTCATCTCCTCATAGACAACCTCGACCGTCTCGAAGTTATCCTTGGCCGCCCGCTCCATCTTCTCGAACTCTGCGAGCTTTCGGAAAAGCGCCCGGTTGAGCTTCCGGAGCTTGAAGACCTGGCCCTCGAGTGTGACCTCGACGGGCTTGTAGAGCGTGACGGTGAAATTCACGATCACGCCCCGATCTTCCAGGTCTGACCGATCGAGCCGGTCGTCTTCGAGGGGAAGGCGAGGAACGTCACGTCGGTCACGCGCTGTTTGTCGGCATCGAACTCCCACTTGAGGGACGCGATGGGATACGCCAGGAGAAGCGTGATCCATTCGGTCGTGGTGACGGAAACGACGCCGTCGATGAGCCGTTTGAGCGTCACCTTCTTGGCGAGCGCCCTCATCTGAGTGCCGACGGACGCCGTGACGGTCGCGACGGAGCCGACGACGGTCATCCCCGGGATAACCTTGGCGAGGTGCGCGAGGCTGGATTCGGTCATCTTCATCGTCGCCTTGCTGATCCGGCCCGTGAACACCGCGTCGACCGGCTGATCGCCGTACCCGTCTTCCTTGATCTCCTTGTACTTGACGTCATCCTCGAAGGTGACGCCGCCGAAGGTCGGACCGAGGTCGACGTTCGAGGTGTCCGGATCCCAAATAACTGTGCAGGGACCCAGATCTCCAAAAGGTGCGCCCATGTTAAACCTCCATGTCTACCGGCTTTTCGATCCGGTGACCTATTTGAATTCTCATTTCGACTTCATCCTAAAAATGTAATTGCAGGAAAATTCGTGCCTCCCCTTCTCATCCGGCCCGATATACTGCGGCGCGTTCATGGCCTCGATATCCTGGGCCTCGTAGTTCTTGCCCGAGACAAGGGCCGTCATCTGGAGGACCGCCTTCCCGTGGATCGAATTGAATATCGTCATCGAGTCGTTATAGGCTTCCATGTAGGACGTGGACCGCGCCAGGACCTGGACCATGAGGTCCATGCGGGCCGGGAGATCGAAGTAGGTCGCGCCCCCGCCGTTGAAGGCCACGAGCAGGCACCTGTCGGCCGACGTCGGCTTGCGGTGCCCGAACTCGAGAGTCGTGCCCATCGTGAACCCGCAACGCGTAGCGATCCAGGTCGCGATCTCTTTAAGCACGACCCGTCTCCATCTTCGCCTTGATATAATCAGCTGCGATCTGCATATATTTCCGGGCGTTCTTCACGAGCTTCGATTCCAGGAACTTCGGGCCAGGGTGAGGGACCTGGGTTGTCGTCCACTTCCAGGTCGGCTCGCCTTCATGGAGGCGCGCCGCGTAGACTATGTTGTAGCCGGCGGCGACTGACACGGCATCGCTCGTGATGACCGGCTTCTCGATCTTCCGGGCCCCGCGGAGGTCCCCCTTCTTCCAG
>Ga0315277_10012803_pt1 | contig 10493 bp, 6 predicted proteins | sample YL17G05_15_MG_FD_203695 | JGI IMG/M metagenome (GOLD analysis project Ga0315277, IMG submission 203695) | Sediment microbial communities from Yellowstone Lake, YNP, Wyoming, USA - YL17G05_15 | ecosystem: Environmental > Aquatic > Freshwater > Lake > Sediment | place: USA: Wyoming | collected... | reverse complement strand
AACAGCCTGCTTTTCCTCCCTTCCGCCTGACCGGGCGCGACATTGTGGAAATCGAATTGGAGCCCACGGTCGAGATCCTTCCCCCGGTGAACGAATACCAGGTTGGAGATTATGATAAGGGGTTGAAAATCATTAAGTTAGAGCTTGGCGGAAAAGACCTTAAGGCGGTTGTCGAAGGCTTGGCCGGCGAGAGCTATACGTTGCGGATTACCCATGGAGAGCTTGTCCAGGATGTCGTCGGGGCTTCGGTCCTCGGCAACCGGGTCACCATCAAGTTCCCTTCAGGGAAAGAGCGCGAGTTTGTGCGCCGCGAGGTCGTCCTGAAGCTAAAATAAGGAACGCGCTTAGGGCGGCGGCGGTGAAATAACTGGGGTCAGGTCTCAACATTCAACAAAAAACGGAGCCTATTCAGATATGCTCCATAGAATTTATGAAAAAAGGAGGAACTTGCGTTAGTCGCTGATATCTAGATGTGGCAATTGTTGATTGTTGAGACCTGACCCCTTTTGCTTTCCCCTTTTGCTTTTTGTAGACTGCGAGTTCCCGATATCCGCTTTCTTTATCATGGATGGAATAGAGCCGGCCGGCTATCGCTGCGCCCTGCCCATGCGGCCGCGGGAACGCAGTCAACGCAGAAAGCGGATTTATAAAAATTAGCGGTTCCGCTAATATATACCGCTAAGCGATGGACAAAAAAGCGCAACTCTCGGCCTCGATCGTGGCCGGCTTGGCCGCGTTCCTCGCCCCCTTCATGGGCGCTTCGGTGAACATCGCCCTGCCCTCGATCGGCCGTGAATTCCAAGCCGACGCCGTGATGCTGGGCTGGGTGGCCACGGCCTATATTTTAGCGGCCGCCGTCTTTCTCGTTCCTTTCGGCAAGCTGGCGGACATCCATGGCCGGAAAAAGATTTTTCTCACGGGGATCGTTGTCTACACGGCCGCGTCGCTGCTGTGCGCCCTGGCCGATTCGACTTGGACCCTGATCGGATTCCGCGTCCTGCAGGGTATGGGCGCCGCCCTGATCTTTGGGACAAGTGTCGCCATCTTGACTTCGGTCTTTCCGCCCGGCCAAAGGGGAAAAGCTCTAGGGATCAATACGGCCTCGACCTATCTCGGCCTGTCGCTTGGGCCGGTCCTCGGCGGTCTGCTGACCCAGCAGTTCGGCTGGCGGAGCATCTTCGTCATCAACCTTCCTCTCGGGATCATCATCATCGTCTTCGTCCTGGCCATGCTCAGGGGAGAGTGGGCCGAGGCCAAGGGTGAGCGGTTTGATCTCTTTGGAGCGGCTTTCTACGGCTTCACCCTCGTCGGGATCATGCTCGGCTTTTCCCGCCTTCCGCAAAAGACCGGATTTGTCCTATTCGCCGCCGGGATCGTCCTGGCCGCCGCGTTTGTCCTTCGCGAAACGAAAGCAGACAACCCCCTTCTCAAGATCCAGCTTTTCCGGGAGAACAGGGTCTTCGCCTTTTCCAACCTGGCCGCCCTGGTCAATTACAGCGCGACTTTCGCCGTCGGCTTTTTCGTCAGCCTCTACCTTCAATATCTCAAGGGCATGAGCCCGCGGAGCGCCGGGCTGATCCTGATTGCCCAGCCGATCGTGATGACGGTTTTTTCGCCGTTCGCCGGCCGTCTATCGGACAGAATAGAGCCCCGCCTTGTCGCTTCCATCGGGATGGCCATCTCGAGCTTCGGGCTTCTGCTCCTTGTCTTCCTGCGGGCCGAGACCACGATGGTTTTTGTCATCGCCAGCCTGGCCGTGCTCGGGTTCGGGTTCGCCCTTTTCTCCTCGCCCAACACGAATGCCGTAATGGGCTCGGTGGAGAAGAAATTCTACGGTGTCGCCTCAGCTACCCTGGGCACCATGCGCCTTGTCGGGCAGACCCTCAGTATGGGGATCGCCATGCTCATATTCGGCGCGCTGATCGGCCGGATCCAGATCACGGCAGCCAACCAGGGGAGTTTCCTACAGGCCGTAAGAATGGGGTTCATCATCTTCGCCGCGCTCTGCTTCGCCGGAGTCTTCGCTTCCCTCGCCCGCGGCAACCGCAAGTAAGTCTTTCCGTTGACAGCACGCGATTGAAGTGATATACGTTCTCTCTTTCATCCCGCCATGTCGATCCTCGGGCCGAGCCGTTCTTGAAAAAGGGACAGGCCAGTTCCAGGAGAGAACAAAGGAGTGATAGCATGATCACAAGACGCCATTTCTTAAAGATTGGAGGATTTACTGTCGCAGCCTCAGGATGGGTGTCGAAAGTACTTGGGGCTTCCCCCCAAGCTCAGCCCCCGGCGCTCCAGAACATGATTGCGGACGTGAAGCCTCTCACGCCGGACGACTATTCCGGCCGCTTGGAAAAAGCCCGCCGGATCATGGCCGAGAACAAGCTGGACGGGCTCTTCCTCGAGGGCGGAACGAACCTTCAGTACTTCACCAAAGTCAACTGGTGGCGGAGTGAGAGGACATTCGGCGCCGTCTTCTCCCCAAAACGCGACCCGGTTTGGATCTGCCCGGGCTTCGAACGGCAAAGGGCGGAAGAGCTGGTCCCCAAGGAGCAAGAGATCCGCACTTGGGAAGAGCACGAGAACCCCTATTCTCTGATCGCGGGCGTCATGAGGGAGCTTGGCGCCGGGAGCGGACGTCTGGGACTCGACCCGTCGATGCGGCAGTTCATCTACTATGGCCTGCGCCGGGATGCGGCCGGGCTTGAGCTTGCCGATGGAGCCGTCGTTACCGAAGGCTGCCGGGGCATCAAAACAGAAAAAGAGATCGCCTATATGGACCTGGCGAACAGAATCACGAAACTGGCCTACCGAGAATCCTTCAAGCAGCTCCGTGAAGGGATGAACCCCCGCGACCTGGCGGCGGCCGTAAGCGATGCCCACCAGAAGATGGGTGTCTCCGGCGGCGGTGGAGCCCAATACGGCCCGATCACGGCCTTTCCCCACGGCTCCATGGTCGTCCACAACCTCCAGAAGGGCGATGCGGTGCTCATCGACGGAGGCTGCTCCGTCGAAGGCTATCGCTCGGACATCACCCGGACGGTTTTCTTCGGCCCGCCGACCGACAGGCAGCGCAAGGTCTGGGAGGTTGTCAGGAAAGCCCAGGCTGCTGCCCTCCAGGCGCTCCGGCCGGGAGCGACCTGTGAAGCCGTCGACCGGGCGGCCCGCCGCGTCGTCGAGGACGCCGGTTTTGGGCCTGATTATAAATATTTCGCCCACCGCCTCGGCCACGGCATCGGTCTAGAGAGCCATGAGTATCCTTATCTCGTGCGCGGGAACACACTGAAGCTCCAGCCCGGAATGACCTTCAGCAACGAGCCGGGGATCTACATCTACGGTGAGTTCGGCGTCCGCATCGAAGACTGCATGGTCGTCACCGAGGACGGCGGCCGTACGCTTGGGGGCCTTGAGGCGACGGCCATAGACAAGCCATTTGGAGATTAGGGGACGCGCCGCGACAGGACCCGTTCCCATCATAAAAAAGAATGGCTTGCCATTGGGCCTAGAAAACAATATGAGTTTTAAGGAGGTCATGATGTCTCATCCGAATTCTCCCCGGCGTCCTAGGCTGCTTATTCTTGTTGGTATGCTCTTGATAGGATTTTCGATCGCGGCCGCCCAGGAGATCGCGGACGTCAGGGACTCGAAAAACATCCTTCCTGAAAAGGCCCGGGAACAGATCATGAACGAGTGGCTGAAGTGGCGGCTTGACAACATCGTCCCGGAGCTGATGCGGCGCGAGGGGATCGACCTGTGGCTGGTCATCAACCGCGAGTACAACGAGGATCCCGTTTACCTGAGCCTTGTGCCCCGGCCGACGATGTCCGCCCGCCGCACCTCGATCCTCATATTCCATGACCAGGGCCCGGAGAAGGGCGTCGAAAGGCTCGCCGGGAGTTATTATGGGATGGAGGGATGGTACAAGGGCACCTGGGTCGATAAGAAAAAGAAGCAGTTTGAGAGCCTGGCCGAGGCCATCAAGGCCATCGACCCGAAGAAGATCGGGATCGACACATCCGAGAACTGGGCCTTCGGCGACGGCCTGACGGCTTCCCTCAAGTCTAAACTGGAAAAAGCCCTCGGGCCCGAGCTCTCCTCACGGTTCGTCTCTGCCGAAAACCTGTGCGTGGGCTGGCTGGAGACGCGGAGTCCCCAGGAGATGAGCGTCTACCGTCACATCTGCGGCATTGCCCACGACATTATCGGCGATTTTTTCTCCAACCGGGTGATCACCCCCGATGTCACGACGACCGACGACGTCGTCTGGTGGTTCCGGCAGCGGGTCACCGACCTCGGGCTCGAGACCTGGTTCCAGCCGTCGATTTCCATCCAGCGGAGTAAAAACGAAGAGGCCAAGTTCGCGGAGAAGAGCGTGATCCGCAGGGGCGACATCCTCCACTGCGATGTCGGCATCCGTTATCTCGGGCTGTGCACCGACATGCAGCTTCAAGCCTACGTCTGCCGCTCCGGGGAGACCGACGCGCCCGAAGGGCTGAAAGAGGCTCTGCGCCGGGCCAACCGTCTGGCCGACGGCTTCATGGGCGAGTTCGTCCTGGGCCGGAGCGGCACGGACATCGTCAGCGTGGCGATGAAGAAGGGCGAGGCCGAAGGGCTGCGGCCCCTGATCTATATGCATCCGCTTGGAATTCACGGCCACGGGGCCGGGTGCGTCGCCGACGCTCGTCCGCCGGAATCGGCTCCCGAGGACAATCCGGAAAGAGGGAAGTACCCGCTCTTCCTGAACACGGCCTATGCCATCGAGTTCAGCAGCACCACGGCCGTTCCCGAATGGGACAACCAGGACGTCCGGATCGGTTATGAAGAGGATGCCCTGTTCACGGAGAAGGGGTGCCGGTTCATCGACGGCCGGCAGACGCAGCTCTATCTGATCAAATAGCTTCAGTCGCCAGACTTTAGAGGGACGATCTTAAGCAGGTCGCGGGCCCGGTCCCTGTTCTCGTAGGCCCAGAGGTAATAGTCCCTTTTTTCCAGCTTGGAGGCGGCCGCCTCATCGATGATGTACTTAGCCCGGGCGTGAAGCTGAAGAGCGGAGGCGGGGACCGAGGCGCTAACCGGTCCCTCGATTGCCTGGGAGATTATTCCGGCCTTTTCTTTTCCTGAAGCCAGAAGGAGGACCGATTTGGTCTCCAGGATCGTCCCTATCCCCATGGTCAGGCAGAACCGGGGGACCTCGCTTTCGTCCCGGAAAAAGGGTCTGTTGGCCGCCACTGTCTCCGGCGTCAGAATCTTCAGCCGTGTCCGGGAGGAGAGCGATGAGCCGGGCTCATTGAAGGCGATATGTCCGTTCTTCCCGATCCCGAGGATCTGGACTTCTATCCCTCCGGCCTCCTGAATCTTCCTTTCGTAGGACCGGCAGTGCGCTTCGATGTCGGCCGGACTTCCTCTCAAGCGGAAGATGTTTTCCTTCTTCATGTTGACATGTCGGAACAGATGATGGTCCATGTAATAGGCAAAGCTCTGAGGGTGGGATTCTTCAAGCCCCACATATTCGTCGAGGTTGAAGGCCTTGACCGAAGCGAAGTCGATTCCTCCTTGATTGTAGAGCTCGATGAGCCTCTTGTAGAGTCCGAGCGGCGTATTGCCGGTGGCGAAGCCCAAGACCAGGGCCTTTTCCTGCCCCCAAGCTTCCTGGATGATCTCGGCCGATTCGGCGCAAACGTTATCGTAGTCTTTCTTGATGATGACTTCCATGGGCGTGTCCTCGCGTCTGAAAAAATCCTCGGATGGACCCCAATTATATCGGAATTTCTCATTGGCTCAAAATGTCCGGCTTGAGATTTATTCCCGGGAAGCGTAACAATAGGGCAGATGCGCATAATCCGATCGCTCTTTGTTTTTCCGGCACTGCTTGCGTTCCAGCTGTCGATCGGGGCAGCCGGACCTTTGCGGGCACAAGAGCAAAAGCCCGGCCGGTTCGTCTATGACCATGGGGCAATCATCCGCGGCGATATCACCAAGAAGGAAATCGCCCTCGTCTTCACTGGGCATGAGTTTGCCGACGGGGGGACGTTCATCCGGGAAGTTCTGAAGAAAGGGGAGACTTCGGCCAGCTTTTTCTTCACCGGGGATTTCTACCGGAATGAGGCGAACTCTCCCCTGATCCGGGCCTTGCGCCAGGACGGCCACTACCTCGGGCCTCACTCTGATAAACACCTTCTCTATTGCACTTGGGAGAACCGGGACGAGCTGCTGGTCACGAAAGAAGAGTTTAGCGCCGACATCCTGCGTAACTACGAGGCGATCGGACCTTTCGGCGTGGCCAAAGACAACGCGCCGTACTTCATCCCACCCTATGAATGGTATAATGCGGCGATAACCGGCTGGGCAGGAGACCTGGGGCTTAACCTTTTCAATTTCACGCCGGGAACGCTCTCCAACGTCGACTACACAACGCCGGATATGGCCAACTACACCTCGTCGGCCAGGATCTATCAGAGCATCATCGACCATGAAAAGAACGACCCCCACGGCCTCAACGGGTTCATCCTTCTCGTCCACATCGGCACCCATCCCGGCCGCACGGACAAGTTTTACCGCTCGCTGGACAGGCTCCTGAATGAACTCAGGGACAGGGGTTATCGCTTCGTCGGAATTGATGGGCTGTTGAAAAACAGGGAGAGCCGATGAGGGAGGCCGAGCAGGGATGACAAATGCCCTCTTTTTGAATATTCTAGTGGCGCGTCTCATAAATTACTTGGCTTTGGGACGATCCATAAAAGAGGCGCCACCGCGGGGGAGTTTGAGGGGGACGGCGTCGTTCCCCTCAGGGGGTCAGCGGAGCGGAGCGAGGCGCCGAGGGGGGAGCTTGACTCTCCCCTGGAAGTGTCCCGTCTCTGCAGAGGACTTTGGAAAGAGATCGACGAGACGGGACACTAGTTTATGTTTTTCAGGCTCGACATGGGAGGATGCGATGGCCTTACCAGTTCAGAAGCTAGGGAGATTTTTCCACCCGGCCCGGGGATTCCTTGCGGCGCTGCCTTTGGCCGGCCTTCTTTTTTTCTCTCCTCTTCTGAGGGCAGAGGGAACCGCCTTGATCACCTATCCTCTTGACGGCGACTGGCAGTTCCGCCAGGTCGGCCAGGAGACCTGGCATCCGGCCCGGGTTCCCGGATGTGTGCATCTTGACCTCATGGCGGCCGGACTCATCCCGGACCCGTTCTACCGGGACAACGAGCTGAGGGTCCAATGGGTGGAGAAAGAGGACTGGGAATACAGGAAGGATTTTAAGGTCACCGCTCTTGTTTCAAGCAAAGCTCATGTCGAGCTCGTGGCCCAAGGGTTGGACACGTTTGCCGTGATCTTCCTCAACGGCCAGAAGGTCGGCGAGACCGACAACATGTTCCGGAGCTGGCGCCTGGATATCAAGCCTTTCCTCCGGCCCGGCCAGAACGAGATCGTCATCCGTTTTGATTCGCCGGTCCGGCGCGCCCAAGCCCTGGAATCCGGACTGCCGTACAAGCTGCCCGGTGGATCCCCTCATATCCGCAAGGCGCCCTATCATTTCGGCTGGGATTGGGGGCCGCGCCTGGTCACATCCGGCATCTGGCGTTCCCTGAGCATCGAGGCCTGGGAGGGTGCCCGGCTCGGGGAGCTGGAGATCACCCAGGAGTTCGTGGAAAAAAACAAGGTCCTGTTGAAAACCAGGGCCGAGGTGCTGTCCGACCGTAACCAGGAAATCGCCATCAAGGCCAGCATCCTGGGGGGAAAACCGTTCTCCCACAGCGAATCGGTCGATATCAAACCCGGCCTTAACGTGAATGTGAAATCATTCAGCATCGTCAACCCCGAACTGTGGTGGCCGGCCGGGATGGGCGCTCAGAACCTGACCTCCGTCCGCATCGACCTCTACCAGAAGGGCAAGCTGATCGACTCCGCGGTCAGAAGGATCGGCTTCCGGAATCTCTTCCTCGAGCAGAAAGAAGACGAGTGGGGGACGAGTTTCCGGTTTGTCGTCAACGGCGTCCCCTTCTTCGCCAAGGGCGGCAATTGGATCCCCGCCGACTCTTTCCCGCCCCGCGTCCCGAGGCAGAAATACGAATCGCTTCTCCGCGACTGTGTCGCCGCCAACATGAACATGCTCCGCGTCTGGGGGGGCGGGATCTACGAGTCTCCCGAATTCTATGACCTCTGTGACGAGTTGGGTCTCCTGGTCTGGCAGGACTTCATGTTCGCCTGTTCCCTGGTCCCCGGCGATGCCGCCTTCGAGGAGAACGTCCGGGCCGAGGCCGAACATATAGTGAAGCAATTGCGCCACCGGCCCTCTATCGCGCTCTGGTGCGGGAATAACGAATGCGAGGAGGGCTGGTTCCATTGGGGCTGGAAGGAGCAATTCCCGGCGACGGTCTGGGACGATTACGAGAAGATCTTCCACAAGATCCTTCCCCAGACGGTTGAGCGGTTCGATCCCAGCCGCAGCTATTGGCCGAGCTCACCGCACTCGGTGCAAATCGGCGACCCGCGCTCGGACCGGTCGGGAGACATGCACTACTGGGGGATCTGGCACGGCCGGGAGCCGTTCGCCGAATACCGGAAAAAGTTCCACCGGTTCTTCAGCGAATTCGGGTTCCAGTCGTTCCCGCTTATCGGGACGGTGGAGACCTTCACTCTGCCCCAGGACCGCAACATCGCCTCTCCGGTCATGGAACAACACCAGAAACACCCCGAGGGCAACCGCCTCATCCTTCTCTATTTGCTTGACCACTACCGGCTGCCCAAGGACTTCGAATCGCTCCTCTGGGTGAGCCAGGTCCTCCAGGCGGAGGGCATGAAGACCGCTGTCGAGCATTTCCGTAGCCAGATGCCCCGCGTCATGGGCGCGCTCTACTGGCAGATCAACGACTGCTGGCCGGTGGCCTCCTGGTCCGGCACGGATTATTACGGTAATTGGAAAGCTCTTCACTATTACGCCAAGAGGTTCTATAACCCCCTGCTCGTCGTGCCCATCGAAGACGAAAAGGACCTTCGTATCTACAGCATCTCGGACTTGGACCAACCGGTTGATGCCGAGCTTCATTTGGGGGTATACACCTACGAAGGAACCGCCGTCCAGCAAGGAAAGACGCCTCTCCGGATAGACCCGAGGACCAGCCGCCTGGTGGTCAGCAAACCTCTCGAGGAGCTGAGAAGCGGCCTTCCCCCGAACGAGATATACCTCGTCTGCGAGTTGACGAAAGGGGAGACGACGCTGAGCTCCAATGTCTTTCATTTTTCGCCTCTCAAGAGGGTCGAGCTTCCCCAGCCCGAGATCCGGCCGGAGGTTTTGACCAGGGACGGCCAGCTGGTCGTCCGGCTTCAGACCTCGAAGCTGGCCAAAGATGTCTATCTTTCGGCGCCCGGGATAAAAGGCCGGTTCAGCGATAATTTCTTTGATCTCCTTCCGGGTCGAACCGGAGAGGTTGTATTTGTCTCCGACCTGCCGACGACCGGGGACGAACTCAAGGCGGCCTTAAAAATCATCTCGCTCAAGGATACATATTAAGCTCCAGCGGAGCTGGTGAAGTCCGCACAGAGAAAGGATTGTCGGCGAATCCTTCGCCAAAACAAAATGAGGAGCAAGGTCATGAGTTTCGCCCGGAACGATCGGTTGCCGAGAAGAATTGGGCGGGCGGCCGTTCTTTTGCTCGTCCTGTTCGGGCCGCTTTTTCCGGCCCAGAAAAAAAGCGACTTTTTCCCCGTCTCCGTCTGGTATGCCGGCGGGAAGGCCCGGGCGCCGATGCTCGAGAAGGTGACATCCGAGTCGCCCCGTATCTGGAAGAGGGACTTGGACGAGATCAAGAACCTCGGCTTCAACACCGTCCGAACGTGGATCGAGTGGACGAACTGCGAACCCGAGGAAGGCCGGTACGATTTCAGCGCCCTGCGCACACTCGTCGACCTGGCCGGGCAGGCAGGACTTCGAGTCATTGTGCAAGTCTATATCGACTCGGCTCCGGACTGGGTGGGAAGAAAATACCCGGACTCCAAGTTCGTCGCCTCGAACGGGCTGGCCGTCGAATCGCAGGCTTCTCCGGGGTTCTGCTTCGACCATATCCAGGTCAGAGAGAAAATCCTCCGCTTTTTCGCCGAGGCGGCCAAGGTCGTCAAGGACAAACCGGCTTTTCTGGGATGGGACCTCTGGAGCGAGCCCCACATCATCAATTGGGCGGAGGTCTATCATCTCGGCGACCTGGAGTATGTGCAGTTCTGCTACTGCCATTCGACCAAGGCGAGGTTCCGCGACTGGTTGAAGCTTAAATACAGGACTATCGAAAACCTGAATAAGGCCTGGTACCGGACCTTCGCGAACTGGGACGAGGTCGACCCGCCGCGCTTCGGGACGATCCTGACCTACACCGATTACATCGACTGGAAGAACTATATTTCTGATAAGCTGGCCGAAGACCTGAGTATGAAGGCGGAGGCGGTCGAGGCGGTCGTGCCCGAGGCGGTCGTCACCAGCCATTCGGCCATCCCCGGCCTCTTCAGCAAGCCCGTTT
>Ga0315277_10012802_pt1 | contig 10493 bp, 8 predicted proteins | sample YL17G05_15_MG_FD_203695 | JGI IMG/M metagenome (GOLD analysis project Ga0315277, IMG submission 203695) | Sediment microbial communities from Yellowstone Lake, YNP, Wyoming, USA - YL17G05_15 | ecosystem: Environmental > Aquatic > Freshwater > Lake > Sediment | place: USA: Wyoming | collected... | reverse complement strand
CGCCGACGTACAGCGGAAGGTCCTTCGGTTCACCGGCCCGGCTCGGCCTTGGGCCGCGGCACGATCGACCACTTGGGGGTCTCGGTCCAGGCCTGGGCGCGGACGGCGCCGAGCGGTTTGCCTTCCCACACAACCGCGTCCAACGCTTTGATGGCCTCCTCGGCCTTCGGGAAGCCCGCATCGACGCCGCAGACCACCGCTCCGCGTGCCGTATCGTAGTAGTCGCGGAAATTGGGCATCTTCGAGAAGATGCTCGCGTTGTCCTTGCTCAGTTTCTTCAGGTCATAGAATACGACCTTCTGGCCCGGACCCATTTCGCCAACGACCATGCGGTAAAAGGTGCACATCTTCGGGTCGTAGGTGTCGGGGTTGGTCAGCAGCGCCACGCGCCAGCGAAGCTGGAAGTCGCGCGGTTTGGCGGCCTCGGCGTACCCGAGTTCCGCCAGATGGTGCAGGCTCCAGGTCACGAAGTCATTCTGCCAGGGCGGAATCAGCATCCATTTGGGGTTGGGCGCGTCCTTCCAGTCATTGGAGGAACTGGTCGTCGGACTCTCGCGCCAGAAGCCCAGGGGATTCGGCTCCGGGCGGTCGTACATCTCCTTCGCCATCCGGGCCAGGTTGTTGTGGATCTTCTCGTCCAGGTACCGGATCTCGGGACTGCCGTCCGGCGCGATGAAGGCCGCATCGGCCATGTTTCGCAAGGCCCAGGCAACACCGCGGATCTCGTCGCCGATGATGCCCTTGGCGTTCTCGCGCGGCTCCGGCCATTGGCTCAACAGGCAGTAGTTGGCCCAGAAAGCGGCCTCCTCCAGGTAGTAGTAGTCGCCCGTCACCAGGTACGGCACGTAAGCCAAAGACGGCTGGTGCGCACAGTCGGGTTGGAGCCGCATTCCATTGGCCGTGATCTTCTTGCGGTCCGGCTTCCAGGCCGGACGGTCTTCGCCGCGGTCGTCGAGCCAGAACTCGGGACGCTCGTCAATGGTCATGAGCCGCTTGGTCTTGGAGTTCCGTGCGTGAATCGGCCAGGAGCCGGCCAGGTCGGCGTTGCCCAGGACCGCCCTCTTGGCCCGAGGGTCCATCGTCATGAGATACCGGACCGTCCATACGGGATAGTAGTTGACCTCATCCCGGCCACCGCCGGTTCCCATGTCTTTTTCCAGGAAGCCGCTGCCGAGCAGGACTCCGGAGCACTTGGCCCAACGGGCCTCCATGTCCGCCAGGTCCTGCTCCGGCACCTTGATCGACAGGTCGAAGTTGGGCAGCGCCTTGGTGGCGAAGAGCGTGGCCGCGTCATGAGCCACGTGGACTTCCACCGGAGGGGCCGGCCACCAGAACACTCTCCGCCAGCGCGAGAGCCGCTCGTGGTCCACGCCCTTCCTTTCGAAGGCCGCCTTGGCTTCCTTGCCGAGCTTCACCTGCACGTCGTAGCCGATGTTCCCCGCCCAGGTGTCCCAGCAGTTCTCGACCACCACCGAGACGCGGACGCTCTCGGTCCCCTTGTAGGCGCGCACCTGGAACTGCACGTTGAGGTCCGGGTCGGCCTTGCCCTCGGCATCGACCGGGGCGCCCCTCAGCAGCCACTCGTTGGCCACCGGTCCGGACAGCCACATATCCGCCCGGTCGCCGGCGGACTGGAGCATCGTGCGGGCGCTGGCGCTCACGCTCTTGCCGTCCGGGAACGTGAGCGCGACCACGGCGTCGAAGTCGGTGGCCAGGAGCTTCTTCGCGGCCTCGGCGGACTTGGCCTCGTCAGGGGTCGCCTCAACGGAGGCGAACTCCAGGCCCGTCCCGGCAGGATCAAGCGCCGGGGCAATCAGGGACACGACGGCAAATCGAACCGAACCATCGTCGTAGTGCCGCTTGACATCCACCTGGGCCGCCACCGGTGTGCCGCCGGAGCGGACGCCGATCGCCTTGCCCTTGGGCACATCCCCGGCCTTGAAGACCATGCCGAACGTCACCGGCGCGGCCCCTGCGGGCTGGCCGGCCTGCGCGTAAAGCTTGACGGCAGGTTTGTCGTGCGGCCTCGCTCTCTCCTCGCCGGGCGCTGCCATGGCCGCACTGCCTGCCGATCCGGCCTGGATCGCGCTGGCCAGCACGGCCACTGCCAAGATTACGCTGCTCATCTTCACGATTCGATCTCCTCGATGGCCCGCGGGATGCGATTCCTGCCGAGGACTCCGCCCACGGGAGTCACGGAGCCCCGTTCCACGACTGCGCCCGTGCCCCCCATCTGCCCCGGAAGCGTGCCCCGGGCCGGGCCGGTCCCGAAGGCGTCGCCCGAAGTCTTCCACTCGCCGTAGTCCCTGCCCTCAAAATCCGCCAGGACGATGTCCGCATCCTCCGCCTTGGCCAGCAAACCGACGAGCAGGACGACTGAGGCCATGACCACCATGTTCGCCATCTCGTCTCCCTATTTCCGGCTCCACGGGATGTCCAGCCAATTGGGCACCTTGTACGAGTGCAGCCGCTGCCCGGCGAAATGGGGCGGGGCGCCGGGGGCGAGTTGCTCGGGCGTAAAACGGCCCCGGGCGATCGCCACCTTCATCATGTACTCCCACTGGACCTCGCCCTTCCTGCCGGCGTTGTCTTCCCGGTCGAACTCCCATTGGGGCTTCAGGGCCCGCAGCGGGCGGTTCCGCACCTCCTGGAGATGTTTGCTGTCCGTGGCCCACTTTGCAGCCGACAGACGCTCCCGCAGATACTCCTCTTGCGTCAGGCTCACCGGCCCGGTGAACGAGGCCCGGGCCGCTTCCAGGCCGAGCTTGCGGAACCTGGCGACGATCTGTTCCGCCCCGCCCGTGCCCCCGCTGTCGCGGGAGTACTTCTGAATGCCACCGTACTTGGCGGGAAATGAGCTGGGCCAGGTCGTCGGTTGGTCCAGGCGATAGGTCTGGTAGCCGACGGTGAACACGGGCGTTCCGTCGCACAGGTACTGGTACGCCCAGCCGCCGTCGGGCCCGGGCTTCTCGACGGACTTCACCCAGTCGGCGGTCTCCTGCATGAGCGTGAGGTATCGCTCCTGGCCGCTGATTACGTAGAACCAGGTGCACAGCGGCACGATGAAACGGCTGAATGTCCGCAGCTCGATGACCGCGCCCTCGAAGTTGCGGCCCGCCAGGGGCTTGTTGTCCAGCCCATACTGCTGGCACCAGCCGCGGACCTTGCCCTGGCCCAGTTGCGTGTCGAAGATCCACTGCCCGATCCGCGGCACGCGAGCGACGTAGTTGGCGTCCTTCGTCAGGTGGTACATGACGATCATCATCTGGAGCGGGTCGTTGGTGGCGTGGTCGTTGTACGAGCAGCCGATCAGCACTCCCGCCTTGCCCGGGGCGTAGCCGGTCCGCCCCTCCAACGCTGTGCCGGGGATCCAGTAGTCCGGCCAGCTCCCGTTGGCGTTCTCGATGGACCGCAGGTAGTCCGCGCACCGCCTGGCCGAGTCGTAGTACTTCCTCTCGCCCGTGACGCGCCAGGCGTGGAGCATGAGATAGAAGCAGCCAGACTGGTGGGCGTCCTGGATGCGGCAGACGGCCTTGCCGGGGGCGTCCTTGTGGTCCAGTCGCTTGGCCTGGCCGGAGGAGCTGACCAGGTGGGCGAAATGCCAGAACCCCTCGGGCTCCTGGATGCGCAGGTAGTAGTCCGCCAAGTCCAGCGCCACGCGGAGGTAGTTGGGGTCGCCCAAGACGTCATACGCGTCGAAGTACAGGTACGCCTGCATGGGGGCCCGCCCCCAGTATTGACTGACCTGCATCCCTCCGTCGGGCAGCTTGCGGGTGAACCGCTCGATGTCCGGCAGGACGGGTCCGACGCGGGCCGCGACGCGGGCGTCGAGGTAGGCGCGGGCGTCGGCCTCGCTGTCGGCAACGAGATTGGCGTCGATCCTCGCCAGGAGCACGTGGAGCTGCCGCGTCAGCTCCCCGACGTCACCGGGCTTGTCCGCCTGCGAGGCGACGGGCGCCGACGCCATCACCAGGAGGCCGATCCAGACGCCGAGCGACCTGTATGACACGCATCGCATGGGGTGTTCCTTGGCGCCTGGCCCGGGACATCCGTCGCCCGACGCCTTCCGCATGATATTGAACGCCGCCGGCCCCCGGCAAGGCTTTCGCAATCGCGTAAAGCTTGGCGCGCTCGTTGTCCGATGGCCAACGAGTGAGTTTGCCGCGCGCTTGTAGCGAAGCTACTGCGATGCTAGACTCCCCGCCATGACATCGGGAGCAATCGACATCTTCTGTGAAATGGCTCGCGCCTGTCGCCAGGGGAAGTGCATGACGCCCCGCAGCGCCAACGACAAGGAGTACTTCGCCCAGGACTGGTTCATCGACCGGCTCAAGGCGCTCAAGGTCGAGTTCGTCCAGCAGGGCCGCAACAGCTACCCGGACTTCTGGGTCGGGGCGGGAGACGGCCGGGAAGGATACGAGATCAAGTCCCTGGCGTTCACGGGCGGCAAACCGGCCCGCAAGGACATCGACTTCAACAGCACGATTCCCTCCGGCCGGAAGCAGGGGTCCAACGTCTTTCTGGTCTTCTTCCTGTACACCGGCAGCGGGGCAGACAACCGCCTTGTCCAGAGTATCAGCGTTGTGCATGGCGACCTTCTCAACGCCGACCACGCATTGGCCGACGAGCACTTGAACGTCGCCGTACACAAGTTCGGCTCGTTCGCCGACGGCTTCATCCGAAACCGCAAGATGTACGTCTTTCCGCATCCTATCATCATCGACCCGGACGGCCTGGGCAAGCACCGCCTGATCGTGCCGCAAGAGTAGGCCGTCCAGGATAAGCGGCTCCGCAAGGTCAAGACGATTGCCCGGGCCATCGCGCCCCAGACGGTCGACAGCTACACGATCCGCCTGCGCGGACGCGGCGAGGCCGAGGTCAACGGCAAGCCTGCGCCGGATGCCGGGAGGGTCCTGCGGTTTGACGTCTTCGAGCCGGCCTGAGCGCGGCCGGATAGGCTACTTGAACAGCGCCAACTGCTGGCCGCGGCCCTCGGCTTCCTCCGCTTGCTGCCCCTCGTGGATGGTCTGTGCGGCCAATACATCAGCCCCCCTTTAAGCCCATACAACGCCGCCTCTGCGAAGCGCCGGGCGGCTCCAGGTCGCCGGAGGAAATCATGCGCCGCTACCGCACCGAGGCCCAACTGCTGATGAAGTTCCTGCAGAAAGCTCGTCCGCTGGCGAAGGCTGGCGGTATCGGAGCTATCAAACAGGCGTTTCGCAAGAGATGAAGCAGTGTCTGCTTCCAATTAGTCCGGCGGCGGTTTCGCAATTTCATCCTCTATGCGTCGCAGAATTCCTTCGGCATCCTCGCCCGGCAGGGATTGGGAGAGGACGATCTTGCGGGCCAGCAGGAGGAATACTTCTCGGGAGATGCCCAACTCCACATTCTTGATCAGGACAGTCCCCCTTTCCCCCGCCGGACAAGCGGGGCTCATGGCGAAAGCATATATCCTTTCCTCGTCATACGTATCGAGGCACCTGCCGATGACGGTCCTTTTTCCGACGAAATACATTCCGTTTGTAATTCTCGTCGGAACCTTTTGGAAAAACCGAAGCCATCCGTTGCAAGATCGTTTCCACCACGACCTTCTCAATGCCCCGCTTGCCTGAAGCAACGAATAGACTTCCGTGTCCTTCTCCGCCAGCTCCAACGGTGTTACGTTTCCGCTCGTAAGTGCGTTGACATCTGCGCCTTTCGCTATCAGAAGTGCGGCGACTTCGGTCTGCCCTTGCAGGGCGGCGTAGTGCAGCGGTGTTATATCGCTGTCATCGCGCGCACCCACGTCCGCCCCATGGGAAATCAAGAGAGCGGCTATCTCGGTTCTGCCCTTTAACACGGCACAATGCAGAGCGCTGGCACCCACGCCGCTTCCGGATTTATAGCCCTGAAGATACTTTGCAAAACTGTTGCCCATTCCTGCGTGAACATCCGCACCCATGGATAGAAGAAGGGAGACAACCTCGACGTGCCCTCTCTCCGCCGCAAAATGCAGGGGCGTATAGCCACCATCGTCCCTCGCGTTGACGTCCGCCCCGTCGGAAATCAAACGGGAAGCAACGTCGACTTGCCCTTTGCTCGCGGCAACATGCAGCGGCCTCAAGCCTTTGTCGTCTCTTGAGTTCAAGTCCACGTGCCTGCATCCGAAAGATGAGTGGATAACACCAAGCTGCCTGCGACGCCCGTGCGCCATCCAGTGAAGATCGTATGACCGACAGGCAGTGGGGTCAAGCAGTAAAGCGAAGGGGCATCGCGCTCGCTGCCGCCGTCGATCCTCGTTCTGCTTGGCCATTGCCAGCTACACGTATGGGTGATATCGTGCGATTATCAGCGTCTACTGTCAAGACAGCGCTTGGGAGCACCGATGCGCGCGGCCGCCAGCCTACTTGAACAGCGCAAGCTGCTGACTACTACCTTCGGGTTCCGCCGCCTCCTGTCCCTCGTATATCGTCTGCGCGGCCCATATTCGCTCGACGGCTTCCTTGCTTTGGGCTAGCAGCGCGTCCAGGCCCTCGGCCATCTCCCGGCAATCCCGCCCCGGCGACAGCTCCGCCAGCAGTTGGCTCAATAGGATGACGCGCACGTCGTTGCGGGAAAGCCGCCGTCCGCTGCGGTTGAACCGGGATACGCGCTCCGCGGCCCCCGCCTCCGCTTGGCCCATCGCCTCGGGGTGGTCCACCTTCGGCCGGCTGTCTTCCTGTTTCTTCCGACAGACCAGGAGCACGTCCAGGTCGATGGGTTCCTTGGCCTGGTTTTTCGGCGCGGCGACGGACATCTCCGACTTGACCGGCTGGCTCTGTATCAAGGAGAAGCCCGCGCCCAGGATCGCGGTGGCCACGGCCGTCCAGCCGTCCTCCCGCGAGTGGTGGTAACTGAAGACCAACCGCCCGTCGTCCCGCAGGACGCGATGACATTCCGCGAAGACCGCCCGGAGCTTGGCGGCGAAGGCCGACGAGTCGGGAATCCCCCGGACACAGAGCCGGCGGGTTCCCTGTGCCGCCATGGGGCGGCCTGCTGGAGAAGCTCCCCCATGCCTCAAGAAAATCCATCCTGCGAAGACCAACAACTGCCCGATGGTCGGGCAGACCTGCCCCTTGGGGGCAGTCGCTTCAACGAACCAGGCCAGCGCCCAATTCAGGCTGAACCACTACACCGGCATAGTCGGAAAGTCGCTCAAGTCATTGCACTGATGGCTGTTCTTTGGTAATGTGTGCCCCCAAGAAGGCAGGCTGTCGGGAGAGACCCATGTCCGTCCGCGCAATCCAGGCCCGCGTGGAATGTGACCGCGCCACGCTGGAGCACCTCTGGCGAACGCACCGGGTTTTCAACGAACGTGTGCCGGTTGTCCTGTCGTGGTTATTCAAGATGCGCCGGGGGGAGTGCGGGCGCACGGAAGAAGAGAAGCGCCTTTACCGAACCATCGCCGATTTCGTCCTGGCCAACTCTCAGAACGCCGAGGCCATCCTAAACGCGGTCAGTATCCCCAACTGGACGCCCACCAGCGCCAGGAAGCTCAAGGCCAAGACAGTGCTTTCTGACGGCACGGAAAAGGTTTCGACCGGGATGGACTGGGCGGACAAGGCCGCCGAACTCTCGGCGGCGGGCCGGCTCCTGTTCGACAAGCGAGAAATGCTTTTCGACCTTCCTGGGACACTCCGGCAGATGGTCTGTCGTGACGCCGGCGCGATCATCAGCGGGCATGAGGAACTGGTCGCGGTCTGGAAGAAGGCCCACGCCGACTGGTTGAAGGCCAAGGCCGATTGGGAGAGCCAGGAAGAAAACAAGTTGTATCTGAACCTGCGCCCTGAATTTGAGGCCTTTGAGCAGGCGGCCGGCGGCAGGGCCGCCAAGCGCAGGGGGCGCTGGCATCTCTATCTCAAGTGGCTGAAGGACCATCCCCGACTGGGCGGCTGGCGTGGCGGCGAACCGATAGTCAACGAGCTCTCCGAGCAGGCCCGGCGGCGCATTCAGAAGGCCAAACCGTGGAAACAGCGTTCCGTCGAGGGCGAGGAATTCTGGAGGGCCAACCCCGAACTGGCTGCGCTGGACCGGCTGCACGGGTACTACGAACGGGAGTTCATACGTCGGCGCAAGACCAAGAAGAACCCCGATGGGTTCACACATCCTCCGACTTTCACTGTGCCGCACGCCGTTCGGCATCCCCGTTGGTTCGTGTTCAATGCCCCACAGACCAGTCCCATCGGCTACAGGAATCTGGTCCTCCCGCCGCACGCCGGGCCCGAAGGAACCGTTGAGCTGCGCCTGTTGACAGGAGACAAGACCGACGGGAAGCACCCGGGCAATTGGGTCAAAGTGCGTTTCCGCGCCGACCCTCGCCTCTCGGATTTCCGCCCGGCCAAGAGGACCCGGTCATTCAACAGGGGCAGGAATAAGGGGCAGACCACGCAGAGCGACGCCTACGAGTACTTTGACCATCACCTGGGACTGATGCGAAGCGCCGAGATCAAGGGGCTCAAACTCATCTTCCGCTTCAACCCTGATGACTCTTTGCGGGCCGCCTATCTTTACTTCACCTGCGACGTGGGGAGCATCCCCTTCACCGAGCGCACGAGGGCGATTCAGTGGACCGAAACGGGCGAAGTGACCAAGAAGGGCAAGAAGCGCAAGACCAAGAAGCTGCCCGACGGTCTGATCGCCTGCGCGGTGGACCTGGGCTTGCGCCACCTGGGCTTCGCCACTCGCGCCCGATACGCGGGGGCCAACCCGGAGATTCTGCGTTCGCGAAACCTGTGGCTTGGCAGGGAAGAACAGAAGGGCCGCCATCCCGGACGACTCTCGCCGGGCGCGGACCTGAGGCATATCGCGCACCACAAGAGGAACATACGCCGCTTGCGCCGACTTCGGGGAAAGCCGGTCAAGAGCGAATCATCCCACGTCGAGCTTCAGACGCATATCGACCACATGGGCGAAGACCGCTTCAAGCAAGGGGCTCGTGCCATCATCAACTTCGCGCTGAACGTCAAGAAGGGTCCCGATACCCGTACGGGGGAGGTGCACCCCCGCGCGGATGTCTTGATCCTGGAAAAGCTTGCCGGGCTCCTGCCTGACGCCGAGAAGGAACGCGGGATCAACCGCGCGCTGGTTGCCTGGAATCGAGGACAACTGGTCAAGAGGGTCAAAGAGATGGCCCAGGATGTCGGGCTGAAGGTCTTTGAAGTCAGTCCCGTCGGCACATCCCAGGTCTGTTCGCGGTGCGGTGCGCTGGGCCGACGGTATTCCATCGTCCCGGACGACCGGACCGGCCGGCCGGGGTTCCGCTTCGGGTGGGTCGAGAAGCTCTTCGCCTGCCCGAATCCCGATTGCCGCTACCGGGGCAACGCCGACCACAACGCCTCCGTCAATCTTCACCGTCGGTTCATGTTGGAGGACGCGGCCGTCAAAGCGTTCCTGGACTGGAGGGCCAAGACCAAGAAAGAACAAGAGGAGGTCTTGCGCCGTATCGAAAAAGCCCTGTGCGCCGACCTGCTGCGGATGCACGGCCTGGAAGAACCGACGCCTTTCTGAACAACCGCCAGCAAATAAAACTTGCCACCGGGCGAGCACAAGCATATAAATCCAACAGTGGAGCAAGGACGGGGCAGCGACCGTCCCCCCCGGCGGCTATAGGCAAGCCGGATGTGCCACGCAGCACCGCGTTTTGAGTGTCAAGACGTGCTGGCCCTACGGCGTTCGCGCCTATGGGGACTCGACAAAGGCGGGCTTACCCGCCAGCGGCGGCACGGACACGCGGTGCATCGATCAGTTTTGCGTCGGACTCCCCCGATAGCGGGGGCGATGGTTCTTTGACAAGTCGGACGACGCGGCCTTTGACCCCCCCGCGAGCGGTGAGGTGATCCAAGAAGCCCGGGGACCGCTCGAAACCCGAAGAAAATGGGCGGATCTCGGGGGTTTTCCGGCCCGCCCGGAGAGCACGGATGCCCTTCAAATGCCTCCAGTACGCCGCCGCTCGCAGGCGCCTCTGTAAGTGCGGCATTTTACGAGACTTGCGAGGGCGGGGGTCGCGGCGGCCGATGCGATCCTGATCGATGGACACTCCCAGCGCCAGACCGCGCAGATTTGATTCGCCAGGGGTCGCGGCGGCCGATGCGATCCTGATCGATGGACACACGGCCGAATCCTCCTCCAGCTCGATGTCCACGTCGTCGCGGCGGCCGATGCGATCCTGATCGATGGACACAACGGTAACGTCACAGTTGCAGCCATCGCACCAGGCGTCGCGGCGGCCGATGCGATCCTGATCGATGGACACCTGTTCAGCGTGCCGGCCTGCTCCGACGCTATGCGGTTGTCGCGGCGGCCGATGCGATCCTGATCGATGGACACATCGACGGCACCAACCGGCTCATCCGGCTGGCCTTCTGTCGCGGCGGCCGATGCGATCCTGATCGATGGACACAAGGCAGACTATTCCGCCAACCAAGTGGTCGTCCATGTCGCGGCGGCCGATGCGATCCTGATCGATGGACACGACA
>Ga0315277_10012799_pt1 | contig 10494 bp, 18 predicted proteins | sample YL17G05_15_MG_FD_203695 | JGI IMG/M metagenome (GOLD analysis project Ga0315277, IMG submission 203695) | Sediment microbial communities from Yellowstone Lake, YNP, Wyoming, USA - YL17G05_15 | ecosystem: Environmental > Aquatic > Freshwater > Lake > Sediment | place: USA: Wyoming | collected... | reverse complement strand
TTTGGGTTCGTCTTCGCCTTCTCGGACGGGTAATCGGATAGCTTCCCCTGCTTCACCTTTACTAACCCTCATCCCCCTTTACTTTCTCACCTCGAATGTCTAGGGCCTTCTTCATCTCTATTGCTGCGGATTCCAAACTCGCCTCATTTCTAGCTTCAAATCTGAAAGGTCCTATTATTTCCATTCCTTCTAAGGCATCTCTAATCGTCTGTTCATCTTCAGTACTCAGACGCCTTTGTAGCAAAAGTATGGCTGGCTTTCCCAGAGACTTGGCGTATTCTATCTGAGAGATTATTAGGTGATGGTCATCCTCTCTCGGATCACGTATGCTATTAGCGTAATTTCTCGTACCAAAAACCAAGAAGAATGCTGATTGTGCTATGCCCTCCCTGCTCCTAATGATTAATTCTTCACTCACTTTACTTTTCACCTCTGAATGTCAATTGCTCTCTTACTATCCTCTCAGCGTTTTGAGGCAGCCGAGGAAGCCCTGGATGACGGGGGCCGCCATCAGGCACATGAAGTATACTCCGAGGGCGGCGGATACGGCTATGAGGATAATTCCGATGATCTTCTTCACTTCTCCTCCGTCCTCCTCAGGTTGACTTCTAGGCCGCAGGTCACGCACCGCGCCGAGATTACCCCGTCACTCTCCGTGTCGGAGAGTATGAACCTCATGCCCCCGCAGCGGCTGCAGAGAAAAGGCTTCATTCTTTATCGTCCTCTATTTTCTCGTCGTCCTTCTTAGGGAACTCCCAAACCATGTCGAAGACTTTGGGGTTATCAACCTTCGTCCCCTCATAGGTGGCCAGTATCAATGTGAGATTTGTATTCTGTTGCTTGATAAGTTGGTAAGCTGTGAGCCTTGGACCATTTCTCAGAAGGTTACTACGGGGGTTGATCTCGCATTCGATGATGTAAATAGAAACGCCGTAGGCGCGGCGAATCATATCCCTGTATTCGGCCTCTTTTCCCTCACTGAGTAGCTTGTAAGCTTTCTCCATGAACTCCGGCCACACGGGATCGGTAGGAGTGGGTCCCTCTTTTGGATCGTAGGTTACCGCACAAGCGACATCGCAGTAATTCCTCTGCTCTGCCTTCGCCACATTATAGCCACCAAATCTCTCGCCCTTAACACTCGTCTGCACCTGAATGTCAAGAGGATTCTCCCTGACCATCGTTATGCTCGTCCAGCCCTCAGTTAGTTCTTCGTTAATCAATTTTTTTGAGGCAAGTTCAACAAGATGCCTATGCGCCGACTTGCCTTTTCTACCTAACTGTTTATCTTCATCACTCAATTTACTTCACCTAACTGCCTCGTTTAAGTAGTTGTCCAAGGTGTTCTTCGCCGTCTCTGATTTAGCTATGCTTTCGAGCGGGGGATCGTATATCCGCTTGGCCTTCAACTCTTCTCTGTACCCCTTGGGTCGGGTGCTCGGCATGTACCACGCCTCGCCGAGCAGGATCAGCAGGGGCAGGAGGGCGTATTCGAGGTTCTTGAGGATGCCCCTGAGCTTCTCTCTTCGCTCATCGTAGTGGGAGGCAGAGAGATCGTTGAAGTCGTATCGGCAGTTGCCGCAGTCGGACCAGGTTTTGAAGAATGTGCCTTCCCCGCAGGTGGGGCAGGTGAAGGTGTTGTAGTCGCGCACCGTTTTGACGGGTACGCTGAGCCAGCTCCAGAAATGGGCTTTTGGAGCGGGTACGTGGCCGTGGGGCAGTCTGATCAGGTCGTAGTAGCAGGCTTCTTGAGGCTTCACGGAGTCAGGGACCTCGTACTTGACCTTCTCAGGATAGCCCCACTCCTGGTAAGACTCAACGATCAAAGCTTCACACCCTCGTCGAGGTAATATTTCGTGATCAGGATGACCCACACGGGCATCAGTAGCTCCTTGTTGCTCGGATCGGCGAGCTGCCACGCGAGGGCAAAGGCTTTGACGAAGTCTCCATGGTTGCTCTGGCTGACATTGACCGCGATCATATCCAGCGTGCCGTACTTGCTCATGGCTTCACCTCCTTTTGAAGTCTATTTCCGCATACCACGCAGTACAGGGTCTTAAGGACAGTTTTCCCGCAGTGCCCGCACACGACCAAGCCCTCCCCCACGCCTTTAGCCTCCCTCTTCAGCTTCCATCTTCCCTTCACGCATGAGCCTAAGCCGCCCCGTTGTCTGTCGGATTCTCGAACTTCCAGCCCGCATCGTCGGCAGACCAAGTATCCCTTCTTGTTGGAGGGATCCCAGCGGTGTGGAGACTCACGGGTCAACTTTGACATCCACCTTAGAATCTAATCCATATGCACCCATAGAATAATATGTTCTGGGATTCTGTAGACGAAATTGAATTATTTTTGAATAAATTTTTGGTTTTCCTTTAATATATGAAATTAATTCTAGGTATTTTTCTATTTTACTTGGTTTGATTTCTGTTAATTCGGATAACCTTTTAATTGAATATATAGGAAATACCTTAGTGCTATATCGATTAGTTTCGTATTTCTCCATAATCTCAAAAAGTTTCATAGGAACTAAAGTTAAATCTTTATCATTATTAATAGCAAGTATTTCTTGATAATGCTTAATTTCTTCTCGATATTTTTTAATTTTGTCTTTATACCTTTGGATAGTCATTGAATGTATTGTATTTTTTTTAGGTCTAGCTTTTCTTATGGATGATTTCAAGTAGGGTATTTCAGGGTGGACACCCACTTTAGAAATCGGAACTGGATTAGCGGGTTGGTTCATTAGGTCTTCACCTCGTTGGGTAGAGGCCCATAGTCTTTTCTCCAATTCACGTTCCGAGTCCCCTCCTGCCGTATGGGTATGACTCGGGGGCCATGTTGAATCCTCCAGATCATGGTCAGGTATTTGTCGGCTACCTCCCATGTGCTGTCAAGCCTCTCAGCCAACTGGGTTACGCTCACCGTCCCTTCTATGGGAAGGGTCTTGAACACCTCCTCCATCAATTCCAGCGCGTTTCTTCTGCCTTCACGGGTCATTTTTTCTGGCACCTCAAAGGTAAGCTGTTAAGGTGTATATTCCCTCTTGTAAGGTAGGTGGGAGTTATGATTATAAAAGCGTTGTTGTGAGTTTATAACTAAAAAACTCCTGTATACGCTCTTTAAGCTGACTTTTAGGCTGCTTGAAGATACTGATACAATTATCCACAAAAGAAACGCTATTTCATGTTTCTTTACCTACTTGTTTATTGGCGGATGCTATCTCCCGTGTCTTCTCTCTTTTCGTGGGGTTATCAGTTTTAGCCATTGTTTGTCGTTTTTGTCGTGGAAGGCTTCGTCGGCGAGGAGGTGTAGGAGGGCGTTTTCTATGCCTCGTTGTCCGTCTATGAGGTTGCCGAGGAGTATGGCTTCTTCGAGGGTGTGGAAGGCTTGCCTGTGTCCGCTGGCGTATTTGCTGTTGGCTGGGCGTAGCTCCTTGTAGAGTTGTTCGACGGCTTCTGGGGTGAGGAAGCGCTTGTATTTCTCTAGCAGGAAGGGGAGGTCTATGGTAGCGTGTACTTCGTCGGCTTCGTGACCCGTGAATGCTTTTGATATGGCCTTGTGCTCTTCGCGTCCTGGCGTGGTTGGTTACCTGAGAAGGATAAAGAGAGAATACTTTAAAAAGGTTGGTTAGCGGGGGAGCCGATTTGAACGGCTGTTCTAGAGGTTTCTCGGGCTTTGCAGGCTTTTATTAGGTTACCTGCGGGTGGAATATCTGACCAGCGATGTCGAGTCGCCGCCTCTTTACCCGCCTCACGAGCCTCTTGGGCTACCTAGTTGCCCTACCCCGCTTTGGTGTGGGAGGGCGAGGTTTGACCCTCGCGAGCTCCGAGCTCACTACTTGTAGACTTGAGACGCCTCGGAGACGACCCTCAAGCCCCGCGTCGCCCCCTCAAATATTATAAGGTAAACGGGGGTCTGAATCCAAGTCTAAACGAAGTCTCAGGCTTTCTTGCTCCGTCTGGAGCTTCCAGTTGAGCGACACTTTAACACGGGCATCCTCGTTTCCGTTTGCTTGGTCTCCGAGGCTTCGTAGCCCGATTGGCAGTCGCCTATCCAGAGCTGCCTTCGGCTGGTGCTCCCTCGTTGCGTTGGCTCGGTTCCTTCATCCCCCCTAAGGTGTGCTATTTTGCCTCAGCAGACTCGGAGAGCGAAGGGGGTCTTCGTTATTCCCCGTGTCATTGGCGCCGAGGGAGGGACTCAAACCCTCAATTAATGGCGTATACAGGAGATTATTTAAGGGTTGCTAGACTTGCTCGCCGCTCTGCAGGGACCTATTAGGCCACCCTACATAGGGAATGTATGCTTCTGGATACCAGGGGCGTGAGCCTACTTCGCCGTAGGCGTTGAGTCTCTCAATTATCTCTGGATTGGTGGGCTGGACCCCCGTGTCGTGGATGGGGGCTGGGGGGACGTAGATGGCTTTGGGCTGGTCTGGGTAGATTCGGCTGCTGGCCTGGATCATCCTCATGCGCTGCTCAGGGCCTACGATTGGCTCCGTGGGCTGCCTCACAGGGATTAGGGGAAGAGGCTGAGCGTTGATATTGCCCGCGTACCACGCTCTCTCATAGATTCTGCGTTTCATGTCGTAGATGGGGTGTACGCCGAAGCTCTGCCAATTTCCGTCTGCCATGGTTGATCTGGTTAAGTATTTGCCTTTGGGGGATTAAGTAGTTTTCCCCTCCACTTACGTTCGGCTCCCCTTCAAAATGCTCCGTATGCATTATATATCTGCTGTATACAGCCTGTTTTGGGTGAAAAAACGGGTAAACTGATTAGAAATGTGCCTCTCTGGGCCGTCGTCGCCTCGCTGCTGATAGGTTTCGGCTCCGCCTCCGCCGTCCTCGTGACCTTCTTGAGGCTGGAGGTTCCCTGCACCGCGACAGTGGCCGTGTCGGGAAACCTAGCGGTTACGCCAAATCCAATATCCTTTGGCACTATCGCCCCCAGCTCCTCCGTCTCCGTCACCGTAGTGGTGAAAAATAACTCTAACCGTGACTGCAATGTGACGGTGTGGAGCACCCTCAGCGGGAACCCTAACTTGAGCCTGTTGGTGAGGAATCCTGACGGGTCAGCCTACGCTTCGAGGAGGCTCGCCGCGGGTGGGAGCATGAGCCTTGTGCTGGTGCTGTCCGCCTCGGCTAACGCGAAGAGCGGGTTGGTGACCTTCATGGCTGGGTTTGATGGAGTAGACGAAGGCTAAACAAACTTCTCCTCTTTTTTTAATAAAATTAGATTTAGTCCTTTTCTTTTCTACTACAAATGTCAACCCTTGGGAAGGGTTAAGGAACGAACTTTACCTCAGTTATCGGAGCCTTCAGTGTCTTCGTCTATCCTATGGCTCTTGGTCAGTTAGTATTAAATCATCAACGAAGAGACTGATGGCAGTAGCAGTTTCCGTTATTATAAAGATGGTTATATAGAATTGAGGTAGGCTTGCGTCCACGTCTACTGTGCAATCTAATCCCCTTAAGTTGAAGGTCTTTTCGTCACATATAAGTTTTAAATATTCATCTTTCTGCACATCAACGGTTGCTTTCAAATGATGCCAGATAGGGCTAGCAGCTTCTACATAGAGTTTTTGTGCACCGCTTGGAATATCAAGCTCTGCCCAAGCAGCTCCAACGTACTTCCACTTCTGCTGAAGACCTCCCTCCGTTCCAACCCAGAATGGACTAAAATAATGTATATTAGTTCCGTCAAAGTATTGTATCTCAAACGCGATCCTTCGTATGTTAGCAACACCACTTTGGCTCAGGAACCAGAACTCCATTCCTAAGCGTTCTTCTGGCATGAGACCAAAAATTTTAGCTGCCGTAGCCACGTTTCCTGCAACGGCACCAGTCAGCAGCTTCATAGCGTTCTTACCTCTAAATGGCTTCGTCGTATCAAAGCTGATTGTTCCAGCATTCTGTGTCCATTTTTCTGTCACTGCTGCTGTGTACTGCTCGAAGTCGTCCTGCCAAAAGACTTTTCCCGTAGGGTTTAGGCTGGTTATCAGCCTTGGCTCTAACTTGATTTGGTCTAGGAGTCTTAACATCTTACTCATGTCAACACCACCTCTGCATCATTAATAATGCAGGGATACTCGCTTGGAGTGAAAGTTACTCTGACTAATACAGCTTGCTCGTTCGTTGTGTATGGTTTAAGATCGTCAGCCGCTATAGGTATTGAGTCTATGAGTCTCCAGTTGTTAGTCTGAGTTAAAATCTCTACATCCAGTATCCCATCCTTATTTGCTTGGAATAATAATGTGTAATTATAACCTAGAGCTGGGAATGGGTGGCTGATCCTGTAACCTGAATTTATGGTGAGACCAGCGAGCAGATCTTCAGTACCAGTATGATAAAGACGGAATACTCGTGGAAGGCGTGGCTCCATCTCCTTTGGAGAAAATCCCAATAAGTTAATATCCCATGTGAGCTGTGCTCCCTGTCCTGCTAGCTGCAAGAATATGGGCATCTTACGCTGAATTGAGCATGGGAGGCGACGTATAATGTAGGGTGGCGCATCAATGTCTGTGAAGTTTAGTTCTGGTGCACCTATGAATATTGCCCTCAGCCTATTATTAATGTGGATTTCAGCCCAAGGTTCTAGCACGTAGAAGTCATAATGATTGTTGTCATTAGTAGCATAGTCGGCAGGTAGATATGCATCAATATCTAAATAAGTTAAGTAGTTGAACGATGAAGCTTCCGCCATAAGATGAGTTACACCAGCAAGCCTGTATAAAGTAAGGTAGAGCCCCGCCGAGTCGTCAGCATTTAAAAATCCTAGGTTTGCAGCCTGACTATTGTTCGGTAGGAGAGGTAATCTTCCAACATAGCTCACACCAGTATAAGTCTTCTTTGATTCAAGAAAAACACCTAACAAAGCAGCTGGACAAGTTAAAACTCCAGGAATGCCTAGGGTTGGAGGTGGAACAAAGTAGTCAGAGGCTTTCTGTCCGACAGGCTCAAGATCCCAAGAGCCAACTTCCCAAAAAGCGTTTGTGCCCACTCTACGGTTGCGTATCCAGCCCATATCGTCGTGAATGTCTGCCTCTTCCCTCAGCGCCTCTGCCTCTTCTCCTTTACTTAATCCTCTGTGACTCATCTTTCATCACTCCACTGGAACATAACTGATCGTTAGCTTCACTTCCCCATTCACCCCAGCCGTCTTAGCGCCGACGCCGAGGTTCTGAAGACTAACATGAAGCTCGTTCGAGCCATCCTCATCCGTGTACTCAATGCCATTTCCCCTCCCCAACTTCTCATCCCAGTAATACTGGTTGGCGCCCGCAATCTGCCACCCGTTCACTAGGTTCAATTCCACGGCTCCGATGAACCTATCTAAATCCAGATCAACATCGTCGAAGCCATCTGTCCTCCAGAAAATAGCCCTGTAATGCTTAGGCACATCCTGTAGTGGTACCTTCGCTTGAATTGCTACACCCACTATGAGAATCTTGTTCTTGGTGAGTCCGGCTATGTTTTCGTCCTCCTTAGCGTTCACAGCAATTGCGGTCGTAAAATGAATATCCTTATCTGAGTCTAGGTGAACCGCTGGACCCGTAGAGGAGTGACCGATAATCTGATCAACAAGAAGAGGGTAGCCATCTACCACTGGACCCTGCTGAAGCTCCTGTCCTTGGCTTCCAAGCGGCCTCTCTATGCTTGTCCTGTTGCTCATTTTAACCACTTGTCTTGATCCTCAATGTGCCCGCCAGCTGCGCGGGCTGCGCGACGACGTAGAGCACCGCCCACTTGTCAGGAATCGTCTTCAAGGTGTTGGCTGGTATTTGTATCTGCACCGTCGGTATGGGCCACGCGCTGAAGGGTGCACCAGCCGTGAGACTCAGCATCCATCGGATGACCATTTCCCTGCTCACAAGCCTGATCAGCGTCGGCGTCGTGGATATCAATTCCGTGTTCTGCGCGTTGTGGGGGCAGCCTAAACCTGGGAAGAATGGTGGAATGGCGGGGAAGGTCTCGCTTATGGGCCACACGGCGTTGTCGAGGGTCAGCCCAGGCACCGCGGCTCTAGCTTGGGCACCAGCCACGTAGGCGACCTCCGCGCCTCCGCCCGCGTTGTAGGCGACGACCGCGTAGTCGTAGAAGTCGTAGCCCTCGCCCTGCCTAGCCTTCGGCTCATTCATATATACCTGTCAATCCTCCTGCCAGCCATCTGCTCGGCTATGTGCCTCTTAATGCTCTTCAGGAACAGCGCCTGATCCGTCACCCATATCTTGCCTACGGTTCCCCTGAAGATCGTCGTAGCGGCGACGGGCGATCCCGCTGGGAGGTCCAACGTGATCTGAAGGTGGCTCGCATAGGGTATGGGCTCTGTGGGGGTGTACCAGACGCCGTACAGGGGCCCGAAGGGCGTGACTGGGTTGTACGGATTCGAGTACACTATGACTGGGTGGGGCACCCCCATTGAGAATATGTTGAGGCCGAACGGGCTTGCGCTGAAAACGTAGTTGTCGATTGCGAAGTTGAGCGTCCCGTACGGGCTGCGGAAAATTGCCCCGAAGAGCAGAATCCAGCCCTTTTCGTCCGTGTAGTTTGCCAGCGTCACGGGTGGTCCGCCTAGGGTGATCGGTGTCTCTGCCCCGGGGTAGCCCATGTTGTAGAGATCGTATTTCCATCCCTCAAGGTTGGTGAGATCTTGAATCTTTATTGGACCTAGAGTCGTGGGCAGGATCAACTCGCCAGGGTCGATTCCACTTGACCGCCTAAGCTCGTTGATCATCTTGTCGTACTCGGTTCCAGGGGAACTCACGTTCCCTTCACCTCCCCCTTAGTCCTACGTCCTGAGTCTGCCAGTCAGCTCAGCCTTGACGTACTCCTGCGAGGTGACTACCCTGCTGAAGCCGTAGGGGTGCACGATGACGAACCTCTCAGGCAGCTCAGCAGTCTTGTCGCCCTGCGTCGGGTACTCGACTAGGCTGTACTCTTCTCCGCTGAACCAGACGATGGTCGCCGTCGGTGCGCCAGCGGTGTAGGTTATGACCAGCCTGATGATGTCTTCACGGGTGAAGCTGTTGATGTCCAGCTCGTTCGGCGCGAGCACGTTGGCGTTGAGGTTGGTCCATGTGTGGGCGTACTGGAGCCCTGTGACGTCGACGCCCCTGTACGTGAGGGCGACGGTGCATGTGACGCCCTGTCCGGGGCTGACGGCGAACTTGTCCACGTGCTGGTAACGTTTGGTCATGCTTCCCGTCAATTCGGTGAGGTCCTGAGTGGTCGTGGTGGTGAAGGTGTAGGGTCGCCTGAATCGGCGCACCTCGTCGATTATGTAGTTTTTGCCCTGAACCCTTACGAAGTCCCCAGGCAAGAGTTCCCTGTGGATCTTCTCTTGGACATAGGGTACAAAATAACTCATACTACCATGCCTCTTCCTTTTGTGTTGTCTATATCGTTATTGATTGAAAGGATATTAAAGTGTTTACCCTTCCCTGAACATTATCTCTGTATACACAACCAATGTATACAGAGGGCATTAGGGGAAAACTCTATATTTCTTCCCCCACAACTTTCTATTGACAAATTATGGATAATAAGGAAATATACGCGGCAATCACGGCTCTGCTCACCGTGGGTGTCCTCCTCCTCAACCTCGGTGCCGAGACGGTGAAGACGAGCCTCGTCAACGGACTCGCCCTAATCGGAGTTGGTGTGGCTCTCATACTCATCGCCGTCTACCTCTTCAAGGTACTCGCCACTAACATCGCGGTCAAAGTGAAGAATAAGGAGTCATAGGGCTTGAGCGAGGAAGATGGGGATGGGAATGGGCATAGCTCCATGCTCCCCGAATGCGTGCAGGTGTTTACCAACATTCAGTCCAATCAGGAGCGGATAAATCGGGCTCTGTGGGGTGGGGAGGGGACGACGGGGATGGTGAAGGACATAAACGACATGAAGCAACAGAGCAGGATGCTCACAGTCCTTGGCAATGCCCTAATTGGCGTAGCCGCCTCGCTGGCCACCGCAGCGCTGATTCTGCTCCTCGGCGGAAAGCTCTGAGTGATAATGTCTCATAAATTTGAGACATGAGGGGCTAACAAGTAAACAAATATCTTTTATTTTCATGAGTCCTAGCTTCAACCATGTCTGAAGTTAACCTAGCTGATGTATTGGAGAGGCACTGGGAGAAGCTTAGGGAATTTCCTAATGTCCTCAGCGTCGGCTTGAGCAAGAAATTCGTCAAGGGCGTGGACACGGGGCTTGACAGCATAACCGTCTTCGTCTCAAGCAAGAAGCCTAAGAAGCTCCTGTCGAAGAAGGATATTCTACCCAGCGAGCTCGACGGGGTGCCCGTCGATGTCGTTGAGTTGAGCACCAGCGACTGGGAGATAGGGGAAACCGAGGTATCGAAGAAACCACCCAGCGTACAGAGGCGCCTCGCGGGGGGGATTAGGAAATGAATGTCGATTGGCGGCCTTTTCTTCTACCTGTGAAGGATCAGGGAGACTGCGGTTCCTGTGTTCCTCATGGAATAAACAAGACGTGGGAGGGC
>Ga0315277_10012795_pt1 | contig 10496 bp, 8 predicted proteins | sample YL17G05_15_MG_FD_203695 | JGI IMG/M metagenome (GOLD analysis project Ga0315277, IMG submission 203695) | Sediment microbial communities from Yellowstone Lake, YNP, Wyoming, USA - YL17G05_15 | ecosystem: Environmental > Aquatic > Freshwater > Lake > Sediment | place: USA: Wyoming | collected... | reverse complement strand
ATCCCACCTGGAGAAGATGCGTAAGAGGCGCCGCGACGCCCGCTACGGCCTCTTCATCGACCGCTCCCTGGTGCGCATGGCCCTGACATCGGAGCGCCACCACTGGACGGTGGCGATAATAACCCTATCGCTGGTGGCCTTCGCCGTCTTCGCCATGTTCAACGTGAGGACCGGCGCGGACATCCGCAAGATGTTTCCCGATGGCATGCCCAGCATGGAGGCCAGCGAGATGGTCACCGGTATCTTCGGCCCCCAGGCCAGTGACTTCATCCTGGTCAAGGGAGATATCTACGATCCCGCCAACCTCACCGCCCTCCTGGAGCTGGAGGACGCCATCCCCCTGGACGCGCGCAACTTCCCCGAAAGCGATGATTACTTCGCCCGCGAGCGCATCAGCTCCATCGCGGATTACGTGGTCATGGGCTCCCAGGCCGGCACGCTGCCGCAGACCAGGGAGGAAGTCGAGAACATCGTAGCCGATCTGGGCGCGCGCATGCCTCTCAGCGCTCTCGTGAGCGAGGACGGCACGGTGGCCATGGTCATACTCCGTTCCGGGTACCCGGAGACCGAGGACGAACTCAGAGTGAAGTCGGAGATCATGCGGGACAACTCCGCCGTGGCCGAGGAGGAAACGGACCTGGAGCTGGACGCCACGGGCATGACCGTGCTCATAGGCGACCTGCTGGGCAACATCCTCCCCACTCAGCTCAAGACCTCCGGCCTGGCCCTGTTGCTGTGTGCTCTCATCCTGATCATCGTGTTCAAGTCCTTCATCTACGGCATGGTCACCCTGATCGTGGTGATATGCGGCATGATGGCGGAACTGGTATTCCTCTTCGCTTTGGGCTGGCCCCTGGACCTGATGACGGTGATGGTGGCCTCGCTGGTGATCGGGGCGGGGATAGACTTCGGCATCCACATAACCCACCGTTTCCGGGAGGAATTCCATGGCAACGGCAGCACCGCGGAGGAGGCCATCAGGAACACGGTGAAACACGTGGGGCGGGCACTGGTGGCCGCCGCCTTGACCACCTGCGGCGTATTCGCCATCCTGGGCTTCTCGGGTATGGGGATGATGCAGAGGTTCGGCTGGACAACGGCCGTGGGACTGCTGGGCGCCCTCTTCGGCGCGATCCTGGTGCTGCCGAGCGTGCTGGCCATCGTGACCAAACGCCAGGGTAGACGGGCACAACCCGCCGTGTCATCACCCCCCGATGGCAGTCCGGGGACTACTTCTGAAGGAGGGTGAGCGCCCCTCACGACGCTGACGGCGATTCATGTGATGTTATAAAGGGGCCGTGTCTTCGATCTTCGGTGGGGTCAGGTTTTAACCTGACCCCACTTCCCATTACTTAAATCAACGGTCGGGGTTAAGTAACCGAAGATCGAAGACACGACCCCTTTATAACCTTTAGAATAACGCCAGGAGGTTGAAGCTATGATCATCACAGCCGTTATCCTTGCCGTGATAGCCACGTGCATGATCAACTACAGCGGCTACATGCAGAAAAGGGAGCTGGATACGCTACCCCTCATCGGCTCGCAGAAGCCGTGGGAGACGGTGAAGGCTTTCTTCAAGTGCCGGCCGTGGCTGGAGGCCCAGGGGCTGCAGTTCGGGGGCACCTTCATCAAGGCCATCGCCGTGGGGCTGGCTCCCCTCTCAGTGGTGCAGCCCATAAACACGGCGGGGATAGCCCTGCTCGCCTGGCTGGCCATCACCAAGCTGGGGGAGAGGCCCAGCCTGTCCGATTGGCTGGGTATAGGCGCCATCCTCGTCGGCCTGCTCATGCTCGGCCGCAGCCTCATCGGGGTTCCCACCAAGGCCTTCAGCTACAACCCGTTCATACTCTGGTTCTTCGTCATCTTCTTTTTCGTCGTAGCGGGGTTCTCCCTCTTCAATGGCTTCGCCAAAAAGCACGCACAAGCCCCTAACCTCATCGCCACAGCCTCGGGCATCCTCATCGGCCTTACCGCCGTCATCATCAAACTGGCCTGGAACGACTTCGGTAACCGCTTCTGGGAACACGGCTTCCGCCATGCCTTGCTCTCACCTTTCCTCTGGCTCATCCTCGCATTGCCGGTCATAACCCTGGTGCTGGACCAGATCGCCATCCAGAGGGGGAAGGCGATCACGGTAATACCGATCATCACCGGCATGTCCAACCTCATCCCCATCATCATCGGCATCGTGGCCATGCACGAGCCCATGCCCTCCAGCAGGGGCATGCTCTTCCTGCGCCTGGGTTCCTTCGTCTTCATCGTGGGTGGTTCCATCATCCTCTCCCTGCGCCGGGAGGAGGGCAAGGAGAAAAAGCCGCGCACGCCCAGGTTGCATATCCACCACGGCAGGGCGATTGAAACGCAGGGACCTGGGATCCAGGGGAGCGAGCCCGAGGCTATGTAGTAACATGCGTGGTTTGCATCGCGTAAGCGACAGCGTCGCCCGAAGGGCGGCGCGACGGTGCCAGTCGCCCCCACATTTCCGAATGTGGGGGCCTGGCACGTGTACGTCCGCCAACCACTCATCAAGTAGTTCGATGGAGCCGGCGAGAGGAATCGAACCTCCAACCGTCCGCTTACAAGGCGGATGCTCTACCATTGAGCTACACCGGCTCGCCGTCCCCATTATATAAGACCAACGCACGTTCTGTGCCCCGCAGGGTGGGGTCTGGTCTTGCGTTTTGCCCCCGAAGGGGATGAAATGCCAAGACCTGACTCCCACTTCCCATTACCTACAACCCACGCCGGGTTAAAGGTCCAACGGCCAAGACCTGACCCCATATCCCATTACCTCAGACCCAACGCTGGATCGAAAGGCCACACAAGGCCTGGCCCCAACTCCTATTACGTTAGACCAAGGAGGGTATAAGGAACAGGAACCGGTATTCCTCGCTTTCCGTGGTCCTAGCGGTATCTCATCTCGTCGAGGAGGCGGCGGACCTCCTCGCTCACGCGGTCCTCCAGGGGAGCGCGGCGGCTTCCCGCCAGCCTGTCCATCTCCTCCCGGGTCTCCAGCAGCGCTTCCTGTGTCCGACCGAGCAGCGACTTACCGTCTATGGTGGCAGCTCCGAAGCCGCTTACCAGGTTGAGCAGCATGCGGTCGGAGGTGGCCACCACCACCTCGTTGCCGGGGACCAGCCGGCGCACTACTTTCTCGATGAAGGCATCGGCTGACTGGCGCCTGCGGGTGAAGACCACCGTCATCCCCTCACGCTCCTGCAGCACCGGCTCGGGCTGATCGGACCGGGCAGCATCGAAGACCACCATCACCATTTCGTAGTAGTCGGGCGAGGCCAAAGGCGAAAGCTCCTTGAGCAGGCCCTCCCGCGCGGCATCCTGATCTTTTTTCACCGTGACCGCTAGCTCGGGGTGGGTGTAGATGAGGTTGTAGCCGTCCACCAGGAGAGCTTTCATAACCCCTTCCTCTGGCGCAGGGCCTCGTAGATGATCACCGCCGTCGCCACCGAGACGTTGAGCGACGATACCTTGCCGAACATGGGTATACGGATGAGGACGTCGCAGGTCTCGCGAACCAGGTGGTGCAGCCCCTCTCCCTCCGAGCCCATGACCAGGGCGAGGGGGCCCGTGAGGTCGGTTTCAAAGCAGGTCTTCTCGGCCCGCACGTCCGCACCCACCACCCACATCCCCAACTTCTTGAGCTCCTTCATCACGCTCACCAGGTTGGGCACGGTGGCGATGGAGAGGCTCTCCACCGCCCCGGAGGAGGAGTGAAACACCGCCGGCGTCACCGGGGCGGCACGGCTGCGCGGCAGCAGCAGAGCGTCAGCTCCCGCCGCCTCGCAGGTCCTGGCCACGCTCCCCAGGTTATGGGGATCGGTGACGCTGTCCAGAAGGACCACGAGGGGATCCGTTTTCTCCTCCAGGGAACGGTACACCTGTTTGAAATTCGCGTAGCGGTAAGGCTCGACCCTGAGGATGACCCCCTGGTGACTGTCGGAGATGGCCAGGCGCTCTATCTCCCGGCGCGGCAGGAAGCTGACGGCCAGGCGCCTGCTGCGTGCCGTCGCTTGTATGTCGTCCAGCACCCTCCCGGGCTGCATGCCCTCGGCCAACAGTAGCTCATACACCGCCCGGTCACCCCGCAAGGCTTCCAGAACGGCGCGCCTTCCTTCAACCTGTTCGTATCTCAACGTTCGTCAAGCCTCCTCGCTGACGTGCCGGTGGATGATGGATGTCCGGGACGTGTCGGGATCATGCGGGGGGTCCCACGAATTTCCAGCGCTGTCCCTCGTGCAGGTCGTCCACGCGTACCCCGAGCTCGCGCAGGCGAGCACGGATGAAGTCCGCGGTCTCGAACTGCTTGTTGTCACGGGCTATGGTCCTTACCTCCAGGAGCAGCTCGATCAGGCTCTCGGCCGCGGGGAACGCGCCGGTGTCGCCTTCCTCCCCCGCTGCGTCTATGCACTCCTCCCCTACCTCCGTCGCCGAGAACAGCCCGAGGACGCTGCACAGCTTGAACAGCACGTCCCTGCCATGGCTGGCGATCATGGGGGCGGCCAGCGTCTGGTAACGCTCCTGTTCATCAAGGTAGGTATTGAGCTCTTTCACGAGCTCAAAGATGACGCCGATGGCACGGGCGGTGTTGAAATCGTCGTCCATGGCTTCCTCGAAACGTCTCTCGAAGTCGAAAAAGCCGTCGGAGAGCTCCACCTCTCTCTCGGTGCGCTGCGGGGCGGTCCTCGGGGCGGGTTTGGCCAGGAATGCGTCGAGGGCGAAGAGGCAGTTCTCAAGGCGCTCGTATGCCCGCCGCGCCTCGTCCAGCGCCTCGGGTCCGAAGTCGATGGGGCTGCGGTAGTGGGTCTGGAGGGCGAGGAGCCTCACGGCGTCGGCGGGATATTTCTTGAGGATCTCCCGCACCAGGATGATGTTCCCCAGCGACTTGGACATCTTCTCCTCCTGGATGTTGACGAAGCCGTTGTGAAGCCAGTAGCGCACGAAGGGCTCAGTCCCCGCATAAGCTTCGGACTGGGCGATCTCGTTCTCGTGGTGGGGGAAGACCAGGTCCTGACCGCCCCCGTGGATGTCGAATCCCATGCCCAGGTAGTGCAGGGACATGGCCGAGCACTCGATGTGCCAGCCGGGCCTCCCTTTTCCCCAAGGCGAGTCCCAGGCCGGCTCCCCCGGCTTGGAGGCCTTCCACAGCGCGAAGTCCATGGGATGGGTTTTCCTCTCGTCGACCTCCACCCTTTCGCCGGCGCGCATATCCTCCAGGGAGCGGCCGGACAGTTTGCCATATTCCTTGAAGCTCTCCACGCGGAAGTAGACGTCGCCGTCCACCGCGTAGGCGTGGCCTTTATCCACCAGCACCTGGATCATCTCGATCATGTAGGGGATGGTCTCGGTGGCGCGCGGAGTGACGTTTGGGAGCTGGATGTTCAGTCCCCGCATGTCCTCCATGAAGGCCTCTTCGTAGAAGCGCGCGATGTCCTCCGGCGCCTTGCCCTCCTCGCTCGCGCGGTTGATGATCTTGTCGTCCACGTCGGTGAAGTTCTGCACGTAGAGCACCTCGTAGCCCTTGTAGGAGAGGTAGCGCCGGATGACGTCGAAGACGAGGTAAGCCCTGCCGTTGCCGATATGGATAAAGTTATAGACGGTGGGGCCGCACACGTACATGAAGACCTTGCCCTCCTCGCGGGGGAGGAACTCCTCCTTGCGGCGTCTCATGGTGTTGTACACGAACAGGCTCATGGCGTGTCCGTCTCCTTTTCCATGCCCGGCTTGCCCTCCCTGCGGTCGAGTGGCATATCGATGCATTCCTCTACCTGGTGCAGTTCGTCCTCCGCCCGCCGCAGCTTGTCCTCGGTTATCTCCAGCTCGAACTGGGTTTTCACCAGGCGGTCCTCCAGCTTCTCGATGAGGACGTCCAGGGCCTCGATACGGTCCATGACCGGGTCGGGGATGGCCTCGTGGTGCAGGTCCACTACCGGCTCACCTTCCTGCATGACCACCCTGCCGGGAACGCCCACCACGGTGCAGCGGGGCGGCACGTCCCGGATGACCACCGCGCCCGCGCCCACCTTGGAGTCGTCGCCGATGGTTATGGGCCCCAACACCTTGGCGCCGGCCGCGATGACCACGTTCCTGCCCACGGTGGGGTGGCGTTTGCCTTTCTGCTTGCCCGTGCCCCCCAGGGTCACGCCCTGGTAGAGGGTGACGTAATCGCCTACCTCCGAGGTCTCGCCGATGACCACGCCCATGCCGTGGTCTATGAAGACCCCCTTCCCGAACTTCGCGCCGGGATGGATCTCGATGCCCGTCAAGAGGCGGCTGATATGGGAGATGAGGCGGGGTATGACCGGCACGTTCTTTACCCACAGCCAGTGGGCCGCGCGGTGCATCCACAGGGCATGCAGCCCCGGATAGGCCAGGATTATCTCCAGGGTGTTACGTGCGGCCGGGTCCCTGTCCCGCACCGCCTCTATGTCTTGTTTGAAGAACTCTAACAATCCGACTCCTTTTCTCTCTGCCCAGAATTCATTATATCGGCAGTAAGACCAAGTTTTAAGTGGGGTGGATCATGCGCTCAGAGATCGGAGCCACTGACGCCATGCCTGTGTAAGCCTAGCCGACCTGCCCTTGTGCGCATGAAACCTCGCACTTGCGGCGATCACACTCCGGGTTTTCGTCGACCCATAAGCGCCGGGCCAGCTTGTAAGTCGGGCAGCGGGCCTTCCAGGGGGTGGTCGCGGTGCGGGCACAATGACGGCAGGAGACGATCAGCTGGGTGGTCCACTGCGAAGCGACCAGGGCGGCATAGGCAGAGAGCCGCCTCCTGTCGCCCCAGGCGGCGGTGAAGGGCAGTAGCAGCATACCCCCGGCGGACAGCGCCTCGGCCGTGTAACCTGCCTGGGTAAGGGTGCGGTCGGGCTGGGCGGGAAACATGCGCGCGGCCAGTATCCCCAGGCTGTAAAACTCGCACTTCTCTCCGTAGTGTTCGCAGCGCGTGCAGATGAGGTACTTGCAGAGGGTGAACCAGGAGATGGTGGCGGCAGCCCACAGGGGGAAGAGCTTCTTGCGATAGCACGCCATGAGATAGCCGCCGGCGGCGATGGCCGCCAGGCCGGCCGCGCTCTCCACCGCGATAGCCGCGGGTGCGACCTCACACCATTCCTGTACCGGTTCGACCTCCATCCCGTCCACCTCCCGGGGTCTTTATGGGGTCAGGCCTCGAATCTTGAATTCTGCGGTCATGTTGCCTTATATGGAGAACCCATCAACAAGATTTCGGTATCCAAGACCTGACCCCTCCTGCCTGTATTCCATTACATTCTAAGATTCAAGATTCGAGGCCTGACCCCATTTTGTTGCAGAATTCAAGATTCGAGGCCTGACCCCATTTTGTTGAGGGCCTGCCTCAAACGGCCGACACACTCCTGCTCTCCGAACACGGCTATGAGGTAATGCAAGGCCGGACCTTTATCCCTGCCCGTCAGGGCTACCCTCAGCGGCATAAGGACCTCTTTGGGCTTCAGGTCCTTTTCGGCATAGTACTGCTTTATCTCTCCGATCACATCATCTGCATCCTTAAGGTCTCCGACATTCGAATGACCGAGGATGTCTATTGCTTTTTCTATTACCTTTGCTGCCACTTCTCCGCGCAGCCATTCCGCCGCGTGTTCCTCAAGATCATCCTGCGGAGCACCGTACGGTTCCAGATAAACGGGCAACTCGCTCAAGGTGTTCAGATTGTCCAGGACCGACTCCACCATGAGGGGGAAAAGGGGATGAGCGGCCCAGCCGGGTGCGAACCCTTTCGTAGTCTCCACCAACTCGTCTGCGGGCATGCTGCGCATGTGCTTGCCGTTCAGCCAGTCGAGGCGCGGCTTGTCGAAGACGGCGGGGCTGGCGGAGAGGTCACCGATGTCGAAGAGGTGCACCAGCTCATCCAGGTTTAAGACCTCTTTGCCCTCCGGAGGCGACCAGGAGAGCAGCGCCAGGTAGTTAGCGATGGTCTGGGGAAGGTATCCCATCTCCCGGTAATCGCGCACGGTGGTGTCACCGTGGCGTTTGCTCATCTTAGCGCCGTCCGGGCCCAGGAGCAGTGAATGGTGAAGGTAGATGGGAGCGGGGTATCCCAGGGCGTCGAAGAGCAGCATATGACGCGCGGTGTTGGTGAGATGGTCCTCCCCCCGCATGACATGGGTTATCCCCATGGTGGCGTCGTCTACCACCACGGAGAAGTTGAAACCGGCGCTCCCATCCGAGCGCACGATGATGAAATCGCCCACCACGCCCGGAGGGAAGCGTACGTAGCCGTGCAGGAGGTCCTGGAACGCGACCTCCCCCTGCGGGACCCGGAAACGCAGCGCCGGGAGCCTGCCCTCCGCCTCCCGCGCTTTCCTCCGCTCGGGCGGGAGATCGCGGCACTCACCGCCGTATACAGGCGTATGTCCTTCCGCCAGCGCCCGTTGCTTGCCCTCCTCCAACTCCTCGGGGGTGCAGTAGCAGGGGTAGGCTTTCCCGGCATCCTGGAGCCTGCGTGCGTGTTCGCGGTATATCTCGCCCCTCTCGCTCTGCCGGTAAGGGGCGTGAGGCCCCCCGACGTCCGGACCCTCGTCCCAGTCCAGGCCCAGCCAGCGCAGGTCGTCAAGGATGGAATCCTCGAGCTCGCGGCTGGAACGTGCGGGGTCGGTATCCTCGACGCGCAGGACCATCGCGCCGTCCTGTCCGCGCGCGAAGAGCCAGTTGAAGAGCGCCGTGCGCGCCGAACCGAGGTGGAGCTTGCCTGTGGGCGAAGGAGCGAACCTGACCCTGACCATGGCGTCACCTTGTCTAAGAACGTATCGGAAGTCCCCTATGCAGCGATTCTATCACAACGCAAGATCGGGATGGCCTGGGTATGCCGTCGGGAGGTCCGGTCCTGAGATCAGCGGGGATGTACTGCGATGTCCAGGTCGCCGCCGCCGGTGAGTTCCCAATCCAAATGAAGATATTGTAGCAGATGGCGCCTGGCGGGTATGCCCATATGCCCTGGTTAAGGCATGCTTGATGATATCCTGGAGCAGTTGATCTTAATGAGTCCGGACGGCTCAAGCGGATGGTATCACCTCGATATCCAGGTCGCCGTCACCTGTGACCTCCCATTCCACCTCGCTCCCCAGATCGAAGGCTTTCTCGAAGGTCCCCTGCGTCAGGCCCACCACTAACAGAGGCAGGGCGACGTTCTCTATATGCAGTCGCACGCCCTTCCTGCCCATTTTCAACTCTTTAAGGTTGCCCAGGCCCCTGAGAGCCACCTGCTTGCGCATGTTCTCCTCGCTGACAACCTCCTCGACGGCGAAGAAGCCGGATCTTATAAAGCGCTTCTGCGCCTCTACCACAACGCGCGGGATGGTATCCCCCAATTCCGCCTCCAGCTCGTCGAATATGGGGTCGATCATGGACGGGCCGGTCAAGACCATCCTGCGGCCGGTGACCGTACTCCTGACAGAGCCGTTGACCTGGTCCCAGTTGAACTCGTTCAGTGCCGCAGGGGCCCCGCAGCCGGTGCATCTTTCGAACTCGATATCGCCCTCTTTGTATTCCCGGTCATACCCCTTCCACCGCAGCCTCTCCTTAAGGTCGAGGGGGTTTTCGGCCTCGAAGATGGTTATCCTGTAAACGCCCGGGGACGTCTCCTCGTATTTGAACCCCGGTTCCCTCCCGACCAGGGCTTCTATCGAGCCGGCGAAGTTGCCCACCGAGAGGGGGACCGAATAGGGCCTCTCGGCGAGGACGGTTATGTAATCGTCCTTGTCCCGCTCGTAGCGTACTTCGTCGAGGGACAGCTTCCCATACCCCATGGCCCGCCAGATGAGGAAGGTCGAATCGAAGACCAGCCTCAGGTCGACATCCCCCGCCTGTATCATCGCTTTCACATCATCGGAGACGACGCGATCCATGTAGCTGCGGGTGGACCGGCGCGAAGCGTCGATTATCATGCGCTCTATAGGAGACCCGACGAGCTCAGCGATCCCCTCGAAGAGGTGGTCGAGGCTGCCGCATTCAAAGAAGACGAGGCGATGCCTCGTCTCCCTGCTGGCTTGGATGACGCCGTTGCCCATCCATTCGTGCTGGCTGGTGATGTATAAGGGGATGCCGCACTGCGGGCATACGTTTATTTCGGGCATGGGGCTACTCCTAGAGATGGTTCGGTTTCAGGATCCCTGTCACCTCGATGTGTCTAACGATATTCTGACTCCTTCAATATATATAGCCGCCCGTTTTCCCGCTTGACTTGACGCGCCGCCGAGTTGCCTCTCTCTATGTTGCAGCAAATCTGCTGGGCGCGTCTTTATTCGCGGTCCAGGTGGGAACGTTTAGTAAGCGCGTACGCGGCCTCGATATTGGAATATATTACATTACCATGCGTTGACCGGGCAAGCTCGGTCAATGGGGTCGTGTCTTCGATCTTCGGTTTCTTGCACTCCGATCGGTCGGGTACCAGGATGGGGTCGTGTCTTCATTATTCGATTCTACTTCAGGTAGTGATAAAG